>Ga0326597_10005357_pt1 | contig 17841 bp, 14 predicted proteins | sample RVTome_12_FD_203789 | JGI IMG/M metagenome (GOLD analysis project Ga0326597, IMG submission 203789) | Soil microbial communities from uranium-contaminated site in the Upper Colorado River Basin, Wyoming, United States - RVT100D185 | ecosystem: Environmental > Terrestrial > Soil > Contaminated >... | reverse complement strand
GGCAGGCTGTGTCGACGAGAGGATCGTCTTCCGTGACCGGGAGTTGTTCGAGGAGCCTCTGGGGACGGCTCGGAGCTTCCTGGGCTACACGGATCACGCCACCAAGCTGACGGTGTGCGGGAACTGCCACGTCGAGAAGCAGGGCGACTGGGAGCAGACCGCGCACGCCCACGCGTGGGAAGGCCTGCAGTCCAACAGTGGTGCGCAGGCGTCGTGCGAAGGTTGCCACTCGGTCGGCCGGAACGGCAACCTGATCGAGGACTTGGCCGGGTATGAGTCCACCGGTGAACGGCGCTACGAAGACGTCCAGTGTGAGTCGTGCCACGGTCCCGGTCTGACGCATGTCCAGAACCCGAAGGACGAGACCGTTCCCCTGGCTCCGCTGCAGGTCGTGGCCGATCCGTCGCACGGTTGCGCCCAGTGCCACAGCGGGACCCACCAACCGTTCGTCGAAGAGTGGAACCAGTCTCGGCACGGTGAGGGTGCCAGCGCCCCGAGCCACCGCACACGGGACGGTTGCAGCCAATGTCACGGCGCCGAGGACGCCCTGCGAGCTTTCGGCGTCAACACCGACTATCTGGAGAAGGGCGAGGGGCAGTCGATCGGGGTGACATGCGCGGTCTGCCACGATCCGCACGCCAAGGAGCACGAGTCGCAGCTGCGTTTCTCGGTGAGCGCGGCTTCGGTCGAGGACAACCTCTGCATGAAGTGCCACCACAAGAGGGCTGTCCCCGACCTCGGTGATGCCGGAACGAGCACGCGGTCACCGCACTCTCCACAGGGCCCGCTCCTCCTCGGCGTGGTCGGAGAGGTCGGTTGGACACCTCCGAACTTCGCCTACAACGTCGAGCGGATTCGCGGCACCCATGGAACCGAGCGCAATGAGCGGCTGTGCGCGGGTTGTCATGTGAACTCGTATGAGGTCACGGATCCGGAATCCGGGGACCACGTGTTCTCGGCGACGGGACACCTGTTCAAGCCCATCCCGTGTTTGGATGCCGATGGAATCCCGACCGCCGACGATTCGTGCGGCTTGAACACGACGGAACGCACCTTCGCCTCGTGCGCAACGTCTGGGTGCCACGGGGACGAGGATGCCGCGCTGTCCGCCATGCTCCTCGCGCAAGATCGGATCGCCGGCCTCGTGACCGAGCTGGAAGGACTGCTGGCCCAGGTGCCGGAGGATCAGTTCAGCGCGACGGACACGATCTTCACCGTAGCCGAGGGGGCGGAGTTCAACGCGCAGCTCGGGGCCATCGAGAGCTCCGCGGTGCACAACCCGTTCATGACCGAGGCGCTGCTGACCTCGAGCATCAGGGCGGTTCAGGACGAGTACAGCCTGGTCGCGCTCTCTCCCAACCTGAATTTGAGCAACATCATCGGGAAATGAGCCGGGACGAGCGCTTCTCGGAGCGCCATCGACTGGCCGAGCCGCACGGCGTGCCCGGCAACGAGCCGTGACCGCGCGGACCGACAGGTCCCCATCCGACGTCCGGCTCCGGGCTTGTCACCTGGTGCTCCTCCTCGTGTGTGGGCTGGCGCTCTGGTTCCCGACTCGAGTGACGGGCCAGTCGTACCGGGGGTGGTTGAACAGCTCGGCGCACATGGTGGAGTTGCGTCCGGTCGGGGTGGACTCGGTCGCGCGAGCGGACGTCGTCACCGATGCGGATGGCCGACTCTTCTTCGACGGCTACCCGGTGACATGCGAGGGCGACCAGTGCACCGGTCTGCTGCCGTTGCCAAAGGAGCGGATCTTCGCCGTCACCCAGGATGCCAGCGTCACCTATTGGGGGCTCGGCGTTCAGGGACTCAGCGCCACCGCGCTTGTGCGGCTGCGAACGGGCTTCGGCGGTGACGCGGCCTGGCCGCGCTACGATGACGAGCTCGACGTGATGCTGGGGTACGCTCAACTCGTGCGGGGGTCACTTCGGCTACGTGTGGGCCGGCAGGAGGTTCGCTCCGGGCTGGGCTTCGCCGGTTTCGACGGTGTCAGTGGTTCCTTCGATCCGGGACGGCTCCGCGCCGAGATCTACGGCGGCCGGAGCCTCGCCCGCGGCCTACGCGAGCCGTCCAACGAAGCGGCCCGCGCCCTGAGCGACTTCTTCATCGATCACGGCGTGTATCTCGTCGGCGGAGCGGCGACGGTGCGAGAATTCGGTGTCTCCGTCACAGGTCGGTACCACCGGGAGATTCTAGCGGATCGTTCCGGGCTCGAATCGGAACGTGCGTCGCTGGACTTCTCCACGACGGTGCCGCGGATGCGCATCAGGGGCTCGATCGACTACGACTTCGCGTTCCGACGCCCGGGCAAGGGCGAGCTCACGATTTCCGCCCCGTTCGACGGGGGGACGTGGCTCATGGAACTGAGCGGACGTCGCTACGTGCCGTACTTCCAACTCTCCACAATCTGGGGGTTCTTTGAGCCCGTCTCGTACTCCGAGGCGCTGGCCCGGCTCGCGTGGTCGGGAAATAGGACGCTGGCCGCCTGGGTCGCGGGTGGAGCCCGGACGTACGGGGAGACCGAAACCGGGATCTTCCTGCAGGCGCTGGAAGACACGGGTTGGCGAGCCGACGGCGGCTTGCGTTGGGAGCCGCGCGACAGGTGGTCGGTGGATGCCACCTACCAGATGGAGTGGGGCCCGGGCGCCTTCCTTCAGAGCGGTGACGTGTCGGCGCGCCATCAAGCGTCGGATCGGCTCCGGCTCGGTCTGACGCTTGCGACGTTCCAGCAAATCGAGGAGTACCGGCTGGGGCAGGGCCGGGCATTCGGCTTCGGAGGGACCGTCGATTATAGGATCGGCGAGCGCATGGACGCCCTCGCAGGCTTCTCCATCACCCGGCATCGTGACGGCGGCAGCATCTACACGAGCCCGTGGAACCAGACCCGGGCATGGACGTCGCTCCGTTGGACCGTGGGCGGCGACCCCGGACGAGCCAACCGCAGAGGACGACGATGAAGGTGGCCGCTCCGTTGATCGGGATCGGCCTCGCGGGCTTGGCGGGAAGCGCGATGGCAATGCTCGGCGTCGCGGTGGGAGCGTCTCAAGAGGACGCTTTCCCGCACGCAGAGCACCAGGGTCTGTTCCCGCTCTGCATCGGCTGTCATGAGGGTATCCCCTCGGGAGATCGCAGCGACTGGTACCCCGAGCCCGCGGGATGCGTCGGGTGCCACGACGGTGTCGATCGCGAGGAGGTGAGTTGGACCGGGCCTTCCGATCGGATCCATAACGTCCTCTTCGACCATGCCGAGCACGAGGCGGAGCTGGCGGAGGTGGATGATTCGAGCCCGGAGTGCGCGGCCTGTCATATCGAGCCCGGCGGCGGCCGTATGGAGGTCGCGGTCGACATCCAGGTCGGGACGTGCTGGGGATGCCACGCGCACGAGACGGAGGAGCACTACGACGTCGACGCCTCGTGCGAGACGTGTCACGTGCCCTTGGCCTCGACCGGATTCGCGACGGCCCGCATCGAGGCCCTTCCGCGGCCGCCGAGCCACGAGGCCGAGGACTTCGTGCTCGAAGGCCACGGCGACCTGGCTCCGGGCCGCACGGGCCTGTGTGCCACGTGTCACACCCGGGAGCGTTGCGTCTCGTGTCACGTGGATACGGACGTGGAGGAAATTGCCGCGCTCCCGTCGGCTCCATCGTCGATGGTGTTACCACCGACGGAGGCGAGCTACCCGGAGCCCGTGTCCCATACGGACTCGCGTTGGCTCGAGGTCCACGGACCGGAGGCTGCCGTCGGCGAGTGCAGCACCTGCCACACGACCGACGATTGTCGGTCCTGCCACGTTTCGGAGGTGCCGGACGTCGTTGCGTCGCTTCCGCGGCGCGCCGACGTTGTCGCCCCTGGCGCGACGATCGAGCCCGGGGGTCCCGATTCCCACACGTCGTTGTTCTTCATGCAGGCGCACTCGGCACTCGCGGCCGCCGATCAGAGGGGTTGTGAGACGTGCCACGTACAGCAGTTCTGCGTCGACTGCCACGACGCCGAGGTGGGGGGTGGTTATCATCCGCCGAACTTCATGGTCCGTCACTCAGGCGACGCGTATGGCCGCGATTCGGAGTGCTCGAACTGCCATGAGCCCCAGGCGTTCTGTCAGGCATGCCACGTCGATATCGGACTCTCCGGCTCGAGGACGGTGGCGGCCGGATACCACGATGGGTCGCCAGTCTGGCTCCTCCAACACGGGCAGGCGGCGCGGCAGAATCTCGAGAGCTGTGCGAGTTGCCATCGCCAGGTGGACTGCACACGCTGTCACAGTACACTCGGGGCGTTCAAGGTGAGCCCCCACACGTCGAGCTTCGACGCGGAGAGGGCCTGGCTGCAGAGCCCTCGGACCTGCCTCGCCTGCCACGTCGGAAACCCGACGGGTGGAGACGGGCCATGACTGGACGACACGCACTGGCGCTGGTGCTCGTTCTGGGGATCGCGATTTCCTGGGCCAGCCAGGAGGCGCGCGTCGTGGGGTTCGGCGAGGGCGCTCTGTCGCTGTCGCAGGTGCATGCGGTTGCCGCCGAGACCGTCATCCCTGTAGGCTTGACCCTCACTCAGGCCACCGATACGACGTTTCGGCATGACAGGCACACGGAGCTCGCGTGCACGGAGTGTCATGCGATGCAGCCGAGCCACGGCGTCGATCTCATTCAGAACGCGTCCGATTGCCGGGGATGTCATCACGTGCGTGAGCGGGTGGGCCGAGAGTGTGCCGCGTGTCATACGGACGCCGAGCTCCGCGATGTCGTGTATCCGGTGGAGCGGGCCCTCGCCTTCTCCGCGCGCGAAGACACCGTCGCTCGGGAGTTCCGCTTCTCCCACGCGACTCACGAGGAGCAGGGATGTGTCGCATGTCATACCGGAGGGCCGTCCCTGGCGGTACCGGACTTGGACTGTCAGAGTTGCCATGGAGAGCACCACGTCACGACCAACCCGGGATGCATGAGTTGCCACCAGGAGCCTCCGGAAAACGCGCACACGCTGGAGGTTCATCGGACGTGCGCCGGATCCGGGTGTCACACCGACGCTCCGATCGAGACCCCACGCACGCGCGTCGGATGTCTCTGGTGTCACGACGATCAGGTGGACCATCAGCCCGGGGACGAGTGCGTCAAGTGTCACCTCCTGTCCCGACCGCCCCGGGAAGCTCCGCACACGGATGAGAGGTAGTTAGACGATGCCGATTTGCAGCTATCTGGTAATCCCCGAGGAAGGCGCGACCGACCGGGTCCGCGCCGACCTCGCCGGCATCCCCGAGTGTGAGGTCGTTCGGGCGGAGAACCGCGACGTGCTCCTCCTCGTCACGGAGACGCCGGGACTCGAGGAGGAGGACGCTCTCCGCGCGGCGGTCGAGGCGATGGACGGGATCCAGGCGCTCCTCCTGACGTTCGGGGAGATCGATCCCGACGCAGACATCGCGGACCCGATCGCGGTGGGTCGAGCCCGACGGCGGTCGTCGGCCGCGGGGGCTCGTCGGCCCGCGTGGCGCGGACCGGACGCTATCCGGGCTCCGGACGAGCGATGAGCGTCGTCGATCGGAGGGAGTTTCTCAGGCGTGCCGCGATGGCCGCGGCCGCGGGGTCCGCATCGTCGCTGATGCCCGGCATCGTGTTCGGCGCCGAGGTGGAGCACTCGCCCCGGGAAACGGCCGACGTGACCTGGAGGAAAACCCCGTGTCGCTTCTGCGGCGTCGGTTGCGGTCTTCTGGTCGGGATCGAGAACGGGCGGGCGGTGGCGGTCAGGGGCGATCCCGACTCGACCGTGAACAAAGGCCTCGCGTGCGTGAAGGGGTACCATTCGGTCCAGGCTCTCTACGGGCGCGACCGGATCACGCGGGCCCAGGTGCGACGCAACGGGCGGCTCGTGGACGTGCCCGTCGAGGAGGCGCTCGACCTCGTCGCCGAGCGCCTGCGCCGGACGATGGACGAGCACGGCAAGAACAGCGTCGCCATGTACGGCTCGGGCCAGTGGACGATCCCGGACGGGTACGTGGCCTCGAAGCTGTTCAAGGGCGCGATCGGTACCAACAACCTCGAGGCGAACGCCCGACTCTGCATGTCCAGCGCCGTCACCGGGTTCGTGACGACGTTCGGGCTCGACGAGCCGATGGGGTGCTACGAGGATATCGACCACGCGGACGTGTTCGTGCTCTGGGGCAACAACATGGCGGAGATGCACCCGGTCCTCTTTTCCCGCATGCTCGAGCAGCGGCGCCAGCGGAGGGACGTCCAGATCATCGACTTGGCCACCCGAACCACGAGGACCAGCTACGCCGCGGACCGGTCCCTGATCTTCGCGCCCCAGGCGGATCTGGCCATTGCCAACGCCATCTGCCACGAGATCGTCCGCAACGATTGGGTCGACCGCGAGTTCGTGGAGCGTCACGTGGCGTTCAAGCGCGGGAAGACCGACATCGGGTACGGCCTGTCCGACGGCTTCACCTTCGCGGACGAGGCATCAGACGCGAGCTGGGACGGTTACGTCGACTTCCTCTCGGAATACACGCCCGAGCGGGCCGCGGAGATCTCGGGGCTGCCGGCGGCCGACATCCGTTGGCTCGCTTCGCTGTACGGGGACCCGTCGCGGAAGGTCATGTCGTTTTGGTGCATGGGACTCAACCAGCACACGAGGGGCACGTGGGTGAACAACCTCGTCTACAACATCCATCTGCTCGTCGGAAAGATCTCGACGCCGGGCAACAGCCCCTTCTCGCTGACCGGCCAGCCGAGCGCCTGCGGCACGGTCCGCGAAGTGGGTACCCTCACGCACCAGCTTCCCGGCGGCTACGTGACCGATCCCGAGCATCGGCGTGTCGCCGCCGAGATATGGGGCGTGCCGGAGGAGAACATTTCGTCCGAGCCCACCCACCACACGGTCTCCATGTTCCGGGCGCTCGACCGGGGCGAGATCCGCTTCATGTGGGTTCAGGTCACGAATCCGATGGTGACCCTCCCGGCGTTGAACCGGTACCGCGCGGGCGCCGAGAAGGACGATCGTTTCCTGGTGGTCTCCGACGTGTATCCGACGCCGACCACGGAGGTGGCCGACGTTGTCCTCCCGGCGGCGATGTGGATCGAACGGGAGGGCATGTACGGCAACTCCGAGCGGCGCACCCAACACTTCGATCAGCTGGTCGACCCTCCGGGTGACGCCATGAGCGACGGGTGGCAGCTCATCGAGGTCGCCCGGCGCCTGGGGTATGGAGACCTCTTCCCGCAGGAGGAGGAGGGCCACATCACGGAGATCTGGAACGAGTACATCCGCTTTCACGACCATCCGGAGCACCGCATGGCGCCTCTCGAGGTCCTGAAGGAGCGGCCCGGCGTCATGTGGCCCTTCGTGGACGGGCGCGAAACCAAGTGGCGCTACAACGTGCGGACCGATCCCGCGGCCGATCCCGAGCGCGGCGACTTCGACTTCTACGGAAACGCCGACCACCGCGCGTGGATCTGGCTCCGCCCGTACGAGGCCCCACCCGAGTGGCCCGACGAGGAGTTCCCGTTCTGGCTGAGCACGGGGCGTGTGCTGGAGCACTGGCACTCGGGCTCGATGACACGGCGCATTCCGACGCTCCACCAGGCGGTGCCGCGAGCCTACGTGGAGCTGCACCCTCGGGATGCCGAGGAGCTCGGAGTGCGCGACCGGGACAGAGTACGGCTGGTGAGTCGGCGGGGCTCCATGGAGATCGAGGCGCGGATCGACTACCGGGCCCGACCGGCACGGCGCCAGGTGTTCGTGCCCTTCTTCGACGAGTCGTTGCTCGTGAACGAGCTCACGCTCGACGCCTACTGTCCGATCTCCGCGCAACCGGACTACAAGAAGTGCGCGGTGCGCGTGGAGCGGATCCCGGCATGAGTCGAAGGTCCGCCGAGTCCCCGAGGTTGCGACGGGTGGACATCGTCAGGGCCGTGGCGGTCATGGCGGTGCTGGTGCTGGTGGTGATGGTGGGCACGCTGCTCGAGCGCAGTGGGGGGGAGGAGTGGAGCTACCCGACGCCCGTTGCCGCCGCTCCCGCGGAGGAGCCCATCGCGTCGGAGGCCAACATGTTTCGAGTCAGAGCCGGAGCGCTGGCAGTGGCGCCCGATTTCGCGGGCGACCGTCCGGCTCACGCGAGATCGTTGGGGATCTACCGCAGCCTTCGCGAATACCCGGGGGCGCCACCGCGCATCCCACATGGTCTCACGGACGAAGAGTATGGCCGCACGAGCTGCAACGTCTGTCATCGACGTGGCGGATGGGTGGCACGCTTCGGCACGTTCGCGCCGGTCACGCCGCATCCCGAGTACGGGGCCTGTCTGCAGTGCCACGTGCCGCGCGACGAGCTGGTCGGAACCCCCCTTCCCGGTGCAAACGCCACCGTCGTCTGCAGCCAGTGTCACGTTGATCTTGACCGTCCGCAGGAACTCTTCGTCGCGATCGACTGGCGCGCGGCGGCGTGGCCCGAGACGGAGCTCCAGTCCATGCCCGGAAGTCCGCATCGCATTCCGCACGAGGTGCGGTCGCGAGGCAACTGTCTCGCCTGCCACTCGGGTCCGGGGGCGGTCGCGGAGCTCCGCATGGATCATCCCGAGCGGGTGAATTGCCGCCAGTGTCACGTTCCGGCCGTGAGTGAGGACGGATTCTCGAACGATCCCCCGGATGCGTTCGGGCGTCAGGGGGGAGACAGCCCGTGAGCTTCGGTCGACACGCCTTCATCGGCGCAGCCTGGGTGCTCGCCGCGGTGACCGCGGTCGCCTGGTCGCTGAGCCGTCCGGCTCCGGCGGTGCAGAGCGAGCTCGAGGGCTTGCCGACCCTCGCGCCGGGTCGGAGGTCGGCGGCGAGCTTCGAGACTGAAGACACCCTGCCTTCGGCGCTGCATGACGTCGTGGCGGAGCCCGTGCGGGGCAGGTGGACGGGTCCGGGTGGCCGGCCATTGCATGTCGCGGTTCGCTCCCGCCCCGAGGCGGACTATCGATACCGGCGGATTGGCCGACGGACCTTCTACCTGGGGCTTCGGTTGACGGAGCCGGACCCCCCCGACGGCTCCTGCACCTCCTGCCATCAGGGGCAGGGCATCATCGACGGCCGACAGGGGGAAGAGCGCGACGGAATCCATCAGAACATCCAGCCGGTCCACCCCGCGCAGACCGGGGCCCAGTGCCTCACGTGCCACGCCGCCGACGACGTCGGGAGGCTCCGCCTGGAGCGCGGAGGAAGCACGTCGCTCGACCACTCCTACGAGCTCTGTGCTCAATGCCACTTCCGCGAGGTCGAGTCATGGGCGTTTGGAGCCCATGGCAAGCGCCTCGTGGGTTGGCGGGGCCGTCGCGTCATCATGACGTGCGCCGACTGTCACGACCCGCACCGGCCGGCTACCGAGCCGCGCATCCCGATGGGCGGCTTGAGCCTACCGGGGCCGTTACGACGACCAGGAGAAGGAGGCCCCCATGACTGAACGCCGAGAGCTCACCTTCGAGGACGTCCTCCGCAACGCGGGCGTCCAGGAAGCCCAAGACCGGCTGCGGCGTCTGGAGCCCGACCCGGCGACGCTCCCGGGTGCGGTGCCCCCCGGCCGAGAGGCGTCGCCGGAGCCGTCACCACCGGAGGGCGGGTGCGGCTCGGGATCGTGCGGTTGTGGGAAGAGTGCTCCGTCGAACACGCTCATGGACAAGCCGATGGACCGACGCCGCGCCATCGGCACGATGCTCGGGGCGCTCGCGGTCACCACCCAGGCCGCCGGTGCCTGCGCCCCGACGAGCCTCGAGTCCGCCGAGGGGCGCGAAGCCAAGCGGCTCAAGCAGGAGGAGTTCTTCAAGGGCAACTACCGCCTCATGACGCCGGGCGAAAAGGGCGAGACCGTCCGGAGGCTCGAGCGTCTCGCCGAGCTCCGAGGTCAGGGCGACGTGAGCATCCGGACCGACGAGGCTCTTCCCAACGTGATGTACGGCTACGCGTTCAACATCTCGAAGTGCAAGGGCTTCCGGAACTGCGTCGACGCATGCATCGAGGAGAACAACCTCGACCGGGCGAGTGGCGATCAATACATCCGGATCTTCGAGAAGCCCGACGGGGAGTCCATCGACGACCTCGAGCACGCCGACGCGACGTACGGCCACGAGGTGCCGGCCGAGGGACACTACTATCTGGGCACCCAGTGCTTCCAGTGCGCGAACCCGCCGTGCGTCTACGTCTGTCCGGTCCAGGCCACCTGGCAGGAGCCCGACGGCATCGTCGTGGTCGACTACGATTGGTGCATCGGCTGCCGGTACTGCATCGCGGCCTGCCCGTACTGGGCGCGGCGATTCAACTGGGCCGAGCCCGAGGTTCCGGCCGAAGACTTGAACCCGCGACAGCACTACCTGGGGAATCGCACCCGCAAGAAAGGCGTGGTGGAGAAATGCACCTTCTGCATCCAGCGCAGCCGGGAGGGGCGTTTGCCTGCCTGTGCCGAGGCGTGCCCCACCGGGGCGCGGGTTTTCGGAAACCTCCTCGACCCCGATTCGGAGATCCGCTGGGTGCTCGAGAACAAGCAAGTCTTCCGCCTGAAGGAGGATCTGGGCACGGAGCCTCGCTTCTGGTACTTCATGGATTAGGGGCTGCCTCATGCACCTCAAGTGGTTCGTGTTGAGCGCGTTCAAGTCGGCCACCACCGGTGGCCGGCGATACCATCTTTGGATGGGGGCCCTCACCTTCGTCATGCTCCTCGGGGCGTACGGGTACTGGGTTCAGTTGAGGGAAGGGCTCGCCGTCACCGGTATGAACGACCACGTGAGCTGGGGCCTGTACATCTCCAACTTCACGTTCCTGGTCGGGATGGCCGCCGCAGCCGTAATGCTGGTGCTGCCAGCCTACGTGTTGGAGGACGTGGACTTCACCCGCGCCGTTCTCATCGCCGAGGGGGTCGCGGTTTCGGCCCTGGTCATGTGCCTCGCGTTCGTCGTGGTCGACCTCGGGAACCCCTTCGCGTCCTGGCACCTGATCCCAGGGATCGGGATTCTCAATTGGCCGCGGTCGATGCTCGCATGGGATGTCGTCGTCCTCAACGGCTACCTGGGGCTGAACCTCTTTATCCCCTTCTACATCCTGTACAACCACTACATCGGCGCGAAGCCGAGCAAGGCCCGGTACGTGCCCTGGGTCTATCTGTCGGTCTTCTGGGCGGTGAGCATTCACCTGGTGACGGCGTTCCTGATGGCGGGGCTCCCGGCCCGTCCCTTCTGGAACCACGGGCTCCTGGGTCCACGGTTCCTGGCGTCGGCCTTCACGGCTGGAACGGCGTTCATGATCCTGCTGCTCTGGTTCGTCGACAAAGAGACCGAGTACGACATCGAGGCCGGTGCCTTCCGCAAGCTGGCGATGGTCACGGCGGTGGCGGCGCAGGTGAACTTGATCATGTTGGGCTCGGAGATCTTTACCGAGTTTTATTTCCCGACCCACCACGTCCAAAGCGCCCAGTACCTCTTCTTCGGCCTCGACGGCTACGACCAGCTCGTTCCCTGGATCCGGACCGCCATCGTTCTGAACGTGGGCGCCACGGCCGTGCTGATGATCCACCCGCTCCGGGAGCACCGGAACTGGCTCCTCGGTGCCTGTATGGTGTTGTTCGTGGCCGTGTGGGTGGAGAAGGGCATGGGACTGATCGTCCCGGGGTTCATCCCGTCTCCCCTCGGCGAGATCGTGGAGTACTCCCCGACGTGGGTGGAGGTCGTGGTCACCGCCGGCATCTGGGCGATGGGACTCTTCATTCTCACTGCGCTGGTGAAGGTGGCGCTGCCCATCGAGTTGGGCCATCTGCGCAGCCCGCTGATCTCGCAAGCGGCGTCGCGGCCGTCGGGCCCGACGAAGTCCCGGGTCAGACCCCGGTTATAGGTCGGGCGTTCTTGGCGCTTGACGGGAGATGGACCGTCGTGCTGTTCAGGCTGTGGAGCGGTAGCAGAAAGATCGTGGGGCACTTTTCTCGGTCCGCCTCTGAGGGCTCCCTGACGTCGTAGGTTGACCGACCCGTGCCATGACGTACCTTTCACACCTTCCGACCGAGGGCTGCGGTCGGGGTGAAGCCTCGCTAGCTCAACTGGCAGAGCAACTGACTCTTAATCAGTAGGTTCGGGGTTCGAGTCCCTGGCGGGGCACTCCTTACAGCGCAACGACTTAGGGCCTCTCGGGAGACTTTCCGAGGGGCCCTTTTTCGAGCCCGTGGGTGACTCTCGGGTGACAGCGGGGGCCGGAGGGATTCCACGAGGCGGGGCGCCGAGAGCCCGGCCCCCAGCACATCCAGGCTAGGGCGGACGTATGTCCCTGTGACGATCGTAAGCGGCTTGGACGAAGCGGGCGACCGACTCAGGGCAGAGCGGGACGAGAACGTCTGCCGCGAAGAAATGACCATCGTCGAGAAGGTGTCGCTCGGTCGGGCGCTGGAAGAGTTGGAGCGGCCGGAGGCGAAGGCGCGGATGTCCGAGGGCGGAAAGAAGGGGGCTCCGGGACGCACCGCCGAAAGGTCAGTAAAAGTTACTGAGCTTTCCCGTCCCCAGGTCCGCGACATCGTAGGCGAGGCGATCGGTATGTCCGGAGTCTCCTACCAGCGCGTTCGTGGTGTCGCTTCCGGCGTGATCCGGCACGTCGGTTGCTTAAATGGCGCGACTTCCCGGCGGTGCCGATTTGCGAGCCTTGCCTGGTTTGCTCGTGTGCTTTAAACTGACGGCATCGGATGAGTCGGTCGCTGGCGTTAGCCACTCTTCTGGCAAGAAGCCGATGGCCGCGACCCGGGGGGCAGGTTAGCCCCGGTCGCGGTGCAGGACCACGCGGGAAAACCGCCGGAGCGCCACATCCTCTTGGGTGTCTAGCGCGGAAAGGCGGGCCGAGGAAGCGGAGCAAGGCCTCTGTGGCTTGGGCTCCGACGAGCCCGGACGGCGTGCATGACGTGGCACTACAACCACGGGGGCCCGAAGAGGGCGCCCGAAGTGGTGTCGGCGAACTGCATAGCGTCCGGGCTCTTGTTGTGTCCGGGCGCACCAGGCCGGAGACGACATTATGAGCGCTCAGCTCACCGCTGCACATCCCCTGCCGCACCTCCTCAAAGCCCAAGACGTAGCGGAACAGACGGGCCTCTCGCTCCAGGTCGTTTACGCCGGGGCCAGGGAGGGTTGGCTTCCCTGTGTGAAATTCGGAAGGGCGGTGCGATTCGACGCCCGGGCCCTGGACGACTGGATCCGGTCCGGAGGCACGGCCGGCAACGGGCCGGACCAATGACGGGCCGGGCGTCCACGCTCCCCGAGCTCCGCGACATCCCGATAGTCAGCGATGAGGACGCTGGTAAGGTGCGAGGGGAAGGATCCGGGCTCGAATTCGCCCGGTGTCAGTCCGACGACGTAGACCTCGTCATCGGCGCGGCCGACGGGATTCGCGTGGTTGTCGCCCTGGACGAGGAGAACGTTCCGTGCGGGCTGCTGCTGCCGGCGATCGGATACCGCGGCGATCAACTCGGTACATTGCGGGATGTGCTGGTGGCCCTGGCCGCGGTCATCGAGGGGGCGCCCCCTTCGCCCGCGGATATTCTGCGGCGCGCCCTCGAGAAGGCGGGAGCTGACGGAAGTGGGGTCGTCCTCTGCGCCCTGGCGCCCGATGCGGTGCCGGAGCTCCTGGCCCGTTTCGCCGAGGAGCGCCCGTTCCACTCATCGCCGCCGGCCGGCCGCCCCCGGCATTGGCTCCTCGAAGCGGCGCGGGATGTCGGGATCCGGGAGGCGCTCGAAAGGTTCGGCCTCCGTTGCAGGACCTGCGGCACCCCCCTCATTGAAGGCGTGATCCAGGAAGAACGCGGGCCTGGTGGCGAGTTGGTCAGTGCCGCCGTCGACTGCGGCGGGCCGCAGGCGCAGGGGTGTGGAACCCAAACCAACGTGCCGTGGCCTGGGCCCAGCGGAGTCCACCCGCTGCACCCTGCCGATCGGCCCGTAGTCGAACATCACCCCGCGGAAGATGGTGATTCCCGCCCCTCGCCTTCGTCGTCCCGACAGCCGATCGACGACCTGCCCCACGAGGAACTGTAGTGGGCGCGCCGGCCTCGCGGATCCCGGGGCAGGACGTGGCTGAGGTGCGTGCTCGAGTACAGATCCGTCAGCTCGTCGAGCAGTCGGGCGTCGAGCTCCGGAAGGTCGGCAAGAGATGGGTCGGCAAGTGCCCGTTCCATGATGACCGCACGCCCTCGTTCGACGTCTCGCCCGAGAAGGGACTGTTCGGTTGCTGGACCTGCGGCGAGTCCGGCAACTGTTACGACTGGGTCATGAAGACCACGGGCATGGGTTTCCGAGACACCCATGAGTACCTGGCCGCGCAGGTGGGCGTGAGCACCAATGGTGCCACCCCTTCAACTTTCGACGAGAACGCATTCCGCGAGGCGCAGGCGCAGGCGAAGGCCGAGCGTGACAAGCTCCAGCAGAAGGAATGGCAGCGCATCGCCGCCGAGTGCGCGAAACGCTTCGAGGCCGCGGGACCCGCCGATCCGGCGCACCCGTATCTACAGGCCAAGGGCATCGTCGGTGACCTGCCTACGTCGTGGATCCGCCAGGAGGGCGAGCACCTGCTGATACCGATGCGGGGCCCGGTGCCGTCTAAGGACATCTCGTCGCTCCAGGTGATCGGATCTGACGGCGTGAAGCTGAACACTGCGGGCGGGCGGGCGAAAGGCTGCCGCGTGACAATCTACGACCCACCTCTCGACCGGACGGGCGCAATCTATCTGTGCGAAGGTTGGGCGACCGGCCATACGATCCATACGGTCACGGGTTGCCCCGTCGTCGTCGCCTTCAGCCAGTACGGGATCCGCGAGGTCGGGCCCTACTTGGTAGCGGAGTGCCCCGACGCCGAGATCATCATCGCGGCTGATAACGACCGCCGGACAGCCGGAAACCCGGGCGTCGAGGCCGCGCGGGCTGTCGCCGAAGAGACCCGGTGCTCCATCGCGATTCCGGATTTTCCCGACGAGCACCTCGACGTGCCCGAGGGCGAGAAAGGGCCGAACGACTTCAATGACCTGTTCCAGCTGGCTGGCGCCGACGCGGTCCGGCGCTGGCTGGACCCCGAGCTCGCGGGCGATGCGATCACCGTGGCCGAGCCCGAGCCGGCGGCACCGGCGGAGGCCACCGAGGACGATCCCGCGGAGGGCGATCCCGAGGGGGAGGAGGCACCCCCCGAGGCGGCGGAGGACACGGAGGAGGCCGAGGACGAGGAGGAGCCCGAGCCGGTAGCGGCGGCCGCCGAGCCGGCGGAGGACGGTGTCCGCCGCGGCGACTTCTTCGCCTACATGGTGGAGCACAAATTCATCTACACGCCCACGGGCGATCTTTGGCCAGCGTCGAGCGTGGACGCGCGGATCCCCCCCGTCCAGGTCAACGGCGAGCGCCTGAAGGCGTCCAAGTGGCTCGACCAGCACCGTCCAGTCGAGCAGATGACCTGGTATCCCGGCGAGCCGAGCGTGATCGAGGATCGCCTAGTCGCGCACGGTGGGTGGATCGCCCGCTCCGGGGTCCGTTGCTTCAACCTCTACCGGCCGCCCACAATCACCCCGGGGGACCCCGCAAAGGCTGGGCCCTGGCTGGAGCACATCGGGCTGCTCTTCCCCGAATCCGCCGAGCACATCGCTCGCTGGTTCGCTCAGAGGGTCCAGCAGCCGCACGTGAAGATCAATCATTGCCTCGTGCTGATCGGCCCCCAGGGGACCGGAAAAGACACGATCGTCGAGGGACCGATCCCCGCCGTGGGGCACTGGAACTGTTGGGAAGTAGGCCCCGAGGACTTGATGGGCCGCTTCAACCCGCACGTGAAGAGCGTAATCCTCCGGGTGTCGGAAGCCCGGGACCTGGGCGACATGGACCGCTACCGCCTGTACGAGCGCCTGAAGGTGCTAGCCGCCGCACCCCCCGATGTTCTCCGAGTGGACGAGAAGAACCGGGCGGAATACATGGTCCCGAACGTCCTTGGGGTGGTGATCACGTCGAATCACATGGACGGCATCTATCTCCCGGGAGACGACCGCCGGCACTACGTGGCCGCAACGGAGCTCACGAAGGAGGATTTCACCGAAGCCTACTGGAACGGGATTTACCACTGGTACGAGCACGAAGGCGGATTCGAGCACGTGGCCGCCTACCTCCATGCCTTGGACCTGTCGGGCTTCAATCCAAAGGCTCCGCCTCCGAAGACGGCCGCCTTCCGGCAAGTGGTGGACGCTGGCCGCGCACCGGAGGACGCCGAGCTGGCCGACGCACTCGACCGGCTCGGGTGGCCCGACGCCGTGAGTCTCCGCGATGTGGCCAGGGTGGCCGACACCGGTTTTGCCGCCTGGCTCGGCGAGCGAAAGAACCGCCGGCAGATCCCGCACCGCATGCACGAGGTCGATTACGCGCCGGTGCGGAACGACGCCGCGAAAGATGGGCGGTGGAAGGTGGAAGGGAAGCGCCAAGTCCTCTACGCGAAGCGTGACCTTTCCATCCGGGACCGCCTCGCCGCTGCACGCCGACTCGTGGAGTCCGCAGGATGAGCCGCCCGTGCAACGCCCGCACACGGCGGGGATGGCCCTGCAAGCGTCCTGCGGTTCGTGGTGGGGCTCGCTGCCGCCAGCATCAGGACCGGCCCCCCAGGCCTCCCGTCGGTTCGCGGGATGGGATCCCCGTGGTGGCCGCCCGGCGGGAGACAGCCCGGGGGGCGGGGCTCCTCGTCATCGACTGCCCGTACTGTGGAGCCGAGCACACGCACGGCGCCGGCCAGGAGGTAGCGTCCTTCGGGGCCGGCGACGGCCACCGCGTAGCTCACTGCGGGCCGGGCTTCCTGGAAACCTCGAGACGTGGGTATTTCGTCCAAGAGGTGACCCCGTGAAGGCCGCGAGGGGCGAAGTACGTGAAGTACGTGATCCAGCCGCTCGCTACGGACGGAAACTGCGTGGCCGGGTACCTGAAGTACGTGAAGTACGTGATCCACCATCTTACCCCACACGCGCCCCTCACGCGCCTGCCTTGTCGCACTCTACAACAGGTACCCTTGTAGGGCGTTTATTTGGGCAAGATGGATTTTCACGTACTTCACGTACTTCAGTGATCGGGGCCCCTTCACACCGAACGCTCGAAAGGGGGCTGACGTGACCGACGATCACCGCCCGCCCACGTACGCGGGCATCGCGAGGCGCCTCCAGGACAGCCACGACGGCCCGTTCCAGCACATCGACCATCCGCAGAAGCGGGGATTTTTGAGGGCGTATGCCGAGACCGGCCAGAAGCGCCGGGCGGCGGAACTGAGCGGAATTCATAAAGATACGCCGTACGGGGCCGCGTGGCGGGATGACAAGGAGTTCCAAGCGGCGCTCGAAGTGGCCCGCCGCATGGCCGGCGACCTTCTCGAGGAGGCGATGATCGAGCGGGGCGTGCAGGGCGTGCGTCGGGTCCGGTTCCATAACAAGAGCGGGCAGCCGCTGCGGGACCCCTTCTTGTGCGAGTGCGGCCAGCCGCGGGACGAGCACACCCGGACGCCGGAAGGCGACTGGGGCCCCCATCCGGACGTAGACTGCGCGGCCTTCTCTCCTGAGGTTTACACGGAGAATGAGTATTCGGACCGACTGCTCGAGCAGCTCGCCCGGGCCCACCTACCCGAGCGCTACGCCTCCTCCCGCCTCGAGGTGACTGGGACGCTGGCCGGGCTCGATTATTCGTCGTTACCGGACTCGGTGATCCACAAGATCGTGCTCAAGGTCCACCCGCTCCAGGCGCTGGTGGAGTACCTGGAAGAGAGGGGCGAGGAGGTCGCGGGTCTGCTACGTGAGGGCCGGCCGGCGGATGGCGAGATCATCGGATCCGGAGACGACGACGAGGACCCCGAGCCCCGGCC
>Ga0326597_10005356_pt1 | contig 17842 bp, 16 predicted proteins | sample RVTome_12_FD_203789 | JGI IMG/M metagenome (GOLD analysis project Ga0326597, IMG submission 203789) | Soil microbial communities from uranium-contaminated site in the Upper Colorado River Basin, Wyoming, United States - RVT100D185 | ecosystem: Environmental > Terrestrial > Soil > Contaminated >... | reverse complement strand
CACGCACTGGGCGAGCCGCTGGACTGGCGCAAGCAACGCTTCGAGCCGAAATTCGAGCAGGCCGTGCTCGCCTTCACGCTCGATGAAATAGTCGAGCGCTTCGGCTTCCCGGTGCCGGATCATGTCAAGCTCGACGTTGACGGCAATGAAGACCGGGTCATCCGGGGCGGCCGGAAAACGATCTCGAACCCGCGTCTCAAATCGCTGCAGATCGAGATCAGCGAGAACGACCGGCCACTGTTCGAGAGTATCGAGTCGTGCGGCCTCAAGCTGGCCGAGAAAACCCTGCTCGCGATGCAGGGCAACAGCCAGGACATGTTCAACGCCGTGTTCAAGCGGGGCTGACGGACAACTCGCTCCGGTCTGCACTTCGCGCACAAGATGGACGAGACCTGCCTATTCCGATAACATGCTGTTTTATCCGGTGTTTTACGCCTGATCGATGCGTGTTCTGTTGCTCTACCCCAACCTCTACGGCATGAACATGCTGCCGCCGGCGGTCGGCCTTTTCACGTCGCTGTTGCGGCGCGATGGGCACCAGGTCGGGCTGTTCGACACCACGATTTACGACGGGCTGGCCACGCACGATTCCGACAAAATGAAGTCGGAGAACCTCAATGCGCGCCCGTTCGACGACACGCTGCTGAAGCAACACGCGCGCAAGACCGATGCCCTCGATGACTTCAAGACCGTGGTGCGCGACTTCGCACCCGATCTCATCGCCATGTCGGTCACCGAGGACATGTATCCGATCGGCGTCACGCTGCTGTCTGCCCTCGGCAGCAACCGCCCGCAGGTCGTCGCGGGAGGCGTGTTTCCAACCTTCGCGCCCGATCTCGCTCTCAAATATTCCAGTGGAACCATAGATTATGTGCTGAAGGGCGAGGGCGACGAGACCCTGCCTGAACTGTGCCGCCGGCTGCAACGCGGCCAGGACTTGACCGACTTGAACGGCCTCTACGCGATGATCGACGGCAAGTTAGTCAACAATCGCCTGCCCAAGCCGGTTGACCTTCTCACGCTGCCCGAGCCCGATTACGACCTGTTCGAGGAAAGCCGCTTCTACCGGCCGATGCAGGGCAAGCTGTGGCGCATGTTCCCGATCCAGACCATCCGTGGCTGCCCGTACACCTGCACCTACTGCAACTCGCCTTCACAAATGGACGTCCACGACAAGGAAGGCCACAAGTTTTTCCGCAAGCAGCGCACCGATCGCATCCGCCGTGAATTGCAGCATTGCCTTGAGCGCTACAAAGCCGATTCGTTCTATTTCTGGGCCGACACCTTTCTCGCGACGAACGATGATGAGTTCGAAGAATTCTGCGAAATGTACTCGGAGTTCAGACTGCCGTTCTGGATCCAGACCCGTCCCGAGACCGTGCGCCTGCACCGGTTCCGCAGGCTCCAGGAAGTCGGCTTGCTGCGCGTCGCGTTCGGTGTCGAGCACGGCAACGAGGAGTTTCGGCAGAAGATGCTGAGCCGGCGCGTCAAGAACGAGGTCATCACCCACAACCTCAAGATCGTTACCGACCTGGGAATTCCCATCAGCGTCAACAACATCATGGGATTCCCGACCGAGAAACGGAGCCTGGTTTTCGATACCATCGAGCTCAACCGCACATTCAAGTCGGACGGCATCAACGCCTACAGCTTCTGCCCGTTCCACGGCACGCCCTTGAGGCCTCTGGCCGAGCGGTTTGGCTTTGTCGAGAAAGGCACCCTCGCGCGCTCGATCACCGCGCCCACCATGCTCTCGATGCCCGAGTTTCCAAAGGAGGAGATCGAAGGCATACGGCGCTGCTTCGTGCTCTACACCAAGATGCCGAGGGAACGCTGGCCGGATATTCGCAAAGCCGAAGCTCTGAGCCCCGAAGGCGACCGCATCTTCCGCGAGTTGAAGGATGAATGTCTGGCGCGTTACATGCACTACGGCGACTATGCCAAGGACGAGGACGTCGAGAAGGTCGACTTCGAAAGGGACGACCCGAACAAAGTCGTCGGCTTCCGCAAGGGCGACACCAGCAAAGTGGACTTTGAAGCCATCCTGCGCAACCAGGGCTCTTCCGGCATCGCCGAAAAAGCCGTCGTTCAGGTTCGCAAATAGCAGCTGCCTGGTCGATTACGGAATACTCCTTCTGAAGCCGGGCGGTTGAGCGAGCAGGAGAGCATCCATGGCGGGCAAAGGAGCGCTGGTTTTCGGGGGCAGCGGATTTCTCGGTAGTCACGTGGCCGATGCGCTGACGGAAGCCGGTTACCGAGTCCGGCTCTTCGACCTGGTACGCTCCCCCTACCTGCGCGCAGGCCAGGAAATGGTGGTGGGCGATCTCATGGACCGCCAGGCCGTGGCCAAGGCGGCAGTCGGCTGCGATTACGTCTACAACTTCGCCGGCATCGCCGACATCGACGATGCCAAGGATCGCCCGGTGGATACGGCCGCGTTCAACGTGGTCGGCAACGTACATGCACTGGAAGCCGCGCGTCTTTCCAGCGCCAAACGCTTCATTTTTGCCAGCAGCGTTTACGTATACGCGGAAACCGGCTCGTTCTACCGAGCGAGCAAGCAGTCGGCCGAGCGCTTCGTCGAGGCCTACCACGAGCGTTACCGGATGCCCTATACCATCCTGCGCTACGGTTCGCTCTACGGGCGGCGCGCCGACGCGCGGAACGGCATCTTCCGCCTTCTCAAGCAGGCGCTGGAGAAAAAGTCCGTTACCTACAGCGGCAGCGGCGAAGCCATGCGCGAGTACATCCACGTGACCGATGCCGCCAAGCTGAGCGTCAAGGTCCTCGAGCAGGAATACGAGAACCGGCACCTGATCCTCTCGGGCCACGAGCGCATGTCGGTGAAGACGCTCATGAAAATGATCTCCGAAATGGTTCCCGGCGGTGTCGAGATCAAGTTCGGCAACGAGACGAGCGAAGGACATTACGACATCACGCCGTACGCGTTCCATCCCAAGGTGGGCCACAAGCTCGTGGCCAACGATTACGTCGAGCTTGGACAGGGCATCCTGGACTGCCTCGCGGACATCCACGAGCGCGGGCACAAGGACCTGCACAAGCACGTCGAGGGCGACTGGCTGATCATGGAAGACCGTAACAAAGGGTAAGCGTGCACGGCACGGAAGCGCTCGTTTTCGATTTCGACGGCGTCCTCGTTGAGTCAACCGACGTCAAGACACAAGCCTTCGCAACCATTTACCGGGAGTACGGCGCGGACATCGCCAGCAAGGCTGTTGAATACCATCTTGCTTACGCCGGGGTATCACGGCTCATCAAGTTCCGCCATTTGCACAAGGTGCTGCTCGGCATCATTCTCTCCGACGAAGAAACGGCAGAGCTCGGCGAACGGTTTTCCTCTTTGGTCACCGATGCGGTGATTGCCGCGCCCTGGGTCGCCGGCGCGCGGGAATTTCTCGAATCGCACTATCGTTTGCTGCCGCTTTTCGTCGTCTCGGGGACGCCTGACGAGGAACTGAAAGCGATCATTGCGCGACGCGGCATGCAGGGTTACTTTCGATCGGTGCACGGCTCGCCTGCGACCAAGGGTGAGATCATCTCCGGCATCCTGCAACGACACCAGTTCGAACCCCGCCGGGTGCTGATGATCGGGGATTCGGCTACGGACTATCAGGGCGCACTTGAGGCCGGCGTGCGATTCCTGGCGCTGGCACCCGCAGGCAGCAAACTCTTTCCCGACGCAACAAGCATCTTGCCCGACCTTACCCGGCTGAAGGCGTTCCTGAGTGAGGGCGCCTCGTAGGTTTCGATTTCCACGACTGGTCGTGCCCACGTAGCATTGCGCTAGAATTGAATCATCGGCCACGCGCGTGACTGACCGGCGGACGACATTCCGAATCCGGCATTACTGCGCGCGAAGCCGCACGGGATTCAGAGGGGCAGAAAGAGGATGAATCATAGCGACCAGCTCATCTGCGCGCTCATGATAGGGCGCGCTGGCAGCACCGGTTTTCCCGGCAAAAACATTCGCCCGGTGCTGGGGCGCCCGCTGGCGGCATACCCCTTAATGGCAGCCCGGGCTTCGCGCTATGTGCATCGGCTCTACGTTTCGACCGACTCCCCTGAGATCATGGAAATCGCCCGTGGCCACGACGCGGAACTGATTGAACGGCCGGCGGAGCTTGCCACCAAAACGGCCCTGGGCGAGGATGTGTTCGCCCACGGCTATCGTGAAATCGCGCGGCGCCTGGCCATCGATGATGGCAAACGTGTCGAGCTCATGGTACTGCTTTTCGCCAATGCTGCGACCGTCACCGGCCGGCATATAGACGAAGGTATCGAGGCGCTCCGCCGCGATCCGAAGCTCGATTCCGCTGTGACCACATCGGTCTATAACATGTGGAGCCCCTTGCGGGCGCGCAAGCTGGGGCCCGACGGATGCCTCCACCCTTTCGTGCCGTTCGAGACATTCGGCGATCCGAAGACGCTCAATTGCGACCGCGACTCCCAGGGCGATGTTTACTTCGCCGATATGGGGCTGTCGGTGGTGCGGCCACACTGTCTTGACCACCTCGAGGACGGCTTACTGCCACAGAAATGGATGGGCCAGAGAATTCACCCCATCCAGTCTTGGGGAGGCTGCGACGTGGATTATGAGTGGCAAATGCCGCTGGTCGAGTTCTGGCTGCGCCAGCATGGCATTGGGGAAACCTCCCGGTAGCCTTCTTAGGTGATGGACAAACCAGCGCGCAAGGCTTACCGCAAGCACAACAGTTTCGTTGAGCTGCGCCACAAGCACGCCGGCGCCGAGCAGACCGCACGCGCGCGCATCGGCGCGGTGCGTTCCCGCTCCGATCTTGCCGCCGTGCTCTCCGCCGCGCATCGCGCCATCTATACGCAGGCGATGGCCGATATCTTCGGGGAGTCGACGACCGCGGGCGGGCCGCGCTTCGCGCTGAGCCCCAACGTGATCGAGGAAATCAACGCGATAACGGACGAAGCGCTACCGCGCTACCTCGTGCATCGCTACCGTTACGAGATTTTTCCGCAGAAGTACATCGTGGACGACTTCCCGCCGTACCTCCAGATCGAGCCGAGCTCGGTCTGCAACTATCGCTGCGTGTTCTGCTTCGAGACCGACAAGACGTTTACCAGGAAGTCGGCCGGGTTCATGGGGCACATGAAGCTCGACACCTTCAAGCGCGTGGTGGACGCCGCCGACGGACGCGTGGAGTTCCTGTCGCTCGCCTCGCGCGGCGAGCCGCTGCTGTGCCCGGACATTGTCCCCATGCTCGCCTATACGCGCGGCAAGTTCCTCAATCTCAAGCTCAACACCAATGCGTCGTTGCTCGACGAGGAGAAGTGCCACGCCATCCTCCAGAGCGGCGTGAAGACGCTGGTCTTTTCCGCGGATGCGGCGGCCGAGCCCCTGTACAGCCAGCTGCGCGTGGGCGGCAAGCTCGATAAAGTGCTCGCCAACATCGAGCGATTCCAGAAGATCCGTGCCACCCAGTACGCCGGTACCGGCCTGATCACCCGTGTCTCCGGGGTCAAGGTCAACGACACGCAGAATCTCGACTCGATGCAGCGTTTGTGGGGCGGCCTCGCGGACCAGGTCGCCTTCGTCGAGTACAACCCGTGGGAAAACACCTACCAGCAGCCCATCAATGACATCGCGGCCCCGTGCTCCGATCTGTGGCGGCGCATGTTCGTGTGGTGGGACGGCAAGGTCAACCCCTGCGACACGGACTACAAGTCCACGCTGAGCGTGGGCAGCATCGGCGATTGCGGCCTGGGAGAATTGTGGACGAGCGAAGCGTACGAGCGGCTGCGCCGCAATCATCTCGAGCGGCGGCGCCGCGATCAATCCCCGTGCAATCGCTGCACCGTCGTATAGGCCCGGAAACGCGATGAGATTGAAGAGTACGCGCAACTATCTCGTCGTCGGCGCGTCCGGCGCGATCGGCTCCGCCGTCGCCACGCAGCTCGCCGCGCGTGGCGTGAATCTCGGCCTGCACTACCGCTCCAACGGACGGGCCGCTGCGCGCCTCCAGTCCCGGCTCAAGCAGAACGGCGCCGGCTGTTTCCTCCTCCAGTCGGACCTCGCCGATGAAGCATCGTGCCGCGAGCTAGTACGGCGTTTCCACGCGCAGTTCGGCGCCATTCACGGCCTTGCGCTATGCGGAGGGACGGTGGAGTGGCGGCCGTGGCAGTCGCTCGACGCGGAAGCTTGGCAGCGCGCGCTGTTCGAGCATTGCGTCGCGCCTTTCGCGATCGCGCGTGCCGCGATCCGGCTGATGAGCCGGAAAACCCATGGCGGCATCGTGTTCCTGAGTTCGATTGCGCCGAAATACGGCGGTTCGCCGAAAACGATGCACTACGCTGCGGCCAAGGCGGCGCTGGAGAGCGCGATGCGTGGGCTCGCACGCGAAGTCGCACGTTCGGGAGTCCGCATTAATGGTGTGCGCGCCGGCTTCGTGGACACGCGGCTGCAGCGCGGCGGCCGGAGCCGGAAAGAAATTGCGGAGCGCGTGCGCAGGATTCCGGCCGGACGGGCTGGAACCGCCCGGGAGATCGCGGCCGCGATCGCGTTCCTGCTTGGCGAGGACGCCGGGTTCATCACCGGCGAGTTGCTCACTGTTGCAGGCGGGGATTAGGGCATGGCGCGGGCGGCACATGACGATCGTGTCATCGTGGAACACACGAGGCCGTGTTAGCCAGCGCGCTCGATGAAAATCGATCTTAGCGGCGAAAGCGATCTTCTCGTCCGGCACCGCGAATGGCTTGATGAGATCGCCCGCGACCTGCGCCGGCCCTTTACTGAATTCATCGAACGCCTGTCGGAGCCGCACGGCCGCAATATTGACTGGTGGGTCACGCCGGTTGCCAGCCGCAACACTTTTGCAAGCAGCCTGTTTTTCCAGTGCTGCCAGCTCATGCTCGCCAGGCGCATCGCACAGAGCGACCCCGGGGTACGGGAGATCACCGTCGATTCCCCGGCTCTCGCCCGCACGCTGAGGAATGCGCTTGCGATCAGGCGCGGCGACGTCCGCGTACACGCGAGGCAAGGCCGGTGGCGCGGCGGATTGAAACTGCTCGCACGCATGGCGTTTCGGCTGGTTGCAGCATGTTTTCGTTGCCTCGGCCAGGCAACCTTCGCCCGCGTTCACGCCGTCCGCTCCACGGTTCCGCTGCAGCACGGACTGATACTGATCGACACGTTCCTTTACTCCGACAGTCTGGACCAGGCCTATCGGGATCGTCACTACCCGGGACTCGCGGAATGCCTCGGCCCCGCAGAGCGGGGGCGCGTATTTTTCGTCCCGACCTACTACAGGATCCGCAACTACAGCCGGCTGTTTCGGCGGCTGCGGCGCAGCGAGACGAATTTCCTTATCAAGGAAGACTACCTGCGGTGGCGGGATTACGGGTTCGCCTTGGCACACCCGTTCCGGTTGCTTCGCTTTCGGGTCGACAGCTGCAATTTCCAGGGGATCGAGGTGGCGCTGCTGATAAACGACGCGCTGATGGAATCATTCGCCTCGTCAGGCACGATCGAGGGATTGCTGCGCTACCGATTTGCCCGCCGGCTGGCGGAGCGTGGCGTGAGGGTAAAGCTGGCGATCGACTGGTTCGAGAACCAGGAACTCGATCACGGCTCGAATGCCGGATTGCGCGAGTTTCTGCCTGAAACGGTGGTGGTGGGCTATCAGGGTTTTGTCGTGCCCAAAACCTACCTGTGCCTGTTTCCGACAAGGCAGGAAGCCGCGTTGCGGCTGGTACCGCACAAGGTTGCCGTCATGGGGCCGGCTCTCGCAACGGGCCCCAGGGAGTTCTGCCCCGATATCGAAGTCATCGTGGCGCCTGCGTTCCGATTTACCAGCATCGGGCAGGAACGCCGAGCCACGCCCAGGACGGGCCCGCTCACCATCCTCGTTCCCTTGCCGTTCCTGGACCGCGAGAGCGAGCACATTCTGTCATTGCTCGGCGCGGCGCTATCCTTGCTGGCGCGCCCCGAGCGGAAACGCTGGCGCGTTTTGGTGAAACCCCACCCGATTGCAGGCGCCGCTCACGTCACCGCGAGTTTGCGCAATTCGACTCGGAGTGGATTTGAAATCGTATCGGGAGATATCGAGGGTTTGCTGCGCAACGCCGATGTTCTCGTCAGCAACGCAAGCAGCGTGTGCGTCCATTCCCTCGTGTGCGGGGTGCCCGTTGCGGTGGTTGGCAACTCGCGCGGTCTCACCCAGAATCCGATACCGGATTGGGTTGAGAATCACATGTGGGCGCTGTGCCATTCGGCGGAGGATCTCGGGTCGGCGCTCGATCGCCTTGCCCGGCGCGACGAGGCAACCTTGCAGCGATATCACACCACCGCGCGCGCATTGCGGGAGGGTTGTGTCGAGCCCGTGACGCCGGAAACGGTCGCGCGGTTTCTCGGGTTGGACGCAGCGCCTGTCACGACGGCGCCAGGAGTCGCCAGATGAGCTGCGGTTTCCTGCTCCCGGCTCGACCATGATGATCACCGCGGTTATTCCGACCAGAAACCGGCCCGCCGATCTCCGGCGGGCCGTGGCATCGATTCGCAACCAGCGACGGCTTCCGGACGAACTGCTGATCGTGGACCAGAGCCCGGATGACGCCTCACGTAGCGCCATTGAAGCGGATCTCGGAGACTCGCCGTTGCGCGCGCGGCTGAGCTACGTGCACGACAGCGGCATCCGCGGCCTGGTGCCGGCGAAAGCCGAAGCGGTCCGGCGCGCTCGCGGTGATCTGGTCTGTTTTCTGGAGGATGATGTCGTCCTCGAATCGGACTATCTGCTGCAAATCGAGCGGGGATTCATGGACTGGCCAGAGATGCTGGGTTGCTGCGGCCTGGTGACCAACCTCCCCCCGCTGCCGCGCGGCTACGTCCGGATGTTCCATTTCTTCCACCGAGGAATCTTCCGCGATCCGCGTGTCGGCGTGCACGGCACGAGCGGCGGCGCGGATCGTCCCCTGATCCGCAGCAATTGCCTGAGCGGGGGTCTATCCGCGTATCGGCGCGAGGTCTTTGACGCCGTTGCATTTGATCTGGAAAACGATTTCTTCATGCTCGAGGACATTGACTTCTCCACTCGCGCCGCGCTGCGATTCGGCGACCGTTTCTTCATCAACCCCAATGCACGTCTCGAGCACAGGATGTCGCCGATGAACCGGGCAGTGCTCGGGATGAGGCAGCGCCGCAAGCTGCGTGAGTACCTCGTTTTCTACAAGAAGCGGCGTGGCGCCAGCAATCCCTTTACGGCGTTGCTGCTGCTGGCAGGCTTGCTGCTCGAGGCCGGGTACCAGTCCGTGCTGGCACGGACGCCGTTGCCGGTCGGCGGCTATTTTCTGGGACTATGGGATGGATTGCGCTGGCCGGTTGCTCGCGAGTAGTTTGCCGCCCTGCGCGTGCCTGCGATAGCCTCGCTGAACGAGGAAGTGGAATCAAGATGAGAATTCTGTTTACTGGCGGCGGCGGTGCGACGTATGAGGCCGTCTATCGGCTCTGGCGCGAGCGATACGACATGCACTTCGTTGATGCCAACCCCGATGCGTTCTCCCCCGAGTTGCCCCGCGAGCGCTGCCACGTCGGCCCGCTCGGCAACGACGCGGCTTTCGCATCGGCGACAGCGGCGCTGTGCAAGAAGCTCAAGGTGGACCTGCTGGTGCCGGCCGTGGACGAGGAATTGCCCCACGCGAAAGATGTAGCGAGGCTCGCGCCCGGGCTTGCGGTAATGCTGCCCGACAGCGGTTACGTCGCGACGATGCTCGACAAACTGAAAACGGCCGAGGCGCTGCGCGCAAAACAGCTCGATGCGCCCCGCACCGTCACCCTCGACCGTGTTTCCGAGATTGGCTATCCATGTTTCGCCAAGCCGCGGCACGGGCGCGGCTCGCGCGGCGCCCAGGTATTGCGCGATGCCGGAGCGGCCGGCGCCTATCGCACGCTCTCCGGCCTGAGGGACGATCAGATCGTGGCGCAAGAATTGCTGATGGGACAGGAGTACACCGTGCTGATGGCGGCGGACCGCGAAGCGCGGCTGCACGCCGTGGTCCCGGTCAAGGTCGTGGTCAAGCGCGGCATCACGCTACGCGCCGAAACCGAGGCCCATTCGGAGGTGATCAACGCCTGCGCGGCGATCCACCGCGCGCTGCCGACCACGGGCTGCTACAACATCCAGCTGTACTTCGCCCCGGACCGGCGCGTGCTGCCGTTCGAAATCAACCCGCGCATCTCCACCACGTTTTGCCTCGGCATCGCGGCCGGCGTCGACCCGGTCGAGATCTTCCTTGGCAATGCGGCACCGAAAGGCCTGCGCGAATTCCGCGCCGGCCTCAGGTTGAAGCGCAGCTGGCATAACCACATTTCGTGATGAGCGCACCCGTGATGGTGACCGGCGCCGGCGGCTATCTTGGCCGGCGCGTGATCGCCGCGCTCGAGGCAAGCCGGGTGCCGCACATCAGCGTGACGCACTCGGGAGGACCATTCGCGTGCGATCTCGCTGACGCCGCGGCGGTGCGCGAGCTGCTAAGGCGTGCCGGCGCAAAAACGTTGGTTCACTGCGCCGCGCGCGTCCCTTCCGACCAGGAGGGCTTCGACAGCGAAGAGCAGGCGCGCGCCAGCGTGAAGATGGTGGCCAGCCTGATCGCCGCCGGCCCCGGGCATATTGTTTTCGCTTCCACCATGACGGTCTATCGCAACCCGCAGCGGCTGCCCGTACGCGAGGAGGACGCATCGGCCGGGCTTTCCGGCTATCCCGCGGGCAAGCGTGCCGCGGAGCAACTGCTGCTGGGGGCGGCCGGGGTGCGCGCGACGATATTGCGGCTGCCCGGACTGTTCGGCGCGCCCCGCCGCGGAGGATTGCTTCATAACGCGGCACTCGCATTCGCAGCCGGCCGGCAGCCGGCATTGCCGGCGGATCCGCCGCTGTGGACCACAATGCACGTGGACGATGCCGCCGCCATGTGCGTGCGCGCCGCCCGTCGCACCACTCCCGGTTCGCTGCTCCTCAACTGCGCCTACCCGATCCGCACGTCCATCGAGAGCGTGCTGCGCGAACTCGCGCTGCTGCTCAATGCGCCGGCGCCGGTCGTGCCGGACGCGCCGCCGTTCGAGATGGACATCTCGCGGCTGGTGGCCGAGCTCGGGCCGCCGGACGGCAGCCTGCACGAGCGATTGAAAGAGCTCGCCGCGTGGGCCCGGCGCGAAACCGCAGCGCAAACTAAAGGTGCCGGCAGTCATGCTTGAGCAACTGGCCGGCATCGTGACCTCGGTCGGCCGCGAAATCCTGTCGTGGCGCGGCTCACGCGCGGCGCAAGGGACCTGGCACGGCTCGCAACTCAAGACCGAGGCCGATCTGCGTGCCCACGCGGCCCTGAGCAGGGAGCTCAAGCGGATCTTGCCGGATATCCCGGTCGTCAGCGAGGAAGACGGCGCAAGTCAGTCTCCCACGCGCCCACCGCGTTACTGGCTGATCGACCCGATAGACGGCACGGCGAGCTTCAGCGAGGGATTTGCCGGGTACGTCACGCAGGTTGCGCTGATCGAAGACCGCCGGCCGCAGCTCGGCGCGATCTACGCGCCGGCCCTCGAGCTTCTGTACCTCGCGCAGCGCGGCAAGGGCGCGACGCTCAACGGCAAGCGGCTCAGGATCGCTTCCGACCCCCGCCGGCGCGTGCTGATAGACAACTCGCCGGAGCCCCGCGGAGCGGCCAAATTGGCATTCGAGCGCCTGCGCTGCACCGGCTACGTCGAGTCCGGCAGCATCTCCCTCAAGATTTGCCGCGTCGCCGACGGAACCGCCGATGTTTTCGTCAAGGACATCACGGTGCGCGACTGGGATATCGCGCCCGCGCATCTCGTTATCGGCGAATCCGGCGGGGTCCTCGCGGGACTTCACGGAGCCGCCGAGCTTCCCTACGCGGGCGGCTACGAGCGCGGCGGCATCGTGGCCGCGACAACAGCGGAACTTGCCGCCGAAGCGCGCGCCGCGCTTACCCGGCCATGAACCATGGGGAACCCGGTAATCCGATGAAGTGCCTTGCGCGCTGCGCGTTGGCGCTGTCGCTGATCCTGCTGGTCGGGTTGCTGGCGCTCGGCACCCTCGCATGGTTTGCGACCGGCTGGCTCAATGATGGCGATGCGCCGGTCAAAGCCGACCGAATGCTGGTGCTCGCGGGCGAACCGGCGCGGTTCGTGTACGCCGCCGAGCTCTACCGGCAGGGCTATGCGCCGGAAATCTACATCAGCAAACCGGCCAGGCTGCCGAGCTACACGATATTCGACGAGCTGCGGATTCCGTTTCCCCGCTTCGAGGAACTGTACCGCGCGATACTGGTAACAAAGGGCGTCGACGACCAGCATATTCACTATCTGGGAGAGGCGTTGCTGAGCACGATCGAGGAAGCCAGGGCGATGCGCGAGTTGCAAGCGGTCTCGAGCCGGAACAGCCTGTTGATCGTGACGTCCCCCTACCATGTGTGGCGCGTGAAGAGGGTCTTTCGGGATGCGCTGCCCGGGGTCGCCATCGCGGTAGTGGCAACTCCCTATGAGCGCTTCCCCGCACGGTGGTGGACGGACCAGGATACCGCGCGCAATGTGCTGCTTGAAATGGCCAAGATCGCGTTTTATCTCCTGGGCGGCCGCTTCATGTCGTCGGCTGCGAATCCCTGATTGCCCGACATGCTCGTCGCGATTACCGGCGCCAGCGGATTTGTCGGGCGGCATCTCGTGGATCTGCACGTGAAACGCGGCGATCGCGTGCGCGTATTGAATCGCGCCTCGCCGGCGGGCGTGATGCCGGCCGGTATCGAAGTCATCGCCGGGGATATCGCGGTCCCCGACCGCCGGTTGCGCGATTTCGCATCCGGCGCCGACGTGCTCTATCACTGCGCGGCCAATCTTCATGACGAGAAGTCGATGCAGGCAGTCAACGTGGACGGCACACGCCACCTTGCCGCTGCCGCGCGCGGCGCCGTCGGCCGCTGGATCCAGGTCAGCAGCGTGGCGGTGTACGGCCGCGCGGAACGCGGGACGCTTACCGAAACTTCCCCGCTTGCGCCCGATACCGTGTACGGCCGCACCAAGCGCGAAGCCGAGAACATCGTCCAGGCCGCGGCCGCGAGCGGCGCGTTTGCCTGCTGCACCGTGCGGCCGTCCACCATATTCGGCTGCGACATGCCCAACCGCTCGCTGTTTCAGCTGGTAGCAATGATCAGAAAAGGCCTGTTCTTCTTTATTGGCAGGCCCGGCGCGGTGATGAACTATGTCCATGTGGACAGCGTGACGGCGGCACTGGCCGAGTGCGCAACCAGAACCGAGGCCGCCGGAAAAATCTATAACCTGTCGGAGGCGATGACGCTCGAGCGCTTCGTGGAAATCGTCGCTCACGAGCTCGGCACCAGGCCGCCGTCGCTGCGCCTGCCGGAAGCTCCGCTGCGCGTACTCGCGGCCGCGGCAGGAGTGCTGCCGCGGTTTCCCCTGACCGGCGCGCGCGTTGACGCGCTCACCAACCGCAATGTTTACTCGGCCGCCGGGATTGCGGACGAGCTCGCCTATAATCCGGTCATGTCATTGGAAGCGGGTCTTCGCAAGTTCGTGCGCGACTGGATGAATACCCGGGCCCATGCGTCCTGAATAACCGCGATACGCGACGCTGGTGATAAGCCTTCAGTACCATGGCTACGCCGGGGTGGTGGTGACGATAATCGCCCTGGCGATCCTGCTCTATGGGCAGTGGAAGCTGCTGACCCGCTGGCGCGCCGCCGTATGACTCCGGGGCGCAAGCGCATCTGCTTCGTCACCGCCAGCCCGCTCACGGTCAGGGCTTTTCTCAGCGATCAGATCGCGGCACTGGCGCGCGAGCACGACGTCACGGTAATCAGCAATTTCGAAAGCGGCGAGCGGCTCGATGCGCTCAGGGGCGTGGCTCGCGTGTTGTCGGTGCCGATCAAGCGCGATATCGCGCCGCTCGCGGATCTGCGCTGCCTGTGGCGCCTGCTGCGCGTGTTCCGGCACGAACGCTTCGACATCGTGCATACCGTCACGCCGAAGGCGGGCCTGCTCGCACAGGTGACGGCCTTCGTGCTGCGCGTCCCGGTGCGCATCCACGTCTTTACCGGCCAGGCGTGGGTGACGCGCGGCGGCCCGTGGCGCTGGTTCCTCAGGATTATCGACTGGCTGTTCGCCGGGCTTGCAACCCATGTGCTGGTGGACAGCCCCTCGCAGCGCGAATTCCTGATCCGGCAAGGCGTCGTGAGCGCGCACAAGTCGCGGGTACTGCTGAGCGGCTCGATCTGCGGCGTGGACACCGAACGGTTCCGCCCCGACCGTGAAGCGCGCGCGCGCATCCGCGCTGCGCTCGGCATCGCTGACAATACGGTGGTGTTTCTCTTCGTGGGACGCCTCAATGCCGACAAGGGCCTGCTCGACCTCGCGCGCGCATTTGCGGATCCCGGCCTGCGCGGCGCCGCCCTGCTGGTGGTCGGCCCGGACGAGGAACGCATCCGGCCGCGGATGCACGCGCTGGGCGGCGGCGCGCGGTTGATGTTTCTCGACTACACGCCAGCGCCGCAGGACTACATGGCGGCGGCCGATGTTTTCTGCCTGCCGAGCTATCGCGAGGGCTTCGGCACCGTGATCATCGAGGCGGCCGCGGCGGGCGTTCCCGCGATCGCCTCCGATATCTACGGCGTGCGCGACGCGGTGGCCGATGGAGAGACCGGTCTGCTGCACCCGCCACGCGATGTCGCCGCGATTCGCGGCTGCATGCTCCGGCTGGCGCAGGACGAAGCGCTGCGGATGCGCCTGGGTCGAGCCGCTCGTGAACATGCCGTGCGGCGCTTCGCCATGCCGGCGATTACCGCGGCGCTGATTGAGTATTATCGGGGCCTGCCAATATAATCAACGCACAGCGCCGCCAACCGGCGCCGCAGGAAGGACGCATTGCCGACCGTGCTGAAGCGCGCATTCGATCTCCTCGTGTCGTGCGCCCTAATCGTGCTGCTCGCGCCGGTCATGCTGGCGGTTGCAGGCCTGATTCGCGTCAAGATGGGAACGCCGGTCGTCTTTGCGCAGCCGCGCTCGGGCCTGAACGGCAAGCCGTTTTCCCTCTACAAGTTCCGCACGATGACCGACTCAGCCGCGCCCGACGGCTCGCTGCTGCCGGATCAGAATCGTCTGACTCCGCTGGGGGATTTCCTGCGCCGCCACAGCCTGGACGAGCTGCCGCAACTGTTCAATATTGTCGCCGGCGATCTCAGCCTGGTGGGACCGCGTCCGCTCCTGGTCGAATACGAGAGGCTGTACTCGCCGGAGCAGGCGCGCCGGCACGAAGTCAAGCCGGGCATCACGGGCTGGACGCAGATTCATGCGCGCAATTCGGCCGACTGGGACGAAAAATTCAGGCTCGACTTGTGGTACGTGGACCACCGCTCGTTCTGGCTCGATCTCCGAATCCTGTTCGCAACGCTCCGGGCGCTGCGCTCCGCGGGCATCACGCAGTCCGGGTCCGAGGATGCGCGTTTCCGCGGCCCGGCCGGTGGCGAGCGCCGGCCCTAGCCCACATTCGACCCAAAGGCCAATATGAACATTCTGGTCGTAGCGCCACACCCCGATGACGAAGTTCTCGGCTGCGGCGGCAGCATCGCTCACCACGTCGCGCGCGGCGACACCGTGCACGTCCTGGTGGTGACACGGGGCGACCCGGAGATATTTCCACCCGCCATCGTCGAGAAGACGCGCGGCGAACTCGCCTTGGCACATCAAGTGCTCGGCATCGCCGGCGTCGAGTTCCTCGATTTTCCCGCGCCCAAGCTCGACGCGATGCCCGGCTACCGGATCGCCGATGCGATCGGCAAATCGGTCAAGCGGCTGGCGCCGCGAACCCTCTACCTCCCGCACCGGGGCGATCTCCATACCGACCACCGCAAGGTGTTCGACGCCGCGCTGGTCGCGGCGCGGCCGATCAAGGGTTGCAGTGTCAGGACCATCCTGTGCTATGAGACGCAGTCGGAGACCGAGTGGGGCTGTCCGCTCGGGACCGACGCGTTCTCGCCCACCGTGTACATCGATATCTCGCGCCATCTCGAGCGCAAGCTCGAGGCCCTCGGCTGCTACCAGAGCCAGTTGATGCCCGCGCCCCATCCGCGTTCGCTGCAGGCGGTCGAGGCGCTGGCCCGCCACCGCGGCTCCGCGATCAGCGCCGCAGCGGCGGAAGCGTTCGTCCTGGTTCGCGATATCGTCGAGTGAGTCCCCGCCTTCGCGAGGACGACTTATGCAGAAGTTCCCCAGGGTTGTCGGGCTTGGGCGCCACTCCACAGTTACCTTGTATTTGTGAACCGTCAATGCAGTAATACAAGCTGTGAAATGGATCCCCCGCGGCGAGGTGGACATCGTCTGATCAGCGCCGGCCGGTCAACGCCGCGACCGGCGCAATTCATGCAATTCTGCCATGTTGTGGAAGATTTACAGGGATCTCCCGAGGCGAAAGGAAACAACCTCTTCCGCTGTGCGCAGGGTGGGCGATGACTCGTGATTCGGGAATCGGGAATCGTAAATGGCAGGGCCACGCCACAAGGCCGTGAATCGTGAATGGTGAATGGTGAACAGTAGACGGCGACGGACGCACAGGCAGGACGTGCGCGGCCGAGAGCAAGGAATATCGGGGACGACGGGGTTCTTTGTGGCGTTGCCAGAGCAGGCCCGACCGTTTGGGGCGCGGCCAGAAATGGGCTGATTGTAAATTCAATTGACAATTAGCAAGTCCCCGGATAGGGTAGCCGGCATGATCCCCCGCGCTGCGGCCAAGACGCTGGCTCGGCTGGCAAAAGGGTATCCGGTTGTCGCCATGACCGGACCGCGACAGTCAGGCAAGACGACACTGGCTCGGTCGGTGTTTGCCAACAAGCCCTACGTTTCGCTCGAAGACCCCGACCAGCGCGAATTCGCCACCAGCGATCCTCGGGGATTTTTGGGGCATTATCCCGAGGGGGCGGTGCTCGATGAGGTTCAGCGCTGCCCGGAGCTTTTTTCTTACCTTCAGCGCATCGTGGACGAGCGTCGGCGTGCCGGGCTGTTCGTCCTTACCGGTTCGCAGCAGTTCGGGCTGCTGGCGAAGATCAGTCAGAGCCTGGCCGGGCGGATTGGTCTGCTCCATCTCTTGCCGTTCTCGCTGGGGGAGTTGAAGCGGGCGCGGCGCGCACCGCGCAAGATCGAACTCCTGCTCTTTCGGGGTTTGTATCCGCCGCTCTACGACAAGAGGCATGATCCCTCGTTGTGGTATGCGAACTACGCGCTGACCTACCTAGAGCGCGATGTGCGGCAGCTGATCAATGTGCGCGAGCTTGGCACGTTTCAGCGGTTTATTCGGATGTGCGCCGCGCGGACGGGGCAGCTCCTGAACCTGTCCGGTCTAGCCAACGATTGTGGGATTACGCATAACACCGCGAAGGCCTGGGTGTCGGTGCTGGAGGCGAGTTACATCGTCTTTCTGCTGCAGCCGTACTACCGCAACCTCAACAAACGTTTGGTCAAGACGCCGAAACTCTATTTTTACGATCCTGGCCTGGCAGCCTGGTTGCTGGGGATACAAGCGGTGGAGCAGCTTGCGACGCACAGCATGCGTGGCGCCTTGTTCGAGACCTGGGTGGTCAGCGAGCTACTGAAGAAGCGGTACAATCAGGCGTTGCCAGCGAATGTGTATTTCTGGAGAGATCGCGCGGGGAACGAAGTGGATGTGCTGTGCGAGGACGGCGACCGGGTGTCGCCGATCGAGATCAAATCGGGTCAAACCATCACCGAAGACCATCTGGCCGGATTGCGCAGGTGGATTGAACTCGCCGGTAAGATCGCGGTGGC
>Ga0326597_10005355_pt1 | contig 17844 bp, 14 predicted proteins | sample RVTome_12_FD_203789 | JGI IMG/M metagenome (GOLD analysis project Ga0326597, IMG submission 203789) | Soil microbial communities from uranium-contaminated site in the Upper Colorado River Basin, Wyoming, United States - RVT100D185 | ecosystem: Environmental > Terrestrial > Soil > Contaminated >... | reverse complement strand
AACGCCTCGAAGGGCTGCAGGACCTGCTCGGCGAGCTGAACGATCTTGCGGTGGCCCGTCGCCTGCTGGCGCCAATCGGCGCGGATGAATGCGCGCCTGCCGTCGGTTTTGTCCAGGGCTGGCTGGCGGCGCGCGAGCAGGCGCTCATGACCGTGCTCGCCGGCGCGTGGCGCGCGCTGCGCAAGACGAGGTGTTTTTGGTGAGCGGCAGCTGCTCGCGCGCCAGCAAGAACACATGGTCGGGGCCGGAGCTCGTTTCAAGCCAGGTGAACGGCGTGCGGGGGTAGGCGCGCTCAAGCGCCCGGCGGTTGTGCCCGATCTCGCAGAGCAACACTCCGTGCGGCTCGAGGTGTGCGCCGACCTTGGCGAGCAGCCGGCGCACGAATTCCAGACCGTCCCGTCCGCCGGCCAGTGCCACGCGCGGTTCGTGCCGGTACTCGCGCGGCAACGCGCGCATCGTCGCGTCCTTGACGTACGGCGGGTTGCACAGAATCAGGTCGTAACGCCGCTCGGTCAGGGCAGAGAAGAGATCCGAGCGCACCAGGCGGATGCGACGCCGCAGCCCATAGCGCACGACGTTACGCCGCGCCACGGCGAGCGCCGGTGCCGAGACGTCCGAAGCGTCCACGCGCGCGCGGGGATAGGCGTGCGCCGCGAGCACGGCCAGGCAGCCGGAACCCGTGCACAGATCGAGTACCCGTTGCACGCGCATCTGCAGCCACGGCTCGAGTCCCTCGCGCAGCAGCTCGGCGATGAACGAGCGAGGCACGATGGCGCGCTGGTCGACGTAGAAGCTGAACGCCCCAAGCCAAGCCTCGTGCGTCAGGTAGGCGGCCGGGAGGCGCTCGCGCACGCGCCGCTCGACGAGCGCCCGCAGGCGCCGCCGCTCGACGGCACTGAGGCGGCGTTTCCTGTGCCGGGCGAGCGAGTCGATCGGCAGACCGAGCGCGTGCAACACCAGATAGGCGGCCTCGTCGCGGGCGTTGAGCGTGCCGTGCCCGAAATGCAGGCGGGCACGCTGCAAGCGGCGCACCGCGTAGCGAAAGAACTCGCCGGCCGTGGCCGGAGCGTTCGGCGTCATGGTGCGCCTAGGGTAGCAGCGCGCGAAGCGTATCGAGGTAGATCGCCGGCAGGCGTTCCAGCGAGGACAGCTCGATGTGCTCGTTGAGCTTGTGGATGCTCGCGTTGACCGGGCCGAGCTCGACGATCTGCGGGCAGATCTCGGCGATGAAGCGACCATCGGATGTGCCGCCAGTGGTCGAGAGCCGTGGGGCGAGGCCGGTGTGCGTCTTGATCGCGCGCGATACCGCTTCCACCAGCTCGCCGCGGCGCGTCAGGAAAGGATGGCCCGACAGGGTCCAGCTGATCGTCCAGTCCAGGCCGTGCCTGCGCAGCAACGATTCGAGGCGCTCTCTGAGCCCCGCTTCGGTGCTGGCGGCGGAAAAGCGGAAGTTGAAGTCGAGCTCCAACGATCCAGGAATGACGTTGTTGGCGCCCGTCCCGGCGCGGATATTGGAGACTTGCCAGGTGGTGGGCGGAAAGTGCTCGTCGCCCTGGTCCCATTCGATCGCGACGAGCTCGGCGAGCGCCGGCGCGAGAAGATGGACCGGGTTGCTCGCGAGGTGCGGGTAGGCGACGTGCCCCTGCACGCCATGCACCGTCAGCCTTCCCGACAGCGACCCTCGCCGGCCGTTCTTGATCATGTCACCGAGCGCGTCGACCGACGAAGGCTCGCCGACAATGCAGTAATCGATCGTCTCGCCACGCTGCTTCAAGCGCTCGACAACGCGCACGGTGCCGTCCACCGAGGGCCCTTCCTCGTCCGCGGTGAGCAGCAGCGCGATCGAGCCGCCATGACCAGGCCGTTCGCGAACGAAGGACTCGACGGCGACGACAAAGGACGCGATCGACGACTTCATGTCCGCAGCGCCGCGCCCGTAGAGCACGCCGTCTCGCACGGTGGGCACGAACGGATCGGACCGCCATTGCTCGAGCGGGCCGGGCGGCACGACGTCGGTATGACCCGCGAAGCACAGCAGCGGTCGACCCTCGCCGCGGCGCGCCCAGAGGTTCTCGACCTCGCCGCAGCGCATCGACTCGCAGGTGAAACCCGCCGCAGCCAGACGCTGCGCGACCAGCGCCTGGCAGCCGCCGTCCTCGGGCGTCACCGAGCGCCGGGCAATCAGGTCCTGGACGAGTTCGAGAGCGCTCGGCAATCGCGTGGACGCATTCCCGCCGGCCTCAATTTGCCGCCGGGTCGCGGATCAGCTGTTGGTGTCGATCTTGATGCGACTGAATGATTGGGTATCGTCGGGATCCCCGGATGCAAGGTCCGCGTTTCCTTCCTGCGCAGCTTCGCTGTCGCCTTCGTTCGAGGGGGGCGGAGCATGCTGGCCGGCGGTGAGCTCGCCGGCGGTGGCCTGATTGATCAGCCACAGCATGTTGGTTGCCGAGTCGGCATTCGCCAGGGCCTCGTCCTGGGTAATGCGGCGCTCCATGAACAGGCTGAACAGCGCCTGCTCGAAGGTCTGCGAGCCCGGCGACATGCTCTTTTCCAGAGCCTCCCTGATCGCGCTGATCTCCCCCTTCTCGATCAGCTCGGAGATGTGCCGTGTATTGAGCAGGACCTCGACGGCGGGCGTGCGTGTGCCTGCCTTGGTGCGCACAAGGCGCTGTGAGATCACCGCCCGCAGCGTCGCGGCAAGGTCGAGCAGCAGGCTCGGCCGGTTCTCGAGCGGATAGAAGTTGATGATCCGGTTCATCGCGTGATAGCTGTTGTTGGCGTGCAGCGTCGCCAGGCACAGATGGCCGGACTGCGCGTACGCGAGCGCCATCGCCATCGTTTCCTTGTCGCGGATCTCGCCGATCAGGATGCAGTCCGGCGCTTGTCGCAACGCGTTCTTCAACGCGATCTGGAATGCCTTGGTGTCGGTGCCGACCTCGCGCTGGTTGACGATCGATTTCTTGTTCTGGAACACGAACTCGATCGGGTCTTCCAGCGTCAGGATGTGGCCCGACTGCAGGCTGTTGCGATAATCGAGCATCGCGGCGAGCGAGGTCGATTTGCCCGAGCCGGTGGCGCCGACCATCAGCAGCAACCCGCGCTTCTGCATGACCACTTCCTTGAGCACCTCGGGCAGACTGAGCGTATCGATGTGCGGGATCAGCCCCGGGATGTAGCGCACGACCACCGCCGGCGTGCCTTTCTGGCGGAACGCACTGATGCGAAAAGTACCCACACCTTCGATGGGGACCGCGGTATTGAGGTCGAGCTCCTGCTCGAAGACCTGGATCTGACGCTCGTTGAGTACCTCATAGAGCAGCTGCTTCACCGCCTCCGCGGTCATCAAGGTCTGGTTGATCGGCATCGCGACGCCGTTGATCTTGATGTTGATGGGCGCGCCGACCGTCAGGAAGATGTCCGAGGCTTTCTTGTCGGACATCAGCTGGAATAAACGCTTCATCGCCGCCATCAGTGCCTCCCGTGCATCGGTCTTGCGACCCGTCTAGTCCCCACGAAGCAGCTCGTTCAGGCTCGTCTTGGCACGCGTCTTCGCGTCCACGCGTTTGACGATCACCGCACAGTAAAGGCCGTAGCGGCCGTCCTTGGACGGCAGGTTGCCGGAGACCACCACCGAGCCCGCCGGCACGCGTCCGTAAAGAATCTCGCCGGTTTCGCGATCAAGGATCCGCGTGCTCTGGCCCAGAAACACGCCCATCGAGATGACGCTGTTCTCTTCCACGATCACGCCCTCGACGACTTCGGAGCGCGCGCCGATGAAACAGTTGTCCTCGATGATCACGGGGTTCGCCTGAACGGGCTCCAGCACCCCGCCGATGCCCACGCCGCCCGACAGGTGCACGTTCTTGCCGATCTGCGCGCAGGAGCCAACCGTCGCCCAGGTGTCGACCATCGTCCCTTCGTCCACATAGGCGCCGATGTTGACGTAGGAGGGCATCAGCACCACGTTGCGTGCGACAAAGGCGCCGCGGCGCGCCATGGCCGGCGGCACCACCCGCAAGCCGCCGGCGGCGAACGAGGCGGCATCGTAGAACTCGAACTTCCCCGGCACCTTGTCGAAGTAGTTCGTCGAGGCGCCCGCCATCAGCCGGTTGTCCTCCAGCCGGAACGACAGCAGCACCGCCTTCTTGATCCACTGGTGCGTGACCCACCGGCCGTTCGCCTTTTCGGCGACGCGCAGCTTGCCACTGTCGAGTGCCGCGATGACCAGCTCGACGGCTTCGCGCAGGCCCTTCGGTGCGCTCGAGGGGCCGAGTGCGGCGCGCTTTTCCCATTCGTCTTCGATCGTCTTTCTTGCGGATTCCATGATTCGTTCTCAGAGCGCGCCGGCAAAGCGCCCGATGCGGGACACGGCCTCGACGCACTCGTCGAACGGGGCGACGAGCGCGATGCGCACATGGTTCCTGCCCGGGTTCTCGCCGTGCGCATCGCGCGCGAGGAAGCTGCCTGGAAGCACCAGCACATTATATTCTTGCTGCAGCCGGCGAGCGAACTCGCGATCATCGATCGGTGTGCGCACCCACAGGTAGAATCCGCCGTCCGGCATGTACGTCGAGAGCGGCGCCCGGATGCGCGGCAATACTTCACGGTATTTTTCCGCATACAGGCGGCGGTTCTGCCGTACGTGCGCCTCGTCGTTCCAGGCCGCAACCGATGCCGCCTGCACGGCGGGGCTCATCGCGGAACCGTGATAGGTGCGGTAAAGGAGAAAGCCCTTGAGCAACGCCGCGTCGCCGGCGACGAAGCCGGAGCGCATTCCGGGAGCGTTGGAGCGCTTCGAGAGGCTCGAGAACACCACCAGGCGCGCAAAGCCGTCGCGCCCGAGCTGATGCGCGGCCTGCAGCGCACCGAGCGGGGGATGCGACTCGTCGTAGTAGAGCTCCGAATAGCACTCGTCGGCAGCGATCGCGAATCCGTAACGGTCCGAGAGCTCGAACAGCCGCTGCCAGTCCTCGAGGCGCATGACGCTGCCAGTCGGGTTCCCGGGCGAGCAGGCGTAGATGAGCTGCACCTCGCGCCACAGCGCGTCGCTCAGCGCATCGAAGTGCATGCGGTAGCCGCCCGCTTCGGTCGTATTGAGGTAGACCGGGGTGGCGCCCGCGAGCAGCGCCGCACCTTCGTAGATCTGATAGAAGGGATTGGGGCACACCACGGTTGCGCTTCGCGTGGCGTCGATCACGGTCTGCGCGAACGCGAAGAGCGCCTCGCGCGAGCCGTTTACCGGCAGCACCTGCGTGACCGGGTCGATTGACGGCAGCCCGTAGCGGCGTGCGATCCAGCCGGCGATCGATTCACGCAGCGCGGGGGTTCCCTGCGTCGCAGGATAGGCGGCGAGGCCATGCATGGCGCCGGCGAGCGCCGAGCAGACCAGCTCGGGCGTCGGGTGTTTGGGCTCGCCGATCGACAGATTGATCGGTTCGAGCGAGGAATTCGGCGTAACGCCCTCGAGCAGCTGGCGCAGCCGCTCGAACGGGTAAGGCTGGAGGGTCGCGAGGCGCGGGTTCATGTCGGGCGCCCGGCGTGCGAGGTCGCGCGCAGCCCTCGGGCTGTGCGCCATCACGCCCCGCGCCGGGATTCGCCTGCAGGCAGCGCGTCGAGCGCCACCTCGTGCGGGGGCTTCCAGCCGCGCCGGCGATGCTCGGCAACGATGGTGGTGAAGATTCCGCCGCGCACGTTGAAGCGGGCGGTCAGCCGCATGTAACGAGGTCGTACCGCACGCACCAGGTCGTGCAGGATCCGATGGGTCACCGCCTCGTGATACGCGCCCTGATCGCGATAGGACCAGATGTAGAGCTTGAGCGATTTCAGTTCGACGCAGGAGCGGTGCGGCACATAATCGAGCAGCAGCGTGGCGAAATCCGGCTGCCCCGTGATCGGGCAAAGGCAGGTGAACTCGGGCAGCTCCATGTGGATGCGATAGTCGTTCCCTGGCGCCGGGTTGGGAAAGGTCTGCAGCGTCTTGCCGGGGCGGGAAGGCATCGAAGATGGCGCCTGCGGCGCGGGGAATGAAGCGCGAAGATGGTATCATAGCGGCCGTTTTTTTCGCGGCGTTTTCCTCTCGCCGCATCGTGCGCTTTTCACCATCGACATCGGTTCGTGCGCCTCACGCAAATCAAACTCGCCGGCTTCAAATCGTTCGTCGATCCGACCGCGATCCACGTCCCAGGGCAACTGGTGGGCATCGTCGGTCCGAACGGCTGCGGTAAGTCGAACGTCATTGATGCCGTGCGCTGGGTGCTCGGTGAATCGCGCGCCTCGGCGCTGCGCGGCGATTCGATGCAGGACGTCATCTTCAACGGCTCGGTCAACCGCAAACCCCTGGCACGGGCAGGCGTAGAGCTGACCTTCGACAACGCGCTGGGGCGCGCGGGCGGGCAATGGGCGCAGTACGGAGAGATCTCGGTCAAGCGCGTGCTGCAACGGGACGGGGAGTCGTCCTATTACATCAACAACGTTCATGTCCGTCGGCGCGACATCACGGACATGTTCCTCGGCACGGGCCTCGGCCCACGCGCCTACGCGATCGTCGAGCAGGGCATGATCTCGCGGGTCATCGAAGCGAAGCCGGAAGAGCTGCGCATCTTTCTCGAGGAGGCCGCCGGAGTCTCCAAATACAAGGAACGCCGCCGCGAGACCGAGCACCGGCTCTCGGACACCCGGGAGAACCTGGCCCGGGTATCGGATATCCGGGGCGAGCTCGGCGCGCAGATCGAGAAACTCGAAGCGCAGGCGCAGATTGCGATGCGTTACAAGTCGCACCAGTCCGAGTTGCAGCTCAAGCAGCAGTTGCTCTGGTTTGTGCGCCGAAGGGACGCGGGCGCGGAGCGCGAGCGGCACGCGGCGGAGATCTCCAAAGCGACAATCGAGATCGAAGCCGAGAGGGCGCGGCTGCGCGAGACCGAGTCCCGGCTCGAGGGCTCGCGCTCGGCGCACTACCAGGCGGGCGACACGCTCAATGCGGCCCAGGCCGCGCTCTATGGGGCGAACGCGGAAGTGGCCCGGCTCGAGTCGGAATTGCGCCACGTCGAAGAGACGCGGCAGCGCCTGGAGAGCCAGCATACGGAGCGCCTAGCGCAGCTTGCGTCGTGGCGAGAACAGCGCGCGCAGTTGACACAGGCGCTTCACACCTGGGCGGCACGGGCGGCCGACGCCAAGCGGCGCGTCACGCAGACGCAAGCGTGCCTTGCCGAGGAAAACACCCGCTTGCCGCAGAGCGAGCAGACGTTCCGCGCGACGCAGGAACGCCACAACGAGGCTCGCAGTCAGCTGATGCAGACCGAGAGCCGATTGCAGCTCGAGCAGGCCAATCTGGCCCACTTGGGCCACGCCCTGCAGGCGCTCGAGCAGCGCCGTGCACGCCTTGAGGCCGAACTGCAGACGTTCGTTGAACCCGATGCCGGCGCGATCGACGCGCTGGAAGCGCGCCGCGGCGACATCGCGCAGGCCGTTTCACAAGCGCAACGTGCGCTCGAATCGGTGCAGGCTGAGTGCGCCGTACTCGAAGAGCGGCTGGCCGCCGCAGTCGACGCGCATGCGTCGGCGGCGCGGGATGTTACCGCGGCCGAGGCACAGCTTGCGACCTTGCGGCAGATTCAGGTCGCGGCGGAGGACAATGCACCGCTCAACGACTGGCAGGAGCGCCACCGACTCGCCTCGCTGCCGCGCCTGTGGCAAAAGCTGCGCATCGACCAAGGGTGGGAAACGGCGGTCGAGGCGGTGCTGCGCGAGCGCTTGCATGCGCTCGAGTTGGCGGACGGCGCGCAGCTCGGCGAGCTGCTTGGTGATCGTCCACCGGTGAAGGCGAGTCTGTTCGGGCCCGGCGCGGCGCAACGGGCCGAAGGCTTGCCCGGGCATGAGCCGCTTGCTGGTCGTGTTCACTCGTCCGATCCGAGCGTCGATGGCGCCGTGGCCGACTGGCTTGCCGGGATCTATGCGCTCGAGGGGATACCGGATGAGCGGCTGCGCGCTACGCTGCCGCAGGGCAGCGTGCTCGTTAATCGCGACGGTCACCAGTTCACGCGCCATACGGTAAGCTTTCACGCACCGGACCCCGTCGACGCGGGCCTGCTTGCGAGGCAAGCTGAAATCGAAGCGCTCGAGCAACGCTGCCGCGAGCTCGACGCGCGCCTGGAGCTGGCGCGCGAGCAAATGCAGGCCGAGGAGCGCGAACTGGCGGCGCGACAAACTGGGCTGGAGGAAGCGCGCGAGGGCATCGCGGCACGCCAGCGCGAGCGCCACGATGCCCAGATCGAGCTGCTCAAGCTCAACCAGGCCCAGGAGCGTTACCTCGAACGCAGCGCGCAGATCGGCGCCGAGATGGCGGAGATCGCGCGCGATGCCAACCGTGACCAGGAGCGCCTGGCCCGGAGCGAGGCGGCGGTAGCCGACATCGATGGGCAGATCCACGCCTCGCGCGAAAAGCTCGAGGCGGTGAAAGCCGAACACGTCGCCGCCGAGGCCGCACTGGTGGATCAGCGTCGCGTGGTGCAGCAGGCCGAGCGCGAGTCCCAGGATGCCGTGTTCGGGGAGCGGGAATGTGTCTCGAAGATCGCCGAGATCGACCACTCGGTGCGCGTCATCGATCAGCAGATCGAGCGCGCGGAAGCCGAGATCGCCAAGCTCACTGGAGAGCTCGCCAACGATCCGATTCCGGCGGTGCGCGAGACGCTCGGCGCGGCCGTCGAAGCCCGCATCGGCTGCGAGAAGACGCTTGGCGAGGCGCGCAACGCCGTCGAGGCGGCGGCGAGCGTGCTGCGCGGCTTGGAAGAGGAGCGCCTCCAGATCGAGGCTCGCGTCACTCCGCTGCGCGAGCGCATCGGCGAACTGCGTCTCAAAGAGCAGGCTGCGCAGATCAACCACGACCAGTTCGCCGGGCAGCTGCTCGAGGCGATGGCGGACGAGACACGGCTCGCAGGCGAGTCGGGGCGCGCGCCTCGCCCGTCGGCGCTGCAGGGCGAGATCACGCGCCTGACACAGGCGCTCAACGAGTTGGGGGCCGTGAACCTCGCCGCCCTCGAGGAGCTGCGCTCGAGCCAGGAGCGCAAGAGCTATCTCGATGCGCAAGCGAGCGACCTGGAGGAGGCGGTCAAGACGCTGCAAGACGCGATCCGGCGCATCGACCGAGAGACACGCGAGCTCCTGCGCGAGACCTTCGACAGCGTCAACCGGCACTTCGGCTCGCTGTTTCCGGTGCTGTTCGGCGGCGGCGAAGCGAAGCTGTTCATGACCGGCGAGGAAATCCTGGACGCCGGCGTCCAGGTCATGGCACAGCCCCCGGGCAAGCGCAACAGCACCATTCACCTGCTTTCGGGCGGCGAGAAAGCGCTCACCGCGATCGCCCTGGTGTTCGCACTGTTCCAGCTCAATCCGGCGCCGTTCTGCCTGCTTGACGAGGTCGACGCTCCGCTTGACGATACCAACACCGGCCGTTTTTGCGACCTGGTGCGAAAGATGGCGGCACAGACGCAGTTCCTGTTCATCAGCCACAACAAGATCACGATGGAGCTCGCCTCGCAGCTGATCGGGGTCACGATGCCCGAATCCGGCGTGTCGCGCGTGGTCGCGGTCGATATCGACGAGGCGATGCGCATGCGCGAGGAGCTGGCCGCCTGACGGGGCGCGGCCCCGCTCGGACCCCAGGGCGCCGCCGATGACCGAATTCCAGCTGGCGTTGCTCATTGTCGGCGCGGTAGCGGTTGCCGCGGTGCTCCTCTACAACAAGGTGCAGGAACGCGTCGCCCGCCAGCGCGCCGAGCGCGCGTTCGGCTCACGACATGCCGATGTCCTGCTGGAGGCCGGCGCGACGCGCCGCGAGCCTACTTTCGATGCTGCAGGCCGGACGCTCGAGCACGAGGCGCGCCTTGTTGCCGAGTTCCTGCCGGATCCGAGACTGGATTACATCATCGATCTCGCCCTGCCGCGCCCGCTTGGCGCCGCGACGCTGCTCGATCTCTGGGCGGCGCTCGAGCATCGCTTTGCCAAGCGCATTGTGCTCGCGGGCGGCGACGGTGGGCGCTGGACGCGGATGGGCCCCGGCGAGATGCGCAACTTCGAGCGTTATCGCGCGGCACTGCAACTGGTCAGCCGCGCCGGCATCGTCAGCGAGGCCGAGCTGATCGAATTCCGCTCGCAGGTGGAAACGCTGGCGGCGGGCCTCAAGGCTACTGCGAGCGCGCCTGAAATGAAGGTGGCGCTCGAGATTGCGCGTGAGCTCGACCAGTTCTGCGTCGAGGCGGATATCCAGGTCGCTTTCCATCTCGTTGCCCCGTCCGCGGACGGATTCGAGCGCGCACAGGTACGCGCCGCGGCCGAAGGCGCGGGACTCGCGGCAGAACCGGACGGTCAATATGCGCTGCGCGACGGCGAGGGCCGGATGCTCTACGCGCTCGGCGCCCGTGAAGGCGCTCACCCGGCAGCGGCCGACGCCGCACCGATCGCGGCACTGACGCTCGCACTCGACGTGCCGCGCGCGCCAGACGGGCGCCGGAGCTTCGAGGCGATGGTGCGCCTGTCCCGGCAACTGGCCGTGGCGCTCGGCGGCGCCCTGGTCGATGACAATGGCACTGCGCTCGACGACCGGGCGTTGGCCGCGATTGGCGTCCAGCTCGAGACGGTGCGCAAGGCGCTCGAAGCGCGCGGCGTGCTTCCCGGAGGTTCGCTCGCGCTGCGCCTGTTCTCGTGACGCGCGCCGCGATGCGCCCGTCGAAGCAGCTGCGCGCGCGGGTGGAGGAACTGCGTCGAGAAATCGAACGCCACAACCGGCTGTACTACGCGCTCGATCAGCCAGAGATCAGCGACGCTGAATACGACCGGATGTTTCGGGAGCTGGCCGAGCTCGAGGCGGCGCATCCCGAACTGGCCAGTCCGGACTCGCCGACGCAGCGCGTCGGCTCGATGCCGCTTGCCGCATTCGCGCCGGTCGTCCATCGGGTTGCGATGCTCTCGCTCAACAATGCGTTCGACGACGACGACGTGCGCGCGTTCGACCGTCGGGTACGCGCGGCGCTCGAGCGCAGCGCGGTCGGGTACGCGGTGGAGCCGAAGTTCGACGGTCTCGCGGTGAGCCTCAGCTATCGCGACGGTGCCTTCGTGCAGGGGGCGACCCGGGGCGACGGCGCGACCGGCGAGGACGTGACGCCCAACCTGCGCACCGTACGTGGCATCCCGCTGCGGCTCGCCAAAGCGGCCGACACGGCCGAGCTCGAAGTGCGCGGCGAGATCATCATCTATCGCAAGGAGTTCGAGATGCTGAACCGGCGACAGCGCGACGCCGGTCAAAAGGAGTTCGCCAATCCGCGCAATGCCGCAGCCGGCAGCCTGAGGCAGCTCGACTCACGCATCACGGCGCGACGCCCGTTGCGTTTTTTCGCCTATGCGGTCGGGCTCTCGCGCGAGGGTCGCTGGCGCACCCAATCGCAGATCCTTGAGCGGCTCGCCGAGCTTGGCTTCCCGGTGTGCGCAGAGCGCGACGTGGTCTGCGGAGTCGATGGCCTGCTCGGTTACTACGAGGCCATCGGCCGCAAGCGTGAGCGCCTGCCTTATGACATCGACGGCGTGGTCTACAAAGTGGACCGCATCGATTGGCAGCAGCGACTCGGGTTCGTGTCGCGTGCGCCGCGTTTCGCGCTGGCGCACAAGTACCCGGCCGAAGAGCGGGCCACCGAGGTGCTGGGTATCGACATTCAGGTCGGCCGCACGGGCGCCCTGACGCCGGTGGCGCGGCTCAAGCCGGTGTTCGTCGGTGGCGTCACGGTGACCAATGCAACGCTGCATAACGAGGATGAATTGCGGCGCAAGGACGTCCGCGTCGGCGACACTGTGGTGGTGCGACGCGCCGGCGATGTCATCCCGGAAATCGTCTCGGTGCGTCTGGAAAGGCGCCCCAAGGGCGCGCAGCCGTTTCAGATGCCGGACAAGTGCCCGGTGTGCGGCTCGGCCGTCGTTCGCACGCCGCCCGAGGCGGCGACGCGCTGCTCGGGCGGGCTGGTCTGCGGCGCGCAGCGCAAGCAGGCGCTGCTGCACTTCGCAAGCCGTCGCGCCATGGACATCGAGGGCCTGGGCGAACGGCTGGTCGAGCAACTGGTCGATCAGGAGTTCGTCCACACGCCGGCCGAGCTTTACGAACTGGAGCTCGCGCCGCTCGCCGCGCTCGAGCGCATGGGCGAGAAATCGGCGGCCAACCTGCTCGCGGCGCTCGAGAAATCCAAGCACACGACCCTCGAGCGGTTCGTGTTCGCGCTCGGCATCCGCAACGTGGGTGAAAGCACGGCGCGCGTCCTGGCGCGGCATTTCGGCGGCCTCGAGCGGCTGATGCAGGCAAGCGAGGAGGAGCTCGAAGCGGTACCGGACGTCGGCCCGGTGGTGGCGCGATCGATTCGCCAGTTCTTCGACGAGCCGCACAATCGGGAGGTCATCAAGGCGCTGCGCGCCGCCGGGCTGGCCTGGAAGGAGACCGCCGGCGTACCGGCGCGCACCCCGGCCGAGCGCAAGGTCTTTGTCCTGACGGGTACGCTGTCGGGCATGACGCGCGACGAGGCGCGTGCGAGGATCGAACACAGGGGTCACAAGGTTGCAGGCTCCGTGTCGAAGAAGACCGACTACGTCGTCGCTGGCTCGGAGCCGGGCAGCAAGCTCGACAAGGCGCGCGAGCTCGACGTGGCGGTGCTGGACGAGAAAGGATTTCTGGACCTGCTGAAAAGGCTTTGACGACCATGCAGCGAAAGCTCAGGAAAGCGGTATTCCCGGTTGCCGGTCTCGGCAGCCGTTTTCTTCCGGCCACCAAGGCGAGCCCGAAGGAAATGCTGCCGATCGTGGACAAGCCGCTGATCCAGTACGCCGTCGAGGAGGCCGCCGCCGCCGGCATCACCGACCTGGTGTTCATTACCGGACGCAACAAGCGCGCCATCGAGGATCATTTCGACAAGGCCTACGAGCTCGAAACGGAGCTCGAGCTCAAGGGCAAGGACATGCTGCTTGATTCGGTGCGCACCGTGCTGCCGGAGGGTTGCCGCTGCATCTACATCCGACAGACCGAACCGCTGGGTCTCGGTCACGCGGTGCTGTGCGCCCAGCCGGTCGTGGGCGAGGAACCTTTCGCCGTGCTGCTCGCGGACGATCTGATCGATGCCGACCCGCCGGCGACGGCGCAAATGGCGGCGCGCTTCGAGTCCGAGGGCTGCTCGCTGCTCGGTGTCGAGGAAGTGCCGCGCGAACAGACCGGGAGCTACGGCATCGTCAGCACCGACAGCCCGCGCGGCGAGATTTCGCGCATCCGCGGCATCATCGAGAAACCCGCCCCCGAGGAGTCGCCCTCGACTCTGGCCGTAGTGGGACGCTACGTGCTGACGCCGCGCATCTTCACCTTACTCTCGGAGGCGAAGCCCGGCCGCGGCGGCGAGATCCAGCTCACGGACGCGATTTCGGCGTTGCTGCAGTACGAGCAGGTTCTTGCCATGCGCATGCCGGGACGGCGCTACGATTGCGGCTCGAAGCTCGGGTACTTGAAAGCGAGCGTAGAGTACGGCTTGCGTCACCCCGAGACGGGGATCGAATTCGAAGCCTATCTCCGGCGTCTGGGACGCTAGCACCGGCAATCGCTTGGGCTATACTGCGCCAGCCAAGCGTTCTCTACTATGCGGGGTCGGGCGCAGCGGAGGCGCGCATGGCAGATAAACTGATGATCGTGATGGTGAACACCGATCCCAGGAATGGCGCGGAGCTGGGCGCGCCTTTTTTCCAGGCTACGGTGGCGGCGGCCATGGAATACGAGGTCGAAGTCGTGCTGACCGGACGCGCCGGCGAGCTGGCGGTCAAGGGCGTAGCCGAGAAGCTGCACGTCAAGGAAGGCTCGACCAAATCGGTCTACGACTTCATGAAGGATGCGCACGAGGCGGGCGTCAAGTTCAAGGTCTGTACGCCCACGCTCGACCTGTGGGGCGAGGATCTGATTCCGGAGATCGAGGAAACCGTCGGCGGCGCGTACGTGATCTCTCAGGCGATGGATGACGACGTCGTGACCTTCACCTACTGAGGCGAATGCCCGACCTCGAGCAGGCCTGGGCGTTCCTCGAGAACTCCGACCCCGTTTCCAGCGCCGAAGAGGTGCAGGCGTCGGTGCGGCGGCTCGCGGCCGAGATCGAGGCCAGACTTTCGGACACCTACCCCCTCGTGCTCACCGTCATGGGCGGCGCGGTCGTATTCGCCGGTCAGCTGCTGCCGCTGCTGCGCTTTCCGCTCGATTTCGACTACATCCATGCGACCCGCTACGGACCTTCGGTGCGCGGCTCGGGCCTGCACTGGCGGGTCACGCCGCCCGAGCATCTCGAGGGAAGAACCATCCTCGTGCTCGACGACATCCTCGATCACGGCGAGACGATGCGCGCCATCCGCGACCGACTGCTCGAGCTGGGCGCGAAACAGGTCTTCAGCGCCGTCCTGGTGGAGAAAATCTTGCCGCAGAAAAAACCGATCACGGCGGATTTCGTGGGTCTGCGTATTCCGGACCGCTTCGTGTTCGGCTGCGGCATGGACGCGAAAGGGTACTGGCGCAACCTGCCGGAAATCCGCGCCATGAAAGACTCCTGATGCTCGCCATCATCGGCGGCAGCGGACTGTCGCAACTGGCGATTCTCGAGGTCACCGAGCGCAAGGTGGTGCGCACGCCCTACGGGGAGCCCTCCGGGCCGCTGACGATCGGCCGCATCCGCGGCCATCGCATCGTGTTCCTTGCGCGCCACGGCTACGGTCACACCATTCCGCCGCATCAGGTCAACTACCGCGCCAACCTCTGGGCGCTGAACGACGAGGGTGTGGACGGCATCGTCTCGGTGGCCTCGGTCGGTGGTATCCGGCGCGACTGCGGGCCCGGCACGCTGCTCGTGCCGAGCCAGATCATCGACTACACCTGGGGTCGCGCCGCGACGTTCTTCGAAGGCGCCGGCGCGCCGGTGACGCATATCGACTTCACGCAGCCCTACGCGGCGGGATTACGCACCCGAATCCTTGCCGCGGCGCGCGCATGTGGCGAGGCGGTGCTCGACGGCGCGGTATACGCCGCGACGCAGGGCCCGCGCCTCGAAACCGTCGCCGAAATCAACCGGCTCGAGCGCGACGGCGCGGAGGTCGTCGGCATGACGGGAATGCCCGAAGCCGCGCTCGCCCGGGAGCTCGAGATCGATTACGCCGCCATCTCGGTGGTCGCCAATTTCGCTGCGGGGCGCGGCGAAAGCAAGGAAACGGTCCCCATGGAACGCATACCGATGGTGCTCGACGAGGCGATGGGCCGCGTGCGTCGGGTGATCGAGAAGCTGGTGAGCGCATGATCCGAGAGGTGCTGCGCATGGGGGACCCGAGGCTGCTGCGCAAGGCGCTGCCGGTCGAGCGCTTCGCAACACCGGAGCTCCTGGCGCTGCTCGACGACATGCGCGACACGATGGCGCACCTGAGTGGTGCCGGACTGGCCGCGCCGCAAATCGGCGTGGGCCTGCGTGTCGTGATCTTTGGCCTGACGACGAACCCGCGCTACCCGGATGCCGAGGAGGTACCCCAGACCGTGCTCGTCAATCCCGTCCTCACGCCATGCTCGGACGAGATGGAGGAGGACTGGGAAGGCTGCCTCTCGGTGCCGGGGTTGCGGGGCTGGGTGCCGCGCTACCGTCGCATCCGCTATGGCGGCTGCGACGAGCGCGGCCGGCGCTTCGAGCGCGAGGTCGACGGGTTTCACGCACGCGTGGTCCAGCACGAGTGTGACCATCTGGACGGCATTCTCTACCCGATGCGGGTGCGCGACTTCACGCGCTTTGGCTTCATCGAGGCGCTGTTTCCCGGCCAGGACCTGCCGCCGGAAGAGGTGTCCGCACTCAGACCTGGAGTTCCTTGAGCAGCACCTGCTCGAGCGCAAGAACGGTCTTCGGGCTGGCAAGTGCCTCGCCCGAGATCAGGAACACGTCCTCGACACGGTCGCCGAGCGTATTGATCTTCGCGCTCTGCAAATTAATGTGGTACTGCGCGAGCACGCGCGCCAGAGCGTACAGCAGTCCGGGACGGTCGCTCGCGACGATCGACAGCACCTGGTAGGCGCCGCGCTCGTCGGGCCGGATATCGACCACCGGCGATACCGGAAAGTGGCGCACCCGCCGCGAGATCCGACCGCCGCGGGGCGGACCGAGCGCCGCCTGGGACTCCAGCTCGTCGGCAAGCTCCTTCTCGATCAGGTTGATCATGTCGCGATAGTGCGCCTCGCGGCCCTCGCCCATGATCAGGAACGTATCGAGCGCGTAGCCGTTTCTGGTGGTATGGATCTTGGCTTCGACGATGTTGAAGTTGGCGCGCTCGAAGTAACCGCAGATGCGGGCGAACAGCGCTTCGCGGTCGCGCGTGTAGATCATCACCTGCAATCCCTCGCCGATCGGCGCCAGCCGAGCCTTCACCACCGGCCGCGCCGCGTCGACCCGGTAATGCAGATTCCTTGTCTGCCAGGCGATGTCCCGTGCGTCGTGCCGCAGGAAATAGGCCGTGTCGAGCTGCGCCCAGAAGCGCTCCTTGACCTCGTCGGACAGGGCGTAGAGGCGCAGCAGGCGTGCGGCCTCGGACTGCTTTTCGGCGAGCGCCGCATCCAGCGGCAGGTTCTCGCCGGTCAGAACGCGCCGCGCGGCCCGGAACAGGTCTTCCAGCAGCTTCGCCTTCCATGCGTTCCAGACCTTCGGGCTGGTGCCGCGAATGTCCGCAACGGTCAGGAGATACAGGGCGATCAGGCGCCTTTCGCTGCCGAGGGTTTCAGCGAACTCGCGCACCACGTCCAGATCATGCACGTCCTGCTTTTGCGCCACGCGCGACATGGTCAGGTGGTGCTCGACCAGGAACGCGACCAGCTCGGCATCCTCATCGCACAGCCGATGGCGGCGGCAGAAAGCGCGCGCGTCCTGCATGCCGAGTTGCGAATGGTCGCCGCCACGGCCTTTCGCAATGTCGTGGTACAGGGCTGCGATATACAGCAGCCAGTGTCGCTCGAAGCCGCTGATCAGCTTGCTGCACAGGGGAAACTCGTGCGCCAGCGCCGGCATGGTGAAACGCCGCAGGTTGCGCAGCACCATGAGGATGTGCTGATCCACCGTATAGACGTGGAACAGGTCGTGCTGCATCTGCCCGACGATGCGGCCGAATTCCGGAAGGTAGCGACCGAGGATGCCATACTGGTTCATGCGCCGGAACTCGTGCACCATGCCGCGCGGCTGCTGCAGCATGAGCAGGAATAGCAGCTGCGCCGCGGCGTCGGCGCGGAAATCCGCCCCGATCAGGCGCCGCGCGCGCCACAGGCTGCGCAGCGTCGGCGCGGTCATGCCGCGCAGCTCCTGGTGCTGCTGCATCAGCAGGAAACCCTCCAGGATTGCGAGCGGCTCGCGTTCGAAGAGCACTTCGTCGCAGGCCTCCAGCAGCTCCCCGCGCACGCGGAAGCGCTCATTGAGCACGCGCAGCGGCACATCGGGCTCGGGCACCAGGCGCGCCTCGAGGTTCTGCAGCAGGATCGTGTTGAGCTGCGTGACGGCCTTCGCCGTGCGGTAGTAGCGTTGCATCATGACTTCGCTCGCTCGCCGGGTCGCAGTAGGCGTATCGCCGAGCTGCTCCGCGAGCGGCCCCTGCAGGTCGAACAGGAGCCGGTCTTCGCGGCGCGCGGCAATGTAATGCAGCCGGATACGCAGATCCTGCAGTTGTGCCTCGTGGCGGGCGAGGCGCACGGCTTCGCGCCGCTGGATCAGGCCGTGGCGGGCGAGATCGGACCAGCGTCGCCCGACGCCGGTGGCGCGCGCGATCCACTGGATGACATGC
>Ga0326597_10005354_pt1 | contig 17846 bp, 10 predicted proteins | sample RVTome_12_FD_203789 | JGI IMG/M metagenome (GOLD analysis project Ga0326597, IMG submission 203789) | Soil microbial communities from uranium-contaminated site in the Upper Colorado River Basin, Wyoming, United States - RVT100D185 | ecosystem: Environmental > Terrestrial > Soil > Contaminated >... | reverse complement strand
GCGCTCACGTAGCGCGCGGCGCCGCTCGAGGGCGTGAGCTCCAAAAGCGCGGCGGTGACGTACTTGTTGGCCGCGGTCGTGGCGAAAAGCAGCTCGCTCGCTTGCGCCGCGAGCTCGCAGAGCGACGGCAGGCGCCCGAGCAGGGCGCGCAGCGTGGCCTGCATGTTGCTCATGAGGAGCGCGGCGGGCAGGCCCTTTCCCGACACGTCGGCCACGCACAGCAGCACCCGGGGCTCGCCGCCGTCACCAGAGGGCGCGCGCGCCGGCAGCGCGTCGTAGTAGTCGCCGCCGCACTGACGCGCCGGTCGGTTGCGAACGGCCACGTCGTAGCCCCCCTCTGTGACGAGCGGTGGCAGCTCGGAGGGGAACAGGTTGGCCTGGATGCTCGCGGCCAGCTCCAGCTCCCGCTCCATCTTCTTCTTCTCGAGGGTCTCGCGAAAGTGCCACGCGTTGGCGAGGGCCACCGACGCCTGGGCCACCAGGCCCGCGCCGAACTCGAGATCGGCCGCCTCGTAGGGACGCTGACCGGGCCTTGGCCCCAGCACGATGAGGCCCCCCACTCCACCCTCGCCGCTTTGGATCGGGAGCACCAGCTCGCCCCGCGCCGCTGAAAGCCGCTCCTTCAGCGCGCCCTCGGGAAGGTCGGCGACGGCGATCGCGTCAGGCAACCCTTCGAGACCGGAGCGCGCGTCCTCGTCGCCCAGGAGCCCGCCGATGTCCATCCCCTGCTGCCGCAGAGCGGGAGGATGCCCCGGCTTCCACGCGACGAGCGCGGAGCGTCGCAGCATCCAGCGGCCGGCGAGCGTGAGCATGAGCAGCTGCGCCACGTCGCTCGCCTCGAGAGTCGAGTTCAGGCCCCTGACCAAGTCGAGAAGCGAGCTCAGATCCTGGACCTTCTGATCGAGCCTGCGATTCAGCCGCTGCGACTCCTCGTGGACCCTGGCGTTGGCGATGCCGCTCGCGGCGAGCCCGAGCTGCGCCCGGAGAAAGTCCTTCTCCTCCTCCCCAACTGCTTCCCGGCCGGGCCGGCCGGAGCGCCCGAGCCCCAGGAGCCCAAGAGGGTGGCTCTTCGCAGATTGGGCCGATGGGGCGCCGATCGGAAGCACCAGCTCGATCCCGGACTCCTCGGCGGCGGCGGCGTCGAAGACGTTGCCCACGGCCAGACGGGGCAGACCGCGCAGCAGGACGAGGCGCATCGTCTCCTCCCGCTCGAGCGCGATCAGCCCGCGCCGCATGAGGAGCCGTCCCATGACCGACCGCAGGAGGTGACCCAGAAGCTCGTCCAGATCGCGCGCGCCGTGCAGCAGATGCGCCGACTCAATCAGCGCCTCCAGGCGCGAGGCTCCGAGAGGCGTCTTCTCCACCCTCAGGCCCTGTGGATCCGCTTCAGCATGTGGAGCTCGTTCTTCTGGCCGGGGACGAACTCATAGCGGACCTCGTCCATCAGCGACTTGATGAGCCGCATGCCCAGGCCCCCGGACTTGCGACTTGCGATGAGGCACTCCAGACGCTCCTCCGGGACCGAGCCGGGATCGAATCCGAGACCGGTGTCCTCGACCACGATGTGGAGCATCTCGAGGTCGAAGGTCGCTCGGACCACGACCTCCTTCGTATCGTCGTGGCCGTAGGCGTGCTCCATGACGTTGGCGCAAGCTTCGTCGACGGCGAGCTCCAGCCGGCCCACGTCGACCTCGTCGAGGCCCGCCTGCTGGCCGACGGCGGTGACGAACTCGCGGATGAGGACCAGGTTCTCGGTGGACGAGGGCACCGTCAGCAGGAAGCGGCGCTCGTGACAGAGGGGGCCGGCCAACTCAGTTCTCCCGCACGGGGACGTCGCGGAAGCGCCGCACCGCCGCCTCGAGGTCGGGCAGAATGTCGAAGACTTCAGGGAAGCCGAGGATCTCGAAGGTGGCCTGGACCTTCGGAATCGCCCCGCAGATCTTGAGGTCACCGCCCTGCTCGCGAATCTCCTCGACGTAGCTCATGAAGACGCCCAGGCCGGCCGACGAGATGTAGGTCATTCGGGTGCAGTCGACGACGATCTGCCGCCGGCCGGCGGCGAGCTCGGCCACGACGACCTCCTCGAACCGGGGCGCGGTGTGCGCGTCGACGTGGCCCTCGAGAGCGACGACCGAGAGATTGTCGCGGATGGACGACTCGATCTTGAAGGGGCTGCTCACGGGGATCCTCCTTCAGGCTTCAGGCCAGACTCGCGGCCGCTTTTATCTCGTCGCGGCGCGGGACCTCTCTCGCGCCAAACCTCAGAACCAGCGTGGTCATGTCGTCCGCCTGCGGCGCCCCAGAGGCGAACGACGTCACCTCGCTGACCACGCCATCGATGATCTCCGCCAGGGGTTTCCCCGGCAGCTTCCTCAGCAACTCCTCGAGTCGATGGTCCGTGAACTCATTCCTGTCGGCGTCCATCGCCTCGGTGATCCCGTCGGTGTACAGGAACAGGCCGTCTCCGGTCTCGAGCCGGATGCGTTTGGACTTGTAGGCGGCCCTCGCGAACACCCCGAGCGCCAGGCCCCCGGTTCGCTCCAGGGCTTCGACCCGGCCGTCGCGCCGCAGGACGTAGGGGAGGTTGTGCCCCGCGCTGCAGTAGACGACCTCGCCGCTCGAGAGGGCGAGAACTCCGTAGAACACGGTGACGAACATGCTGGAGACGTTCTCCGAGGTCAGCACCCGGTTGACCTGGCTCAGGCACTCCTCGGGAGGCAGGCCGCCGAGCGCCGTGGCCTTGATCAGGGTGCGGCTTACCGCCATGAAGAGCGCCGCGGGAACGCCCTTGCCGGACACGTCAGCGATCACGAAGCCCAGTCGCCCCTCGTCGATCAGGAAGAAGTCGAAGAAGTCCCCGCCCACCTCCATCGCCGGGGTCATCGCGGCGTGGATCTCGAACTCGTCACGCTCCGGGAAGGGCGGGAACTCGGACGGGAGGATCGACTTCTGGATGGTGCTCGCCACCTCCAGCTCCTTGTGCAGGGCCAGGAGCCGCTCGCGATCCCGCGCGGCCGAAACCGTCCTCTCGAAGAGCCGGGCGTTCTCGATGGCGGTGGCCGATTGCAGCGCCAGGGTATTGAGCAGCTTCAGGTCAGAGGCCGCGTAGTTGACGGGGTCCGCGCTCGCCAGGACGATGGCCCCCATCGCGCGCTCGCTGACCTTGAGCGGGGCGCAGATGAGCGAGCCTACGCGCTCGTTGCGGTAGCGCGGATCCGCCCGGACGTCGTTGACGATCTCGGCGTTGCCGCTCGCCGCGATCGAGCCGATGAGGCCCTCCCCCCACCGGTACGGCCCGGAGCACGGCAATCCGGCTCCGAAGCCGGCCACCGGCTCGAACGCCTGCGTCTCCCCGTCGAGCAGCATCACAGCGCCGTCGGTCGCCGCGATCAGCTGGCGCGCCTGCTCAAGGGTCAGTCTCGCCACCGCCTTGACCTCCAGGAGCGCCGCCAGCTTCTCCGAAAAGCTGTAGATGAGGTTCACCTCGCGGTAGAGATGCAGCACTTCGCTGCCGAGAGTCTTCTTCTCGGACTCCTTGCCGGCCAGGTGGGCGAGGAGCGCGGCCACCGCTTCGGCCTGGGGGCCGCCGCTCACCCATCCCAGCGTCTGCCCGTCGAGCGCGATCGGGTGGCGCTCCTTCGGGTCGGTCACAGAGGGCAGAGCAGAGCCGGCGAGGAGGCGTCCCTCGGCGTCCTCGATTGCGATCGGGGCCTCGAGCGCCTGCACCAGCGCGGCCACGACGGGCGCCGCGTCCTTCTTCGGGCCGATCAGGCCGCGGAGTGTGATGCGTGACATTCTCTGCTCACAGCCCCAGCACCTGCCTAGCCTTCTCCAGCAGCGCGTCCGGGTCGAAGGGCTTGGTCATGTACACGTCCGCCCCGACCTCCTGTCCCTTCTGCCGGTCGAACTCCTGGCCCTTCGCGGTCAAAAGGACGATGTAGACGTCCTTGAGGCCCAGGGCGTTCTTGATGCGGTCGCACACCTCGAAGCCGCTGATCTTCGGCATCATCACGTCGAGAAAGACCAGCTTCGGCTGGTTCGCCTGGATCTGATCCAGAGCCTCCTCTCCGTTGCTCGCGGTCAGTAGCTCCACCCCTTCGTCCTCGAGCTCCTCCAGGGTCTGCTGGATGAGGCTCCGGAGATGGGGTTCGTCATCTACGATCAAGATTTTGGAACTCACGAATTCTCCCAGTTGATAGCGGGCTTCACCGCAGGACGGGAAGCCGAAGCGGGCGCCGCGCCCTATTGATAGACGAGGAACAGCACGTTCTCCAGCCCCTTCTCGAAGCGCAGCGACTGGACGTTCTCGTGCCGCTGCGACATCACCGAGTTCAGGATGATGATGTCCGGCTGCATCTCGAGGGCCCGAGCGACCAGGTCCTCCCCGTTCGCCTCCATCACGGTGAAGCCGCGCGCCTGCAGCACTTCGGCCAGCGTCCTGGCCGCCGACGCGTCCTCGTCGACCACCAGGACCCTCTTTCTGGACTTGCCCTGTTCCAGCAGCGCGCCCACCTCCTTGAAGAGCAGCTCGGTGTCGATCGGCTTGGTCAGGTAGCGGTCGACGCCGAGGCGGTAGCCCCTTTCCTTGTCCTGGACGATCGAGAGCATCACGATGGGGATGTCCATCGTCAGCGGGTCGTTCTTCAGCACCGCCGCCACGTCGAAGCCGTTAATCTCGGGCATCATCACGTCGAGGATCACGAGGTCGGGTCGTTCCCTGCGGATCTCGGCCAGCGCCTCGCGGCCGTCGCCGGCGAGCCTCAGACGATAGCCGGCCTCGCTGAACTCCTGCCGCAGCAGCTCCCGGATGTGCGGGTCGTCGTCGACCGCGAGAATGGAAGGCTGACCGCCCCTGGGTTTCGGCGCGCTGACGTCGACGCGCTCGCGAAGCTGCTTGACCAGAGACTCGAGAGTGAGGGCCGCCGAGGTCGCGGCCGGCTCGGACTTGAAGGGCAGGGTGAAGGAGAAGGTGCTGCCCTTGCCCGGCTCGCTCGCAACCCACACGCGGCCGCCGTGGTGCTCCACGATCTCCTTGCAGATGGGGAGCCCCAGCCCCGTCCCCTTGGGTTTATCGGTGAGGGTGTCGCCCACCTGCTTGAACTTCTCGAAGACCTTGGGCTGGTCGGCGGCCGCGATGCCGAGGCCGGTGTCGATGACGCTGACCACGATCTCGCCGCCGCGCTCGACCGCCCGACAGGTCACCGAGCCCGCATTGGTGAACTTGACGGCATTGGAGATGAGGTTGATGACCACCTGGATCAGCCGGTCGCGGTCACCCGAGACCGCCGGCAGCTCCGGTGCGAGGTCCTTGATCTGCTTGAGGCCCTTGTTCTCGAAGAGCGACGAGGTGGCGGCGGTGGCGCGGTCGATGATGTCCGGCACCGTCAGCGTCTCCATGTGCCATTCCAGCTTGCCCGATTCGATCTTGGCGAGGTCCAGCACGTCGTCGATGAGCTTGGTGAGGCGCTCGCCCTCGCTCACCACCACCTTGAGGTTGTCGCCCACTTGCTGCATCGCCTGCTGAACGCGTTTGTCGTCGCTCTTCACCATCGGGAAGATCCGCTCCTCGAGCCTCTTCCGGATGATCTTGGCGAAGCCGAGCACCGACGTCAGCGGCGTGCGCAGCTCGTGGCTCACGGTGGAGAGGAAGGCGCTCTTGGCCGCATCGGCCTCCTCGGCGGCGGCGCGGGCCTGCCGGGTCTCTTCGAACAGGCGGACGTTGTGGATGGCGACGCCCACGTTGGCGGCGATGGTCGCGAGCAGGCGCAGATCCGTTTCCTTGAAGCGGCCTTCCCGCTCCGTGCTCTGCACGCTGATGACGCCAATCACGTCGTTACCCACCGGGATCGGCACCCCCAGGTAGGACTTGACGGGGACTCCTATGCTCTTGATGTCGAGCTGCGAGGTGCGCTCGTCGATGTTCTCGTTGATGAGCAACGGCTCGCCTGTGTCGATGATCCGGGAGGTCATCCCGTTGCCGTGGGGCATCGGGTCGAAGTCGTCTCCGTACCCGTACGGGAAGTGGATGGTGTTGGTCGCCTTGTCGAGCAGCGCCACGTAGGCGATCTGCGCGCCGAAGACCTGTCGTATCTGCTCGCCCACCAGCGGGATGAGCGCGTCGAGCTCCAGCTCGGAAGCGAGCGCCTGGCTGATGCTGTTGATCGTCGAAAGCTCCGCCGCGCGCTGCCGGATCTGGCTGTCCTGCTCGTTGAGCTGTCGGTAGCTGTACGCGTTCTCCAGGGCGATGGTGGTGTAGGCGGCCAGGTTCTGCAGGAGGTTGAGGTGGTACTCGGTGTAGGCGTTCTTCTGGAAGCTCTGGACGGTGAGGACGCCCAGCACGCGCTCCGGGGTCGCGAGCGGCAGGTACATGAGCGACTGCGGCTCCTGCGACACCGAACCGTCCTCGAGAAGGCGGCCGGGCTCCTCGTACGCGCTGAGGTAGCGACTCCACTCGCTCGCCACGTCGTTGATGAGAATCGGCTTGCGGTTCTCGATGCACCAGACCGCGAACTGATTCTTGTCGCCGGTGTCCCGGGTGTATGGCGCGTAGCGCTTGCCCCGCTCGACGGCCAGGCCGTACTCGATCTGCTGCTTCCTCTGGTGGTAGAGGCCGACGCCGACGACGGTGGCGTCGAGGAGCTGGTTGATCCGCTCGTAGAGCCGCATGGAGATCGTGTTGAAATCGAGCGACGCCGTGATCTCCTTGCCGATCTCGGAGAGGAGCTCGACGTTCTTGGTGCGCTCGCTCTCCGATCGCGCCAGCCCCTCCGCCGCCTCCGCGCGGAGCTCGGTCTCGCGCAAGGCCGACCGCTCGCGCTCCTGCCCGAGCAGGCGCCGTCGCTGGACGCGGTCCACCGCGAAGACACCGGCCGCCAATACCAGGAGATACGCGCCGTAAGCCCACCAGGTGCGGTACCAGGGCGGGAGGATCGTGAACGCGTAGACCGCCTCGCGCCCTTCGTGCCGGTAGCGGTTGCGGGCGCGCACGTGGAAGCGGAAATCTCCGAACGGCAGGTTGGTGTAATCTCGGCGGGCCTCCTTGCCCCATTCCGACCAGCCGCGGTCGAGCCCTTCGAGGAAATGTTGGAACTCGTTGGCGGACTCGTCGTCGAAGCTGGGCGCGGCGAACTCGAAGCGCAGCGCGTTGTCCTCGTACCTGAGCGGTACCGGCGTGGCCCCGGCCGCCTCAGTCGCACCCGAGAAGATCGCCGAATCGTCGTTGGCCACGACGCTCCGGATGAGCGCCGAGAAATCGGTGTCGTAGTCCTTCCGCAGGCTGCCGTCGTAGCGGATCAGGCCGTCCCGGCCACCGAACCAGACGACGCCATCGGCTTCAGCGTAGATGGCGGAAGTCGAGAAGTCCGCGAACCGCAGGAACGGCTGCTTCTCGACCGTGTACGAGCCGTCGGGCTGACGGCTCGCGACCGCGGTTTCGCGTCCGAAGTTGACCCAGACGTTGCCTCCGCCATCCTGCCGGAGCACTGCAAAGTCCCCGGTTCCCGAGGGATCAACCGTCACCACCTGGAACGTGCTGTCCAGAACGAACTGGCGCCGGGATTCATCGAAACGGTAGATTTCCTGGCCGGAGAAGAAGAGCGGTTTGCGATCAATCAAGGTCACGCCGATGGCAGCCCTTGGCAGCCCCTCCGCGGTGCCGAAGCGTTCTATCCCGGGGTTCAGCGGCAGAGACCCGCCGGCGACAACCGCCGAGAAGTCGACCCGTACGACGCCTCCGGCGGTCGTGCCGAGCCACAGCATGCCGTCCTCGGCCTCGGCGAGGGTACGCACCTCGTCGCCGATCTCCTCAACCCTCCCTTCGAAGACCCACTCCCCCCGGCTCAGCCGCAGGGAGGCCAAGCCGTCGAACAGACCGACGAACACCCGGTTTGAATCCCGCTGGGAGCGGTGGAAAACGCTCGGCTGGAACGACCCGCCAACCGATTCCTTCACCGGGATCGCCTTCTCGCCCTCGATCCGGTAGACCCCGTCCCCCAAGGCGACCAGCAGCTGAGGCGGGCGTTTCCCGTCGGGATCGTCCATGGAAAGGAACCACCAGGCCTGGGTGGACATGTCGATGCCGGAGATGGGGACGAAATCCGCGAGCGACGACGTCGATGCGCCGCGAGGCTGCCCTCCCGAGGGCTGCGATCGCAGACGATACACGCCCCGGCTGGTGGTTACATACAGGTTGCCGTTATGGCGCTGAATCGCCGAGACGGAACCGTTCAGCCCCGAGGCTCCTCGATCGAAGACGGAAAGCGGGGAAGGGGTCTCCACTCGGGCGATCCCGCCATCGAGCGCCAGCCACAGGCCCCCCTGACGGTCGGCGAACACGAAGTAGACGCTGTCGCTCATCAGCCCGCCGGCCGTGTCCAGGAGCTGCACCAGATGCCCCTCGCGGTCGACGATTACCAGCCCTGCGCCCGTGGTGGCCAGAGCGAGCGTCCCGTCGGGCAGAACCGTTCCCCGGTAGAGGCTGCCGGTGCGCAACGGCTCCTCCGCTTCCGTTGGAAAGGGACGGGCCGCGGTGCCGTCGTAGATGAAAAGCCCCCGGGCCCGCGTGCCGATCAGGATCTTCCCCTCATCAAACGGCAGAATGACCGGGTACACCTCGTCCGCGAACCGCCGTCCGTCGGGGAGCGGCTCGAGAGAGTCCCCGACCATCCTCATCAGTCCGGTTTCGGGCTGTCCGATGTAGAGCGTGGGGCCGACCACGGAGGCGCGGTGGAACCTGCTGGTCGGCCTCCAGACGCGCATCCGTCCGTCCGCCCAACGGAACAGTCGCTGCGCCGACTGGAAATACACCCCCTGGGGCGTCACGAGCGTCCGCCAAACGTCGGCGAACACCCGGTCCTCCGCCGGGACGTGGTCGAGCAGCGAGACGAACTGCATCTGGCCTTTCGCATCGGGCGCCAGATAGCCGAGCTCGCCGAGGGCCCCCACGTAGATGCGACCCTCGTCGTCCTTGGCGAACGAGCGGATGACGCTCTTGTTGGGCACCTGGATCGCGCGCCAGGAAACGCCGTCGTACTCGAGCACCCCGATGTTGTTGCCGACGTAGATGACCCCGCGCTCGTCCTGGACGACGGCCCAGTTCTGCTCCTGCGCTCCGTACTCCCTGGGGCCGTAGCTGCGGACGAAGGGCCGCCCGCCTTCCGGGTGGCGCGCCGCCTCGGCCGCGGCGGCCACTGAGACCAGCCCGCAGATCAGCAGAAGTGTGGGTCGCGTCATCGATCTGCTCGCTTCGACCGTTCCCGTGGACCGCGAGCACACTTTGGACGCACCATTAGTAATCAGATGGATTCCTTCGTTGGTTCTACCCCGTTCGCGCCAGCGTCGTCAAGAGCCTTCTCGAACCGGGCATCCGGGACACCGTGCGTCGACGGGTGGAACGCCGCGCCACTGGCTCCAGTGCTGACAGCTCATGCAGCGGTGATTGTTCTTCAACCCCAGGCTCTCGAGGAAACGACTCGGTCGTCGGGGACGGCGACGCCCGCGGGCGTGCCCTCCGCGAGAAGAAACCTCGACTCCGAGCAAGCGTGCCGAATCTTCATGACTTCCTGATACTCGGGCGACCGGTAGAACTTCTCGACCGCCTCTTTGGAGGGGAACTCCAACACGACGAGACGGTCGTTGAACGGAGCGCCTTCGAAGGCGGTGACGGCGCCGCCCCGCACGAGGAAACGGCCTCCGTACTTCTCGATCAAAGCCGGAGTTCGTGCGGTGTACTTCTTGTAGGTTTCGACGTCGTCGACTCGTACCATGCAAATCAGATAGGCACTCATGACTTCCCCTTCCGGCTTCGGCGCCTCATTCTAACGCTTCCGTTCATCGCGTCGGGTGAGAAGCTCGGCGAGCGCTCGTTGAACTCGCTGACGACGAACGGCGCCGGCTTCTTTTCGTCCAGGTCGACAACCCAGATGTCCCGGTTCTGACCCCGCTGTTCGTAGAAGGCGAGGCGCTTGCCATCCAGTGAAGAAGGAGTAAGGATGCTTGTCGACGTCACTCGTCAGAAGGGACTCCGGCTCGCCACTCCCGTTGGAAGTCGGATGGGGGAGGTGACTACGCTTTGCCTCCGCCCGCCATCCTATGTTTCCTTCGTCTTCTTGCTCTTTCGACGACGTTGGGGCCGCACCTCTTTCGCAAGCTCACTCAGGGGTGTCCCCCCCTCGCGTCGCGTGCGCTCTGCGGCGCGAATCGACGAGCTGCAAGAAACGCGGACTGTGAGACAGCATGAAGGACTCCATATCCTCGTCTTCGGCAAGATGCACCAGGGCGGCGCAGGGCTTGCCGTTTCTCGTGAATCACGACCGGCCCAGACTCTGTTTGCTTCACTAGCTCACTGAGCTTGTTCTTGACTTCATAGAGGGGTGCTATCTTCATAGCTCGAATTCCTCTCCTTCGACGACCAGCTTGTCGCCTTCTTTGACTCCGATGACCTGAACTATCAGCAAAATCGCCGCTTCCGGCCGCTTGTTCGAGAGCTCGAGGACCTCTCGGGGGACTGCGGCCGTACCGCTTCTCGCTCCTGGCTTCGAGAGCGCTGATGAGAGTCAGCGCTCGAGTGAAGCCACCCAGTTCACGACCAGGCTGAGCGGCACGGAAGAGCTCTTGAGGACGGGCACGTTGACGAGGAAGCGCTCGCCGTCGGCCGAGACGTCCCAGTTGCCTCCCGCTCCTTCAGGAAGGGGGAAAAGCGGCTTCGGCACGCCCACACCAGGGCCGCTTTCGATCTCGACCGACATCACCGTACCGTCGAAAGCGGTGTAGAGAATCTCTCGTCCGCCCCGCGACCACTTCGGAACGTTCCCTCCGGCGTTCGAGAGCTGGATTCGGCGCTCCCCGTCGGGAAAGGAGACGAGGTAGATTTCCATCCGGCCGGATGCACTCGATCCATAGGCCAGCCATCGCCCGTCGGGGGAGAAGCGGGCGCTGTCCACGAGAAGGGAATGCCGAGGAACGACCGGGAAGGGCTTGCGGTCGCCGGTCAGAGGAATCGCCGACACCCCGACGAGGCGGTCGCCGGCAGGTTCCCGGTCGAAGATCGCAAGGAACTTCCCATCGGATGACCAGTCCGTCGGGATCTTCTGGCCCTCCTCGTCGGTGATCCCCTCTTCCGTACCGGTGCCGCTCGACAACCGGATGAAGACGTCCGCCTGGTGCTTCCGGTTGGACTGGAATGCGATCCGCGCGCTATCGGGCGACCATACCGCACCCGCATTGCTCCCCGGAACGGAGGTGAGCCGCGTCCGGACGCCGCGGGAGACGTCCCAGACAGAGATCTGGGTGGTCTGCGTGCCCGAATCATACAGGTCGAAAGCGATCTGCGTGCCGTCGGGCGAGATTCGCGGGTCGAAGTAAAGATCGGGCTCGCCGAACGTGCTCACCTGTCTCCCCGAGCGGTCGAGCCATTCGAGCCGCGTCAGAAGCCGGGAGGCGTCGAGCACCAGCGCACCCGCGCTCGACACCGAGAAATTGCCGAAACCCAGATACTCCCCGTAGAGCCCCACGTGCTCCGCCAGAACTCGCGGCTCCCCGCTCATTTCGAGTGTCCGGGGGTCGAAAGGCTGCGCGAGAAGGCTTCCTCCGGAGTCTCCCCCGCGGACGAAGAGAAGATAGCCGTCGGCGTACTGGGGGTTGAAGTTTCCCGGGACGAGCGGCCGGGCCGGATCCGAGTCGAGCGAGCCAACCCAGATCTGATTGGACGGATCCCTCGAAGTCCCGGCGAGGTTCAGCGCCAGGTAGAGGAAGTGACGCCCGTCGGGAAGGAAGAACGGGTAACGGTGCGCCGTCGCCGAGCCTTCGAGCTTCGTGACCGCGGAAGCCGTGCCCCCTGCCGCGGGCAGGAGTTGGATCGGCCCGCTGGGCAAGCTGAAAAGGATGTCGCCTTCGGGCCCCCAGGCGCCCCCGACCCCTTCCGCATCGTAAAGAGATAGCGGCGCCCCGCCGGAGGCCTCGACGCGCTTGAGCTTCTTGTCGGCGAAAAAAACGATGTACTTTCCATCGGGCGACCAGAAGGGAAGCAGCCCGCCATCGGTGCCGGAGAGCCTCGTCGCCGAGTCGGAGTCGAGCGGGCGCACCCAGAGCTGAGTCTTGCCCGTCGAGTCGGTGCCGCTGAAGACGACGCGGCTGCCATCGGGCGAGATGACGGCGTTCTTGAGCGAGACTTTCTCCGGAAGCAGAATCGTGGCCTGCCAGACCCTCGGGTCTGGCGCGGATACCGTCACTGCCCTCGAGAAGCCGAGCCAGACTGCAAGGCCCGTCGCGACGACGGTAATGGCCCAGGCCATTCGCTCCCGGCTCTTGCGCTGGGTGATGCCGGGGGCGGGGAGGCCGACCTGTGAGCCCTCCGCGATCCATCGGAGCTGGAGCATCACGTCGTGCGCCGTCTGCACGCGCTCGTTCGGGTCCTTCGAAAGACAGCTCTGGATTAGCCGGTCGAGAAGAGGCGGGCTCGTCGGCTGGACGGAGGAAACCGGCGCCGGCTCCGCCGACATGATCGCCGTGATGAGAGACGCGCGGCTCGACGCGGCGAACGCTTTCCGCCCCGTCGCCATTTCGTACAGCATCGCTCCGAGAGCGAAGATGTCGGTGCGGGCGTCGACTTCCTTTCCTTCGAGCTGTTCCGGGGCCATGTACTGGACCGTACCGAGGATCGTTCCCTCCTGGGTCAAGCCTGCCTTGGTGGGCGACGCCGAATCCCCCGCGGCGTCTACCGGTCCAAGTTGGGGCCTGAGCTCCTTCGCGAGCCCGAAGTCCAAAAGCTTCACCCCCGACCTGGTCAGCATGACGTTCGCCGGCTTCAAGTCTCGATGCACGATCCCCTGCCGGTGGGCCTTGTCGAGCGCGTCGGCGATCTCGATGCCGAAGCGCAGCACTTGCTCGAGCGGGAGCGGGCCCTTTCGGATCCGGTCCGAGAGCACTTCGCCCTCCAGGTACTCCATGACGAGATAGTCGGTGCCGGACTCGCGGCCAATGTCGTAGAGCGCGCAGATGTGCGCATGCGAAAGCTGCGAGATCGTCTTCGCTTCACGCTCGAACCGTTGGCGCACTTCGGGAGAAGCGGAGAGGTGGTCGGGAAGGACTTTGATGGCGACCGAGCGGTCGAGCCGAGTATCCCGCGCCCGGTAGACTTCGCCCATACCGCCCGCTCCCACGGGCGCTTGGATCTCGTACGGTCCGAGGCGCGTGCCGATGGTAAGGCTCATGGATTGCAGAGAATATGGGATCCTTGCTGGATGGGCAAGCTGTCTTCCGCCACCAGCCTCATGGGGTTCGCCTGCCGATCTCCGCCGTGCCGCCCAGCTCGACGACGATGCGCGTCAGCGGCGTCGGCGCAATGTCGCGAATCAGCAGGACCCGTCCTGCGTCCGAGGCGACGTCGAAATCAACGACTCCGGACTTATCGAAGACGAGGCGTGGGGCTCTGGAGTCGAGCTCGGGTCCGGACCTGACCGGCACGGACATTTGGCGGTCGCCGTCGCTTCGACCGTTCCCATAGACCGCGAGCGCACTTTGGACGCACCATTAGTAGTCAGATGGATTCCTCGGTTGGGGTTCTACCCTTCACGCCGGCGTCGTCAAGAGCCTTCTCGAACCGGGCATCCGGGACACCGTGCGTCGACGGGTGGAACGCCGCGTCACTGGCTCCGGTGCTAACAGCTCATGCAGCGGTGATTGTTCTTCGACCCCAGGCTCTCGAGGAGGGCCACCGTTTCCGGAAACGGCTGAATCCTCTGCACCGGCCCGTTCGCCATGTCGGCCGTGGTCTGGCCGCTTCGCGCGACCGCGGTCGCGTCCGCGCCCTTCGATACCAGATAGCGGATGAGCTCGTTGTCGCCCCGGGCGGCTGCGTGGTGGAGAGGGTTGTAGCCGTTGTGGTCCCGCGCGTTCACGTCGGCTCCGAGCTCTTCCACGAGGAACTTCACCGCCGGGAGCCATCCGTCGGGGACGTGCCGGTGGGAGTTTCCCGCAAAGCCCTGGCCGTAGCCGACGCCAGAAGCGGCGTGGATGGGATAGACCGCCGGTCCCCCGAAGGGAATCTCCGGGAGTCCGGAGTGGTCCTGGCCATCGCCGGCTCCGCCTGCCTCTTCATCGACCCGCTCCGGCACCTTGATCGTCGGGAGGGTCGGCTCCGCGCCGTACCGGAGGAGCAAGCGCATCGCTTCGATGTCGAGGGCGTAGGCGGCCCGCCAGAACGGCGTCGCCCCCGTCCGGTCGACCCCGAGGAGATCGCGGTTGTACGTCGTGTACCAGAGCGTGTTCTCGAGGCGCGCGTTCGGATCGACGCCAGCCTTCAGAAGCCTCTCCATCATCTCGAGGTACGTCGTCTTTTGCTGCATGTAGGCGACGGGCTGGGGGTGACGCGCCTTGGGCGCCCAGTACATGTTGAGAGCCGCGTGGAGCGGCGTGTCCCCGGCCTCACTCGCGATCTTCGGGTCCGCTCCCCGCTCGAAGAGGATCATCGCGAGATCGAAATATCCGTTGATGGTCGCGACGAGCATCGGGCTCACGCGCGTCCCCTCGCTCACCTGGTTGACGTCGGCGCCGCCTTTGAGAAGCGCGAGCGCCGCATCGACGTGGCCGTCGCGCGCCGCGAGGAGAAGAGGCGTGAGACCTCCCTGCCACCCGACCTGGCCCGCGTAGTTGAGGGGCTCGGGCTCGTTCCCCCGCTTCTCCGCTTCCTCTCGCTCCCTCTGCTTTTCCGCCGCCGCCGGATCGCGAAGCGCGGCGATGCGCTCGTTGCGTTTGCGGCGCTCCGCCCGATCGGCTTTGTCCCGCGCGACTACGTCCACGACCTTGGCGGAGAGTGCGGGATTGGCGCCCTTCTCCAACAGCACCTCGATCGCTTCGGTCCGGCCCGCCGCGGCGGCGAACATCAGAGGCGTCTGCCCCCAGACGGGCTCCATGGGATCGATGTCGGCGCCGCCCGATAACAAGGCGGCTACCGCATCCGCGCTCCCCGACGCCGCGGCGAAATGAAGAGGCGTCGCTCCGGTAGTGGTCAGGGCATTCACGTTGGCGCCGGCCGCGACCAAAACCGCGACGACCCCGGATCTCCCCGAAGCGCTGGCCACGTGGAGCGGGGTGTGCTCGCCCAGCCGGGTCTCGGCCTCGAGATTGGCCCCCGCGCCGATCAAGAGCTCCGCCATCGCCAGGTTTCCGGTTCGCGCCGCGCGATGAAGGGCGGTCATGCCGTCGCCCGAGGCGGCGTTCACGTCGGCGCCCTGCTCCAGAAGAGCGCGGACTTTCTCGAGGTCGTCGGCCCCCGCGGCGTCGAAGATGGATTCGGTCGAGGGAGACGCGGCCAGCAAGAGAGCCGCGCTCAACAGGATCGCACTCTTTCGCATACCGCCTCCTTAGGCCGAGAACGAAAAAGGCTCGGTGCTGTTGCCGAGGCTCGTGACATCCTCGAGACCGAGCATGTGCATCAAGCTCAGCATCACGTTCGCCATGGGAGTTCCCGGTTTCGCTCTCAAATGGAGGCCTCCCTCGAGCTTTCCGTTGGCGCCTCCGGCGATGAAGAGCGGGCACCGTTTGTGGTTGTGCACGTTCGGGTCGCCCATGGGCGATCCGTAGATCACCATCGTCTTATCGAGAAGGGTCTTCTCCCCCTCCTGGATGCTCGCGAGCTTCGAGAGGAAGTACGGAATCAGGCCTACGTGGTACCGATTGATTCGGGAGAACTCCTCGATGTTCTTTTCCTTGTCCCCGTGATGGGACGCGGGATGGAAGGGCTTGTCGACGCCGCTCTCGGGATAGACGCGGCCCGACGCATCCCGCCCCATCTTGAACGAGAACACCCGGGTCATGTCCCCCTCGAACGCGAGCGCCTGGAGATCGAACATGAGCTTGACGTGCTCGTCGAAGGAGTCGGGGACGCCCGCGGGCGCCGCCTTCAGCTCTCGCGTGTCATCCTTCAGGGCGCTGAGGTTGCGCTCCTCGACCTTCTGGATCCGGCGCTCGATCTCCCGGATGTTCGAGAGGTACTGATCCATGCGGCGTCGGTCGACGGGGTCCAGCTCTTGATTCAACCGATCCACTTCGCCGAGAACGAAGTCGAGAACGCTCTTGCTCGTCCGCCTCCGGGCCGCCCGCTCTTCGGGAGTGCCCCCGGCGCCGAACAGAAGATCGAACGCCGCGCGCGGATCCCGGATCATGGGAAGGGGCTCGGTCGGCGACGCCCAGCTCACGGTATCGGTGTAGACGCAGGAGTAGCCGTAGGCGCACCCGCCGCCCTGATCCACGTTCTCGATGCAGAGCTGGATCGAGGGGATGGGCGTGTCCTGCCCGAAGCGCTGCGCGTAGATCTGGTCCATCGACGTCCCGACGTGGACGTCGGAGCTCTCCGTCTGCCGGGGATGCGCCTGGGTCAGAAAGACCGCGCTCGAGCGGAAATGGTCTCCTCCGATCTCCGGCGGGGTCGAGGCCTCGGCGTTCTCGACGTCGGTGTCGCTCACGATGGTGAGGTAGTCGCGAAAGGGCTCGAGAGAGCTCATCGCCGTTGGGGCGAGGTCGAAGTCGCGGCCGGTCGCGGCCGGGGCCCAGAAGTTCTGTGTCGCTCCCCACTTGGTGCTGCCAGCGGCGCCGTGCACCATCTCGATCGCGACCAATCGCGTTCTCTCGAGCGACGTCGAAACCGAAGTCGCCGACCCTGCCCGACGCGCGGGCAGCATCGCCTCGAGAAACGGGAGCGCAACCGTCGCGCCCGCGCCGCGCAGAAACGTCCTCCGGGGAATGGGTTTGTCGGTAAGGAGCTTCATCGATTGCCTCCGTGCGCTTCGGTCTCGTCCGAGGTCGCCGCCGCTTTCATCCGGAACGCCGGGCTTCTCACCACTCCGAGGACGAACGCCGACATCCGGTAGTCGTCCGCTTTCGCCTCCCGCACGATCTTCCGTACGGCAGGCATGTCGTAATACTCGACCCGGCGGCCCAAAGCATAGGCCATGAGGTTCTCGGTGAACGTTCGAAGAAGCGAGGTCGAGTGGTTGAGAAGGGCCTGCCGAAGATCCTCGGGGCTCTCTAGCGGCGTTCCATCGTAGAGCTCGCCCGAGGTGTCGACAGGAACCCCGTTGTCTTTTCTCCTCCAGGCGCCGGTGGCGTCGAAGTTCTCGAGCGCGAGGCCGATGGGATCGATCATCACGTGACAGGACTGGCAGGCGGGACTCGCCCGATGCCTCTCCATCTGTTCGCGCACGGAGAGCAATCGACCCTGTTCCGCTTCTCCTGACTCCTCCAGCTCCGGCACGTCCGGCGGCGGCGGTGGCGGCGGGGTTCCGAGAAGGACCTCCAGGACCCACTTGCCCCGGAGCACGGGAGACGTCCGGTGGGCGTGAGAGGTGAGAGTCAAGATGCTGCCGTGGCCGAGGAGCCCTCGGCGCAGGGCATCGGGGTACGAAACTCGCCGGAAGTCCTCTCCCGTCACACCGGGGATGCCGTAGTGCCGCGCGAGACGCTCGTCGAGAAACGTGTACTCTGCGGTGAGGAGCTCGAGGGCGCTCCGGTCTTCGCGCACCAGGTTCTCGAAGAAGAGCTCGGTCTCGCGCCGCATCGACCTCTTGAGCTGCTCGTGGAAATCGGGATACATCCGCACGTCCGGGTGCATCGGATCGAGGTCGGCAAGCCGCAGCCATTGCTCGGCGAAACGCGTCGCGAGCGCCTGAGCGCGCGGATCGGTGAGCATCCGGCGCACCTGCCGTTCGAGCTCTTCCGGATCGGCCAGCCGGGCTTCCTGGGCGGTCTTTACGAGCTCCGCGTCGGGCGGGGTGCCCCAGAGGAAGAACGACAGTCGGGATGCCAGGTCGAGATCGTGGATCGGGTAGCTCTTCGAATTGCCGCTTGCGGGC
>Ga0326597_10005353_pt1 | contig 17848 bp, 16 predicted proteins | sample RVTome_12_FD_203789 | JGI IMG/M metagenome (GOLD analysis project Ga0326597, IMG submission 203789) | Soil microbial communities from uranium-contaminated site in the Upper Colorado River Basin, Wyoming, United States - RVT100D185 | ecosystem: Environmental > Terrestrial > Soil > Contaminated >... | reverse complement strand
CGTTCCTGATACAGCGGGAACTTCCGGCACAACCGCTCGACTTCGCTCTTCACCATGCCGAGCGCGCGATCCTCGTCCGGCGTTGTCAATGCCCGCGCAATCAGATCGCCGATCTGGTCCATTTCGGGCTCTCGCATGCCGCGTGTCGTGACGGCCGGCGTGCCCACCCGGATGCCGCTCGCCACCATTGGTGGGTTCTGGTCGAAGGGGATGGCGTTCTTGTTGACGGTGATGCCCGCCTTGCCGAGCGCCGCCTCCGCGACCTTACCGGTCAACCCCTTTGAGAAGACATCGACGAGCATCAGATGATTGTCGGTGCCGCCGCTGACCAACCGGAAGCCGTGGCTGCTGATGGATGCCGCGAGCCGCTGCGCATTGGCGACGATCTGCCGCTGGTAGTCGGCAAAGGCGGGCTCCAGCGCTTCCTTGAAGCAGACGGCCTTGGCCGCGATGATGTGCATGAGCGGCCCGCCCTGGACACCAGGAAAGACGGCGCGATCGAGATCCCGCGCGTACCGCTCGCGGCAGAGAATCAGGCCGGCCCGCGGTCCGCGGAGTGTCTTGTGTGTCGTCGAGGTGACGAAATCGGCATGGGGAACCGGGCTGGGATGCACGCCGCCGGCGACGAGACCCGCGATGTGCGCCATGTCAACGACCATCGGCGAGCCCACCGCAGCGGCTACCGCGGCGATGCGCTCGAAGTCGATGACGCGAGAGTACGCGCTCGCGCCGACCATGATCATCTGCGGCTTGTGCTGGTGTGCCAGCCGCTCCAGTTCTTCGTAGTCAATCCGCTCATCGTCCTTGCGGACGCCGTACGGCACGATGGCGTACAGCTTGCCGGAGAAGTTCAGCGGGTGGCCGTGCGTGAGATGCCCCCCGTGGGCGAGGTTCATGCCGAGGACGGTGTCGCCGGGCTGCAGAAGCGTCAGATAGACGGCCATGTTGGCCTGCGCACCCGAATGCGGCTGCACATTGGCATGCTCGGCGCCGAACAGCGTCTTCGCGCGCGAGATGGCGAGTGATTCCGCGACGTCGACGAACTCGCACCCGCCGTAATAGCGCTTTCCGGGGTACCCCTCGGCGTACTTATTGGTCAGAACCGATCCGGCGGCCTCCAGAACAGCGGCGCTGACGAAATTTTCCGAGGCGATGAGCTCAAGGCCGTCGGCCTGACGTCGGGTTTCGTTATGGAGGACAGCGGCGATGTCGGGGTCGGCATCCGCCAGCGAACGTTGTATCGGTGAGACGTCGACGTGGGCCATAGACTGGAGATTGTACTATGTGGCTCCAGGCTTGAGGCGTTGCCCAAAGCCTAACGTCCAAAGCCTAGAGTCCAAAGCCAAGAACATGTCTCCCACAGTCGTCATTTCCCCCAGCGGCGAACACCGTGCACGCAGCGGACATCCCTGGATCTACCGCACTGATGTCGTCGATGTGCAGGCCGAGGGCGGCGACATCGTGCAGGTCCTTGGGCCGCGGCGTCGATCGGTCGGCTACGCGCTGTTCAGCGATCGATCGCAGATTTCGATCCGGATGCTGACGCATGGCGACGCGCCGGCCGGTCTGCCGTTGCTGCGCGCGAGGATCGAGAGCGCCATTGGGTTTCGCGACACGTTGGGGCTCGATGCGACTGCGTATCGGCTCGTGCACGGGGAGGCCGATCTGCTGCCGTCGCTCATCGTGGACCGGTACGGTGACTACCTCGTTGTGCAGACGCTGTCGCAAGGCATGGATCGACGACATTCCGCGATCACCGCGATGCTGGTAGAGACAGCCGCGCCGGCCGGGATCCTGGCGCGCAACGATCCGAAGGTCCGGGCGCTCGAAGGGCTGGAGCAGGCCGTCGAGGTGTTGCACGGGACGGTCCCCGAGTCGGTGGTCGTGCGAGAAGGTCCCGTTGAATACGACGTTGATCTTCGCCAGGGACAGAAGACCGGACTGTTTCTCGATCAGCGGGAGAACAAAGAGGCGGCCGCCCGGTACGCTCGCGGCAAGCTGCTGGACTGCTTTAGTTACACCGGTGGTTTCGCCTTGCGCCTGGCTCGCCAGTGCGTCCACGCGGAAGCCATCGACATTTCCGCAGAGGCGGTCGCGCGCATCCGCGCGAACGGGGAGCGCAACGGCGTCCCTCACCTTGAGGCGCGTGAAACCAATGTGTTCGATGAACTGCGGCGGCTCGAACGGGCGGGCGCGCGCTACGACACGATCGTCCTTGACCCACCGGCGTTCGCCAAGAACAAGGCCTCGCTCTCGAACGCGCGTGCCGGCTACAAGGAGATCAACCTGCGCGCGATGCGGCTGCTCAACCCCGGGGGCTATCTGGTCACCTGCAGCTGCTCGTATCACGTCAACGAGGAGATGTTCGCCGAGATGCTTCACGAAGCGTCCGTCGACAGTCATGTCCCTGTCTCGCTCGTCGAAAAGCGCATGCAGGGCCGCGATCACCCGGTGCTCGTAGGCGTGCCGGAGACGCACTACTTGAAGTGTTTCATTCTGCGGAGGGTGGAGTAGCGCGGTCATCCTCGTCTCGTCCCCATCAGGTCCGGCTCCTGGCCTAGGCGGGTTCCCTCCTCGTGGGCGCTGGCGGCGGTTGGCCAACGGGGTTTCACTTCTGGCAATAATTGAGCCATCATGCCGTCGTGTGGGCGTCTGTGGGTCTCTGCGAGGCAGCGTTACCGTAGATCGCCAAAGTTGCCATGTCTCCTGAGTATCAGGGCGTTATCGAGTCCTCGCCTCCAGGTCTGGCCACCCCGCCGCACGTACGTCTCGCGGCCGCCGCCGTCGCGCTGGCCGTCCTCCTGGTCCTGACGTACGCGAACCATTTCGACAACGGCTTCCACTTGAGGTGGGACTGGACCTGAGACGTCTCGGTCTCGCACCTCGCTCGTTCACCGACGCCCTGGCGCTGCTGGACGGCTAGAATCTTCGTGAACCTGTGAACTTCGAACCCACGACCCAAACCCCAGGCACGAGAGCACCCGAGACCCGGAGAACCGCTCTCATTACCGGCGCCTCATCCGGCATCGGCGAGGCCTTTGCCGAGGTGTTCGCCGCCGAAGGCTTCGATCTCGTGATCACCGCCCGGCGCGAGGAGCGCCTGACGGCCGTTGCCGACAGGCTCCGGCAGCAGCACCGGAACCGGGTGGACGTGATCGCGGCGGACCTGTCAGCACAGGATGCCCCGGCGAAACTGTGCGATGAGATTGCGCGGCGGGGCCTGGTTGTTGATGTGCTCGTGAACAACGCCGGCTATGGTGTCCCTGGCACGTTCGCTGCGTCTCCGTGGGCGACGCAGGCCGCGCTGCTTCAGGTGATGGTCGTTGCGCTGGCAGAACTCGCGCACCGCCTGCTGCCAGGCATGGTCGATCGCGGCTACGGACGCATCATCAATGTCGCATCACTGGCCGCCTTTGTGCCCGCGCCGGCCGGCCACACGCTCTATGCCGCGTCCAACGGGACGGTCCGCGCACGCGGACCGTCCAGCCAGCACTGGTTAGTCGGGTCGCGCAGCGACCCGACCTCGTGGTCAAGTTCTCCGAGTCGCTCTCGAATGAGGTGGCGAGGTCGGGCGTGCACGTGACGGCGTTATGTCCCGGGTTCACGCTGAGCGAATTTCACGACGTCACAGGTACGCGCGCTGCTGTCAGCGAACTGCCGTCGTGGCTGTGGAAGGACGCGGCGCAGGTCGCCCGCGAAGGCGTCGACGCCGTGATGGCCGGGACGCCCATCCATGTGACTGGCCGCGTCAATCGCACGATCGCGACACTGGCGCGATACCTGCCGAGTCGGGTGCTCGTGGCGCTGGGCCGTCGGACGGCACGGCGATACCGGAAGACCTGAATTCGTTTCAAGCTGTTCACTGCAGAAGATGTGGTGGCTCGGGTTCATGGCTAGCGCATGTCCAGCTTTTCGGGTTGTCGTGATCGTGGCGGCGTTGCTTGGCGCGCCTCGGGTCGTCGTCGCACATCCGGCACCGTTCAGCTTTCTCGATCTCGTCATCGGCGAGACATCCATCGAAGGTGTCCTCGTGCTGCATGTCGTGGATATCGCGCACGACCTCGGCATCGAGCCTGCGGATCGGCTTCTCGATCCCATGGAGGTGGCGCGGGCACGCGATCGCGTCGTCGCGCTCATCGCGCCGCGCCTGATGATCGACGTTGCCACAGCCGTGCCCGTCGAGTGGCTGGGAATGGAACCGGCGGTTGACAGGCATGGCGTGCTGCTGCGGTTCAGGATTCCCGTCGCGCGCCCTGGGGCGGTGAGCATCCTCTCGCGGATGTTCCCGTACGACCCGACGCACCAGACGTTTGTGAACATCTACGAGGGCGACGACCTGCACCAGCAGCTGATCTTCAGTGCCGGCAGCGGTGAACAGGTGTATTACACGGGTTCGACGCAAGGCGTACTGGCGGTGGTGCGCGCGTTTGTCCCGATCGGCGTGCGCCACATTCTGATCGGCCCGGACCATGTCCTTTTTCTCATTGGCTTACTCCTACTGGGTGGCCCCTGGATGGCCCTGGTCCGGATCGTTACAGCCTTTACGCTCGGTCATAGTCTGACGCTGTCGCTTGCGGTGCTGGGCGTCATGACGCCTCCGGCCAGCATCGTTGAACCGGCGATCGCCCTGAGCATCATCTTCGTCGGGGCGGACAATCTCACGCGGGGCACCGGTCGTGATGTCCGCGCCTGGGTCGCGCTCGCGTTCGGCCTGGTGCACGGTTTTGGTTTTGCGAACGTCTTGCGCGAATTCGGGTTGCCGCGCGAGGCGCTCGGCTGGTCGCTGTTTTCGTTCAATGCTGGCGTGGAGATCGGCCAGCTCGCCATCGTTCTGCTCGTGGCGGGAGCACTCGCCACGATCCGCCGGCGCAGCGATGTCGCAGGATACAGGGTGGCGCGGGTGGGTTCTGTTGTCGTGATCGCTGCCGGCACTTATTGGTTCATAGAGCGGGTGTTCTTTTCTGGAGGCTCGTGATGTCACCTGCAGCGACCTTCAGTGCTGAAGGAGGGGCCGCAACCGCGTTGCCGCTCCGCACTGTTCTGCAGGCCGTCTTTATTGCGGCGCTGCGTGCCGCGGGTTTCCCGGATGCCATGGCCGCGTGGTGAGCTCGGGCGGGGTCAGATCCATCGTCTCCACCAGACGAGGGAGACGGCGGCCTGGTGATCGAACCCCGGCCGTCCGAAGTCACGCCGAGCGCGGTGGCCGGCGCGGATGGTGAGCTCCGGCGACAGCCGGTAGCCGATGATTTCTTCGGTGGTGGCGAAGCGCTCCTGTTGTACTCCTGTCGGCAAAACCAGCGGGGAGACCATCCGCTCGACGCGGCCCGCGACGAACCACCGCGGGGCGAGCGTCTGCCGTCCCTGCACAAACCAACCGGACGCGACTCGAGTACCGGAGCTCGTGGCGATGGTATCGCGTACCCATTCTCCCGACAGATTCGTGTAGGCGAACGAAAACTCCGACTCTACGGTGATCACCGTGGCATCCCGATCGGACGGAGCGACCGGGCTTTCACCCGCGCGTTGCCAGCCCCCATGCGTCACGGATGCCCCTACGCGTAGTCCGACGACAGGAGTCACGCCGCCGCCGACGACCAGATTGGCAAACCGTGGGGGTTTGGGGTCTGTAAACACGCCACGCCTGCGAAGGGGGGAGGTGTCGATGAGCGCCGCACGGGCATCCCAGTGCGCGCCTGAGACCGTGATCTGGCCGCCGAACGGATAGACGGCACCCAGCAGGTTTGGCCGTGGTCCGGGGCTCTCCAGTGAAGGCAACGGCGTGAAGAGCGACGAGGGCTGCGAGATCATTGGATTCACGTGCGGGCGGCGCACCGTGAGGTTTGCGAGGCCGATCGGCGAGGGGAGCACCCCGGCTTCGATTCTGACGCCGATCGGTCCAGCCCGCTCGTAGCGCAGCGTCGCGATCCAGACATCCTGGTTCCACCGGCCGGTCGAAGCCAGGCGCTGCGCGATGGGCCAGACCACTCCTTCGAATCCTCTGCCGAGGCTCACCGACACGATGGCATCGACGAACAGGCCTGTTGTGCCATTCGAGCTGCCGTCAACGGATCCGTCGACGGCTGCGACGGTATCGACGGCCAGCCGGGACGGGCGTGCCTGCTGGGCGGTCGCTACGGCAGGCGCGCTCAGAAGAATGGCGCAGACAAGACTCTTCAGGGTGCGGGCGACCAGCCGCGGCGGCCGTCTCACTGTTCTGGAACGGGAAGGACGAAATTGGCTGTCGTGGCCTGTCCAGACTCGACACGCACGCGCACGGTCGTGTCGCCGAGCCGTTCGTGCCAGGCGGTGATCTGCTGGTCGCCTGCCGGTATCGCGGGCAGTTCGAAGTGTCCGTTCTCGTCAGGGATGCCGAACCAGGGGTGGTCGAAGATCATGACGGTCGCGCTCATATGTGAATGAATCTCGCAGAACACTTTCACGATCCCCGGCTTGTCGAATCGCACGCGTCGCGTGTCGCCGCGCGGATAGCGGCCCAGATTGAAGTTCTTGGCGCGCGCAAGGGAGAAGACGTTGTGATAGATCGGGTCGTCGTTGGGAAATTCGACCTCGGATCCGACGGTCACCGCGACGACCCGCGGCAGGAACATCTCATTCTCCTGACGGATGGCGACCTGCATTGGCGGAACGTCCTGCGGGTGGGCATCACGCCAGTACACGACGACGTGGCGCCGCTCGGATTCCTGGGCGAGTACTCGGGCGGTGACCGTGCGGGTCGGATACGCGGCCGAGGGGCGCCTGGCGGTGATCGGGATACCGATCTCGACGCGCCCGCTGACGACCGCCGGCTGCTGCGCGGCGGACCCCACCACGCCCGGCACGACCAGCGCTGCCAGCGTGAACACGAGTGGGTTCAGGTAATCGCGCACCTGCTGCATTCTATCTTTGGTATCGTCACATCATGCTGAGCCTGTTACTGGCGGCCGCACTCGTGAACCAGACCGGCGACGAACCGCCCGGACGTGGTGTTTCGGAAGCCCTGGCGAGGGAACGGGCCAGCACAATCCGCTCGCTGCGCTATGAGCTGACGTTTGTCATCCCTGCGGACCGGGGCGAGCCGGTGCAGGGACGTGTAATCCTGCGCTTCACGCTGGACGCGCCGCACCGCGTGGTCATTGACTTCGCGCAGCCCCGCGATCGTGTCCGCAGCGTGCGTGACGGTCGTGGCGAGGTGCCGGTCACGTTCGGGGACGGGCATCTGACGATTCCGGCGCAATCGACCAGGGCCGGGGAGAACGAGATCGCGGTTGATTTCGTTGCAGGCGATGACCCCTTCAACCGTGACCGGGAGTCCTTGTACACGTTGTTCGTCCCCGCGCGCGCCCACCGCGCGTTTCCCTGTTTCGACCAGCCCGACCTGAAGGCCCGCTACAGCCTGTCACTCGACGTACCGGCCGGGTGGGAGGCGGTGGCCAACGGCGCCGCGATCGCGACCGAGTCAGACGCGCGACGGACGCGCGTGCGGTTCGCTGAGACCCAGCCGATGTCGACCTACCTGTTTGCGTTCGTGGCGGGGAAGTTCTCCGTGGAGACCGCGCGGAGGAACGGACGCGAATTCAGAATGTTTCACCGCGAGACGGATGCCGCCAAGGTCGCTCGCAACCGCGAGGCGATCTTCGACCTGCACGCGGACGCGCTCGCATGGCTCGAGGAGTACACGGCGATCCCGTACCCGTTCGGCAAGTTCGATTTCGTGGCGATCCCCTCGTTCCAGTTCGGTGGGATGGAGCATCCCGGCGCCATCCTGTACAACGCTGCGAGCCTCCTACTCGAGGAGTCGGCCACGCAGAATCAGGTGCTCGGTCGGGCTAACCTGATCGCACACGAGACCTCGCACATGTGGTTCGGCGACCTCGTGACGATGCGGTGGTTCGACGATGTGTGGATGAAGGAAGTGTTTGCGAGCTTCATGGCCGCGAAGATCGTCAATCCCTCGTTCCCGCAGATCAATCACGACCTTCGTTTTCTGCTATCCAACCATCCCGCTGCCTACCAGGTGGATCGCTCGGCGGGCACGAACCCGATCCGACAGCCGCTTGCGAACCTGGACGAAGCCGGGCAACTGTACGGTGCGATCATCTACCAGAAGGCGCCCATCGCCGTTCGCCAGCTCGAGATGATCGCCGGCGAGACGGCGTTTCGCGACGGCCTTCGGGATTACCTGAGCACGTACCGGTTCGGGAACGCGACCTGGGCTGACCTGGTTCGCGAGCTCGATGCGAGGACGCCTGAGGATCTCGCGGCCTGGAGCCGCGCGTGGGTGGAGGAGCGGGGCCGGCCGGAATTCACGACTGTGCTGAGCGTCGATCGCGGCCGCGTATCGCGCCTCACGCTCACGGCGACCGATCCGCTGCGGCGCGGACTGATATGGCCGCAGCAGCTCCGGGTCACCCTCGGCTATGAGACCGGAGTACAGGAAGTGCCGGCGTATCTCAACGCCACCTCCATCACCCTCCCCCAGGCGGTGGGCAGACCCGCGCCGTTGTTCGTGCTGCCTGGTGGCGCCGGCCTCGGCTACGGCCTCTTCGTCCTGGATGCGGCAAGCCGGGAGTACCTGCTGCAACACATGGAGGCCATCGCCGATCCGCTGACCCGGGGCAGCGCGTGGGTCACGCTGTGGGAAAACATGCTGGAGTCTCACGTTCCAGCTGGCGCCTTCCTCGATGCGGCCGTGCGTGCGTTGCCGACGGAGACCGACGAGCAGAACACGCAGCGCGTGCTGGCCTACGCGACGCACGCGTTCTGGCGGCATCTTGATGCCGATGAGCGGGCGCGGCGGGCGCCGGCGCTCGAAGCGATGCTGTGGACCGGCATCGGCCGCGCCTCGACGAGTAGCGAGAAATCCGCGTGGTTCTCCGCCTTCAGAGACGTGGCGCTGACGCCGGCGAGCCTGGCATCGATCGAGGTGCTGTGGCGGCGCGACGACACGATCGCCGGGCTTACCTTCGCGGAGATGGACGAGATCACGATGGCGCTCGAGTTGGCGGTACGCGAGGTGCCTCGGTGGCAGGAGATCCTGCAGGCTCAGTTCGATCGGACGCAGAATCCCGAGCGCAAGGCGCGGTTCGCGTTCATGATGCCGGCGCTCTCGGCGGACCCGGCCGTGCGCGAAGAGGCGTTCGCCCGGTTCAGCCAGCTGGACAACCGGCGCCGCGAGCCCTGGGTCGTCGAGGCGCTGGCATACCTGAATCATCCCTTGCGGGAGACTCACGCGCGGCGGTTCATCAGGCCTGGTCTCGATCTGTTGCGCGAGATCCAGAGCACGGGTGACATCTTCTTTCCCACGCGGTGGATCGGCGCGATACTGGGCGGCCACCGGTCGCCGGAGGCCGCGGTGATCGTTCGGGATTTTCTGGGGCGGGAACTGCAGTATCCGCAGCGCCTGCGGTGGACGGTCCTCAGCGCCGCAGACGAACTGTTCAGGGTGGCTCAGTAACGGCCTGGACCCGAAGCTCCCGTCTGCCGTCGCCACGCTGCGCTCGTGCGGCGTCACGATTCACGCCAATGGCGGGCTGTTCATGGGGTAGTGCCCTGAGCATCCGTCACCGCCGCCACGCTGCCCTCGTCCGGCGGCCGGCTCCACCCGGCGGGACATCGACCGCCGCTCAAATCCTTTCGGTCCCGCCGCGCGTAGTGCCCATTTCTGACGCATTTCCATCGCGGCACACACCGGCGTTGCCAATTCACACGTTATGGATCACGCGGACGGAACTCGCGGCGAGGAATCGCGTCGGCCAATTTCCGGCTTCGCAGTGAGACGCCGGGCTCCGAACGGCCGCCGCACGAGCGCAGCGTGACTACGCCAGGTACTTGAGCTGTGTTCATGTTGGTGGGTTGGCCGCCAGCGATGCGGACGAACGGCCTGTTCGGCGTCTACAACGAAAATCACCCAGACGAGACCGCGCCGAACAACCATCCGAAGCTGCTCGTCTACGAAGGTGAACCGGTCGGGGTGGTCCGCATCGACAGTGACGGCGCCGTCGCTGCACTTCGTCGAGTTGCCATCCGGGTTGACCTGCAACAACGTGGGCACGGTCGAGTACTACTCGAACTGGTAGAACGCTTTGCGCGAAAGGCCGGATGTACCCGACTCGTCTCGTTTGTCGCTCCCGAAGCCATCGCGTTTTATCAGGGCTTCGACTTTTGCATCAAGGTGTACATGGCGAAGGGCCTCGGTGTTTCAGTAGCTGGCTAGCAGGCCGATGCTTCGGTCACCGCTGAACCCTCTCGGGCAGGAAATGGGCTCGGGTCCTATCCTCAAAGGAATGGCCGAGTACCGGTTTACGGAGTACTTCGAAACTGAGGTACTTCGGAAGCGGCCCTACCTGAAGAAGACATGGTGAATTCGTGTCGTCGAGCAACCGATTCGGTCGGAGCTTCAGGAATACAACCGGTTCAGGTTTTGGGCAGCTGTACCCGAGTTCGGCGACAAAGTGCTGCGCGTCATCACGCTTGAGGACAAGGTGACTATCCACAACGCGTTTCCCGATCGAGGGTTCAAGCCATGAAGGTCAACTACCATCCCGACACCGACTCGCTCTATATCGATCTGTCTGAGGCGACGAGCGTGGAGAGCCGTGAAGTGTCAGAGGGTGTCGTGCTCGACTACGACGAAGGTGGGAACCTGGTCGGGATCGACATCGACAATGCCAGCCGTAAAGTGCAACTTCAGCGCTTCACCGTGAGCAAGTTACCTGCGGCGGTCGAGACGTTGGCGGGCTAACACTGCATGTACCAGACGGCGCGTGCCGAGCGTGACGCGCCGCTGGTGATGCATTGACGTTCGGCAGACAACAACAACCAGCCGCCGCGGCTGAGGCGGCACGTTCGGCAGTCTAAACCTCGATGGTTAGAAAAGCCGCCGTTCGTCAGACAAAGAGGGCACCGTCACCGATGGCGGACGTCGGGCCTGTTCATCAGTTTCGAGTGACTCTTCTCGAAACGAAGCCCGTCGTGTGGCGGCGCATCCAGATTCCCGAGCAGTACTCGTTCTGGGATCTTCACGTGGCGATTCAAGATGCGATGGTTCGGCGGGCCATTCAATCCGGACGCGTTCGATCCGACGGTGGTGGTGTTCGACGATCCCAGGCGGCGGTGGGAGAAGGCCTTGTCGGAATAGCGCTATCGCCTCAGCCAGATTACGTCGCGCGTCGTCCTTCGCCCCAGACCGGGGCGGCACCGCGGGCCCCTATGCGCGCGAACAGTTCGCGTCTAGCCTCATTGCGAAGGTCATGGAGGCGACAGGCGGCATTTTTCGCGAAACGGTTCTCGACGTCATCGTGAACGACACGCGCGGTGTCGTTCTGGCGCACCACGAGTTCGGACGAAACGGTCGCACGTACGGCTACAACACCGCCCACATCTATCGCGTTGAGGGCGGACGCCTCGCGTCCTTTGAGGAGTTCCCGGAGGACCTCTACGCGTTCGACGCGGCCGGGTCGTCATGCGCGTCCGCGGCCTGCGCGTCATCCGTCGATCGACGGCTTCTGATCGTTAGTTGGCCGCCTGGGCATGGAGTCGCAGTTGTTCGGCGAATCGTCACCATTCGGTTTGCCTAACTCTGGACCCAGAGCGTGGGCTTTCCGGTCCCGTCGTCAGTCCCCTTGATGTACCAGTTCTTCCCCTGCGGATCGTGATCCATGGTTGTCGCGAAGTCGAAGGGCGCCTGGAACTCGATGTAGTCAAGACCGGTCTCGGACGCGATCAGCTGATGCCATTCGCCAGCCGGGATGAGTATCAGGCTGCCGGGACCGACGGGAAGGGTGCCGGTGTCGTGCTTCACCTCGCCCTCGCCAGTCTCGATCAGATAGAAATGATCCGGCGAGATGGAGCTGGTCTTCGAGGGCTGGTGGATGTGCCGAGGCGAATACCCATGGGGCGCGTACAGCATGCGGCCCAGCTGCAAGTCCCATGAATCCGACAGGCCGGTTTCCTTGTTGACCCAGAACGTCCGCTCGCGGATGCCCTTCTCGTCAACGAGCGATCGGAGCTGTGCCTCTTCGAAGAAGTAGCCAGCCGGAGATTCGTTGGCTGTGGGCTTGCCGGTGTGCTTGGGCACCGTGACGATCAGCAGACGCAGCGGCGTTTCCGACGCGGTCACGGCGGCTTCCTCGCCCGGCTCCAGGTAGACGCCGGCGCGCCGCTGAGCCGTGCGTTCGGCACGCTGCCCAGCCGTCGTGTACGCGATCTGGGCGTCTTTCGCTTCCAGGAGGTACACCACCTGCGTTCTGGCGCTCGGAGCGAAGCGACGTGTCTTGCCGGGATCGATGTCCTCGATCGCGACCTGCACTCTGGTTCCGTCCTCCGACGGGTCAAGCATGTTGCTCACGCGCCCTGCCGCAATCGGGATGCTGGGTTTGCTCTCGATGTTGACCACTCTAATCATCTGTTTCTCCGTCAGGATTCTGTTCTCGAGAGCCGGCGTCAGACCGCGGTGGAGCCGCCCCATAACTGCTGACTCGCGATTCGTGCGCCCTCGACCACCGCTTCCAGCTTCGCCCACATCACCGACGGATGCACACGTCGGTTGAGTTCCTCCTGTGCAAACCCGCAGTCGGTGCCGGCAATGAGATTCTCGCGCCCGACGCATGACGCGAACCGCGTGAGGCGTTCGGCAATCAGTTCAGGATGCTCGACCACGTTCGTGCTGTGACTGACGACTCCAGGCACCAGGATCTTCCCAGGCGGCAGCGTGACCTCTCGCCAGACTGTCCACTCGTGCTCGTGACGCGGGTTTGCCGCCTCGATGAGATACGCGCCCGCGTTCACCCGCAGGATGAGATCGACGATCTTCTTGAGCGGCACGTCCGTGGTGTGAGGTCCCGGCCAGCTTCCCCAGCAGACGTGGTAGCGAATCCGATCCTGTGGAATGCCGTCGAGCGCGTGGTTCAGGATGTCGACGTGACGCGCGAGCCACCCGTAGTACTGCTCGAAGCTTGCCGGAGGCACCATGCGGTAGTAGGTCACAGCCGCGCGGGCATCGTCCACTTGCAGGAGAAACCCGGCGTCGACGATCGCCCGGTACTCGGTCCGCAATGCTTCGGCCAGCGCGACGACCAGCTCTTCGTCGCTCCCGTAGTACTCGTTCCTGCGGTCCGGAATCGCGCTGGACGGGGCCGCGACCGGCAGGAACGCTTCGTCAACGCCGGCTGCCGTCGTGGCTGCCTTCAGGTTCTCGATATCGCGTTGGAGCTCGAAGAGCCCGTTGTATGCGATCGGACCTACGCACACCGCGTCCTGCCGCGTGACGTTCGACCAGTCCTTGCCGTCGCCTCGTCCTTCCAGCTCCGCGTAGAACTCCTGGAAGCGGGCGCGGTCGGCACCCCGCGCGAACGGATTGTCGCCCTTCACGTCGCGCAGTTCGAAGCCGCTGAGACGCTTGAGTGCGTACAGCGACCAACTTGTCGACTTACCAAACTCTCCGTCGTTCGGAATGTCGATACCCGCTTTGGTCTGGCGGCGGACGACATCACCGACGGCGTCCGCCAGCGTCGCGTCGAAGGCGTGCTGGTCGACTGGCTGGCCGCTCTTCCGCAAGCGGACGAAGTCCAGCAGCTCGGGCGGCCGGATCAGGCTACCGGTGTGGGTCGTGAGGATGCGGCTGGTACTGCGCTTCATGACGATTTGTACTGTGCCCGTGAAGGCGAAGCGCAAATCATACAACGTGGCGTTGCCGCAGGTCGGCTAGAATCGCCCGGTATGCGGATCACCATCGTGGGCGGCGGCGAGATTGGGTATGCGCTCTCGCAGGCGTTGTCGGGCAATCACGAAGTGTTCGTCGTCGACAATGCGCCGGAGGTGGCGGAACGCTTTGAGGCCCTCGATGTGCAGTTCGTGCGCGGCAGGGCCACCAGCCCTGGCGTCCTGGAGCGGGCGGGTGTCGCACAAGCGGAGGTACTCGTCGCCTGCACCGGTCTCGACGAAGTCAACATCGTTGCCTGCGCCATCGCCCGTCAGCTTGGCCAGCCGCGCGCCTTCTGCTTCGTGTCGCGCGATGAGTTCCTGGAATTGCACGATGAGAAGGGGCTCGCTCAGTTCGGCATCGACCGCGTGGTCTGGCCGGAGGCGCAGCTGGCCTCCGACATCGAGCGGATCATCCGTGTGCCCGGGGCGCTCGACGCCGAGACGTTCGTCGACGGCGCCATTCAAATGGTCGAATACCGTCTCGACCCTGTGTCGACGCTTCACGGCCGCCGTATCTCTGAACTGCATCTTCCGCACGGGTCGCTCATCGTGGCCGTGCGGCGCGGCGACTCGGTGTTCATTCCTCGCGGGGAGAGCGAGCTCGCGCTTGGCGATCGGATTGTCGTGATGGGTACGCCCGAGGCGCTGAGGGACGTCACCGAGCGCGTCACGGCGGTGGCCGACGTGAGGCGACAACGCGTGACGATCATCGGAGGCGGCGACGTGGGCCTGCGGATCGCGGAGCGGCTCGAGGCCGCCGACGTGGCCGAGATCACCCTCATCGAGCGCGATCAGGCCAGGGGCGAGATGATCGCCGGCCGGCTTGGGCGCACGCTGGTGCTCAACGGCGACGGCACCGATCTCGAGCTGCTCGAGTCTGAGGATATCGGTCGTAGTGACGTCCTCGTGTCGGTGATCGACAACGACGAGCGCAACTTGTTTGCGTCGCTGCTGGGGCGGCAGCTTGGCGTGCGGCGCATCATCACCAGGGTCAGCAAGGCGGCGAACCTGCGAATGTTCGAGCATGTTGGCATTGACGTGGCCATCTCGGCGCGTGCCGCCGCCGTCGCCTCCGTGCTGCACCAGATTCACGGCGGCACCACGCGTCTGCTTGCCGTCGTGGAGCAGGGGGCTGGCCGGGTGCTCGAGCTCGACATCCCCGCTGGATACGCCTCGCGCCCGCTGCGAGATTTGGCGCCGCCGCTCAACAGCATCGTTGGCGCGATCGTGCGGGGTTCTCGCGCGATCGTGCCACGCGGGGCCGACCAGGTGCAGGAGGGCGATCGGTTGATCGTGTTCACCACCCATGAAGCCGCCGACCAGGTGCGCAATTACTTTGGCAACGTGAAGTCCCAGGGTTGACGTGCGGTTCGCCATTGTCGTTCGGATTACCGGCACGCTCATTCGGTTGTTCGCCCCAGCGCTGCTGGCGCCGGCGGCCGTCGCGGCGCTGTATCACGAGTGGGACGATGTCGCTGGGTTTCTAGTGTCGTTCGCTGCGACCGGGCTGGTCGGCACGGTGATGCGCCGTGTGGGCGGGCCGAGCGGCGGCGACGTGGAACGAATCCGCCGCATCGACGGCATGGCGATTGTCGCGGGTACCTGGCTGATGCTCGCCCACCTTGGCGCCATTCCGTATCTGTGGGCCGGCCTTGGCGCCATCGACGCGCTGTTCGAGTCGATGTCGGGAATTACGACGACGGGTGCGACCGTCTTCACCGACTTTGGAGCGCTCGGGCACGGCATCTTCTTCTGGCGCGCGCTGACGCAGTGGCTCGGCGGAATTGGTGTGATCGCCCTCTTCGTGGCGGTGCTGCCGCGGCTGGCCATCGGCGGACGCGAGCTGTTCTTTGCAGAGGCGGCGGGTCCGACCAACGAAAAGCTCACTCCGCAGCTGCGTCAGACGGCGATCGCGCTCTGGCGGCTCTATATTGGGCTCAGCCTGGCCGAGGTGATCGCGCTCATGATCGCGGGCATGCCGCTGTTCGACGCCGTGTGCCATGCGTTTACCACCATGGCAGCGGGCGGCTTCTCGCCGAATCCGCTATCGATCGCCGGCTACAACAGCGCCGCAATCGACTGGATCATTGCGGTGTTCATGTTCGCCGCCGGCGCGAACTTCGCGATGCAATACCGCGCGGTACGTGGCAGCCGGGTCGCCATCGCGCAGGACGAGGAGTTCCGCGCGTATGGGGGCCTGGTGCTCCTCTCCGTTGTCGTGCTGTTTGCTTTTCTGTTCCGGGCCGGGATCGGCGCGGGTGATGCGCTGCGTCACGCGGCGTTCCAGGTCGTGTCCATCATGACGACCACCGGCTATGCCAGTACGGACTTCCAGCTCTGGAGCGACCAGGGCAAGATCGTGTTGCTCTTGCTCATGTTCGTCGGCGGTTGCGCGGGTTCGGCCGCTGGGGGGCCAAAGGTCGTGCGGCACATCTTGATGGCGCGCCTGACGCTGCGTGAGCTCAGGAGAACGTTGCACCCGCGCAGTGTCCTGCCGGTCAAGCTCGGCGGACGCGTCGTCCCGGAGCAGACGCTCAGGGCCGTGCAGGTGTTCATACTGTTCTACCTGCTGACCTTCGCGGTCGGCGCCGCGATTGTCGTGGCGATGGGAGCCGACTTGATGAGTGGCATCACGGCGAGCATCGCGTGCCTCGGCAACATCGGTCCCGGCTTCAACGCGGTGGGGCCGATGGCGAACTTCGCTGACCTGCACCCAATCAGTAAGGTGGTGCTGACGCTGGAAATGTGGATCGGCCGGCTCGAGGTCATGACCGTGCTGGTCTTCTTCCGGCTCGAGCCGTGGCGCTCCGCTCGCTGGGGCGCGGCCTGGCGCCCAGAGCCCTAACCTCGCTTCTCGCCTGGGCGCATCATCCGCATCAGTTCCATCGGGAGCGGGAAGATGATCGTGGAGTTCTGTTCGGAGGCGATCTCCGTGAGCGTCTGCAGATAGCGGAGCGTGATCGCTGCGGGTTCACGGTCGATGATCGCGGCCGCCTGCGCCAGCTTTTCGGAGGCGATGAGCTCGCCTTCCGCGTGGATGATCTTGGCGCGCTTCTCGCGTTCCGCCTCCGCCTGCCGCGCCATGGCCCGCTGCATGTCCTGCGGCAGATCGACGTGCTTGACCTCCACGGCAGACACCTTGATGCCCCACGGGTCGGTCTGTTTGTCCAGGATGGTCTGTAGCTGCGAATTGAGTCGATCCCGCTCCGCCAGCAGGTCGTCCATTTCCGCCTGTCCGAGCACGCTCCGCAGCGTCGTTTGCGCCAGCTGTGACGTGGCGTAGTTGTAGTTTTCGACCTCGACGACGGCCCGGAGCGGATCGATGACACGGTAGTAGACGACCGCATTCACCTTCACCGACACGTTGTCGCGCGTGATGATGTCCTGCGGCGGCACGTCCAACACGACCGTCCTGAGGCTCATGCGCACGATCCGATCGATCGGCCGGAGGACCAGGATGACGCCAGGCCCCTTGGGTTGCGGCAGGAGCTTGCCGAGCCTGAAGATCACGCCGCGTTCGTACTCGGCCAGAACCTGAATCGAACTGAACGCGTAAAAGACGATGACCATCACGATGAGCAGTGTCGGGGAGAGTTCCATCAGCTTTCTCCTTCTTGCGCCGGAGCGCCGGACGGTTCGACGGTCAGCGTCAGGCCGTCGACCGCGGTGATACGGACGGGCTGTCCCGCCGCAATGCGACTCGCGCTCTGCGCGCGCCAGATTTCGCCATGAATGTCGATGTTGCCGGGCTCACCCGGTCCCACCACGTCGCGCGCACGACCGCCGACACCGATCATCGCGTCCACCCCGGTGACCGCACCTCGCCGCTGCGAGGTCAGGGCGAGCCGGCCCAGGAACAGCGTGATGGCCGCAAACCCGAGCGCCAGCGGGACGATGAACCCGAGGCTCACCTGGACGCCTGGAATTGCGTCGCGCGTGAGCATGATCGATCCGAGCACCAGGCTGACCGCACCGCCGATGCCCAGCACGCCAAAGCTCGGGATCGTCAGCTCCACTATCAGAAGCGCAAGACCGAACAGCAGTAGCAGCAGTCCGGCGACGCTGACCGGCAGAATCTGGAAGGCGAAGAACGCGAGCAGCAGGCACAGCCCGCCCGCGACGCCCGGGAGAATCGCGCCGGGATTCC
>Ga0326597_10005351_pt1 | contig 17852 bp, 21 predicted proteins | sample RVTome_12_FD_203789 | JGI IMG/M metagenome (GOLD analysis project Ga0326597, IMG submission 203789) | Soil microbial communities from uranium-contaminated site in the Upper Colorado River Basin, Wyoming, United States - RVT100D185 | ecosystem: Environmental > Terrestrial > Soil > Contaminated >... | reverse complement strand
GGTCTGTTGATTTAATCGATGCTTGCACAAGATATAGAAGCTAGCGGCATGTGCTGACATACAACCCGTTGTGCTATCGCCTATTAAATCAACAGGCCGCTTGCCGGACAGTAACAGCCCCCGCAACAATGCGGCTATGAGTGATCGGCGCCGAGATGTTACCGACCAGCGATACGTGTGCTTCGTCACATTCTCCGTCTACCGCCGCCGACGTCTGCTCGATGCGGAGCATCCAAAACGGATTGTGTCGCGGGAGTGACTCTGGGGGAAGCGAGAAACTACGTAATGCCGAGATCAGAGATAACCCTGTTTTTGAAAGCCTCAATAACAACGAGGAAGTCACATGATCCAACCTACAAAAGCCCACGACGATAAACTTGCCAGCCGTCGGCAATTCATGAAAACGACCGCCTCGATCGCTGGCGGAGCCATGGCGAGCGGCACGCTGGCCTCGCCACCGGCGGTCCACGCCGCGGGCGACGACGTGCTGAAAGTCGGGCTGATCGGCTGCGGTGGTCGCGGCAGTGGCGCGGCGAAACAAGCCTTGCTGGCCGACAAGAACGTGAAGCTGACCGCCATGGGCGACGCGTTCGAGGATCGATTGACGTTGAGCCTGAATACACTTTCGGCGGACGAGGAACTGGCTGGCAAGATCGATGTGCTGCCGGAACGACAGTTCGTCGGCTTTGATGCCTACAAGCAAGTGTTGGCCACCGACGTCGACGTCGTCCTCCTGACGACTCCGCCGCAGTTTCGGCCTAGTCACCTGAAAGCTGCCGTGGAAGCGGGCAAACACATCTTTGCCGAAAAGCCCGTCGCGGTTGATGCTCCCGGCGTGCGATCCGTTCTGGAAACGTGTGCCGAAGCAAAACGCAAGCATCTTTCAGTCGTCTCCGGCCTCTGTCTTCGCTACGACGCGGGATTTCGGGAAACGGTCAGTCGTCTGCACGACGGCGCGATCGGCGACATCCACACGCTGATGGCGAACGACTATCGCGGGAAGATCTGGGTCAAACCAAGACAGACGGATTGGACCGACATGCACTGGCAGATGCGAAACTGGTACTATTTTACGTGGCTGTCGGGCGACTTCAACGTGGAACAGCACGTGCACTATCTGGATGTCTGTGCGTGGATCTTGAACGGTTACCCCGCCAAGGCAATTGGCATGGGCGGCCGTCAGGTCAGAACCGACGCCATGTACGGCAACATTTACGATCACCACAGCGTGACCTACGAATATGAAAACGGTGCCCGGATCTTTAGCAACACGCGTCAGCAGGCCGGCTGTGAGAACGATAGCGCCGCCTACGCGCGAGGATCCAAAGGCGGCGCCAAGGTGTCCGAGCGTCGGTTGGAGATCACGACCGAGTCGACGTGGGAATTCAAGGATCAAGTGAAGAACATGTATCAGGTCGAGCATGACGAACTTTTCGCCGGCATTCGTCAGGGCCAACCGCTCAACAACGGCGAATACATGGCCAAGAGCACGCTCCTGGCGATCATGGGACGCATGGCGACTTACACCGGCCGGGAAGTCACTTGGGATCAGGCGCTGAATTCGAAGCAGGACCTGTCACCCAAAGAATACGCCTGGGGCTCGGCTCCTGAAATCGAGATCGCCATTCCCGGCATTACGAAGTTGATTTGACGAATGTTGACCGGCTGAACTCTGTAAGTTGACATGGGCGGTCACCTCGTTGGTGCCGTTGTCTCTCGTCCAACCGTTGATCTAGGGCAATGTCATAGACTTTCCCGTCGTGACGAAGACGAGAAAAATGAAACCAGAACAGATCCAAGTACGGTCCTGACTCGCCGGCGTTTCAAAATCGGTTCTGGGAGGGCGAAGCTCCAGCTAAGCCGCACCAAAGGCCGAGCTTTGTGACGTATCCGGCTCGGCAGGAGCCTGACCCTCCCGGTTTTGAAACGCACTCGACTGAATCAGCGATCTTGTTTCTCCTGGTCCGGCTCTTCCAGCAACTTCAATGCCTGGTCAACGAGCGACTCGGCCTGATTGACCTGTTGCTTCTGCATTAATGGACCGAAGTTTTTCATCAGCTTGGCGATCTCCGATGGGTCGCCGCCGGACTTTTGCAACCGCTGAATACCAAGCTGCAATCGCTGAATCTTAGCTGGCAGCGTTCCTGGACCTGGGAGCGTAACGTCGGCACCTGCCCCTTCGACGATCTCATCCGGCGAGCCCGTTTCAGCGACCAGGCCGTATCGGACATTACAGGTGAGGTCGATCGGGTGACCGGCCATCAAGTGCCGGGCGTCTGATTCCGTCGACAAGTTTGACGGGACCGTCTGGCCGGTGAACTCCCATTGGCGGCTGTCGTTTCGACTGCCGGGCACACTGCCCATCGGGTTGACATCCAACTGTCCCAGGAATGCGTGGGTTATCAGGCCTCGCGCAAATTCGCTGGGAATCTGAAATTGCTTTCCAGCGGCTTGATTGACGGCCGCGGCCAGTTGCTCTTGGAGGACGACGGGGACTTCAAAACGCGCTTCCATGTAGTGCTCTTGGCGAATCGTATCGGCAACTGGTTGGCCATCTTCGTCGAGCGCGCGGCCGATGATTCGTCCGACGAGCGTTCCTCGTTCGATCGTCGGAATGGCTGGACAACGATCGTCGTTCGCGTGACGCTCCGGAACGCTGATACGCTTTCCGGTGTCCTCAACATCCCTGAGCTTGCGGCTGGGGAAGTTCATGAACCGTTCAGCAGTCACGGGATTCGCCGCGTCGGGAGACTGCCGGTATCGATCCGAAACATGATCGAGAAACTCGAGAATGCTCTTGTCATCGTCGAACGACAATGCCCACGCGAGTACTTTGCCAGCGGAATTCGTCGTGCAGATTCCCTGCGGCGCGGGTTTCGAGCGACCGATTTCGGCATACACCGCACCTTCCACTCCGGGCGGCGGATTGTTTACCAGCGCGGCCTTCAGAGCGACCGGAATGAACGCTTCGTTGACACGGCGGACGACTTCAGGATTCGAGAAAACCACCTCACGGGCGGCGCCAGCGAACACTCAGCAACGTTCGTCGTCGATCGGCCGGTCGATGAAAATCCACAGCATGATCGGCTTGCTTTGCTCGCGCGAAGCTTTCAGACCATCGAGAATACACGTCTTCCACTCGATATGCCGCCAAGCGACGTCTTCTTTCTTCAGGGCGTTAACCTCGGCTCGAACCGCCTCGGGTGACTTGGATGTCTTGTTGTCGGGTGCCGGACTATCCGCCACGGCCATCTCGGCGCACAGGATCACCAACGCAAAGCACAACCAACGGAACTTCGACTTCATGGTTTACTCCTGATCCCGAGTGACATTGCGATGCAAACCAAGCAGCGATTCGGCGCGACTGGCCCACACGGGCAATACCCGCGACGCGCTCGCTAAGTTTCTTTGATGACCGAAAGTGCGGGCAAAACGTCCGGCGATCAGGTATTCTACAATCGTCGTGGGAGATCGTGAGAATGACCGCGTGCAGGTGTTTGAAAGCAGCGGTAAGCTCGTGGCCGTATGGCCAGGTTTTGCACCGTATGGTCTGGCCTACGACAAGCAAGGTCATCTGTTCGTGGCCGATGGCCGAGCGAACAAGGTGTTACAACTGGACGACGACGGTCAGGTCGTGCGATCTTGGGGCCAAGAAGGCGACAAGCCCGGCGAGTTCCAGTTGCCCCACATGCTCGCCGCCGACGCTCGTGGCAATCTGTACGTCGGTGAGATCAAAGGCGAGCGATTTCAAAAGCTGATTCGGAATTAGTACCCGAGTCTCACTTACCTTCCAGTAATTGATCAATTGTCGCCAGCAGCAGCAGCTCGCAGAGGCCGGAAAAAGCGTAGGTCTGCTCGCAGCCGCCACGGTCGGTGTAAATGCGATCGCCGCCGATGTAGCTCATCCCGCAATCACCGTAGCCGGCGACCAGTACGAACGACTTGGGCCGCAAACGTTCCCGCAGCGGTCGCGATCCGCTCGCGCAGGAAGTCGTACGAGTCGTTATGCACTTCCATCTAATCCAGAGCACACAAGACGTAAGTTCCATCGGCATCCTTGAGCGCCACGCCTTTGGCCAGCAAGGGATGCTCGACGGTCTTCGGAAACGCGATGAAACCCAGTCCGACGGGTTCGTTAATCGCCGGAGTAATGTCACACTGGAACGTGGCGATCCACAACCCCGCTTCTTTCCGCTCACCATCGTCCGCACAGCACTCGACGGCAAACAAGGAATACAGCGACCCCGCCGCGAGAGCGAAAACAACGAACTTAAAAAGTGATCTCATGGTCGCGGGTTACTCGGTGAATTATGTACGAGGACTTTCAAGCGGTTATAATCACAGCTTCGTATTGAGTGCATGATACGACGGTCGCGTTACAAATGAACTTAGCATGAATCGCAGCCAGAACGCAGCTTTCGAATTGTTTGGATCCTCCGCGAACGTCATTCTTCAACTGGTGTTGCTGGCAACTGTTATCTTGCGCGTGTCAGTGTGCTTGGCGCAGGGAACGGTTCCGATTGAGGAAGCACCGTCGCCACTGACACCCGCCGACGCGGTCAAGCAGTTCACGATCGCGGATGGCTTGGAGATCAATCTGGTCGTCGCCGAGCCGCGGATCAGTCAGCCGTTGTCGATCAGTTTCGACGACCGCGGACGCATGTGGGTGCTGCAGTACCTGCAATTCCCCAATCCGAACGGTTTGACGCCCGTCCAAGTCGACAACTGGTTGCGTACAAAGTATGACAAGCTTCCCGATCCGCCGCCAAAGGGCCCCCAAGGCAACGATCGTATTTCGATCTACGAAGACACCGACGGCGACGGTCGTGCAGACGCCGTGAAACATTTCCTGTCCGATCTGAACTTGGCGTCAGGAATGGCGTTGGGATACGGCGGGGTGTTTGTGGTTCAATCGCCTTACCTTTTGTTTTACGCCGACCACGACCGCGACGACGTGCCCGATGGCGATCCCAAAGTTCTCCTCACGGGCTTCGGCATGGAGGACGCGCACGCGTTTGCCAATTCATTGACTTGGGGCCCTGACGGCTGGCTGTACGGTGCGCAAGGTAGCACCGCGACGGCCGAGATTCGAGGCATCGAGTTTCAGCAAGGCGTGTGGCGATATCATCCGCGCACCAAAGCGTTCGAGCTGTTCGCCGAAGGTGGCGGCAATACCTGGGGGATCGACTTTGATCGCTTCGGAAACCTCTTCGCGGGCGGCAATACGGTCGAGCCACTCGTGCATCACGTGCAAGGTGCCTACTATGTGAAGGGGTTCGGCAAACACGGACCGCTGCACAACCCTCACACCTACGGCTACTTCCGGCCCGTCCAGCATCATGGCTATGCCGGCGACAGCTTGACCGGCGGATTTGTGCTCTATCAGGGCGGCGCGTTTCCCGCACGCTTCAACGATGCCTGTATCGCACCGAACACGCGGCACAGTGCCACGCGCTGGAGCACCGTCGAATCGCGCGGCTCGACGTTTGCCACGCGCGCGGCGGGAGATTTCATCACGACCACGGACATCTGGTTTCGCCCAGTCGATTCGACGGTTGGCCCTGATGGAGCCCTCTATGTGGCCGACTGGTACGACTACAACATCTCGCACTCGTCGCCCAAGAATCGCAGCCAGTGGTATCAGCCGAGTCGTGCGGATGGGCGAGTGTGGCGAGTTGCACCCACGGATGTGCGGCCAATCGACGCGAAGGATTTCGATTTGAGCGAGAAGTCGAGTGCCGATTTGGCCAAATTGCTTTCGCATCCCAATGACTGGTACGCACGACAAGCACGCCGATTGTTCGCCGAAAGGCGCGACAAGTCGATCGTCCCGACGCTCGAAAAGATGCTCGATAGCAGCGACCAGGGACTGGCTCTGCAGGCTCTCTGGTCGATCGACGTCAGTGGTGGTTTCGACGACTCGCTGGCCGAGAAGACGCTCGACAGCGGCCACGAGTACGTTCGCGCCTGGGCCGTGCGGCTGTCGGGTGATGAGCGGGCTGTCTCATCACTGCTGCAAACGAAACTCGTTCAACTCGCGCGTGATGACTCGAGTGTCATCATCCGCAGCCAGTTGGCTTGCACCGCGAAACGGCTGCCAGCGGAGGACGGCATGCCGATTGTCGCGGAACTGCTTCGCCACCATGAGGACGGCGCCGACGTCCACTTGCCGTTGCTCCTGTGGTGGGCGATTGAAGACAAAGCGATCTCTGACACTTCGATCGTGTTGCGATTGGTTGAATCGCCGGACGGCTGGCAGCTACCGCTCGTACAGAAGTTCATCATCGAGCGACTCGCTCGCCGCTTGGCAGCCGAAAACACAGATGCCGGATTCGCGGCTTGCGCGCGGCTGCTCGAATTGGCTCCGGGCGACGGAGACCTTGACCTCGTCGTGACCGGCATGGTCGAGGCGTGTTCCGGCCGGCGAATCGAAAGTGTTCCAACACCGCTGCAGGCGGCTCTGGATAACTTATTGGAGCGAAAACCTTCGGATGCTAAGATCATTCAGCTTGCGGTGCGAGTGGGTGGTTCCGCCGCTCCGGCGGTACGAGTGATCGAAGATGCATCTCGACCAGTTGCGGAGCGGGCCGACATCATCCAAGCTCTGGGCGAAACGCATACCAGGGCGGCGGTTGAATCGCTGCTTCGCTTGATCGGTCGCGCGGAAGTGGAACCGATTCAAACGGCGGCACTGGCAGCGCTGGCGTACTTCGACGAATCGCGGATCGCCACCGACGTTCGAACGTCCTACACGGCCCTCCATCCCGGCGCAAAGCAGCGAGCCATTGACTTGCTTTGCGGCCGGCCCGCTTGGGCGATGACATTGCTCGCGGCGATTGACGAGAAGGAGCTCGACCCGCACGACGTGACGCTCGATCAAGTGCGGCAGTTGCTCGAACATGACGACCAGCGACTTCGCACACTCGTCACCCGAACCTGGGGACAAATCCAGCAGGCCACGCCGTTGCAACAGCAGGGACGTATTAGCGCGGTCAGCCAATTGATCAGCCGAGGAAAAGGCGATCCCACGCTCGGATTGCAGATCTACGAGAAGAACTGCGCCAGCTGCCACAAGTTGCATGGCAAGGGAATTGCCATCGGGCCTGACCTGACCGGTGCCGAGCGGAAAGATCGTCTCAAGCTGATTCGAAACATCGTCGATCCCAGTTCCGAGATCCGGCCGCAGTTCATTTCCCACGTCGCCCTCACCAGCGACGGTCGAGTGATCACCGGACTCCTGGCAGAGTCGGACGCCGAATCCGTCACGCTGCTCGACGCGAAGAATCAACGTACGGTGCTGAGCCGCTCGGATCTCGAAGAGCTGCGCGAGTCGACGGCGTCGCTCATGCCGGAAAAGCTGCTCGACCAATTGACCGATCAACAAATCCGAGACTTGTTGGCATACGTCCAGTTGGACGATCCAGGCCGGAGATAGCACACCTACCGCGGATAGAGCAGATCGAATTGCGGGCTGCCGGTGAGCGGCCAGAGGACGAAGAAGTGATGGATCGTGTCACTCAAGAACAAAGCCCAGCCCAACGTATAGCCGGATCGCGATAACCGCGGTGCTTCGCGTGAGATGCCCCAGGCGATGAGAACGAGCAACGCTCCACAATACCCGTGATGGATTCGGATGCCAAAAGTCAGCAGGCCAATCGTCGATGCGGTATCGCGAGTCGAATCGAGTTGAAGACCAAATCGCAGCACGACCGTCAGCACTTCGAAGAGCAAAGTCAGTAACAGGATTTGAACAACCAACCTGCGGTAACTTCGATCTGTCGGCGTCATGGCGGTTACTTCGTGACGTATCTACAATGCCTCGGTGAACAAACTCCTCGAACCACCATCCATCGTCGCTCGAACGCCGCTCTGTTCCAGTTCCGCCGCGCTGTGGGGAACGATCTATGGAGCGATTTCCGCCGTGGGTTATACGGCCACGAATGTTTGTCTGCGCAGCGTAACAGATTGTGATCCCGTCTGGGTCACTTGTATGAAGACGATTCCGACGTTTGTCGGCGTCGCTCCGTGGCTGATCGTTCGCTGGTCCCGTGGCGAGCGAGTCTTTCCGCCGTGGCCAGTCGTCGCAACACTGTTCGCGGCTGGGTTGCTGGGGCAGTTCGGCGGGAATGTCGTCTTTCAATGGGCGTTGGGAATCATCGGCATCGCACTGACCGTCCCTTTGTGCATGGGAACGATCAGGCTGCGGTAACAGCAGGCTGCATCTCGGGTCTTGCCTACTCGGTACTCGGCGTCACCATCGCTTACGATCTATCGCATCGGGATTACCCAGATGCTTCAAACCGATCCCGCCGACCTCACCATGATGATTCTGGCGGGTGTGTTTAACGTCACCGCTTGCTTGGACAAGCTCGATGACTGGGCGGAACGTGTTAAACACGAAATTCTTCGCCACGTGTACCGGTTCGATCCGGCGTCTCAAAGACCGCCAGATGAATTCAATTACGGCAATTCGTTGGCTCGCTTCTGCTGTTACATCATGCTGCAGGTTCTGCAGGAAGGGTGCGGTGTCGTGTACCACCCGGATCGGAAGTTCAATCCAAACTTTGGTGATCCGGCCGACTTCTTTGTACATGGAATTCTCGGCGACAACGGCGCGGGTGGCACGTGTGCGAGCATGCCGATCGTCTATGTTGCAGTCGGCCGCCGTTTGGGTTTTCCGGTAAAGCTCGTTGAAACTCGCGAACATCTCTTCTTTCGCTGGGACGAACCTCGCGGCACGACGATCCACTGGGATCATCCGAAGACGGAGTTTTGGATTCCACCTGATCGATTCAACGTCGAAGGTGCCGGTGAAGGTATCGCGTTCTATCCCGATTCGCACTACATCCAATGGCCGAATCTCTGGGAAGAATCGGACTTCACGCACGGTCGCTATCTGCGGTCTCAAACGGCCAAAGAAGAGCTGGCCAGTTTTCTGGTTTCGCGCGGCGAGTGCTTCTTTGAATGCAAGAATTGGCTTGAGTGTCACAGGGCTTACTATTATGCGCGCCAACTTGTACCGGAAGATTTTCGCTACGGTTGGCTCCACGAAACGCGAACGAAAGAATTCCAGGATTACAAAGCGGCCAGTGATCGTGTATTGGAAATGGAACAGGAACGACGCGCCGCCCGTCAAGGGATTCCTGGGGTTGCGGGGCATTCACGGAACTGCTGTTGTCTGATGTGCGAAGAATTGCGTGACGTGGCTCAATCCCAACCTAACCCTGGGCATGGACCGAGTTGCCAGTGTTGGCAATGTCAGATCGCACGAGAGGAAGAAGCGTCTGTCGGGATGCCGGGACATTCTCCGACTTGCACATGCTGGCACTGCACGACCGCCAGAGAAGCAGCGAAAGCGCCTGCGGGATTACCAGGACATCAGCCGACTTGCCAATGTGCAGGTTGCCTTCACGAACGAACCCTACCTCAGCCGTTTCATGCCCCGGCAACAGGCCATTCGATGCCACGAATATCGACACCTCCTCACCCGAGTCAGCCGAACATCGGTCAACCAAATCGGGGCGGATTCCTGGGTTCTGACTGGTGAACAACAAGGAGAACCACAATGTACCAACCCAAACTTGCTCGATTCATGTGGCGAGACCCGCTGCCCGAGAATGGCCCCGACATCTTTTATCCGGTTCCGGATATGAGACAGTTTGCCTCGAGTCAGAGAAGCTTTGAGCAACCATACGTCTACGTACAGAATGACCCCGTGAACTGCGCAGATCCGTCGGGGTTAGATGGAGGGCCGTCACATCCCTATCCAAAGTTTCCGGGTTCGCAAAAGTGCGATCCGGCTAGCGACAATGTCGGTACGCTACTTGGTATTAACTGCTGCTTGCTCACACCGAGGACAAAAGAAGAGCGCAAGCGATTGCCTCAACCTCCTCCCAAGAAAATTACAGGTCCAATTCCGATAGGGCCGCTGGGTGGTAGCCACAAGTTCTGCGGACACCCAATTGCAAACACTGGTGCTGGGGGATGCGGACCGTGTATCGGGCTCGTGATTAAGTGTCCACCCAAGCCTGGCAGTAACGGAGGGGTGGCAATCTTTCATTTCAAAGTCGGTGACGATCCTTGCAGTACTATAGGCACATGGGATTGGCATGGATGCGATGCCATCATGTGTGGCGGCGTAGATGAACATCAATCTATGTGCCTTGCGGAGTGGGTCATCAAATGTGCGGCTCTACACGGGCTTGGAACGCCATGGATTTCAGCGTCTGATGCTTGTGGGATAACGCCGGACGGCGAGTTCTACGAAAAGTGATTGAGAACCACGAAGGTGCGCATGCTGCCGATGCTGTGCGTTGTTTATGATGCGAAAAGAACGGTTCGGTGTCGTTCCGCCAGCTAAACTGTATGCACTCGCCGTTTTCGGCGTCTGTTTGTCGTTATGCGCAATCGTGGGTGTGCCGCTTGTTCGGCAACTTCAGCGCGATGCATCGAATCTGAACAGTCGTGGACGGTTGTGTCAACTTGTGTTAGCGATGCGCAACTACGAGAGCGACTTTGGTTCCCTCCCTCCGGCTTGCGTCTACGACAAGCAGGGAAGACCGATGCACAGTTGGCGCGTACTCCTTCTTCCCTACCTTGAATTGCAGACGATCTATGAGCAGTACGAGTTCGACAGCTCATGGAATAGTGACGCCAATGCTGCACTGGCGGCGTCGCTCCGCGACGGCGCGCCGATGTTCTTTCGTTCGCCAAAGAACAGCAATGGTCCGACAACATCGACAGATTATGTGATGGTACTCGACAGCCATGAGAGTTCTAGGGTGAGCGACCGAGTGCTCTTAATTGAGATGTCAAATTCGGAAACTCACTGGATGGAGCCAAGGGACATTCCTGTCGATCGGTTTCTTTCAGAATGGCGGGCATTAGGTCCGAGCGGTGACACCCTCAACTTTGTTACAACGGATGGGATTGCTGGTTCCTGCGACGCCTCTTCCGTCAGATCCATTGGATCGCCCGCCACTTTAGGGCATTTGCTTGGGAGCGAACCAAACGCCGAAGGATTTATTCCTAGCGAAGAACAATAGAGCGTTGTGTTGAGTGTCTCAATAGTTGCTAGGCCGAGAGTCCGACTGAGTTACTTTGTAAAGAGCTCCACTTGACCTCACGCGGTCGCCACCCCTCCGATTCGTGCGGTTCAGCAACCCCCATATCGCGTCATGAACGTGTGGTAGTTGCCTCCGAAGCGATCCGCCACGTCTTTCGTGCGCACCGAGTTCTTTCCGTCAAGCATCTCGCGCACCAACTCCGCCAACGTCTTCGGCGCGTTCAATTCCGCTTTGGTGAACTCAATCACGTCGCGCCAAGGTGGTCGTCCTCGTTGGTCGCCTCCGCTTGAGATTGCCACCGGGAACGACTTCCATCCGCCTCCACCTCAGGCGTACAATGAGCGGCGCAAGCGGATTCAAGAACCAAACATGCGGCTGACCGCCGAAGACAAAATCCGACGCTCGCATCGACCCTCCTAGAGGACTTCAAAATGTACCAGCCCAAGCTCGCTCGATTCATGTCGCGGGATCCGTTGCCGGAGAACGGCCCCGACATCTTTTATCCGATTCCGGATATGCGGAAGTACTGGAATCCATTCGCCCAGCCCTATGTGTACGCGCGCAATAACCCCGTGAATCTCGTTGATCCGTCTGGTTTGTGCGGTTGCGACGTCAAAGACCCGCCCGGTATTCAAGTAACTAAAGGACCAATGCAAGGCGAATTCTATCCAAACCACCTTGACGGTTATTTCGGAAGAACATTCAAGACGCACGTGGAGTTCAATGGTGAATGTCGCTGTTGCGAGTATCGCCAGTTCGTCAAGGGTATCGGAACTCGCGCCCGTTTCGTTGCTCCGGGAGCACGTTGGCAGTACGGCGAAAACGGCTGGGGCTTCAACCCACCACCAAATGCGAACGTATGGCGAGAAGACTGCGCTGGAACCATTTGGATCATCACATTGCCGCTGGCCGACTGTTATGGATTGCGAAGTCAGCCAGAACTTGGAGGGGGCGATACCTATTCGCAACCGGACCGACTGACAGGCTGCACTTACGATGCTGAAGATACGCCAGGTCAGCCCGGAATCAATCAATTTCGTCAGGCCGCTCCAAACTTCGCCCTGGAAGTCGAGATGTCCTATAACTTTCGGCTTGTTATCTACGACTTCTGTAGAAAAGACGCGAACGGACAGCCCACCGAGGTTGCCAGGGAAGAATTTGGTTTCGTTGCAAAACGGAGCTTTCCGCGACTCAATTAGGGAGATGTTGTCGCGGCGCTTCAAACGTCTCTTCGAGTTCCAGATGACGAGTGCTCCGTAGCCGAGTTGGCGGCGGCATGTTTAACGGAATCGTTGGAACGCTCTCTCGACGGTGCGTCAAATCAGATAACCACCGATACGCTTTCGGTCCGTACACTCCGATGATGGGTGGCAGAATGAGAGATAGGAGAATAAGAGTTTTGAGGCTGTACTTTCTCATGCGCTCAGCACATCGCACACTGTTAGGCGTATCACGCGAATTCTTCCATTGATGGCTATTTGGCACAATACGAATTGTTCTTGCCGACGACAGCCAGCGACCCCTCCGATCCACCCGCTTCAGCAATGCCTGCTTCCCGGCCAAGTGCAGGTGTGTCTTGACCGTGCCGTAGTTTCGCGAGAGGTGTTCGGCCAGGTCGATCGTCCGCACCGGGCTGGTGCCATCGAACATCCCGCACACCACCCCCGCCAACTGCTCGTCAAGCGTCTTCGTCGCTCGAAATCCGCTTCGGTGAACTCAACCACGTTGCGCCTGGTCGTCCTCAGTCTGCCTTGCGAACCTGCTGAATACGAATCGCGTTCAGAATCGTTGACGCGCCGTCGCTCGTTTCGCGGAAGTCGATGTCCAGACGGCCATCGTTGACGGTTATGTTGCGGATCGGCAAGAAGAACGGCTTGGCAATTCCGCCGGCCGCTTGATAGAGATCGAAGTTTGCCGCCACGACACGCTGCTCGGCGGCGATCGCGAACCGGCGGCTGGTCGGCGTCGTGGACCAATACTCGCAGAAGTACAGCGTCACCTCGTAAGTTCCCTCCGGGACAACTGCCCGAAACGCGGCGATGCCTCGTTGCGCCGTACCTTGTACCTTGTTTGCGATCAGATCTTCCGACACACCTCGGCCGCCTTCGTGACCAAACGTTTCATTGTCGAAGAACTTCGAAGCCCGCCACAGCACACCGTCCGGCGCGGTGAAGTCATCGCCGCCGAGGTTGATGGACAGCGAGTATAAGGCGTCGTCGCCAATCGCTCCGGACGGGCGTAGCGCCGATCGTGGATCAGACGCTGACGTGGCGAGCAGGCGAAAGCGGCCCAAAGCTTCGCGCTGCTTCATTTCGACTTGGACCGTTGCGCCACCGGTCAACGAGGCTGGATCGCGAACCACCAGTGTGACGGCAGCTTGCTCCCCGCGACCTGACACTCGCCAGACAGTCTTCTCATCAGCATCCGCGATTCGACGCAAGTCGTGTCCCGCGTCATCGACAGCCGATGCGAAGCTCAACGAGTTCGACGTGTCCGGTGCCGCGCGACTCGCCACCGTCACGGACAAGTCCGCCAGTGTGAACCTGCCGCCGATCCCGCGCCCCGGTCCCGACGCAGGCAAACTTTCGTGCGGGATCGCTTCGAGACGCACGGCCGTGATGGTTTCCATCTCCGACTCGAACGTCAGCCGATAAGTTTCGTTGTCGCTCGCAGAGCCCGCCGCCACGATCACGCCGTCGTCCATCAAGTCCAACTTCGTGCCCGACGACGATTCGGCGGACAGCGGCGTCAGCACCACGAACTCCGATTCGTGCCGCGGCGCGATGCGATAGTGAACCGACAATCGCTCGCCAGGAATCGGCTTCTCTTCGGTTGCATCGGGCAGCTTCCAGCCGATGCTCACATAGTCCCGCCCCGAACTTTCCTTGTGAAAGGCCTCGACGTAGTAAGCCTGGCCCGCTTCCAATTCGATCTTCGTTCCCGGTTCCACGCGCCGCTTGTTCTCGGGCGTCGCATCCGTACTAACGAAAAGCCACCCTTCCGCATTCGCTTTAATGGAAAACTCGTAGCTGCCGGTCGTCGGTGGATGCAAGTAGCCGCGCAGCCGCTGTCCGTACTGATCGCCGAAGTCCTCGGGAGCTTCAAACCGATCGATCGTGTCTGTTTGATTCGGTTCAGGATGTTCGGCGACGTACTGAACAAACTCTTCGACGTTGTTTCCTGTCACGTTCGTCCACACTTCCCGGAGGAGCCCGCCTCGCTCAGCAGTTCCGGCGACTTCGTGCTCGGCAGGAAGCTCGCTCTCAGACTTCGTTTCCTTTGCCTCTTCGGGCTCAGTCGACGTTTTGTTTTCAATGAGAGGCGGCAATTCCTTCTCGATCGATTTCGCGCTCAGTGTGTCGTCGACGCTCGTCAGGCCCGACACCGGCTTTCGACCTACGGACTCTGGCAGAGACGACTCTGGCTCGAGCTCATCCATTTCCCGAACGATCGTTGCGACTTCCGCCTCGTGTGTTGCGACACTACTCGCCCCAACCGCTTGCTTGACGGGCTCGCTCGTAGCGACTTCCTTTCGCGCAGGGATTTCCGAAGTCTCTAAAACTTCGGGAATCCCTGCGACCGGCGTCGTCGGTGCCGAGTCGCCGCGCAGGAACACAAAGCCAATACCACTCACGCCAATCAAGGCGGTCGCCGAGGCAATCACGATCAAACGTTTCGCCGGTTGCTTGGACTTTGGCTGGCTGCTGGCCGTCGCACGTCCCTTGGAAGCAGCGATCGGAGTGACTCGCACCGTGGCCGGTGAGGCAATCCTCTGAGCAGGCTGCGTTCGCTTCGAGTGCGTCGTCGCCCGCCCCGCGCGAAGTCCAGCATCATAAGCCTGCTTCCGTTCGACAACCAGCAGGCAGCGCTTGGCGGCCGATAATGCGTCGAGTATTTCCCGTGCATGTTTGCGTTGCTCGACGGTGGCGACATCGCGAACATATTTGATCAATCGATCCGCGGCACATTCGATCGCGTCGAGGTCTTCTTCGAACAGCTCGACGCCTAGCAAGCGATAATAATTGGCCGGCTGTTCGTGTGCAGGAATGCCCAGCCACTTGTGATAAGGATCAAACCCACTCGACATCACTACCCCCCCATTGTCGAAGCGAAGCGCTAGCGACTGTTTTAGCAGACGGATTTTGTGAAATCCAGTAAAATCAGAACGCCGATGGCGAGGCACAAGTTACGCGGTTGTGGGCTGGTCTCCCGCGGTTGTGGGCTGGTCTCCCGCGGTTGTGGGCTGGTCTCCCGCGGTTGTGGGCTGGTCTCCCGCGGTTGTGGGCTGGTCTCCCGCGGTTGTGGGCTGGTCTCCCGCGGTTGTGGGCTGGTCTCCCGACCCGCCCACATGGTTGACCGAAGGGACTCGACAAGGTAATCGACTTGAGCGCTCGCACCGACGCTGATCAAATCGGGTCCGACTCGACCACCGGCCCCGGCGATGGCATGGCATTTCGAACATTGAAGTTCCTGGCGGCGGAAGATTGCCTCGCCGCGATGCGCGTCGGCATTGAGTTTGGCATCCGCCAATGCCATGACCAGTTCCTCCGGACCATTTTTTCGCCCCAGGAGTACTTCAAGTACGAGTAGCGGGTCGATTCCCTCGGGAAGTTTTCCCATAACTCCACCGCGCGTTTCGCGGCCAGTTGCGGCGCAATGACCGAAAGACTTCGGCCCCGGTGCCGTGAAAAAGACCGATCCTGGAAAAATGTGGTTGATGCCTTCTCGACCTGCGCCGTCGGACTTCTTCCGATGGCTCCCTGCTCTCGCTAGAATTGCCCTCTCGCGGGAATTGCCGGCAGGAGAAGGAGTGATTGGTAATGGAAATGGAACTCCAACAGACGATCGAGCGGGAACAAGTGCCTCCCGAAGCGGTTGTTGCGAGGACGCGAAGTATCTACGACGAGACACTCCGACGGTCGACCTATCTGGTTGCAGGGAACTTCAAGTCGATTTCGCCCGCCGACTTGGAACGACTTTTCGACTTGTACGACGACCGGTTCTTCGCTGGTGGCTGTCGCAAAGCGCTGGGCGAAGTGCCGCTCAGCTTCCGCCTCTCGAGACGGATGACGCAAGCCGCCGGTAAAGCGACTCGTTTCCAACATCGTGATCGTCGTACAAAAGAAGTCAGAACCGAATACGAAATCGCGGTTTCAACGACTCTTCTGTTCCAGACGTTCCATGACATCGATCGACCAATTGTAATGAGCGGCATTGAATGTTGCGACCGACTGGAGGCGCTCCAACGAGTTTTCGAGCACGAGTTGGTGCATCTAATCGAGTTCATGCTCTGGAAGAACTCGAGCTGTTCGGGCACGCGCTTCCAATCGGTTGCCAATCGTTTCTTCAGTCACACGGAACACACTCACCAGTTGATCACGCCGCGCGAACGAGCGCTTGCCAAGTTCGGCGTCAAAGCGGGGAGTCGCGTCTCGTTTCGACTGGATGGCCAGCACTATGTGGGCGTCGTCAATCGCATCACGAAGCGTGCCACTGTGTTGGTCGAAGACAGTCGCGGCGTGAGATACACAAACGGGAAGCGGTACGCCAAGTTCTACGTCCCGGTGGGGCAGTTGAGACCTGTCGACGAGTGACCGTCGAAAAAACCGCGAATCTTGAGTTCTTCTGGCAACAATTCTTCCAGCCGTGTCAACACGTCAGATCCTGCCGCGGACTTCCTGTCACAACTACAAAGGCATTTGCAATTCGTTCGTGGAAGTCCCCATCGGAGACGTTCGTTACTCTTGCAATATCAAAATAGCAACTTGCTGCAAGTGCCTGACAGATCAGCAGTTTACGTAGGCTTCTGGCACGCTCGGGCACTTTTCATGCCTTGTTTGGCATCCCAGTTGCAATGGTTGTAGGACGTCAACAAATCACTTCACCAGTGCATTTCAGCACGACCACTTCACAACGAGGAGCAACAATCATGGATGACATGCAAACTCGAATCGCTGGATTCGCCCGAACCACCGAACGAGACATCCTCGATCGCATCGTGAACGCCATGTTGGCCACCGAGCAGGAGTTGTCTAACGCGAGCGTTCAAGAGTGGACGCGCGTTCTGACGGACTCATGCCGGATGCAAAAGCTCGCGAATCGTGGGACCTTGGCCACGACCTGCTAAGGGAGCAGGCTGATCGCGACCAGTCTACATCAGTTATCAAGCAACTCGCGCAAATGAATCGTAACGCATTCGGTTAGCGCGGACGGATTGTATCCCCCCTCGAGGACACTCACGACTCTGCCATCCGCGTGAGTGTTGGCAATGTCGAGAACCAATTGTGTTAGCGGCGCGAAGTCTTCCCTTTCCAATCCGAGTGACCCGATCGGATCGGCGCGATGGCTGTCGAAGCCAGCGCTGATGAACACCAACTGGGGTTCGATCTTATCCGCGAAACGCTCCAGTTGCGCGCGAACACCCGCGACATAGTCCTTCCGCGAGATACCGAATCTGATCGGAAGATTACACGTCGTCCCCAGTCCTTCGCCCGCGCCCGTTTCGTCCGCGGCACCCGTTCCTGGATAGAAAGGATATCGATGCGCGGAAAAGAAGGCGACTTGCGAGTCCTCCCAAAAAGTGGCCTGCGTTCCATTGCCATGATGCACGTCCCAGTCGACGATCAGGACGCGCTGCAATTCGAACTCATCGATCGCCACACGAGCACCGGCCGCCACATTGTTGAACAAGCAGAATCCCATCGGGTTGCCGGCCAGTGCGTGATGACCGGGAGGTCGCACGAGACACAACGCCCGCTGCCGGTCGCCTCGAACGACTCGCGTCAC
>Ga0326597_10005350_pt1 | contig 17854 bp, 18 predicted proteins | sample RVTome_12_FD_203789 | JGI IMG/M metagenome (GOLD analysis project Ga0326597, IMG submission 203789) | Soil microbial communities from uranium-contaminated site in the Upper Colorado River Basin, Wyoming, United States - RVT100D185 | ecosystem: Environmental > Terrestrial > Soil > Contaminated >... | reverse complement strand
CCTCATCGCAGCAACGGCGGTGGAAAACAAGCTGAACCTATTCACTCGCAATCGCTCAGACTTCGAAAAGGTCCGCGGTCTCAGAATCCGAGAGATCTAGCAGGGTGTTGTTTCGCGCGACCTGGAATTAGAGCATGTTGACAGTTCTGTATATGAATGCGTATACTTATTTGAATGCCAAGCACCAGTGTCCGTGTTGACCGTCAGACCCATGAAGAGCTCAAGAAGCTAGCGCGAGACCTCGGTACAACCGTAGGGGAGGCTGTCGCCATTGCCACTCGACGGCTCCGCCAGCAGCGCATCGGACGAGACCTCAACACGCCCCTAACTGAGGATGAGACGAGCTGGCTCGATGCTGACCTCAGGTGATGTAGTTCAGTTGGACCTCGGCTCGCCGAAGGGCCGGGAGGCTGGACTGCGAAGGCCGGCCGTCGTGGTGACTGCGCAGGAAGTTCTTGACGAATCGGCCAATGTGGTCCAGGTCGTCCCTCTCACTTCAACGATCAGGCCATTTGGTTCAGAGGTCCAGGTGTCGGCAGACGAGAGGAATGGTCTCGCATCAGATTCCGCCGCCCAGTGCCAACACATAAGATCTATTTCGGTTGATCGGGTTGAGTCAGTGACGGGGAATGTTGGGTCTGCAGCCCTCTCCCAAATACGCGAAGTCCTGGCGTTGGTCCTCGACATCAACTGAGAATCGCGTCAAACCTGGAACTAGGTCGTGTCGACGGTTGGAGAATGGCACTTGCGGCGTAGCGACCGAGCGTCTCGTCATGTGCCTTGCGCGTCAGGCCCTATGGTGGTGGTATCGAGGGGGAGATGGTTGGTAGGTAGTACAGGGCGCCGCCGCCGGATGCGCTTCCAAGGACCAGCGCTTCGGGCTCGCCGGGCGGGTCCCCGGATATAAAGAATTCGGCGTAGAACGGGAAGGTCGTTCCCACGGTCACCTCGGCATCGAGTATCCAACTGTATCCAGCGGCTTCGACCGCGTCGGTGTCACACTCGTTGACCTCGCTGTCGAGAAGTCGCCCATCAACGATCAATGCCAGGTCCGGGGTACTGAAGATGTTGGTGACTTCCCCGTCCTCTATAGAGGTGGGCGTCAGGGTCCCCAACACGATAAGGCATCGCCCTGGCTCATCATTAAATCGCCCCAGTTCGGCTTCCACGATTGCCCCGACATAACCTTCCCAGTCGGTCAAGGACGAGGAGTACGTGAATCCCGAGAGACCAGGATCGCCCACCGGAAGTGGATTATCCAGTGTCCCCATATCGGAGAGTGTTGTGGTGGTTCGCGGAACTGTCGACGTGGTTGACTCCGACGTCGATGTTGTGGGGGTCTGAGATGTTGTAGTTTCGGGAAGGCTCGATGAGGTGACCGTCGATGGGCTAGCCGACCCCCCGCATCCATTTAGCGCGAGAACTAAGCAGACGAAAACCGCTGCAATAAAGGTTGGACGTCTGATTTTCACTCCGCCCACTCGGCAACTTTGACATCTTCAAGCGTCGTGGGACAACGCGCAAGGGGTCGTATGACCCAGATCTCTCTCAGAATGCAAACTAGCCGTGCCTTCACGTTCCTACCGGACCCCCTGGAACTAGGTGCGGTGAAGGGGGAGGGGCCAGCGAAGTTGGGAATTTTGGAGGTCCCCGCGGTCAGGTCAAACGGAAGTCAAACCGGTATTTCCGAATACACATGTCGAGGAGCCTCCGGTTGACGAGCGACGTGAGAGGCTCCCGGATGGGCGGCCACGAGCTGCCATGAGAAGTTTAGAATATGACTCGAGTTCCTAGCCAGAGTGCTCGCCGAGGAGGTCTACGCTTAATCCAAGCACGACGTGCCTGATAGTTCCCGACGGTCTGGAATATGGGCGATTCCGTGACCGATCTGGTGATCCGGACGGCTATAGGTGCAGGTCTTGTTGGGAGAGCGGCCAATCGGGGGGTTCTGGCGAACTCCGGAGCGGGATGAGTGAGGCACAGCGGCACTGCCACCCCTCCCGCCCACCAGATCGACCATTGTGTCACCACATACCGGTATTACGGCTCGACCATGAAGGCGACCCGTGCCTCCTCGAGGTCAAGCTTGCCCGCGGGCAACCGGGCCGCACCCCGCTCCTGATCGGATCGTGCGTAATAGTTCTGGCCAACTGGATAAGCTCGGGCACGAGATCAATGATCGTAGGCAAAGGGCTCTCTATCTCGGAATATCCGCGGTTCTCGAAAGAGGAGATGTCGCGCCGTAGGGAGGAGGTCGAGGCAATTGCTGCTGATCGTGGCGTTGGGCACGTCCTCATCTACGGATCCAAAGGCAGCACGTCGACCCCATGGTTGACAGGTTGGCCTGTCACAAATCAAGCAATAGCCGTTGTGACCCCCGGAGAGCCAATACTGCTCTTTGTCCAGCTCTTCAACCATGTTCCCAATGCACAGGAGCTGGCCTCGATGGCAACGGTGACCTGGGGTGGTACAGACACGTTCGAAGCCGTCAGCGACACCATTAGGGCTCGCGGTGGCGGAATGGTCGGTTGGATTGGCGACCTGCCACATCATGGCGCTTCAAGACTCACCAGAACTGTCTCGAGCATCATCGACATATCCGAGGAGTACACGAAGCTTCGAATGGTGAAGTCTGCCGAGGAGATTGAATGGATGAGACTCGGTGCCTCGCTCACCGATGACTCACTGGATGCCCTCATGGACGTGATCACCGTGGGAGCAACCGAATTGGACTATGTCGCTGCGGTTGAATACGCGTATCTCGCTCAGGGTGGAACAAACCACATCCATTTCCTGGCGACTACCCCTATGGCGAATCCCAGTCGGTTCGCCCCGTTCCAGTGGCCATCGAGTCGAGCCACTGAGCCCGGCGATGTGATCCTGACCGAGCTCAGTACCAGTTATTGGGGATACCCAGGGCAACTTCTCCGAACGATCATCGTCGAAGAGGAACCGACCCAGTTGTATCGAGAGCTCCATGATGTGGCAGACGCAGCATTCGAGGCGGTGGCAGCCGAAGTCCGACACGGAGCGCACGCACGTCACCTCTTTGAAGCATCGATGATCATCGGTGAGTCGGGATACACGATCTTCGACGATCTGGTGCACGGCTTCGGAGGAGGTTATCTACCACCTGTGATCGGCACTGATAACCGATTACTCGAACCAGTGCCTGACGTGGTACTCGAATCAGGCATGACGATCGTCATCCAGCCGAATGTCGTGACCCCTGACCACCGAGCCGGAGTTCAGACCGGCGAGCTCATCCTGGTGACCCAAACAGGATTCGAACGCCTGCACAATGCACCAACCGGCCTTGCGCGAAGACCCCACTCTGAGTGAGTTGCCGACAACCAATCACGGACCGGGTTGTGAAAGATTCTCAGGGTGTGTGCCAGCCACCGTCAACGAGGATGTGCTGCCCTGTGATGTATGCGGCCTCCCCGGAGACTAGAAATCGAACGACACCCGCCACGTCCTCGGGGGCCCCGACCCGATTCAACGCCGTGTGGCGCTCGACGTAAGCGAGGTTGTCCGGATCCGAAAGCCATTGCCGGTTCAGATCCGTTTCGATGTAGCCGGGGCCTACCGCGTTGACTCGAATCTGCGGTCCCCACCGCATGGCCAGGCCACGCGTCAACTGTACGAGTGCGGCCTTGGACGCCTGATACGCGACTGGCGCCCGAGTGACCTCTTCCGCGGCAATCGACGCCACGTTGACGATTGACCCCCCCTCTGGGGCGAAGCTCCCATAGAGAGCTTGGGAAAGCAGTAATGGGGCTCGCACGTTGAGGCGCAACATGAGATCGAAGTCCAATGGGTCGACATCAGGGGGCTCGGATCTCACGATCACTCCTGCTGCGTTGACCAGGACTCCGAGCGGTTTCATCGTGTCGGCCACGACATCTCCAATATCCGTGATCGCAGAATCGTGAGTGAGGTCAGCGACTGCCGTTCGGAACTGTCCTCCCCGCGCCCCTACCGTGCCGGCGACTTGCTGCAGTCTCTCGGCGGAGCGCGCTACGCCTATGACGGTGTATCCGGCTGCGGCCAGTTCTATGGCGATCGCCCGACCGATGCCACGGGAAGCACCTGTGACAACGGCCACTTGGTCCTGGGCCATTCGTTCTGTTTGAGGCACGCAGCTCCCGGTTGGTCAACCTATCTTAAAGCTAAGCTCTCTGCCGATGGGACATGGCAGCGACCTGCGGATCGCAGTTGACATCGGCGGTACTTTCACTGATCTAGTCCTGGAAGACGGAGGTCGGGTGGTCCACACCGAAAAAGTCCTCACCACGCCGGACGACCCTTCTCGTGGCGTGATCGAGGGGATCACCCCTTTGCTCGGGGACCGTTCGCCTCAAGACGTTGTGGAGGTCATCCACGGCACCACTCTCGTATCGAACTCGTTGATCGAGAGGAAGGGCGCGATCACAGCTCTTGTCACGACCGCCGGTTTCAGGGATGTCCTCTCCATGGGGCGGGAGCAGCGATTCGACCTGTACGACCTCTTCCTCGACATGCCGGAACCTCTGGTGCCTAGGCGCCGCCGGTGGGGCGTGAAGGAGCGGGTGCTCGCAGACGGCACGGTTCGTCAGCCGCTCGACCTGGCCGATGTGAGGCGTGTGTGTCGGGAAATGACTCAGGCCGAAGTGGAGTCCGTCGCCGTGTGTCTCCTCCATAGTTACGTGTCCTACGATCACGAACGACTCATCGCAGAGATCATCGAGGAGACACTCCCCGGCATACCCGTGAGCCTCTCCAGCGAGGTTTCCCCTGAGATCGGCGAGTTCGACCGGATGTCCACAACTGCCGCCAACGCCTACGTCCGCCCGGTTGTGGACGCCTACCTCGACACTCTCGAGAAGAGCCTGGTCGAGATAGGTATAGACGGTGCTCTACGCATCATGCTTTCGAATGGCGGGCTCGCCTCCGTTGGGACCGCCCGTCGCTTTCCGGTCCGACTGCTGGAATCGGGTCCAGCGGCGGGTGTCCTCAGCGCCGCCTTCCAAGCCAGACGAGACGGTATGGAGAATCTCCTGGCCTTCGACATGGGGGGCACCACCGCGAAGGCCGCGCTGGTCGAAAGCGGCCGACCGATGCTGTCCGCCCAACATGAGGCAGCGCGTACATATCGCTTCAAGCGTGGAAGTGGGCTGCCGATCCGGGTGCCGGTCATCGATCTCATCGAGATCGGGGCTGGCGGCGGCTCCATCGCACGTGTCGGGACGTTCGGGTTACCCAACGTAGGTCCCGACAGCTCCTCCTCTGTCCCGGGTCCGGCCGCCTACGGTCTCGGAGGGACGGATGCCACCGTGACCGACGCCGATCTCGTCCTCGGCTATCTCAATCCCGACAACTTCCTCGGCGGAGCCATGCCCCTACATGTCGACAGAGCCCGTGGAGCGCTCGCCGCCCTGGGAGAGCCGATGGGGATGTCGGCCGAGGAGGCGGCCGTAGCCGTACACCGAGTGGTCAATGAGAACATGGCCAACGCTGCCCAAATGCATGCCGTGGAACGGGGCCGCGACCTCAGGGCCCTCACGCTCGTAGCTACGGGCGGAGCGGGACCTGTACACGCATGGGGCGTAGCCAGGTCGTTGGGAATCCGGAGACTCGTCTTTCCGCCTCGGGCAGGTGTGGCGTCGGCCTTCGGAATGATCACCGCCCCGCCTTCCTTCGAGTTCGCCCGCAGTCTCCCATCTCAGCTGAGCGAGACCGATTGGGACGCGGTAGGACACGTCCTGGATGAGCTAGGAGCCGAAGGTGAGACGAGCCTGAAAGCAACGAACTCTCCGGTGACTGATTTGGAGCTCAGAGTAGAGGTGCGTTTTCGTGGGCAGGGTGCAGCGCTGACCGTGGATCTGGGCGCCGGGTTGCCGGAAAATCCCGCTTCGAGTATCCAATCCTCTTTCGAGGCCGCCTATCGCCGGATATATGGTGCCCTCCCGGTCGACGTAGAGGTCGACATCCTCACCTGGAGGATGCGTGTCAGCGGACCGGTGCCTTCCCCTGATCCGAATGTCGAGATGTTGGCCACTCCCTCGACCGAACAGGGCAGAAGGCGAATGTGGCTCGAGTCAGAAGGATTTGTCGAAGGAGAAGTGGCGCGGCGCTCCGAGATCTCACCTGGCGGGGTCTTGGAGGGCCCAGTGGTGATCGAGGAGGATGAGTCAACGATCGTCGTGGGAATCGAGGGGCGGGCTGAGATGACCACTGCCGGGAATATTGTGGTGACCATTCATGGGTGACCAGCGGATCGACCCTGTGGACTTGGAGATTCTGTGGTCCCGTCTGACCACGATCACGAACGAGCAGGCGGCGGCGCTACAGCGCACCTCGTTCACCCCGATAGTACGGGAATCGGGTGATCTGTCCGCCGCCGTCTTCGACGCTGGCGGCCGCATGCTCGCCCAAGCTGTCACCGGGACACCGGGTCACATCAATGCCCTAGCCACATCGATGACCCACTTCCTCGAAGCCTTCCCGATCGAAGAACTCGTGCCGGGTGACGTTCTGATCACCAACGATCCGTGGAGGACGACCGGTCAGCTGAACGACCTGTCGGTCGTGACCCCTGTGTTCAAGGAAGACCGTGTTATCGGGTTCTTCGGGAATTGTTGTCACGCGATCGATATTGGAGGGCGCGGGCTATCGGCCGACGCCGGCGAGGTGTTCGAGGAGGGATTGTGGATACCCATGATGAAGCTCTTCCGCGCTGGAGAGCCGAACGACGATCTGCTCCGCCTCCTGCAAGCCAACGTCCGGGCTCCCCGTGAGGTGATGGGCGACCTGCACGCCCAGGTAGCCGGTAACAATGTTGGGGCCTCGAGGCTCCTCGAATATCTTGACGAGTTTCACCTCGAGGATCTGTCCATCGTGGCCGATGAGATCGTCGATCGCTCCGAGGCCGTCACGCGCACAGCCATACGTGAGCTGCCCGACGGCGAATACCGTCATGTGATTCGTACTGACGGCCTCGATGATCCCGTTGTGATCGATTGCACCGTTCGAGTGCGAGGCGACGAGATTCATGTCGATTACGCCGGCAGCTCACCTCAGGTGGGCAGGGGCATAAATGTGGTCCTCAACTACACGACGGCGTACACGACCTACGCACTGAAGTGCGTCATATCGCCGGGAACGCCCCACAATCATGGGAGCTTCGCCCCGGTGACGGTGAGTGCCCCGGAAGGGTCCATACTCAATGCTCGCTATCCGGCGCCGGTGGCAGCACGACACATTGTGGGCCATTTCCTACCCCACGCCGTTCTTGGGGCGCTGGCAGAAGTGATTCCCAATCGCGTGATCGCCGAGGGAGCTGGCAACGTCTGGCTCACCACGGTCAGGGGGGTCGGCGAGGCCCGGTTCGTCACGGTGTTCTTTGCCTCAGGAGGCACGGGCGCTCGTCCCACGAAGGACGGCCTGTCTACTACGAGCTTTCCGAGTGGAATCGCCACTGCCTCCGTTGAGGTCATCGAAGCCGGGTCCCCCCTGGTTTTCGTCCAGAAGGAGTACCGACCCGACTCCGGAGGAGTCGGACGGTTCCGGGGTGGTCTCGGCCAGAGGATCGAAGTGGGCGTCATGACCGGCGAGCCGTATGTCATCTCTTCACTTGCCGACAGGATCCGGTTCGCCGCCCAAGGTTACGCCGGCGGGGGCGAGGGCGCCCTAGCGGCCTTTCAAGCGGGCGACGAGACCATCGACGACCCAAAACTGAGCCGGAGGCTCGAGGGTGATCAGACCTTTGTTCTCGACCTACCGGGAGGCGGCGGCTTTGGCCCGCCGAGTGATCGGGACCCGGCCGCCATGGCGGAAGATCTCGCAGAGGGCCTCATCACACGTGTCCCTGCGGTGGAATAGTGGTGAGGCTTACAGCCGGTCGGTCACCATGCTGTCGTCCGAGAACTCGGGCATACCGGTGTCACCCAGTCCAAGGAGGAGCTTTCGCAGCAACGCCGTGAGATCGTTCCGGTCCTCGTCCTCGAGACCGGAAAGGGTCTCATATCCTGCCTCGAGAAACGCTTCCACCGAGAGGTTGATCGCCTCGTGACCTTTCTCGGTGAGCTCGACCAGCAGACTGCGACCGTCATGAGTGTCGGGCACACGGACGATGAGACCTTCGGTGGTCAGCCGGGCCAACCGATGGGTCATCGCTCCGGATGACATCAAGAGGGAGTTGTAGAGCTCGGTGGGTGAGAGCCGATAGGGCGGACCTGCCCTCCTCAAAGCCGCTAGGACGTCGAAGAGCCCCCCGTGGAGCCCGAAGCGCGCCCACACCTCCTCGTTGCGCTTGTTGAGCAGGGATGCAAGCCGACGTATACGACCGATGATGTCCATCGGCCAGACGTCGAGGTCGGGCCTCTCTCGCCCCCACTGGGCCGTTATCCCGTCCACGTAATCGGAGGAGGCCGAATCGATGAGCCCGTCTTCAGTGCCGGCAACTGTCGTATCCTCCAGCCTTTCCACTCGATCCTCCAATCGTCTCTTGGTCACCCTGACCGTAACAACAGCAATCAGTGGCTCCGGGAACTCCCCAATTGAGCTGCCAGCCAGTCCGCCATCGCGGGGCGGGCGATGTGAGCGATGTCGTGATTGCAGTGCTCGCTGCCCTCCATGATCCGGAGATCCACGTCCTGTATAGCTTGGGCCAGCTCGCGAGCGTGCTCGGCAGGGATGAGAGCGTCTTTCTCCCCGTGCACGATGAGCGTCGCTGCTGAGATCCGGGCCGCGTGATCCCTGAGATCCACGAATCGCAGCCTCTCCATGGTCTGATTCAGGTCCCGGCTGCCCGTGATATAGGCGAAGCCCGCCCGCGTGTGCTCAGGGAAGTCGGGGAGTACGGTCAGGTCCCACATCACCGCCCAGACGACCAGGGCGCTAATGCGGTCGTCTGCGGCCGCGGCCCTAGGTGCCAGGTAGCCGCCGAGACTCCTCCCGATGACGCCGATGCGGTTCTCGTCGATTCGCTGTCGCTCCACAAGGAGATCTATCAGAGAGAGAACCGCCTGGTGGGCGTCCTCTTCAAACAAGATATCGCTCAGCATCGCCTCCCCCTGCCCCGGACCGTCGAGTGCTGCCACCGCAAGTCCTCGGTTGAGACACAGCTCGATGAACTGGTGCGCGTCCTCCTTGTGTGCGTCGAGGCCCCCCACATGGACCACACACGCGACGGGGTCTTCTCCCTCATTGGGGAGATGCAGAATGGCTGGTACCGAATCGGTGCGATGCGGCACTTCGATCATGTGAGTGGGATGAGGAGCCGAGCGCAGTGCCTTGCGGTATGTCTCGATCTTCAGGCGAAGCGCCTCGTGCTTGGCTTCCGGGGCCCCGAAATGGAGGTATTGGGCGAGATGAGCGCACAGGGATGCAGTGACGCCGAGTTCGTAGCGGGAGGCTTGCGTTTCGGCATCCTCAGCCAGGGCATCGAGGGCTCGCGCACGACCCATCCAGTGATCCCACCAATCGGACCATTCCGCGATCTCGGCCCGAGCTCGCAACACCTCGGGAAGAGGAACACCGTCGGCTGTGTAGCGCAGGCTGGCGGCAGCGAGAAACTCGGGGATTGGAGAAACTCCATATATGGCAGCCATTCCACCACCCCTTTGTTCGAATACTTCGATACGAAGATAGTCATGAACCACGTTGGGAAACAATGGGCGGCCCTCTCCGCCTCCCCAGATAAACCTTGACATAAAGATAGTTGGCCGATAAAACGGGAAGAAGCCCGTCCCCGAGGCGGGATAACGGCGAGGAGGATCTGGAATGCAATGGAAGAAATCCCGAGCGTGGTCTTATGTGTGGCTGATCGCAGTGCTGGCAATGGTGATTGCTGCCTGTGGCAGTGACGAGCCGGCTGAAACCACGGTTGGCGACAGTGACGCGCCCGCCACAACCGAGTCGACGGAACCCGCCGAGCCGGCTTTCGAAGCAACCAGTGTGCGGATCGCAACGTCGCCTCCCGAATTCGACACGATCACTGACGCCTACTGGATCCAGTCGCTCGAAGAGGCCGGTCTCGAGGTAGAGACGTTCGAGTTCGAGTCTTCCCCCGACACCGTTAGAGCGGTGGCGGCCGGGGAAGGCGACATCATCAATACGAGCCCTCTGGCGATCATGCAGTTCATCGAGGCATCCGGTGGTGGCCTTACGGTCATAGCAGTGGAGTTGCTGAAGACTGACTACTATCTCATGGCGGTCCCCGAATTGGAGAGCATCGAGGACCTCGTGAACGGAGTCGTCGGGATTTCCGAGCCGGGAGATATCTCGGATTCACTCACGAGGGTGGTCCTGGAAGAGGCCGGTTTGGACGTCTCGTTGATCGAGTTCGCCCAGATTGGTGGGACCGGCGCTCGGATTGCTGCTTTGGCTGCCGGGCAGATCCAGGCCGGGGCCGCACATGCCGCCGACGGTCTTGCAGCGGCGGAGGAATTCGGGTTGCAGCCCTTGGTTCGCTACGTCGACTACGTACCGAACTATGCGCAGCGTTTCTTGGCAGCCTCCCCTGAGTGGCTGGAGGAGCACCCGGTGCTGGCACAGTTCCTGGTTGACAAGATGATCGAGGCTCAGCGGTGGGCCCAGAACAACAAAGACGCGTACATCACCCTTTCCGGGGAGGTCGTCGAGGGCATCAGCCCCGAGATCCGGAGTGACGTCTACGACCTGTTCTCCGAAGAGGGCTTCTTCGGGATCAACGGCGGCATGGACTTCATCCAGCCGACGATGGAGCTGGAGCAGCGGCAGGGCAATCTCGGCGAGGAAATGGCCGACCTCAGTACCTGGACCGACTCCTCGTACGTGGAGGACTACCTGGATCGCAATGGAGAGAACTGAGCGTGACATCTGACGTGAATCGTTCACGTCTCGAAAACAAGACCACGATGGCCGGATCGGACGACATCGTCCGATCCGGCCGAACGGGGGAGCCTCTTCTCGTCGTCGAGGGACTCGTGAAGAGGTTCCCACGCCTCGACTATCCCGTCCTCTCCGATGTGAGCTTCGAGGTCCCCGTTGGCGGATTCACGACCGTGATAGGGCCTAGTGGGTGCGGGAAGACGACTCTTTTGCGGATCGTGGGAGGCCTGGAGAACCCCACGGCCGGAAGGATCATCATCGGCGGTGAGCCAAGTGTTGGCCCGGCTCGCAACAAGACGATGGTGTTTCAGCACTTCAACCTCTATCCGTGGCGAACGGCGATCGACAACATCGCCTACGGTCTGGAGCTGCAGGGAGTTTCCAAGGAGGAGCGCCGTTCTCGGGCCAGGGAGTACCTGAGTCTTGTCGGTCTCGATGGATTCGAGAATCACTATCCGGGTGAGCTCTCGGGAGGGATGCAGCAGCGGGTAGGCATTGCGCGGGCACTGGCCGTGGAGCCCGAGCTCCTGTTGATGGACGAGCCCTTCGGTGCCCTCGACGCCCTGACCAGAGAGCACCTGCAAACCGAACTCCAGAAGATCTGCGCTCAGGCGAGTGTTGCCATTCTCTTCGTCACACACTCGATCGACGAGGCCATATACCTGTCAGACGACGTGCTCGTCATGGGCACGAAGCCAGGCCGCATCGTACGCGAGTTCGCGATCGATCTTCCACGACCGCGATGGACGTACGACGCACGGGCCGAGCCCACGTTCGCCGAGACCCGAGCGGAATTGTGGTCCGAGCTCGAGCAGGAACTGAGTGATGCCGATTCCAACGAGGAGCCCTGAGTGACCCAGGACTTGGCCCAGTCTGAGATTGCTCTGGACCACGCGCGGGCGAAGGAGAAGCGGTCGGATCGTCGGGCACTCCTACTGCGGATACTGTCGATCGTTGTCGTGCTGATTCTCTGGGAGATTATTGGCAGGCAGTACGAACTGTTCCTTTCCTATCCCCTGGCAGTCTTGCAGGCGGCGTGGGAGGTCCTCGTGGTCGACAACGAGTTACTTGTTGCTTTCGGAGAGACGTTGCGGGGCTACGCCGTGGGCTATGTCGCAGCCATGATCCTGGGCACGATGCTCGGGTACCTGATGAGCTACTTCAAGGTTCTCGACGTGGCATTGGGGCCATATGTCAACGCCCTCTATGCCACACCGCGGATTGCTCTCATCCCCTTGCTCGTGCTGTGGGTCGGTATCGGATTCGGCATGCGGTTCACGATCGTGATCCTCAGTGCGGTGTTCCCGATCATCATCACCGTGCGAGACGGAGCCAGGAGTGTGGCTGACGAGTTTCTCGATGTAGCCCGCATCTTCGTTGCGGGCGGGTGGCGAACGTGGCGGACGACCATCCTGCCCGGATCGCTGCCTTACGTGTTCTCCGCGCTACGCATTGGGGCGCAAAGGTCTCTGATCGGCATCATCGTGGCCGAGACACTGGCCGCCCTCACTGGTACCGGGAGGATCATCCAGGACTACGGCCAGTTCTTCCAGACCGATCGCCTGCTGGTCCCAATTTTCGCGATCGGTTTCTTCAGCATCTTCATGACCGGTGCATTGAACTTCATCCAACGTCGCGTGACCCCCTGGGAGCGTCGATGACCCAGGCTTCGGTTGACGTAGATACCCGCACTCCTGCGCCGGCGGAGACCGGCTATGAGAGGATCCCCTTCACCGAGACCAAATTGGGTGTATGGGTCATACGGGCGGGAGCGTTGGCTGTTGTGCTACTGGGCTGGGAGCTGTATGGCCGGTCGACCAACCCCGCTCTCTTCGCCCCCTTCAGTGCAGTCGTGACCGAATTCGTCGACATGGCAATCGTGTCAAACGTGCTGTGGGTGGCAGCGCTCGACAGTGCCCGGGCGATGGTCGTCGGATTCGGCATCGCCATACCCGTAGGTATTGCTGTCGGCCTGGCCATCGGTCGCTACAGGACCGTGGAGTACGTCCTCGACCCCTACATCTCGTTCCTCTACGCCCTGCCCATGGTGGTGCTGATTCCGCTCCTCATCATCTGGATAGGTATCGGCACTCCGGCGCGCATCATCATCGTCTTCCTCGAGTGCGTTTTCCCGATCATCATCAACACGATCGTCGGCAGCAAGACGGTGAATCAACGCCTACTCGACACGGCCTCTTCGTTCTGCGCCACCGAACGCCAGACAATCCGCACCGTCGTCATTCCCTCGATGTTCCCCTACATCTTCACAGGCATCCATGTGGCGGTCGGAGCGGCCCTCGTTGGGATGCTCCTCGCCGAAATGCTTGTGGTCTTGAGAGGCCTGGGCGGTCTCATCGTCACCGCCTCCAACGCCTACCAACCAGCCCGGGTCATGGTCACATTGCTGGTTCTGGTGGCCGAGAGCCTCCTGTTGGTCGGCTTCATCAAGTGGCTGCGTCGGAAGCTCATGCCTTGGAGCGCCGAGGCATCAGCGCGCACTGCATGAACCATTGCGTAGAAAGGAAAGTGACATGAATCAGAAGGGCGAGGCCCGCGAGGTCTTCGTCGCCGATCCGGAGACTGCACCGGAGCGCCCGATGGCCCGACAAGGGGGACGGTCGGTTCGCCTTGTCGACGAGGGCTGCGGCGCCCGCACCGTCGATCTCCACCTCAACATATTGGATGGAGGCGGACGCAGGGCGGATGCCCCGTATCACTTGCACACCAATGCCGAGAACGTCTACTTCGTCCTCCAAGGTCGGTTGGGCATTCGCCTCGAGGACGAAGATCGGATCGTCGATGCGGGAAAGGCGGTCTTCATCCCTCCAGACGTGCCCCACGCCGTGTGGAACGCGGGTGACGAGGAGGCGAGGTTGATCGAGATCTACGCTCCACCCGGAGCCGATTTCGTCCGTCTCGAGGGACCAGAGCGAGCGTCCTGATGGGGAGCGGTGTCGGAACGCAGTTGCTGGGGTTCCTGGATTCGGCAGAAGACCGGATGCTTGCCATGCTCGAGGCGTTCGTCAGCCGCGATACGCAATGGTCCAATCCGGCCGGGGTGGAAGACCTGGGCAGGCAGGTCGCTTCTCATTTGTCCGGGCTCGGCTTTGCGATCGAGACGGTCCCTCAGCCCCGGGTTGAGCAAGAGCGAAAATGGCTAGCCGACGTCCTGGCGCCCGGTGTCGATTACGAGTCGCTCGCCGCGACATATGTCGCCTCTCGCGACGGGACGGGAGACGATCGAGTCCTACTACTCGGTGACCTCGACACGGCGCTCTCCGCCTCGGAAGGGAGACCGTTCGAGGTCAGGAACGGGCGAGTCTTGGGGTCGGGTGTCGCTGACATGAAGGGCGGTCTCGTAACGATGCTGTGGGCGTTACGGGCCCTGTCAGAACTTGGCATTCTGACGCCTCCCCTCGACATTGTCCTCTCCGGTGATGAGCAGGCGGGAAGTCTCGGATCATCGACTGTTATCTCGCGGGTGGCCAAGGGCGCGCCGTGGACACTTTGCATGGAATGTGCACGCGATGGCGGGAAATACATGATCTCGCGAGGACACATCGGAGTCGGGCGCCTGGACGTGTCGGGAAAGGCGTCGCACGCAGGCACCGATCGAGCCGGGGGTCGCAGTGCGATACGTGAGCTCGCACAGCTGATCCCAGCGATCGACGATCTCACCAGTTACGACGAGGGAATGTTGGTCACCGTGACGATGGTGAGCGGAGGCACGCGCCGGAGCGTCGTCCCGAAGGACGCCATGGCCATCGTCGATCTGAGAGCCCTGGACACGGCCGGCTGGGGCACCCTCATGGATCGCCTGCAGGAGACCGTGAGACCTTTCGACTCGGTGCGACTGCGAGCCGATCATCACCGACCCGGTGTGGAGCCCGGGGCTCAAGCCCACTACCTCGTCGACTCGATCCGGGCCCATTCGGAGTGTGTCGGCGGGTTCCCCGGCACGACCAGGTCCACTGCGGCGGGCAGCTCGGCTTTCGCCGCAGCGAGCGGTTCGGCGGTCCTCGACGGGGTCGGTCCCCCAGGCGGCGCCCTCATGACCGACGACGAGTACGTGGAGAGCAAAGGGATGGTTGAGCGTGCTGCCCTGCTGGGTTCCCTGCTCCACCAGCTGACCAGGGATCGAGCGAGAGCTGATTCCGATGCTTGAGCAACAGACAAAAAGGAGAAGAGCTATGAGCGATGAGCGGATCTCAGTACGAGGAGGCACGATCCAGACACCCGATGGGTTCTTTCGTGCGGACGTCCTGATCTCCGGTGAACGTGTCCTCGCACTGGTCGAGCCGGGAGAGCCGTTCGCAGCAGACCGGGAAATCGACGCCACCGGCCTGTGGGTGATGCCGGGAGTCGTGGACCTTCATGCCCACACCCGCGTCCCTGGATACGAGTACAAGGAAGACTACGTAACCGCCTCCCAAGCTGCTGCCGTCGGGGGCGTAACTCTGTTCGTCGACATGCCCAACGTAGAGCCGCCCACCACGACACTCGAGCTCTTCGAGGAGAAGCGGTCACGGGCCGACAAGGATTCGATCATCGACTACGGCCACTTCGTGGCTCCCACGGTGCCCGAAGAGATAGCCCCGATGGCTGAGGCTGGAGCGACCGGATACAAGGTGTTTCAGGTCAAGGGTGGATACCCCCACGACCCGAGGCTCGCTCTCGACGATCCGGGACGACTGCTCGCCACCTTCCGGAAGATCGAGCAAACCGGCCTCCCGTGTGTCGTTCATCCGTTCGCCCAGACTGTTTTCGAGGAGTTAAGCGAGGAGGCGTTTGCGGAGGGGAGGCCTCGAGACATATGGACGTTCTCGGATATCTATACCCGTGACGTCGTCTGGCGGAGTGCGGTGGGCACCCTCATCGACCTCCAGCGTGAGACCGGTGTTCGTCTGCACATCGTCCACACTCACTCCGCTGGATCCCTTCGATTGGTCCGTGCGGGGAAGGCGGAAGGGCTCCGCATAACAGCCGCCTGCGATCCGAAGTACATCCATTTGCGCGACGAGGACATGGAAAAGCAGGGAGCACGAGCGATACCCGGCGGGTTCGTGACTGGTGACGACGAACGGATGGACGAAGTCTGGCGGTCCCTTGACGACGGCACCCTGGACGTCATCGACTCGGACCACGCTCCGCACACACTGGAGGATCTCGAATTGATGGAGAAAGACCCCTGGACGGGTCCTTTCGGTGCCCCTCACTATGACCATTACCTGTCCCTGCTCCTGACCGATGTGCATGAGGGTCGCATCCGGCTGGAACGCTTGGTTGACCTGTTGACGGCTACACCGGCCAAGATCCTGGGCCTTTACCCGGAGCGAGGGGCCATCCTCCCTGGTTCGTATGCCGATATCGTGCTAATCGACCCGGACGCCACGGTCCTTCCCCAGGACGGGCAGATGAAATCGAAGGCTGGCTGGACCCCCTACGACGGCTGGACCTTCCACGGTGGACCGGTGATGACGATGCTCCGCGGCACGGTGATCGCCGAACGGGGTGAAGTCATGGTCGATAACGGCTTCGGTCAGTACGTCGCGGGAGTTTCTCAGAGATGATCGAAACTGAGCCGACGCCACACCACCGGCGGGAATACGGCGTCCTGCTACCCCACTTCGGATCGCATGGGGAACGGTCCGCCATCCTGAAGGGGTCACGGCGAGCTGAGGATCTGGGGTTCGATGCGATCTGGGTCCGCGACCATGTGGTCTTCCGTCCTCACCAACATGAGGGCCAAGATCGCACATTCATCGATCCTCTGGTGGTCCTGTCGGCCGCAGCCGCGGTGACCGAAACGATCAAGCTGGCGACAGGGTGCCTGATCGTTCAAAGGCACCCTGTCCACACCGCCTTGCTGATGGGGTCGCTCGCCCGGATGGCAGGGTCCGACCGGATCATCATGGGCTTAGGTTTGGGCTCATTCGATCACGAATTCGATGCCGTAGGGATGGGCGGCTGGGACCGACGGGTGGTGATCGAGGAGCAGGTGGAGATCCTACGCAAGCTCTGGACTGGCAAGACGGTCTCCCATGATGGCGAGTATTACCAATTCGAGGACGTCGATATCCATCCCACTCCTTACGAAAAAGACCTCCCTATCTGGTATTCGGGCACGAGCGTGGCCTCCATCCGCCGGGCGGTGGAGTACTGCGACGGTTGGATACCGGGGCGCATGCCCCGCCGCGACTACAGGAAGCGGATCGACCGGATGGCCGAGATGGCCGCTGCGGCCGGCAAACCGACGCCCACGGCCGGCGTGATCCCATACACCAGCCCCGGGAGGACCTTGGAGGAGGCCGAAAAGGCGTTCGACCTCGCCGGATTGCTCGAAGAGGCGCGTCGGCGCTACACCCTGGAGGATGGAGGAGAGATCTCGCGTATCGAGGATCTGGATGGGGCGATAATCGCCGGCCCACCAGATCACGTTGCCGAGCAGGTACGGGCGTATGAGGACGCCGGTTGCCGACATTTCGTCTTCGATCTGCGTTTGCGCTTCGACGACTGGCTCGAAGTGCTCGAGATGGTGGGCGAGGAAGTCCTTCCGCTCCTGCGCGGAAAGACTGGCTCTCCATGACGGACCGAACGATCATCTTGCGTGGAGGTCACGTCTACCAGAACGGCTCTCTGCTCGACTCTGACCTGCTCATCCGCGGTGAGAGAATCGCTGCCATCCTCCGGCCAGACACCGAGATCCCAGCTGATGAGGTGGTCGACGTGTCGGGCCTCGCCGTCCTGCCAGGCGCGATTGATACGCATACGCATACGAGGGAACCCGGGTATGAACACAAAGAGGACTTTGCGTCGGCCACGAGGGCGGCGGCGGTGGGAGGGGTGACCACGATCGTCGACATGCCCAACGTCGAACCTCCCACCGACACGGTCGAGAGATTTCTCGAGAAACGAGAGATGGCGTCGGGGCGCTGCATGGTCGACTGGGGCCATTGGGCGGCGGGAACCAAGCCCGAGGAGATTCGCGGCCTGGCAGAGG
>Ga0326597_10005349_pt1 | contig 17855 bp, 14 predicted proteins | sample RVTome_12_FD_203789 | JGI IMG/M metagenome (GOLD analysis project Ga0326597, IMG submission 203789) | Soil microbial communities from uranium-contaminated site in the Upper Colorado River Basin, Wyoming, United States - RVT100D185 | ecosystem: Environmental > Terrestrial > Soil > Contaminated >... | reverse complement strand
GCATGGTCGTCTGCGAGGACCAGGAGCAGGTGGACAAGATCCTCGAGATGAAGGATAAGCTGCCCGCGGTGGAGATGGTCGTCTACGACGACCCGAAGGGCATGCGGCACTACGATTACCCGTTCCTGCTGAGCCTCGAGAGGGTCCAGGAGCTGGGTGCCGAGTTCGCTGCGAAGAACCCGGAGTACTGGGACGCCGAGGTGGGCAAGGGCAAGGCCGCGGATCTCGCCATCATCAACTACACCTCGGGAACGACGGGTTTCCCCAAGGGCGTGATGATCTCCCACGGGGCGCTCATCAGCACCGCCAGGAACTTTCTCCAGGCCGAGCGGCTGCACGAGAGCGATGAAATCATGGCCTACCTGCCGATGGCCTGGATCGGCGACAGCTTCTTCTCCATGGCGGTGGCGTTCCTCTCCGGGTGCACGGTGAATTGTCCGGAGGACGCCTCCACGGTCCGGCACGACTTCCGCGAGATCGGCCCGACCATGACCTTCGCGCCGCCGCGCATCTGGGAAAACATCCTCTCCCAGGCCCAGGTGCGCATCGAGGACGCTGACTGGCTCCAGCGCCGGTTGACGAAGTTCTTCCTCCTCCGCGGGATGCGCAAAGCCAGGCTCGAGCTCGAGGGCAAGCCCGTGCCCGGGGGGCTCCGCGCGCTGTGCCGGCTCGGCCGGGCGCTGGTCTTCGACCCGCTCCGCGACCAGCTGGGCTTCCGCCGCATCCGTGGTGCCATCACGGGCGGCGCCGCCCTTGGGCCGGAGATGATGCAGTTCTTCCGCGCGATCGGCGTCAACCTCAAGCAGCTCTACGGCGCCACCGAGTGCTGCGCTCCGGCGACCCTGCACCGCGACGGCCAGGTCAAGCTCGAGACCGTCGGACCGCCCATTCCCGGCGTCGAGATCACGCTGTCCGAGCGGGGCGAGGTGCTCATCCGCACTGCCGGCCTCTTCTCCGGCTACTACAAGAGCCCCGAGCAGACCGCCGCCGCGCTCAAGGACGGCTGGCTCCACACCGGCGATGCAGGCCTCTTCGACCCGGACGGGCAGCTCGTCATCATCGATCGCGTCAAGGACGTGGCCACACTCCACAACGGCACGGTATTCGCCCCCCAGTACATCGAGAACAAGCTCAAGTTCAGCGTCTACATCAAGGAGGCGGTGGCGGTGGGCAATGAGCGCCCCTACGTTGCCGCGATGGTCAACATCGACATGGAGGTGCTGGGGAACTGGGCCGAGCGGCGCGGCATCGGCTACTCGGGCTACACCGATCTCGCCCAGAGCTCGGCCACCTACGACCTGATCCACGATGAGATCCGACGGACCAATGAGACCCTGGCGTCATCGCAGCGCGTCAAACGCTTTGCCATCCTGCACAAGGAGCTGGACCCCGACGACGCCGAGATCACGAGAACCCGGAAGCTCCGTCGCGGGTTCATCAATGAGAGGTACGCGCCCATCATTGCCGCCCTCTACGACCCGAAGGCCGCGAGCGTAGCCGTGAAGGTCAGGGTGACCTACGAGGACGGACGTACCTCCGAGATGGAGCGCCAGGTGAGGATCATGGACGTGGAGGGGGCGTAGATGTCGGGGACGCTCGCAGCGCAACCGATCCAGGACGGAGGGCGTGCAGCCGGCCTGGGCCGGGATCCCCTGCTGAGGGTCGAGGCGATCACCGTGCGCTTCGGGGCCCTCCAGGCCCTGAGCGAGGTGAGCGTGGACGTCCACCGGGGCGAGATCGTCGCCATCATCGGCCCCAACGGGGCGGGGAAGACCACGCTCCTCAACGTCATCAGCGGCTTCTACCATCCCCAGCACGGACGGATCCTCTTCGACGGCAAGGACCGGACCCATCTCAAGCCCTTCGACGTGGCCGCCCTCGGCATCGCCCGCACGTTCCAGAACGTCGCCCTGTTCAAGGGCATGACCGTACTGGACAACATCATGACCGGCCGGCTGCTGAAGATGCGCGGGCACTTCCTCCTGGACGCCCTCTACTGGGGGCCTGCCAAGCGGCAGGAGCTCGAGCATCGGGCAGCCGCCGAGCGCGTGATCGACTTCCTGGAGATCCAGGCCATCCGCAAGACGCCGGCCGGCCGGCTCCCGTACGGCCTCCAGAAGCGGGTGGAGCTGGCCCGCGCGCTGGCCGCCGAGCCCCAGCTGCTGCTGCTGGACGAGCCAATGGCCGGCATGAACGTCGAGGAAAAGGAGGACATGTCCCGCTTCATCCTCGACGTTCACGACGAGTTCGGCACGACCATCGCGCTGATCGAGCACGACATGAGCGTGGTCATGGACATCTCGGATCGGGTCGTGGCACTGGACTACGGCCGCAAGATCGCTGACGGCTCACCCGATGCCGTGCGAAAAGACCAGGTCGTGATCGACGCCTACCTTGGAGTGGAGCATGCGGTCGCGGAGCATGGGGTCGCGGAGCATGGGGGGGGCGCCCATGATTGAGCTCCTCCGGGCGGTGCTTGTCGCGCCGTTCGCCGACATGGCGGGCAACCCGACCTTCCTCGTCGAGGTGCTCCTCGGGGGCGTCGCCGCGGGCCTGATGTACTCCCTGGTCGCCCTGGGGTTCGTCCTCATCTTCAAGGCCTCGGGCGTGTTCAACTTCGCCCAGGGCGTCATGGTGCTCTTCGCCGCGCTCACGCTGGTCGGGCTCATGGAGATGGGCCTGCCGGTGCCGATCGCGCTGGCGCTGACCGTCGTGGTGATGATCGCCCTTGCCTTCGCCATCGAGCGGGTGGTGCTGCGTCCCCTCGTCAATCAGGAGCCCATCATCCTGTTCATGGCGACCATCGGGCTCAACTTCTTCCTCGAGGGCTTCGGCGAGATGGCCTGGGGCGCCAACGTCAAGAAGCTCGACATCGGGATCCCGGACACGTCGTTCATCGTGCGGGGTGTGCAGATGAACCGGCTGGAGCTGACCGCGGCGCTGACGGCGGCCATTATGGTGGCCGTCCTGGCCGTCTTCTTCCAGCGCACCCGGATCGGCCGGGCTCTCAGGGCGGTGGCCGACGATCACGAGGCGGCGTTGTCCATCGGCATCCCGCTCAAGACCATCTGGGTCGTGGTCTGGTCGGTGGCGGGGCTCGTGGCGATCGTGGCCGGCATCATGTGGGGTTCCAAGAGCGGCGTGCAGTTCAGCCTCTCGCTGCTTGCCCTCAAGGCGCTGCCAGTTCTCATCCTCGGCGGCTTCACCTCGGTGCCGGGCGCCATCGTGGGCGGCCTGATCATCGGCGTCGGCGAGAAGCTGGGCGAGGTGTACTGGGGGCCGCTCGTGGGAGGGGCCATCGAGAACTGGTTCGCCTATGTGCTGGCGCTGGCTTTCCTGCTGTTCCGGCCGCAGGGTCTGTTCGGCGAAAAAATCATTGAAAGAGTCTGACGCGTGATCTACAGGGAAACCGGGCAGTTCAAGACGACCTACTCGGCCGACCAGGCCATATTCCCGATCGTGCAGGACCGGTTCGTCGTCCTGCTCGCGTTGGCGGCGGCCTTCGTGGTGCCGCCCCTGCTGGCCGACGAGTACTGGCTGCAGGCCGTCCTGATCCCGTTTCTCGTCTATGCGCTGGCGGCGCTGGGCCTCAACATCCTCACCGGCTATGCCGGGCAGCTCTCCCTCGGCACCGGCGGGTTCATGGCCGTGGGTGCCTACTCGGCCTTCAAGCTCTCCACCGCTTTCCCGTGGCTCAACATCGTCGCGGTCTTTCTGCTCTCCGGCGTGATCGCGGCCCTGGTCGGGATCGTCTTCGGCATCCCGAGCCTCCGGATCAAGGGCTTCTACCTGGCCGTGGCCACGCTGGCCTCCCAGTTCTTCCTCATCTGGCTCTTCAACAAGGTGCCCTGGTTCGTGAACTACGCTTCCTCGGGCACCATCACGGCGCCCGGGCGCACGGTGCTCGGGGTGATGGTCACGGGCCCCAACGCGACCGCGGCCGCGCGGTACGTGGTGGCGCTGTCCTTCGTCGCGGTCTTCGCCCTCGTGGCCAAGAACCTCGTGCGCGGCCGGGTGGGGCGGGCGTGGATGGCGATCCGGGATCGGGACATCGCGGCGGAGATCATCGGGGTGCGGCCGCTGCGGACCAAGCTCCTGGCCTTCGCGATCTCCTCCTTTTACTGCGGGATCGCCGGCGCGGAGCTGGTCTTCCTTTTCCTCGGCAGCGCCGAGACCCTGGCCTTTGACATCAACCAATCGTTCCTCGTGCTGTTCATGGTCATCATCGGCGGCCTGGGCAGCGTCCTCGGCTCCCTCCTGGGGGCCGCGTTCATCATCGTCGTGCCGATCTTCCTGACCAATGCGCCCCACGCGGTGGGACTCGGCCTGCCGGTGGCGCTCATGAAGCAGATCGAGCTGATGGTCTTCGGCGGGCTCATTCTCTTCTTCCTGATCGTGGAGCCGAATGGACTGGCGCGGCTCTGGCAGATCGCGAAGGAGAAGCTCCGCCTGTGGCCCTTCCCCCACTAACGGAAAAGGAGACACACCCATGAAACGTCGAGCCCTTTTGATCGTCCTGACGGCGGCCCTGCTCGCCATCGGGCCCCTGGTCGGTCTCGCCCGGGCCGCCGGAGAGGTCTACATGCCCATCCTGACCTACCGGACGGGCCCGTACGCTCCCAGCGGCCTGCCCGTGGCCTACGGGTTCAACGACTACTGGAACCTCGTCAACGAGCGGGACGGAGGGATCAACGGCGTCAAGCTCGTCTTCGACGAGTGCGAGACCCAGTACGACACCAAGCAGGGTGTGGAGTGCTACGAGCGGGTGAAGGGAAAGAGCCCGGTGATCGTCAATCCCTTCAGCACGGGCATCACGTATCAGCTCATTCCCAAGGCCGCCGTGGACAAGACCGTCATCCATTCCGCCGGCTACGGCATGACAGCCGCGGCCGACGGGCGCTGGTTCCCCTGGGTGTTCAACGTCCCGATGACCTACTGGAGCCAGGCCTCGGCCTTCATCAAGTACGTGGGCGCCCAGGAAGGCGGGATGGAGAAGCTCAAGGGCAAGAAGATCGCCCACATCTACCACAACAGTCCCTATGGCAAGGAAGCCAACCCGACGCTCGATGAGCTGTCCAAGAAGTTCCAGTTCGAGCTGACACTGCTCGCCGTGGACCACCCGGGTCAGGAGCAAAAGGCCACGTGGCTGCAGATCCGCCGGCTGAATCCGGACTGGATCTACATCTCCGGCTGGGGGGTCATGAACCAGGTCGCGGTGAAGGAAGCTGCCAGCATCGGCTTCCGCATGGACCATGTCGTAGGGAACTGGTGGACGGGGACCGAGGCCGACGTCATCCCGGCCGGCGACGGGGCCAAGGGCTACAAGTCCATGACCTTCCACGCCCCCGGGGCGGGCTTCAAGGTGCACCAGGACATCCTCAAGACGCTCTACGACAAGGGCAAGGGCAATGCCCCGAAGCGCGAATCGGTGGGAGAGGTGCTCTACAACCGCGCCATGCTCAACGCCATGATCGACGTGGAGGCCATCCGCACGGCGATGGGCAAGTTCGGCAACAAGCCGCTCACCGGGGAGCAGGTGCGCTGGGGCATGGAGAACCTGAACCTCACCGAACAGCGGCTGGAGCAGCTGGGCATGAAGGGGCTCACGCGCCCGCTGCGCGTCACCTGCGAGAACCACGAGAGCAACGGTCAGGCGCTGGTCCAGCAGTGGGACGGCAAGAAGTGGAACATCGTCTCCGACTGGATCGAGCCCATGCGCGACGTGGTGCGCCCCAAGCTCGAGGCCGCCGCGGTGGACGAGGGCAAGAAGCTCGGTTACACCATGCGTGACTGCTCGAAAGAGAAGTAAGAGAACCGGACAAGGCGCGCCGTGAGCGATACGTCCCGACCACTGCTCGAGGTCAACAACATCGAGGTGATCTACGACCACGTGATCCTCGTGTTGAAGGGGGTATCGCTCGCCGTCCCCGAGGGGGGCATCGTGGCCCTCCTCGGGGCCAACGGCGCGGGCAAGAGCACGACGCTCAAGGCCATCTCGGGTCTGCTGCGCACCGAGCGGGGCGACGTGACCAAGGGCAGCATCGAGTTCACCGGCAAGAACATCAGGCGAAAGGATCCCTCCGAGGTGGTGCGGCACGGCATCGTGCAGGTCATGGAGGGGCGCCATGTCTTCGAGCACCTGACGGTGGAGGAGAACCTGCTTACCGGCGCCTACACCCAGCACGACGGACGCGCCATCAAGCGCGACCTGGAGAAGGTGTACGAGTACTTTCCCCGCCTGCGCGAGCGGCGGGGGGCGCGCGCGGGGTATGTGTCGGGGGGCGAGCAGCAGATGGTGGCCATCGGGCGGGCACTCATGGCGCACCCGAAGCTCATGCTGCTGGACGAGCCGTCTATGGGCCTGGCGCCGATGCTCGTGCACGAGATCTTCGAGATAGTCAGCCGCCTGAACCGGGAAGAGGGTGTCTCGGTGCTCCTGGCCGAGCAGAACGTTTTGATCGCGCTCCGCTTCGCCGACTACGCATACGTGATGGAGAACGGCCGGGTCGTGCTCGACGGGGACCGCAAGACGATCAGCGAGAACGAAGACATCAAGGAGTTCTACCTCGGCCTTTCCGGCGTCGGCCAGCGCAAGAGCTACCGCGACGTCAAGCACTACAAGCGCCGGAAGCGGTGGCTGTCGTGACCGGTGCGTCCGCGACGCCGCAGACGCAGCTGCGGATCGAGGGGTTGTCGAAGGCCTTCGGCGGCGTCCACGCCGTGACCCGCGTGTCCCTGGAGGTCGCTCGCGGCGAGCTCGTCTCCGTGATCGGGCCTAACGGCGCGGGCAAGACCTCGCTGCTCAACATGATCAGCGGGTTCTATCATTCTGACAGCGGGCGGATCGTCCTCGACGGGACCGACATCACCGGGTTCTCGCCGAGCCGGATCGCCGAGCTGGGGGTGGCCCGAACCTTCCAGAACATCGCGCTGTTCAAGGGCATGACGGTGCTCGACAACCTTATGCTCGGGCGCCACGTCCACATGCGCTCAGGCGTGCTCAAGTGCGTGGCCTACTGGGGCCTCGCCCAGAAGGAAGAGGTGACGCACCGGCGCGTGGTGGAGGACATCATCGACTTCCTCAAGATCCAGGATTTGCGGAAGCGCCCCACGGGCTCGCTGGCCTATGGGCTGCAGAAGCGGGTGGAGCTCGGGCGGGCGCTGGCCCTGTCCCCCAAGGTGCTGCTCCTCGACGAGCCCATGGGCGGCATGAACCAGGAGGAGAAGGAAGACATGGCACGCTTCATCCTCGACGTCAACGAGGAAAGGGGCACGACCGTCATCCTCATCGAGCACGACATGGGGGTTGTGATGGACATCTCCGACCGCGTGGCGGTGCTCGACATGGGGCAGAAGATCGCTGAAGGCACGCCCGACGTGGTGCGCGCGAACCCGCAGGTGATCAAGGCGTATCTCGGCGATACCAAGAAGTCCGCTGCCGGAGCCGCCCGTGGCTGAGCTCGACACGCTGCCCCGCTTGCTGCAGCGGAACGCCCGGGAGTTCGGCGAGCGGCCCGCCATGCGCGAGAAGGACCGCGGCATCTGGCAGACCTTCACCTGGCGCGAGTATCACGATCACGTCCGCGACTTCGCGCTGGGGCTGGCGGCGCTCGGCTTCGGCCGGGGGGACAAGCTCACCGTGATCGGCGACAACCGGCCGCGCCTCTACGGGGCGCAGGTCGCGGCGCAGGCGCTGGGGGGCGTGTCGGTGCCGCTGTACCAGGACTCCATCGCCCGGGAGCTGGCCTACGTGCTGGCCCACGCCGAGGTGTCGATCATCGTGGCCGAGGACCAGGAGCAGGTGGACAAGATCTTCGGGCTCAGGGCCGAGCTCCCCGCCCTCCGCCACGTGATCTACGAAGACCCGCGCGGGATGACCCATTACCGTTTCGACTGGCTCCAGTCGTACACCGAGGTGGAGGAGATGGGCCGCAAGTTCGGCGGGGAGCACCCCCGCTACTTCGAGGAGGAGATCGAGCGCGGGACGCCCGGGGACCTGGCCTTCATCTGCTACACCTCGGGCACCACCGGCAACCCCAAGGGGGCCATGCTCACCCACGCCAATGCGCTCGCCACCGCCCGGGGCTTCCTGTCGGTGGAGGACGTGCGGCGCGAGGACGACTGGCTCGCCTACCTGCCCATGGCCTGGGTGGGCGACTCCTTCTACACCCTCGTCGTGGGGCTCATGGTCGGCTTCACGTGCAACTGCCCCGAGAGCCCCGAGACCGTCCAGCGCGACCTGCGCGAGCTGGGCCCGACCGCCGTCCTGGCCCCACCCCGGATCTGGGAGAACATGCTCACGTCCGTGCAGGTGCGGGCCGCGGACTCGACCCGCCTCAAGCGCTGGGTCTTCGAGCGGTTCCGGAACCTCGCAGAGCGCGCTGAGATCCTCCGATCCGAGGGCAAATCCGTGCCCCCGGGGCTCCGGCTCGCGTGCCTGCTGGGGGAGTTCTTCGTCTACGGCCCGATCCGCGATCAGCTCGGGCTGCGCCGCGCGCGCTGGGCCTACACGGGCGGTGCCCCGCTGGGGCCCGACACCTTCCGCTTCTTCCGCTCCATGGGGATCAACCTCAAGCAGGTGTACGGCTCCACCGAGACGGTGGGCTTCATCTCGCAGCAGCCGGACGACGAGGCGAACCCGATCAGCGCGGGGCGCGCGTATCCTGGGCTGGAGGTCCGGATCGCCGACCGCGGCGAGGTCCTGATCCGAGGCGGGGGGGTCTTCAAGGGGTACTTCAAGGCCGAGGAGGCCACGCGCGAGGTGCTGGACGCCGAAGGCTGGTTCCACACGGGTGATGCGGGCTTCCTCGATCCGCGCGGCCACGTCGTGATCATCGACCGCGCCAAGGACGTGGGCCGGCTCGCCGACGGAACGCCCTTCGCGCCGCAATTCATCGAGAACAAGCTGAAGTTCAGCCCCTTCGTCCGCGAGGCCGTGGCGTTTGGCCACGACAAGCCCTTCGTCGTCGCCATGGTCGCCATCGACCTGAGCACGGTGGGCAACTGGGCCGAGCGCCGGGGGCTGCCGTACACCTCCTACATGGATCTCTCCCAGAAGGCCGAGGTCCGCGAGCTGATCCGGGAGGAGATCGTCAAGTGCAACGCGACATTGCCCGAGGCGGCAAAGGTCCGGCGCTTCCTGCTCCTCACCAAGGACCTGGAAGCCGACGACGCCGAGATGACGCGGACGCGGAAGGTTCGGCGCAGCCACATCGCCGACAAGTACGCGCCCGTGGTCGACGCCTTCTACGGAGGAAAAGACGAGGTCGAGCTGGCGACCGTGGTGACGTACGAGGACGGCCGCCAGGCGACCATCCATTCGCGCGTGCGGATCGAGGACGTGGACGCGGGGGTTCCGGCGCATGTTTGAGTGGGGGTTTTTCGGACTGCTCATGTCCAATGGCATCCTGATCGGGCTGATGTACTCCCTCATCGCCCTGGGTTTCGTCCTGGTCTACAAGGCCACGGACGCCATCAACTTCGCCCAAGGAGAGTTCGTGATGATCGCGGGGTGGGGCGTGGCCGCGGCGATGGCGCTGTACGGGGCTCCGCTCTGGCTGGCGGTGGCGGCGGGACTGGGTGGCATGGTCGGCTTCGGCTTCGGCCTGGAGCGCGTGGTACTGCGCCCGCTCATCGGCCGGCCCATCGTGGCCGTGATCATGGCGACGATCGGCTTGGCCGCCGTCCTGCGCGGGGTCGGGCCGCTCCTCTGGGGCGCCGAGACGCGGTCCCTGGCGCTGCCCATCAGCGATTCCCCCATCGTGTGGGGGCCGCTCTTCATCCCGCCCATCCAGCTCCTGGGCGCCGTGGTCAGCCTGCTCTTCCTGGCGGCCTTCGGCTGGTTCTTCCTCAAGAGCCGCAAGGGCATCGCGATGCGTGCGGTGGCCGACAACCAGCAGGTGGCTATGGCCATGGGGATCAACGTGGAGCGCTACTTCGGTGTGGCCTGGGCCATGGCGGGAGTCGTGTCGGCCCTCGGCGGGATCATCTGGGGCAGCCTCCTTGGGGTGGACGTGCACCTGGCACTGGTGGGCTTCAAGGTCTTCCCGGTGGTCATCCTGGGCGGCCTCGACTCGGTCCCCGGGGCCATCATCGGCGGGCTCATCGTCGGCATCGTCGAGAACGTGGCCGCCGGCTACGTGGATCCCTGGGTGGGGGGCGGGACCAAGGACTTCGCCCCCTACCTGCTGATGATCATCGCGCTGATGGTCCGGCCGTACGGAATCTTCGGCAGGCCGACCATCGAGAGGGTCTAGCGCAGTGCGAGACGAGGCACGGCCGACGAGCCGCAGGCGAGGAGCGTGACGAGGTGAGCGGTGAAATGGTTCGAGAGACGCGAGCGGAGCGAGCATGATCCACCGCGAGTGCGGAGTCCTCAAGACGACGTACGAGGCCGACATGGCCCTGTACCCGCTGCCCATTGCCCGGTGGACGGTGGCGGCCATCGCGGTGTTCATGTTCGTGGTGCTCCCGCTGGGCGTCCACGAGTACTACCTCTCCATCGTCAACCTGGTGTCGATTTCCATCGTGGGCGCGCTGGGGCTCAACATCCTGGTGGGCTACACGGGCCAGATCTCCATCGGACACGGGGCCTTCATGTCGGTGGGCGCCTACACCGCGGCCAACTTCGCTGTCCGGCTGGGCTTCCCCTTCTGGCTGTCGCTGCCGCTGGGAGGGCTCATGGCCGCCGGGGTGGGGGCCGTCGTGGGCATCCCGTCGCTCAGGATCAAGGGGCTCTACCTCGCCATCGCGACCTTGGCCGGGCAGCTCCTCATCGAGTGGACCATCAACCACGTGACCTTCATCAGCGGCGGCGTCCAGGCCTCCATCCAGGTTCCCCGCCCGGAGCTGTTCGGCTACCAGATCGCCACGCAGCGGCAAATGTACTTCTTCCTGCTGATCTTCGTCGTTCTGGCGCTGGTGGCCACGTTGAACCTCGTGCGGAGCCGGATCGGGCGCGCGTTCATCGCCGTCCGCGACCACGACATCGCGGCCGAGATCATCGGGGTCAACATCTTCCGCTACAAGCTGCTCGCCTTCGCCATCTCGTCGTTCTACGCGGGCGTGACCGGGGTGCTCTACACCTACTACCAGGGGATCGCCAACTACGAGCAGTTCCAGATCGTCACCTCCATCGACTACCTGGCGATGATCATCATCGGGGGGCTGGGCTCAGTGCTCGGGTCGGTGTTTGGCGCGGCCTTCGTCACGCTGCTGCCCATCGCGATCCGGTACGCGATGGAGGCGTCCGGCGGGCTCCTCTTCTCCGAGGCGGCGGTGCGCAACCTCATCCCGAACCTCCGCCTGATCCTGTTCGGGGCGCTGATCATCTTCTTCCTGGTGGTCGAGCCGGAGGGGCTCAACCGCCTCTGGAGGAACATCCGGAACTACTTCCGCGTCTGGCCCTTCGCGTACTAAGCGTGCGCGAGAAAGGAGACCATCCATGAGACGAGTCCTGGCCGTCCTGATCGGAGTGGCGGTTGCGTTCGGAGCGACGCCCGGGGGAGTGTCCCCCGCGGCGGCGAGCCATGAGATCGTCATCGGGCTGCAGTGCGACCGGACTGGCGCGACCCAGACGGTCGGCGTCAACTGGTGTCCCGGGTATCATGATTACGTCGCGCTGGTGAACTCCAAGGGCGGGGTGGAGGGCCACAAGATCAAGGTCATCGAGATCGACCACGAGTACAAGGTGCCGCCCGCCATGGAGGGGTACGAGCGCTTCAAGAAGGAGGGGGCGGTGCTGATCGGGCTCTACGGCACGCCGCACACGTATGCCCTCATGAAGAAGCTGGACGAGGACAAGATCCCCGGCACCTCTCCCGGCTTCGGCTCGGCGGGGGCCGCGAATGGGACCAAGTACCCCTACGTCTTCCCCATCGCCGCGACCTACTGGTCGCAGGCCGCGGCGTCCGTGAAGTGGGCCAAGGATCAGCTCGGCGGCAGCCTCAAGGGCAAGAAGATCGCCTATCTCTTCTTTGACAACCCCGCCGGACGCGAGCCCCTTGAGATCTTCGAGGACCTGGCCAAGGTCGAGGGCTTCGATCTCAAGATCTTCGCCGTGCCGTCCCCCGGCTTGGAGATGGGCGCCCAGACACTCGACATTGCGCAGCGTTACCGCGCCGACTTCGTGATCACCCACCTCTTCGGGCGCTCGCCGTCGGTGTCCATCAAGGAACTGAAGCGCGCGGGCTTTCCGCTCAAGAAGGTCGTCTCCTTCGTCTGGGGCTCCGCTGAGGCCGACATCGAGGCCGCCGGCGGGTACGGCGTCGCGGAGGGGTACGCGGGTATCCAGTTCGCCGGCGTCGGCCGCGACTTCCCGGTGCTGAACGAAATCCGCGAGATGTACAAGAAGCAGGGAAAGCCGGAGCCGAAGGAGATGGCGCAGTCGGCCTATTACAACCGCGGGCCGCTGGTGGCCGCGGTCCACCTCGAGGCCATTCGCAACGCGCTCAAGGCCAAGCCGGACGGCAAGATCACGGGCGCCGACGTCAAGGCCGGCTTTGAGAAGGTGAAGGGCCTGACCCTGGGCGGGCTCATCCCGCCGCTGGAGTTTTCCCCCGCCGACCATGAGGGCGGCGGCTGGGTCCAGATCTTCCAGGTCAAGGGCGGCAAATACGTCAAGGCGACGGAGTGGTTCAAGGCGTACCGGGACGTCGTCGACAAGCACGTCAAGGAGGCGAAGTAGCGCGAGAACCGGGCGGCGGCGGGCCCGGGGAGGCATCCCGGCCCGCCGCCACGGCCGCGGGCGACATGGCATGCTGGTACTGAACAACATCGAGGTGATCTACGACTCGGTGATCCTCGTCCTCAAGGGCGTGTCGGTCACCGTCCGGGAGGGCGGCATCACCACGCTGCTCGGGGCCAACGGGGCCGGCAAGACGACGACGCTCAAGGCTATCTCCGGCTTGCTCCGGTCCGAGCGCGGCGAGGTGACCAAGGGCTCGGTGGAGTTTTCCGGCGAGCGCATCGACGGGCGGCCGCCCCATGACATCGTCAGGCGCGGGATCGTCCAGGTCTTCGAGGGCCGGCGGGTCTTCGAGCACCTGACGACCGAGGAGAACCTGATCGCGGGTGCCCACATCCAGACCTCCCGCCCGCGGGTGCAGGAAGGGATCGAGCGCGTCTACGCGTACTTCCCGCGGCTGAAGGAGCGCCGGACGGTGCAGGCGGGGTACCTGTCGGGCGGCGAGCAGCAGATGCTCGTCATCGGCCGGGCGCTGATGGCGCGCCCGCGCGTGATGCTGCTGGACGAGCCGTCGCTGGGGCTCGCGCCCATGCTGGTGGAGGAGATCTTCGAGATCGTGCAGCGCCTGAACCGGGAGGAGCGACTCACGGTGCTCCTGGTGGAGCAGAACGCAACGCTGGCGCTCGCCATCGCCGAGCACGGCTACGTCATGGAGAACGGACGCATCGTGCTCGACGGTCCCGCGGCCGCGCTGCGCGACAATGCCGACATCAAGGAGTTCTACCTTGGGCTCACCGAGGTGGGCGCCCGCAAGTCGTACCGGGACGTGAAGCACTACAAGCGCCGGAAGCGCTGGCTGAGCTGACCCATCCTCGGGCCCATGAAGAAGGACATCGTCGGGCAGTGACGGGAGGCTGAGCGCACGTCATGAGTGTGCACGCATTCACGGTCTACGACATGATCGCGCGCGGCGCGTCCGTGTACGGCGACGCGCCCGCCGTCATCCAGGACGACCGTCCCCTGTCCTTCAGGGAGTTCAAGCGCCGTGTGGACGACCTGGCGGCGGGGCTGGCGGCGCTGGGCATCGGCAAGGGCGAGCGCATGTGCGTGTTGGCGCAGAACGACGCCGCGTATCTGGAGCTGTATGGCGCCTGCGCGCGGCAGGGCATCATCGCCTATCCCATCAACTGGCGGTTGACCGGGCAGGAAGTGGAGCGTGTCATGGAGCGCGCGGCGCCCCGGATGATGGTGGCCGATGCGTCGACGCTCGGCGTGGTGGCGGAGTGGCCGAGCCGCCGGAAGACTGTGACGCACTGGTATCAGTTCGGTGAGTCCGCGGCTCCGGGCTTCAAGCCCTTTGACTCGCTGTACGGATCCACCGGCGGAGCCGCCGCGGCCGAGGTGTCGCCGGCCGACCCGTTCGCCGTCATCTCCACCGCGGCGGTCGACGTGATCCCGCGCGGCGCGGTGCTGACCCACGCCAATGTCGTCGCGGCCAACCTGACCACCATGGCCTGCCTCGGCTTGACGGCGACGGATCACTACCTCCTCGCGCTCCCCCTGTTCCACATCACCGCGCTCAGCGTGGCGATGGCCCACATGCATGTCGGCAGCGCCAGCGTGCTGGTGCCGCGCTTTGACGCGGAGGAGGCCGTGCGCCTCATCGACCGCCACCGTGTCACTCACGTCTCGGATTTTCCTCCCGTGCTGCAGAGCCTGCTGGACGCCGCCGGGAAGCTGGGCAGCAGGCTGCCGAGCCTGAAGCACGTCTCCGGGTTGGACTCGCCCCAGACCATCCAGCGTCTTCACGAGGGCACCGGGGCGCAGTTCTGGACGGGCTTCGGCCAAGCGGAGACGAGCGGGTTCGTCAGCCTCCAGCGCGTGTCGGAGCGGCCCGGTGCCGCCGGCAGGCCGGCGCCCCTCTGCCAGGTGAAGCTGGTGGACGACTACGACCGCGAGGTGCCGGTGGGCACCCCGGGAGAGATCACGGTCCACGGCCCGCTTGTCTTCCAGGGCTACTTCGCCCAGCCCGACGTGACGGCGCACACTCTTCGCAACGGCTGGCACCACACCGGCGACGTGGGGCGGCTCGATGCGGACGGCTACCTCCACTACGTCAGGCGCAAGCCCGAAAAGGAGCTGATCAAGCCCGGCGGGGAGAACGTGTACCCCGCGGAGGTCGAGACCGTCATCATGCAGATGGACGGTGTGAGCGGGGTGTGCGTCTATGGCATCCCCGACGCCAGATGGGGCGAGGCGATCAAGGCCGTCGTCGAGGTGAAGACCGCCGGCCGGTACACCGCCCAGCAGGTGAGCGACTTCGTGGCGTCGAAGATCGCCCGCTTCAAGCGCCCCCACGTGGTGGTGTTCGCCGATGCCCTCACGCGCTCAGCGGAAGGCGGCGTGGACCGGGAAGCCGTCAAGGCCAAGTGGGGCAGCGCCACATGAAAATCTTCAATGAACAGCACGACATGTTCCGCCAGGCGGTGCGCTCCTTCGTCGAGAAGGAGGTCGAGCCCCACGTCGAGGAATGGGAACAGGCCGGGCAGATCCCCAAGTCGATCTGGCCGCGCATGGGGGCACTTGGCTTCCTCGGTGTCGAGTACGACGAAAAGTACGGCGGCGGCGGCGCCGACTTCCTCACGACGGCCGTGCTCTGCGAGGAAGCGGCGCGCTCCCGCTGCGCCGCCTTCGCCATGGCGCTCGGTGTCCACACCGACATGGCCTCGCCCCACCTGTACTGGACGGGCAGCGAAGCGCTCAAGGAGAGATACCTGCCGGGCATCTGCCGGGGCGAGAAGCTCACCGCCATCGCAGTGACCGAGCCCGGCGGCGGCTCCGACGTGGCGGCCATCCGGACGCGCGCCGTCAGGGACGGCGGCCATTACGTCCTGAACGGCTCCAAGATGTTCATCACCAACGGCGTGCTGGCCGACATCTTCTTTGTCGCGGCGCGCATCGAGAGCGGAGACCGCGAGAAGCGCCACAAGGGAATCTCCATGTTCCTGGTCGAGCGGACCACGCCGGGATTCACCGTGAGCCGCAAGCTCGACAAGATGGGTAACCGCGCCTCGGACACCGCCGAGCTGGCCTTTGAGAACTTGCGCGTGCCGGCCGAGAACCTGCTGGGGCGGGAGGGCGTGGGCTTCTATGAGGTTATGCGGGTCTTCCAGCGGGAGCGGCTGGTGGCCGGGCTCCACGCCGTGGCCGGCTGCGGGCGCGCGCTCGAGGACACCATCGCGTACGTGAAGCAGCGCCACGCCTTCGACGGCCCGCTGTCGGGCAAGCAGGTCGTGCGCCACAAGCTGGCCGACCTGGCCACCGTCATCGAGGCGGCCCGCTGGCTGACGTACGCCGCCTGCCTCAAGTTCCAGGGCGGCGAGGAAGCGGTCAAGGAGATCTCCATGGTGAAGCTTTTCTCCGGGGAGATGGCCCAGAAGGTTGCCTACGACTGCGTCCAGCTCCACGGCGGCTACGGCTACATGCGCGAGTACCCCATCGAGCGCTTCTTCCGCGATATCCGCCTGCTGACCATCGGCGGCGGCACCTCCGAGATCATGAAGGAGATCATCGCCAAGCAGATGGAGCTGTGAGGGCGCCCCTCTCCCGGGCGGGGAGGGGGGATCCGTGATCGACCTAGTCGCCATCGGGCACGTGACCTTCGACGAGACCCCGTCGGGCGTCAGGCCGGGCGGGTCGGCCTACTACGCGGCGATGACCGCCGGGCGGCTCGGGCTCAGCGTCGGCCTCCTGACCTCGATCTCTTGCGACTACCCTCTCGACGTGTTCCCCGAAGGCATCCATGTCACGACGGTCGCGTCACCGCAGACGACGCGGTACCGGCTCGGCGAATCCAGAGGCGCGCGCACCCTCACCCTGCTTTCGCGCGCGGCCGATCTGGAGAGGGAGCACCTTCCCGCGGCGTGGCGGCGAGCGCCGCTGGCCGTGCTGTGCCCGGTTGCGGGGGAGGTGGACCCGGCGCTGGCCGGCGCCTTCGAGGACGCGGCCGTCGCCACGTTGCCGCAGGGCTGGATGCGGAAGCGCGGCCGTGGCGGCCTGATGGGCCCGCAGCCGTGGGAAGATGCCGAGGACACGCTGCCGCAGACCCAGCTTCTGGTTCTCAGCGAGGAGGATCTGCCTGGCGGCGAAGCGAGCGCCGTGACGTGGCTCCAGCAGGTGCCGCTGGGCGCCATCACGCGCGGGAAGCGCGGGGCGACGCTCTACGTCAACGGCGATCCGTACCACGTCGAGGCCGACGCGGTGACGGAGGTCGACGCGACGGGCGCGGGCGACGTCTTCGCGACCACCCTGCTGGTCGAATATCAGCGTGGAGGTGACGCGTGGGAGGCGGCGGCGGCGGCGGCCTGCGCGGCGGCGGCTTCAGTCGAAGCCGAGGGGACCGCTGCCATTCTCGACCGGGCGGGCCTGGATGCGCGGCTCGCCGCCTACCGGCGCCGCCTCGGCGGCTGAAGCTTGCCCGCTGCCCGGGGCGCGACTACACTGGGACTCGAGGTTCCCACAATAGGAGGCATGCCATGAAGATCTTTCTCGACACCGCCAACGTCGCCGAGCTCAAAGAAGGCGTGGCGATGGGGCTCGTGGACGGCTGCACCACCAACCCCTCATTGATTGCCAAGGAGAAGCGCCCCTTTCGCCCGCTGGTGGAGGAGATCTGCTCCGTCGTCCCGGGTGACGTCAGCCTGGAGGTTGTGGCGACGGATTTCGAAGGCATGGTCAAGGAGGGCAAGGAGCTGGCGCAGGTGGCGAAGAACGTCGTGGTCAAGTGTCCGATGACCAAGGACGGGCTCAAGGCCGTCAAGTATCTCTCGGGCGAGGGGATACGGATCAACCAGACGCTCTGCTTCTCGGCGCCCCAGGCGCTGCTCTCGGCCAAGGCGGGCGCGACCTACATCAGCCCCTTTCTCGGCCGCCTCGACGACATCGGCGCGGTCGGCATGGATCTGATCCGCGACATCTGCGAGATCTACCGCAACTACGGCTTCAAGACGCAGGTGCTGGCGGCCTCGATCCGCAACCCGCTGCATGTGGTGGACGCGGCGAAGGCGGGAGCGCACGTGTGCACGATGCCGTTTGCGGTGCTGGAGATGCTGATGAAGCATCCCTTGACGGACGTCGGAATCAAGAAGTTCCTCGACGATTGGAACAAGTC
>Ga0326597_10005348_pt1 | contig 17857 bp, 12 predicted proteins | sample RVTome_12_FD_203789 | JGI IMG/M metagenome (GOLD analysis project Ga0326597, IMG submission 203789) | Soil microbial communities from uranium-contaminated site in the Upper Colorado River Basin, Wyoming, United States - RVT100D185 | ecosystem: Environmental > Terrestrial > Soil > Contaminated >... | reverse complement strand
TGACCCCGCCGACACGACCGCGTTGGAGCGTGAGATAGACCGACAGGTTTACGCCCTCGACGGCCTGACGCCGGAGGAAATCCAAATCGTGGAGGACGCCACGAAATGAGCGCCCCGATTTCTTTCGGCGCATGGAACTTCTGGCCGGTCGGATTTCGGTGAAATGGGTTTCCTAAGCCTCACCGGCTTGCTAAAGTAATTGCCATGACGGAGCAGGCGAACTCCCAGCAAATTAGGGGTAAGAAAGGGGACCGGCTGCTTTAATCTTCGAGACATTCACGGGCGGAACCCTCGTTACAGGAGGAATCCATGACTCTTCGAGAAGTAACCCGCACTGTCATCAGTCTCGTCGAAAAGGGCGCGGCCCATGTGCTTATGCCTATCAGCGCCCGCAAGCAATTGAACGATCTGCCGGATGACGTGCTTACCAAAGTCACGCTTTTTTATTACAGCGATCCGCGGGATGCTCTGATAAAGGGCTTGGCGGAGTAACGAGGCGGGGAATTCGATGCCGACTGCCACCCTGTTCATCAGCAGCGTTCAGAAGGAGCTTGCGGAGGAGTGCCGCGCCGTGGCCGAGCACGTGCGACAGGACCCGCTCCTCAGACAATTCTTTGATGGGAGGAGAAAAGGGGACAGGCTGCTTTAATTTTCGATTCACCGCTTGAGTTCTGTCTACAGAGCAACTTTATGACCCTTCGAGAAGTAACCCGCACAGTCATCAGTCTCGTTGAAAACGTCAGCGGCTGTCCGGTCGTCGTGAGCGAAGACGCGTCGCTTAAGACCGTGGCGGCTTCCCGCATTGCGCGCGGCACGAACAAAATCCACTTGATTTCATTCAATCCCTCGGCGGTTAGCGAACCGGATTATTTAATCTGCTATCAGTGCGGTTTTATCCTGCGCTTGTTTGGCACTCCCGCCGCTGAACGGTTCGATCTCGCAGGTACGGTCGTGGGTAGACAGATCGTTTTCCAGCTTCTTACCGCGCCTGACGGGCCAGGTAAGAAATTGAATTTGCCACCGGAAAGTATTTCAGCATTGTCCAATCACCTTTTCGACGGGCTAATGACCCAATTGAGGTCGATCCCCATTGGCTTGCGCGTGGATTCGTGGATTATGCGCGAGTATCCAGAGCTTTCTGAACTTCAACAGAATTCGGCAATGCAGCAATTGCAAGAAAACTTGCAGGTACTTAGCCCGGAGTTCAAGAAGATTGCCCCCACGACGGTTCTTAAAGCCAACCTTACGATGAACGCCGCGATCGCCGAGTTCTGGGCCAGACACCGCTCCGATCCAAGGCTCTCGCTCCCCTATAAAGCCGCCGGTTTTGCCAAAGCAGGCGAGGAACTTCTCCGGGCTCTAGACGAAGGTCCCGCTGATCCTTCCGCGGATTGCCAGCTCATCGATCTCTGGAGCAAACAGTTAGGTCTTACGGGATGGTACCAGTGGGTTCCTTATAATCCTCCAAGTCACTCGTAAAGACCCAGACGGGTCTCTTCCTATATTCCCCGACACAGGCTATAAAACTTCCATTATGACCGATCCCAATGTGCTGAAATTTACCTTGGCAACGGAGGACTTCGATCTTTCACTTTTGCCTAGCGCGGCACACCAGTACGGTACTGCTCTTTTCCGAGACGCAGTGAAAGCTTATCTGACGGCGGAGTTCCAGAGTTTCGGCGGCTGGCATTCGGTCGAAGTCAGTGACCAGACTATCGAGATTAGTTGGACACCCGATCGCCAGTCGCCCGATGCTCTGGCGCAAGTCGTGGAAAAACTCAAGCGCGGAGAGTACGCAGGAGCCGTCACGATACTGAGACTGTTCTTGAGCGATAAACCGACAGACGTAAACATCATGTACAATCTCGGCATGGCGCTCAGCGACATGGGACAATTGGTCGAAGCTCAGGAGCATCTGCGCACAGCCGTCAATTTGGCTCCCGATTTCACCAACGCGAGGATTGCTCTCGGAGTTGCCCTGCAAAGGCAGGGAAACAATACGGAAGCGATTGCCGTTCTCAATGAGGCTGTGAAAAGAGATCCACAAAATCCATGGGCACAGCGGAATCTTGGCGCTTGTCTCTTCAAAGCTAGCCGGTCAGAGGAAGCGGAAGAACATCTTCGGCAGGCGGTAATGCTAGCACCTAGAGACCAGGCGGCAATGTTCGGCTTGGCCGAGGTCCTAGTCGCTTTAGGCCGTACCAAAGACGCTCATGACGCGTACAAAAAAGTTATTGATCTTGATGAATACAGCAAAATCGCCAACGCAGCGCAGGATGCCCTGCGAAAGATAGCCGAACAGAGCTTCAAAAGTCTTACACCAGGAATGCCACGTCCGGACGCCGTGATGTATTGCCTTGGCGCATTAGAAAAATTTGCCAAGATGCCTCGCGCGGAAGTGCAACAGATCGGTTTCGAAATCGCAGCGACGGGACAACGCGGTCTAGATACAAACGATCCCACCCCAAAATATCAATTGAAGAGCCTTGCGGGAAATTTCAGCGGGCTCCACTTAGTTTGCCTAATGTATGTAGCGTTCAAGTCGATCGCCCCGGATACCGACATAGGATTCGACCTTTCCAAGGAATACGCCGCCGCCCAAGCCTTGCATCGGGAGACGAAATAGTAGTGGTGTCAGGAATGATAGGCGGGCAAGATTTTACGGTAATGGGGTCGGGGGTCGGGTAACGGAGTCGCGTCTTTACCTTTGACATTGTGGCTGAACCCTACTCAGATTCGAGGCTTGGGAGCAATCCCATTAAGGTGTTCATCTCCCGCCCCGGGCAAATTCTCTTGCGCCAGAATACGATCGGCAACTTCTGGCCGGTCGGATTTCGGTGATTTGGGTTTCCTAAGCCTTACCGGCTTGCTAAAGTAATTGCCATGACGGAGCAGGCGAACTCCCAGCAAATTAGGACTCTGCCGGCCTCCCAGCGAATTGCCGATCTTTCGCCCGATGAGAAGCGCGCGCTGCTTGCGCAGCTCCTGCGGAAAAAGGCGAGCGAGTCACCATCGTATTATCCTCTCTCCCATAACCAACAGGGGATATGGTTCCTCAACCAGCTCGCACCGGAGAGCACGATTTACAATGTCAATTTTGCCGCGCGCATCTGCTCCGATGTAAACACTCCAGCCTTGCGACGCGCGTTTCAGTCGCTAGTCGATCGCCATCCTTCCCTGCGGACCACTTTTGCCGTGCGCTCCGGCAAACCCGTTCAACAGGTCCACGAACACCTGGAGGTCCACTTCGAGGAGACCGATGCCTCAACCTGGTGCGGCGATGAGCTGAAGACCCGGTTGATCGAAGAAGCTCAGCGCCTCTTTGATCTGGAACGAGGTCCCTTGTTGCGGGTGAGTCTGTTCACTCGATCGGCGCAGGAATACATCCTTTTGCTGGTCGTGCATCACATCGTGATCGATTTCTGGTCCCTCGCGGTGATCCTGAATGAGCTCGGCGTGCTGTACCCTGCGGCAAAGGCAGGTGTGAGAGCGGCTCTACCTCCTCTTGCTCTGCAATACACGGACTACGTTCGTTGGCAGACCGAAATGCTGGCGAGCTCGGAAGGTGAGCGGCTCTGGGCCTACTGGAAGAAACAATTGGCCGGCCGGTTACCCGTGCTCGATCTTCCGACGGATCGGCCTCGACCGCCGATCCAGACCTATCGCGGAGCCTCGCATGCCTTCAATCTGAGCGATGAACTGGCCGGGGGGATCAAGGCGCTCGCCAAGACCGAGGGGACGACTCTGTACATGCTCCTTCTGGCGGCGTTCGAAGTGATGCTCCACTGCCACTCCGAACAAGAAGACATCCTGGTGGCATCCCCCGTGGTCGGGCGCAGTCGGGCCGAGTTTGAGGGGATTGTGGGCTTCTTCGCCAATCCTGTTGTCTTACGAGCGAATCTCTCCGGCGATCCAACGTTGCGGGCCTTTATTGCCCAGGTGCGCCAGACTGTGTTGGCGGCTCTCGAGCATCAGGATTACCCCACGCTTCTCCTCGTCAAACAACTCCGGCCGCCACGGGATCTCAGCCGCGCGCCGCTCTGCCAGGTCATGTTCGTACTGGATAAACCGCACCGGCTCGCGGAACAGGCAGTATCGACGTTCGTGCTGGGCGAAACCGGTCTGCGCATGAATCCTGGAGGGCTCGTGCTGGAGTCCTTCCCTCTGGAAAACCGGTCGGCCACTCTCGACCTGGCCATGTTAATCATGGAGACGGCAGCGTCGCTTTCTGTCTCCATACGATACAATACGGATCTGTTCGATCCTGCTACCATCGCCCGGATGGCAGAACACTTTGAAACAATTCTAAGCCATTTTGTTACACAGCCCGATGCGAAGCTAAGCGCGCTGAAAGAGCACCTCGCGGAGGCGGACGAGCGACAGGCTACCATGCTGAGCGACGCTGAGCGCCGGCAACTGCTGGTCGAGTTCAACGATACCCGGACCAATTATCCGCGAGAGAAATGCATCCACCAACTTTTCGAGGAACAGGTCGAGCGCACGCCGGACAACGTTGCCGTCGTTTTCGAGGAGCGGCAACTGACTTACGCGCAGCTCAACGCCCGTGCCAATCAACTGGCGCATCATCTGCAGGCGCTGGGAGTCGGACCAGACGCGCTGGTGGCTATATGCATGGAGCGCTCGTTGGAGATGGTCGTTGGGCTTCTGGGCGTTCTCAAAGCCGGTGGGGCTTATGTGCCGTTAGACCCGGGGTATCCGAAGGAACGGTTGACCTTCATGTTGGAGGATACCCAGGCGCCGGTGCTGTTGACCCAGCAGCGGTTGGTCGCAGAATTAGTCGAAGATAGAGGATCGAAGATAGAAAATGGCGATTCTCGATCCTCGATCCTCAATTCTCGAATTCAGGTAGTCTGCCTGGACGCAGACTCGAAGGTCATCGCCCGAGAGAGCGAGAAAAACCCGCTCAGTGCGGTGACCGCCGATAACCTGGCCTATATTATTTATACCTCGGGATCGACCGGCAAGCCGAAGGGTGTCATGACCCAACACCGGTCGTTGGTCAGCCACACCCAGGCCGCCGGCATTGACTATGACCTGCAACCTACCGACCATGTTTTGCAGTTTGCATCGATCAGCTTCGATGCCAGCGCCGAAGAGATCTATCCTTGCCTGACGCGCGGCGCGACCTTGGTGCTGCGTAGGGAAGAGATGCTGGATTCGCTTTCTCTGTTCACGCGTACCTCCCAGGATTGGCCGCTCACCGTCCTGAATTTTCCCACCGCGTACTGGCATCAGATCGCGCCCAGACTGAGCACAGAGGTTTCAACGCTCCTCCCATCGCTACGTCTGGTGATCCTTGGAGGAGAACGGGCGCTGCCGGACCGGATTACCGCGTGGCGGCAGCAGGTAGGTCAACGCGTGCGGCTGTTCAATACGTACGGTCCGACCGAAGCGACGATCGTGGCCACGAGATGGGAATTACCGGAGTCGGCGGAAGGATGTACCGCATTGTCAGACGTGCCCATTGGGCGTCCCATTGCTAACGTCCAGGCATACGTGCTGAATCGACGCTTGCAGCCGGTCGCCATTGGCGTTGCCGGCGAACTCCACATCGGCGGCGTGGGTCTGGCCAGAGGCTACCTCAACTCTCCTGAGCTGACCGCTGAGAGGTTCATTCCAGACCCCTTCAGCAGCGAGCCGGGATCACGTTTGTACAAAACCGGAGACCTCGTGCGCTACCGACCCGATGGGAATTTGAAGTTCCTGGGTCGGCTTGACGATCAGACCAAGGTGCGAGGCTTCCGCGTTGAACCGGGGGAGATAGAGGCGGCGCTGCGCCAACACGCGGCTGTCCGCGAGAATGTGGTCGTAGCCCGAGACAATGGACAGGGCAGCCACCGCCTGGTGGCTTATGTGGTCGCGGCGCATGAGCCCGCGCCCACGGTCAGTGAACTTCGCGGCTTCCTGGAGGAAAAGTTGCCCGAGTATATGGTGCCATCGGCCTTCGTGCTGTTGGACGCTCTACCGCTAACACCTCATGGGAAAATAGACCGCCGCGCCCTGCCGGCACCGGACGGAATCCGACCCGAACTCAACAAACCCTTTGTCGCGCCCCGCACTCCGACGGAAAAACTACTGGCGGAGATATGGGCTCAGGTCCTCGGGGTCGAACCGATCGGTGTCCGGGACAATTTCTTCGACCTCGGCGGTCATTCCCTTTTAGCGACGCAGATCATGTTCCGGCTGCGCGACACCTTCCAGGCAGAGATTTCCCTGCGCATCCTCTTCGAGAAGCCCACGATTGAAGAGCTCGCGCTGGCGGTAGAGGAAATCCTCCTTGATGAGATAGAGGGGCTCAGCGAAGATGAGGCCGAGTCTCTGGCCGACAGAGAGGCTTCATAATGTCGTGCCCTCGGAGGAACTGACCATGTCTCATGGCGGTCCAATTACCGGAGCGACCGACGCTTCGCCGGATTTGTGCATTTCTCATCTCATTGAGGCCCAAGCCAGGCGTACCCCTGAAGCCGTCGCCATTGCCGCCCCGGGCCGCACTCCACTCACTTATAACCGTCTGAATCGCCAGATTGACGATACGGTGAAAAAGTTGAATGCAATGGGCGTGCGGCGACACGACCGTGTTGCTCTGGCGCTTCCCAATGGCCCGGAGATGGCCGTGGCCTTTTTGGCCGTGGCCGCCGGCGCCACCTGCGCTCCCCTGAATCCCGCTTATCAAGTCAAAGAATACAATTTCTTTCTGTCCGATTTGAATCCGAAAGCGCTAATTGTTTGGTGCGGCATGGACACACCGGCAAGAGTCGCAGCCCGCCAGCGCGATATCCCGATCATTGAGCTATCGCCTGTCTTGGAGGCGGAGGCTGGCGTCTTCGCCCTCGCCGGTGACGTACAGTCGCGCCCGGTGGATTCTGGGTTCACTCAGCCTGACAATGTGGCATTGCTGCTCCACACTTCCGGCACGACCTCACGGCCCAAGATCGTTCCGCTGACACACATCAACATCTGCGCGTCCGCCCATAACATTCGCATGGCCCTTGAATTGGTCGGGAGCGATCGATGCCTGAACGTGATGCCGCTTTTTCATATACATGGCCTCATGGGTGCGGTTCTTTCTAGTCTGGCGGCGGGCGCGAGCGTGGTTTGCGCGCCGGGCTTTTATGGGCCCAAGTTTCTTGCATGGATGGAAGAGTTTCGTCCCACCTGGTACACGGCGGTGCCAACCATGCATCAAGCGATCCTGGCGCGGGCGGCGTCCAGCCGCGAAGTCATCGCCCACTGTCCGCTGCGGTTCATCCGTTCTTCCTCATCCCGTTTGCCGCCACAGGTGATGATGGAATTAGAAGATTTATTTAATACACCGGTGATTGAGTCCTACGGCATGACCGAAGCTTCCCACCAGATCACCAGCAATCCACTGCCTCCGCGTCAGCGCAAGGCCGGCTCGGTGGGTTTGGCGGCGGGTCTGGAGGTGGCCGTTATGGATGCCGCGGGCCATCTTCTCCGACCCAAGGAAGCCGGCGAGATCGTCATCCGCGGCGCCAACATTACGCAAGGCTACGAAAACGACTCAACGCTCAATGAGAGCGCTTTCACCGAGGGTTGGCTGAGAACGGGGGACCAGGGCTATTTGGATTGCGATGGCTACCTCGTCATCACGGGTCGCCTCAAGGAGGTGATCAACCGCGGCGGTGAAAAAATTTCGCCTCATGAAGTTGAAGAAGCGCTGACGAATCATCCGGCGGTCGCGCAGGCCGTTACTTTTCCAGTCCCTCATAGCAAGCTTGGCGAGGATATCGCCGCCGCCGTTGTCTTGCGCGAGCATGCATCCGCGACCGAAAGAGAAATTCAGGAGTTTGCGGCGGCGCGGCTGGCTGACTTCAAAGTGCCGCGCCGGGTGATTATGGTCGATGAGATCCCCCAGGGTCCCACCGGCAAGTTGCAGCGCGCCGGTTTGGCCGAGAAGCTTGGCCTGAGGGCACCCGAAGAATCCGATGTGAAAGCAGCGACCACAGCCCCGCGTACTCCGGTAGAAGAAAAGTTGAGCGCGATCTGGTCCGAGATTTTAGGCGTCCAGCCGGTGGGCATCTATGACAACTTCTTCCAGTTGGGAGGGGATTCCCTCCTGACCACCCAAGTTATTTCCCGGGTGCGCGAAGCGCTGCAAGCAGAGCTGTCCTTTATCAGTTTCTTTGAGACGCCCACTGTAGCAAGCTTGGCGGCAGCCGTCGCCCGGAGCCAGGCTGAAAATGCGCAAAGTCAGAAGATTGCCCGCCGGTCAACCGAGTTGGAAAGGGTTTCCGCTCGCTCCTGTGAACAGAGCATTCCAAGGAGAGTCAACCGCGTCTCAGCGCCCCTTTCATTTGCTCAAGAACGCCTGTGGTTCCTCGACCAACTGGAGCCTGGGAGTCCGGCGTACAACCGTCCTGCCAATTTTCGCCTCACTGGCCGGCTTAACGCGCAGGCGCTGGAGCTGAGTCTGAGTGAAATTGTCAGGCGTCACGAAGCGCTGCGAACCCGCTTTGTGGTTGAGAGAGAAAAACCCGTCCAAGTGATCTCCCCCGCTCGGGCCCTGACCTTGTCATTGGTAGATCTCCGCGAACACCCCGCGCCCGAGCGGGAAATCCGCGCTCAGGAGCTGGCCACGGAGGAAACGCAGCGTCCCTTCGACCTGACCCAAGGACCACTGATCCGTTCCACCTTGCTGCGCCTGGGCGAGGAGGATCACGTACTCCTTCTGACTATTCATCATATTGCCTTCGACGGCTGGTCTTTGAGCGTGCTCGCCCGCGAGTTGGAGGCTCTTTACAAGGCATTCTGCGCCGTCCGTTCTCAGCCGCTGCCCGACCTTCCGATCCAGTATGCGGACTACGCCCATTGGCAGCGACAGTGGCTGCAAGGAGACGTTTTGCAAACTCAGCTCTCCTACTGGAAGCGGCAGCTTGCCGGCGTTCGCGTGCTGGAGCTGCCGACCGACCGTCCGCGCCCACCGGTCCAGACCTTCCGGGGCGCCAGGCAATCTTTGGTACTGAGCAGCCGGCTGACCGAGGAGCTGAAGATACTGAGCCGTCGAGAAGGCGTCACGCCGTTCATGAGCCTGCTGGCGGCATTCACGACGTTGCTCTACGGCTACACGGGCCAGGATGACATCGCCGTGGGCACTTTCATTATTAACCGGAACCGGGCCGAGACCGAGGGACTGATTGGATTCTTTATCAACAACCTGGTGCTGCGCACGGACCTTTCCGGCAACCCTAGTTTTCGGGATCTGCTCGTGCGGGTGCGCACGGTGGCCTTAACGGCATACGCCCACCAGGATCTCCCGTTTGAGAAGCTGTTGGAAGAACTGAGGCCGGAGCGGGATAGAAGCCGCACCCCGTTGTTCCAGGTCATGCTCGTGTTGCAGAATACCCCCGGTTCGGCCCTCGATCTGTCGGGCCTGACGTCATCCAGCTACCCCGTGGCGCAGAGCACAAGATCGAACTTCGATTTGACTCTTTGGATGTCAGACGGGATCGAAGGCCTGACCGGAGTCTTGGAGTACAATGCCGACCTGTTTGAAGCCATCAGCATGACTCGGTTGTTGGAGAATTTTCAGTTTTTGCTGGAAGGTGTCGTGGCCGATCCAGACCAGCATCTTTCGACGCTGTCGCTTTCGATCGCTAGAAAGCGCGGTCGGATATCGGTGGGAGGCAACGACACTGAAGCGATATTCCCCGTTGACGCCCAAGTGGATCGAGACGCCAACCCCGTCGATGAGTCTTCGGAACGACAAGCTCAACTCTCGGAACGACGGGCTCGACTCTCGGCGGCAAAGCGGGCCTTACTTGAAAAGCGCTTGCGCGGATAGTTCAATCAACGGCAAGGCATGATGAAAGATATAGAAACCCGACGCTCACAGCTCTCAGGCGCCAAACGATCTCTGCTTGACAAGCGCTTGCGCGGTGAATGGGCGGGATCTACGAAGATCATTCATCGCCGTCCCGACAACGGTCCTGCTCCTCTCTCTTTTGCCCAGCAGAGGCTGTGGTTCCTCGATCAGTTGATGCCGGGTTCTGCTTATAACTCCCCCGGCGCCTTTCGCATTGAAAGTTCGATCGATGTTGCGCTCGCCGAGCGAATCGTCAATGAGATTGTGCGGCGTCACGAAGTCTTGCGCACTACTTTTCGTAGCATCGAAGGTCAACCGGTTCAGGTCATAGCCCCGGTCCTGACTTTACCGGTAGCGGTGGTGGATCTCGGGAACCTTCCCGAACCTAAGCGTGAGGCGGAGGTCAGGCGGCTGGCTACCGAGGAGGCCCAGCGCCCCTTCGACCTGGCTCAAGGTCCACTGCTGCGGGTAACTTTGCTGCGGTTGGGCGATCACGAGCATGTGTTTCTTGTAACGATGCATCACATTATTTCCGACGGGTGGTCCATTGGCGTGTTCATTCGTGAGGCGGTAGCGCTTTACGGCGCGTTTTCCAATGGGGCGCCCTCGCCGCTTCCTGAGCTGCCCATTCAGTATGCGGACTTTGCGGTTTGGCAGCGGGAGTGGCTCCAGGGAGAAGTCTTGGAAGGTCAGCTTGGTTACTGGAGGCAGCAGTTGGCCGATATCTCCGTACGGCCATTGCTCACAGACCGTCCTCGACCTCAAGTCCAGACCACTCGCGGTAAAAGGTTAAGCGTGGCGCTACCTGAAACCCTCTCCGAGGCTCTCAAGGCGCTGAGCCGCCGGGAGGGGGCTACACTATTCATGACATTGCTGGCGGCATTCAAGATTTTATTGCACCGCTACACGAGTCAAGACGACCTCGTCGTCGGCACGCCGATCGCCAACCGTAACCGGCTGGAAATCGATGGGCTGATCGGATTTTTCGTCAACACACTGGTCCTGCGGACCGACCTTTCGGGCAATCCCAGTTTTCGGGAGCTTTTGCGGCGGGTGAGAGAGGTCTGTTTGGGGGCGTATGCCCGTCAAGACCTGCCCTTCGAGAGGCTGGTGGAGGAATTGCACCTGGAGCGGGATTTGAGCCGCAATCCGCTCTTTCAGGTGATGTTCGTGCTGGAGAATATTTCGCTGCGGGCGGCGGAGCTGCCGGGTCTGACTCTGAGCGCTATCGAGGCGGACAGCGAGACGGCTCTCTTCGATTTAACCCTTCAGGTCATGGACACCAAGCAAGGGCTGACGGCATCATTTGTGTACAACACCGATCTATTTGAGACCGCGACGATTGTCCGCATGCTGGGAAATTTTCAGACCCTGTTGGAGGCGGTGGTCGGCGATCCCGAGCAGAGTCTCTCGAACTTGGCGCTGTTAACCAAAACAGAGCGGCAGCAACTGCTGGTGGAGTGGAACGACACCAAGACCGACTATCCGCAGGATGTGTGTATTCATCAGCTCTTTGAAGCGCAGGCGCAGCGAACGCCTGACGCCATCGCGGTAATGTTCGAACATGAGCAGTTGACGTACGGGGAGCTTAACCGCCGCACCAATCAACTGGCGCATCATCTGCAGGCGCTGGGAGTCGGACCAGAGGTGCCGGTCGGCGTCTGCCTGGAGCGCTCGTTGGAGATGGTCATCGGGTTGTTAGCCATTCTGAAGGCAGGCGGCGCGTACGTACCGCTGGACCCGGCGTATCCGAAGGAACGGTTGACCTTCATGTTGGAGGATACCCAGGCGCCGGTGCTGTTGACCCAGGAGCGGTTGGTGGCAGAACTAATCGAAGATAGTAGAGGATCGAAGTTAGGAGATCGCGATTCTCAATCCTCGATTCTCAATTCTCGAATTCAGGTAGTCTGTCTGGATTCAGCCTGGGAGGCCATTGCCAGTGAAAGCGGAGAGAACCCCATCAACGCGACCGCGCCTGAAAACCTCGCTTATGTAATCTACACCTCGGGGTCCACGGGTCAGCCAAAGGGAGTTCTCGTTTCGCATGGCTCGATTGCGGATTACTGCTGTAGTGTTCAAAGGTACTACGAACTGGACGCCAGCGATGCGGTGCTCCAGTTTGCTTCATTGAGTTTCGATGTCTCATTGGAGGAAATCCTGCCGACACTGATCGTTGGGGCCAGGTTGGTTGTGATGGGTACGGCTGTGTGGCATACGGCAGAATTTCATAGAAAAATTTCAGAATTTGGACTCACTGTGCTCACTTTTCCGACCGCCTGCTGGCAAGAACTGGCTCGACAGTGGGCGGGCGTCCCGGAGTTGGCCCCGAACAGTCAGCCCAGACTCGTCATTGTCGGCGGAGATACGATGTTGCCCGATGGTTTCAATCTCTGGCAACGAACGCCGGTGCATTCAGTTCGTCTGCTCAATGCTTACGGACCTACAGAGACGACGATAACGGCAACTGTCTTCGAACTCACTTCCCGACTTTTCAAGAAAACGACTTTTCAGAGGATTCCCATCGGCCGTCCGCTCGCCAACAGGGAGATCTACATTCTAGACAACTACGGCAATCCTGTTCCGGTTGGAGTCTCTGGTGAGTTGCACATTGGTGGTGCGGGCTTAGCGCGAGGTTATTTAAACCGACCGGAGCTGACAGCCGAGAAGTTCATTCCTAACCCCTTCGGCGAGGAGCCGGGAGCACGCCTGTATAAGACCGGGGACCTGGCCCGCTATCTGCCGGACGGTAACATCGAGTTCCTGGGTCGTGTTGACCACCAGGTGAAGATCCGCGGATTCCGAATCGAACTCGGGGAAATCGAAGCAGCGCTTGGCCAACACCCGGCCGTGCGGGAGGCTGTCGTCTTAGCTCCGGAAGACGCTCCTGGAGAGAAGCGGCTGGTAGCCTATGTGGTTGCCGAGCGGGAGCCCCTCCCCACAACCGCTGACCTGCGTAGTTTTCTGAAGGAGAAACTGCCCGCATACATGGTGCCGGCGATTTTCGTGCTGCTCGATGCTCTGCCGCTGATGCCCAATGGGAAGGTAGACCGCCGGGCACTGCCGGCCCCGGATCGAGCCAGGCCTGAATCAGAGAAGTCCTTCGTCGCACCCCGCGATGACCTGGAACTCCAGCTCACTCATATCTGGGAGGAGGTTTTGGGCGTTCGACCTGTCGGGGTAAGAGACAATTTTTTTGAGCTGGGAGGACACTCTCTGTTGGCTGCGCGTCTGTTCGCCGCAATAGAGAACAGACTGGGGAAAAAACTTCCCCTGGCGACCGTATTTCAGGGAGCAACGGTTGAGCATCTTGCCGGCATTCTGCGCCAGGACGCCAAGCCGGCACCGCCGTCCTCTTTAGTGGCTATTCAACCTGGTGGCAGCAAACGGCCGCTCTTCTTGGTGCATCCGGCCGGCGGACATGTTTTTCCTTACGTTCATCTGGCACGCTATCTCGGTCCCGATCAACCCTGCTATGGACTACAAGCTAGAGGGTTAGAAGAAGGAGAAGAACCGCATACGCGGATCGAAGACATGGCTGCTGATTACATCAAAGCGCTACAGACCGTGCAGCCTGTGGGTCCCTACCATCTGGGAGGATGGTCTATGGGAGGTCTTGTCGCCTTCGAGATGGCGCAGCAGCTTCACGCCCAAGGTCAGAGCGTGGACTTGCTTGCCCTGCTGGATGCTCGGATTACACCTCCCGATGAGAAGGTTGCGGACGCAGATTTTGAAGCGATGTTGCTGGCAGATTTTGTCCGTTACTTCAGTCTTTCGTTGGACCTGGCAAATTCCCTGTCGCAGCTTCCAAGAGACGAAGTGTTAAACCATGTGCTGGAGCTGGCGCAGGGAGCCGGCTTAGTACCCCCCGACGTTGAGGTTTCCCAGGCGCACCGTTTTGTCGAGCTCCTCAAGAGCGACTTTCAAGCTACGCGGAACTATGCACTGCAACTCTACCCGGGTCGAGTCACGCTGTTCAAGGCTAGTGAAGAGCTTGCCGGAACGTCTCCTGACCCGACGTTGGGCTGGAGCCAGTGGGCTCATGCGGGAGTGGAGGTTTATGTCGTTCCGGGCAATCACGCCAACATGGTTTATGAGCCTCACGTCGGAGTCTTGGCCGAGAAGCTCAGGGATTGCCTCAACCATGCGCAATCGGCGGACAAACGCCTCACCCGGAATTTATCCGCTGACCCGTTGATCAAGGAGGCCCAATGAATAGGGATGACACGGAAGACAATACGATTTACAAAGTCGTCGTGAATCACGAAGAGCAGTACTCGATCTGGCAGGCCGACCGCGAGAACCCTCTTGGCTGGAGGGATGTAGGCAAGAGCGGCTCCAAGACGGAATGCTTGGCTTACATCAAAGAAGTGTGGACCGACATGAGGCCGCTTAGCCTGAGGAAGAAAATGGAGAAGCGGGAAGACAAATGACCACGGCAACCGCCTTGGATTCCTGGATTACCTGCCGTAAGCCGATCCCACAGGCTCGCCTCCGTGTATTCTGCTTCCCGTACGCGGGAAGCGGTGTCTCGATCTTTCGCGCCTGGTCGGATAGCCTCCCAGCGGAAGTTGAGGTCTGTCCGGTTCAACTTCCTGGACGGGGAACTCGGCTGATGGAGCCTCCGTTCACTCGGCTCTCGCCTCTCATCCAGGCCCTCGCTCAAGCCCTTTTTCCACTCCTGGACAAGCCTTTTGCTTTCTTCGGCCACAGTCTGGGAGCCTTGGTTAGCTTTGAACTCGCCCGTCAGCTCCGCAGACAGTATGCTGTGCAGCCTGTTCGCCTATTTATCTCTGCTGATCGTGCGCCTCAAATCCCTAATCGAGATCCGCCTATCCATAACCTGCCGGAGGGAGAATTCTTAGTGGAACTGCGTCGCCTGAACGGCACTCCCAGAGAAGTATTAGAAGATGAAGAACTCAGGCAGATCATGCTTCCCCTCTTGCGAGCAGATTTCGCCGTCTACGAAACTTACGGCTACTCAACCGAGCCTCCTCTCAACTGTCCCATTTCCGCCTTCGGCGGCTTGCAGGATCACAGGGTGAGTCGCGGCGATCTCGAAGCCTGGCGTGAGCAAACGAGTGTTTCCTTCTCGCTGCGGATGTTTCCCGGTGACCACTTCTTCTTGAACACAACTCAGCCTCCGCTTCTTGGGGCGCTTTCCCAAGAACTGCGCGGATACGGATGAGAACCGCCCCATGAAGGCTGCACACCCACCGCCGCTCGTGTTCCTCCGTGGCGCTGTGATCGTCCCGCCAATGACCCCGCAGACCATCACACAACTTGCGATATCTCATTTTTGCCGGGCCCATCTCGCGGCGAGCCGCTTGATGACCAGATAGGTGAGCAACGTAATAGGGGTAGCGATGATGATCGATCCAACGAGCATGGCTGCGTAAACATCCCACCCCTTTTGCAAAACGTCCCACAGTCGTGCCTGATCCAACGTCACTGGATGCTTCACCGGGAGAATCAACTTCCCCAATTGATATTCAGCCAGCCATATCAAGGGCAAAAGCGGGATATAGAGAATCGAAGCCGCCGCCCCGGCGACAGCGGCCATTACGTTCCTCCTCATGAGCCACGCCACAACGATCGCCGCAATTATTGGGGATGGATTCAGAGGAATGAAACTGGCAAAGATGCCGATGGAAAAGCCAGCAGCGATTTGGTCGGGTGTGGCATTGAGGCGCGACAGCTTTTGCCAAATCTGTCGGGTTCGTTGTTTCAGGGCGATTCTTGCCATTGCTCAGGATCGGCATTCTACAAACCGCCCTTTATCTCCATTGCCACCATGAAGGCTCATCATCAGTGAATTCCCCTTTCAGGGCGGGAGTATGTGGCTTGCATGCGCCGCATCACTTGCTATCTGACCGTCGCGCAAGCGAATCCACCGGCGAGACCGCTCCATGACTTGAGGATCGTGAGTGGAAAAGACGAATGTCGTACCGTGATCACGATTGAGCTGTTCCATCACATCGAGGAGAGACAAAGCAGTGGCAGAGTCAAGATTCGCCGTGGGCTCGTCCGCCAGGATCAGCGCAGGTTCTGTGACCATGGCCCGAGCCACAGCAACCCGCTGCCGTTGCCCGCCCGAAAGCTCTCCGGGGCGACGATTTTCAAGGCCGGCGAGACCGATTTCCAAAAACAGTTTTTGCACTCTTTCTCTCCGCCTCTCCACAGGGACGCCCTGTAGGAGCAGGGTGAACTCGGCGTTCTCCATGGCCGTCAGGACAGGCAACAGGTTGTAAGCTTGGAAGACGAAACCGAGGCGCTCAAGACGCATACGAGCGAGATCCCCGGAAGATAAGAGCTGAAGGTTCTTTCCTTCCACCCACACCTCCCCGTCGTCTGCCCGGTCGAGTCCGCCGATGATGTTAAGCAAGGTGGTTTTGCCGGAACCTGAAGGACCGGCAATAGCCAGAAATTCTCCAGGTGCAATCTGTAGACTGACCCCGCGCAGTGCGGGGATCTCGATCGGACCCGTACGGTAGGTCTTTCTCGCCTCCTTCAGCTCCACTGCCCACGTGGCCACATCGCCCTCCAAACCTCGCTCCGCCGTATGCCGTCCAATCGCAACTTTTTCTTCCATGCTCTGCGCCCTGGTTAAATCTGCTCTGCTCCTCTGTGCCTCAAGAAATTTTCTGATTTTCTCCAAGCCCGAAACGAATAGCTCGCTTTTCTAAAACACCTTCAATGCATCAGGCAGCTCTGTCCGTGCTGCCTTGAGCGCCGGATAAAAGGATATGACCGTCGCTGTCAGAAACACGATGCTTACGGACGTGGCGATTCGGCTCAGGCTTAAGCGCGAGTAGATGATAGGGTCAAAAACGAAAGCGGAAGGAGCGCCGCTTTTGAAGAGCCAGTGCAGATCCAACCCGAAGGTCGAAATATAATAGTGGGCACTCGAACCCAACACCAGACCCAGGGCGAGGCTGATCGTCGTGAGAGCCAGAGACTCGCCAATGATCATCCCTGCAAGCTGCAGAGGCCGAAGGCCAAGAGCCTTACAGAGACCAAATTCATAGCGCCGCTCTAGTACTCGCATGAGAATCGTGTTGAGTATCCCCAACCCCACCATCGCTAGCACCACGCCGTTCATAATATAATTAAAGGCCTGGTCCAGCCGAAAGATCTGAACCAGCCTCGGCATAGATTCCCGCCAGGGGAGAACTTCAACCGGTTCTCCCGCCAACTGCTTCCGCAAGTCCCTCGCTACCATCGGCGAGTCACCCTCCCGTTCAAGGAGGATGGCCACCTGAGTCACCCGGTCTGGCACGCCGAGCAGTGCTTGGGCCACGGGCAACGGCAAATGGATGATGTGGGCATCGATCGCTTGCACACCCGTGCGAAAGATCCCGCTCACCCGCAGAAGAGTGCTCTGCATTCCTCCTTCGCCTGCGACCGTGGCTTCGGTGCCAGGCTGTTGCACAGTCTGACTCATGAGCACTACTTTGGCCCCGACCTTCACCTCGAGCTTGCGGGCCAGCTCAGCGCCGATGACAACCCCAGGTCGTTTGTCGTCACTCAGATTGGTCCCCTCGACGATCCGCAAGGGAATCAGGGAGACGGCTCGCTCCTCTTGTGGTAGGACCCCAATAATGCCCACGCCGGCAGCGTTGGCTGCGGAACTTAGCAGCCCAGAGGCCAGAAGCCTGGGACTCATGCCTCGCACAACATGTTTCATGGGCTCGGTATGCAAAAACTCCTCGGTCATAGACACGACCCGGGCCGGAAGCAGGAGATCCTGAGAGCCGGTGTCTTGATACCCCTTCGCCTGGAGGACTACGTGCCCGGTACCGAATCGCACTCCGTCACCAACCATTTTCTCGTGGAGGCCATCGAGCAAGCCCAAAGAGATCAGCAGCAAGGCAAGACCCAAACCCAAGGCCAGCGCAGTCAGCAGGGTACCCCGGGGATTGCGCCAGAGATTGCGCCAGCCGATTTTCACCAGAAGGAGAACAGCCGACATCGCTAGACCTTTCGGAGCGCTTCCGTGGGCCGAAAGCGGGCAGC
>Ga0326597_10005347_pt1 | contig 17858 bp, 17 predicted proteins | sample RVTome_12_FD_203789 | JGI IMG/M metagenome (GOLD analysis project Ga0326597, IMG submission 203789) | Soil microbial communities from uranium-contaminated site in the Upper Colorado River Basin, Wyoming, United States - RVT100D185 | ecosystem: Environmental > Terrestrial > Soil > Contaminated >... | reverse complement strand
CGCGCTGGTCGTGACGGCCACCTCCAGTCGCGCGAGCTTCCGCTGCCTAGGCGAGGGCCGGCGCACGTCGCGGACGGCAGCGGGCGGCGCGGCGACCGTGCCGGCGTCGGTGGTGGTGGTCGGTTCACCCGAGCCGGAGGACCTCGGCTCGGGCGTAGACCCGACCGACGCGGCGGCTCCGCCCGGACGCGCCGGTGCGTCCTTGACGGCCACGGGATCGTCGGCCTCGAGGATCCGGGTCAGCGGGATCCCGACGGGGACATACGAGCCCGCGTCCGCGAGATGCGGTCCCAGGATCCCGGCGGCGGGACTCTCGAGGTCGGCCGTGACCTTGTCGGTCTCGATCTCTGCGAGCGGCTCGCCGACGCTGACGGGATCGCCCGGCTGCTTGTACCAGCGGACGAGCAGGGCCTCCGTCATCGCAAACCCGGTCGCCGGGATGAGTACCTCCCTCATTCGAGATACGATATCACAGACAACTGACCACAAGAGCCAATCCCGATCGGATCGGGACCGTGCGAGGAGTGAGCCGATGGGCGCACCGCATCCGCCATCCGTCGCGCACGTCGGCGTCAGCGTTCCGGACGTCGCGGCCGCGGTAGCGTTCTACACCGAGGCGCTCGACATGGAGATCCTCGTGCCGCCGACCGATGTCCCGCCCGCGACCGGTCACGTCGGGAGCTTCCTGGAAGCGTTCTTCCCCGGCTTTCGCGGCATGCGCGCGGCCCGCGTGATCACGCGTGAGGGGGTCGCGATGGAGCTGTTCGAATGGGACACCGGCGACGACCCGGATTGGCCGACGCCGCCGGTCCACCACGAGCGGCCCGGCTACTTCCACGTCGCGTTCGTCGATCCCGACGTCGAGGGGCGGGTGCAGCGGATCGTGGCGGCCGGCGGCCGGCGACGGACCGACACGTGGCAGGTATGGCCCGACCTCCCCTTCCAGGCCTGCTACTGCGAGGACCCGTTCGGGAACATCGTCGAGGTCATCAGCCACAGCGAGGCGGAGATGCACGGTCGGCCGCGCTACCGAAGCCGGTCGTGACGGGTCATCGTTCGACGTGGACCGGGCTCAGCGGTTCGCCGGGACTTGGAGACGCGGCTGTGTCTCCCAGCTCAGGAGCGCGGTCATCATCCCGCCAGGATCGTCGACGAGCAGCCGGTACGCGGCTGGGGCGTCGACGTGGTCGAAGGTCCGGGCGATGAAGGGTCGCATCGTCAGCTGACCTCGGGCGAGCCAGCCGAGGACGACCTCGTGGTCGACCCAGTAGCAGGTGAACAGGACCGCCGGCTGCTTGAGATGCGTCGGATGCGGATCGATCCCGATCGGGTCCGGGTAGTAGCCCTGGAGACAGATCCGCCCGCGCTCTCGGACGAGCTCGACCATAAGCGCGAACACGTCGCTGCGACCGGTCGTGTCGATAACCACGTCGGCGCCGGCCGGGCGGTGCCGCGCGACCGCCTCGCGCAGCGTCGCCGGGTCAGGCTCGACGACCTCGTCGGCGCTATACTGCGCCGACAGCCGCCGTCGCTCGGGGAAGAGGTCGGTCGCCAGGACCGTCGCACCGCGAAGCCGGGCGAGCTGCCCCGACATCTGCCCGATGACGCCCTGGCCGAGCACCACGACGAGCTCGCCGCTCGCGACGCCGGCCATCTTGATGCCGTTCCAGGCGACCGCCGCCAGCGGTGAGATCGCCGCTTCGGCGAGCGCTAGCCCCGCGGGAAGCGGCAGGGCGGCACCGCCAGGCGCCACCGAGTAGCCGATGTGCCCGGTCCAGTGCTTGTCGCGAAGGCTGGGCTCGTCCAGCCGCGTCTGGTTGATGAACACGGCGTCTCCGACGCGCCGATCAACGACGTCGGGACCCACCCACTCGACGATCCCGACCCGCTGGTAGCCGGGGACGAACGGGTAGGTGGCGTCGATCCCTCCATACCGACCCGTCAGCGTCCAGCGTTCGGTCCCAGCGCTGATGCCGGACAACAACGTCCTGACGACGACGTCGCCGGGGCCGGGGTCAGGCAACCGGACATCGCGAACGACGACCTCGAAACGACCTTCGAACACCACGGCCGGACAGATCAGCACCTCGCACTGCCGTTCCCGGCGAAGCGCCTCACCAGGTCCACTGGTTGGGGCCCTCCCGCGACGGGTCCGATCATCCGGCGACCCGAGTGCCGAACACGTCCTCGAACCGGTCGGAGGGCTCCCAACGGAGAGTCTCGCGGGCGCGTTGGATGCTGAACATCGGCCAGCGCTCCTCGCCCGCGTCGGCCTCGAACTCCCGGATCACTGCGCTGGGGCAGAACTCCTGGGCGAGCTCACGTGTCGGACGGAACGAACAGCTGTCGGCTGCTGCCACGGTGGCCACCAGCGCGCCCTGGATCGGGGCATCGATTGCCGCTTCGATCGCTCGGCTCAGGTCGCCGAGGCTGATCCACGTCCAGAGAATCGGACAGCGCTCCTGCTCCCACAACGGAGTCGTCCACGTCTCGGGATGTTGCACACCGGCGAATCGAAGCGCGATCGTCGTGAGCCCGAATCGCCTCGCGTACATGTCGCAGAGCGTTTCTGCAGCGAGCTTGCCCGCTGCGTATGCGCTCGCGGGTCTACATGCATCGTCCTCGCGGATCGGCAGGAAGTCTGGAATGAACGATGCCGTCAGGCAGCCCGTCACGGCGATGCTGCTCGCGAACACGACCCTGGCCGCCCCGCTGAGCCGGGCGGCCTCGAGCACGTGGTAGGTGCCGCGCAAGTTGACCTCGAGGGTCTCGAGCGGGTCGAGGTCCTCAAGGAACCCCGAGAGATGGACGACGGTGTCGACGCCCCGCATCGCCGCGAGGACCGCGTCGTAGTCGCGGACGTCACCCTGCACGTGCTCGGCCGAGCCATCCGACAAGGGGGATCGGCCGAACGTCCGGATTGGACGGGTGCCGGCGAGGTCCGAGGTCACCCGGCGACCGACGACCCCGCTCGCGCCGGTGATGAGGATGGTCACGCCGTCACCGTGCTGGCCGCGCCCGCCGCCCGCGACGACGCCGCGCGCAGGCGCCGGACAGCGTTCCTGACGACACGACGGACCGATTCACCGGATCGCGCCCATCGTCATGCCGCGCGTGATCTGGCGTTGGAATACGAGGTAGAAGAGCAGCGTAGGCAACGTCGCCGCCGCCATCGCGGCGAACACCAAGGCGTGGTCCGTCGCATATTGAGAGGTGTACCCGAGTAGCCCGACGGTGATGGTCTGGCTTGTCGACTTGTTCAGGATGATGAATGCGAAGAGCAGTTCGCTCCAGATCCCGACGAAGTTGACGATCGCCATGCTCGATATCGCGCCCCGCGACATCGGAATGACGATCTGCCTGAACATCCGGAACTCGCTCGCGCCATCGACTCGCGCCGCATCGATCACCTCGCTCGGAAAGGAACTGAAGTACGCTCGAAGGACGACGACCGTCAGCGGCAGCCAGAAGGCCGAATAGAGCAATGCGATCCCGATCAAGTTGTTGCGCAACCCGAGAGTCCCCATAAGAACGAAGACAGGGATCAGCGCCGCATGGACCGGGACGGCCAGCGTCAACAGGACGAGTCGATAGATGAGTTCGCGTCCCGGAAACGAATAGCGCGACAAGCCGAAAGCGGCCATCGCTGACACCGTCGTCAGGAATGCGAGAGTCAGCCCGGTCACGATGAAGCTGTTCACGAGGTATGGCGCCATCGGCTGATAGATCGATCCTTCGAAGAGCATCCTCGTGAAGTTTTCAAAGTGCGGACTGTCGGGCAGGCTCAGCGGGTACAAGACGATCTGAGCGTCCGTCTTAAAGGCGTTGATGAAGAGAAAGGCCAGCGGCAGGACCTGGCCGAGCGTCCACAGAATCAGTGCCGCATATGTCCCAACGCGGACGATGTCGCCAAGGGCTTTCCGAGCCGACCTGGGGCCGATCGCCCGACTAAGGTCGTTGGTGGTCACATCAGTACTCGTAGCTCGCGGGACGAACGAAACGTAGGTAACCCAACGTGAAGACGATGATCAAGGCGGCCATGACGACGGCGATGGCAGATGCGTAGCCGAACCGTTCGAACATGAATCCCTGCCGGTATAGGTAGACACCCAGGACCAGCGAGGAGTCCCCTGGACCGCCCTGCGTCATCGCCCAGACGATGTCGAAGACCTTCAACGAGAAGATGATCTGCAGCAGGACGACGATGGCGATGACGGGCTTGATCAAGGGGATCGTCAGGCTTCTCGTCCGCTGCCAGAGGCTTGCCCCTTCGATCACCGCTGACTCTTCGAGTTCGCGGGGGATATTCTCCATGGCCGCCAGAAAGATGATCATCGGGAAGCCGCTGAACTGCCAGATCGTCACAAGAATGATTACCGGCAGGGTGGTGTCGGCGTTACCTAACCAGTCGGGCGGATCGCTGACACCGAACAGACCCAGAATGCTGTTGATCGGGGTGTCGCCAGACGCCAGCAGTTGGCTCCAGAGCACGCCAGTCACCGTCATCGAGACCATCACAGGGATGAACCACGTGATCTTGAAGACCCGCCACCCGCGGACTCGGCTGGCTATCGCGACGGCCAGGACCAACCCGATCACAACCGTCCCGAGGGCGGCACCGACCGTGAAAGCGATCGTATGCCGAAGCGTCAGGCTGAACTGCGGGTCAACAGCCAGCCGCTGGAAATTGCGTACGCCTATGAAGACCGGCTCGCCCAGACCGTCCCAGCTGTACAGGCTGAGCTGGATCGAGCGAAACAGCGGGTACAGCACGAAGACGGCCATCAACGCCAGGGCCGGCGCCATGAAGAGGTACGGGACCATGCTGCGGCGAGCTGACGCCACCACGGAGCGGGTCAAAGTGCGCGGCGACCAGCGGCCGCCGCGCACGCGCGTGGGTTCCAGACCCTTAGCGGTCACTCTCCCGCGCGAATCTTGTCGCACGCGGCGTCGAGCTCCGCGGCACTGGCAGCTGGCGTGATCGATCCGTCGAGCAGCTTTTGCGAATGGGTGTAATCCAATTGGACTGGTTCGGCAGGCCCGTAATCACCCCATGGTCCGAAGGTACCCACGGTGTTGAGGGCGGAGAACATGTCCACCATGAGGGGCGTGTTGCCCTTCTTGAACGCTTCGACATCGACGTCGGTTCGAGCAGGGATCAGCACGCCGAGCGAGGCGACCATGTCCTGTTGCTCCTTTGACACGAGGAACTTCAAGAACTCCTTGGCGGCCTCCGTGTTCTTGCCGTCTGCCATGACCATCAGGGCATTGCCGGCGTACGTCAGGATCTTCGGAGCGATGGTCGGATCGAGCTGCGGATGCATGAACCAGCCGATATCCATGTTCGGGGCGAGCTTCGGGAGAGACCCAGAGCCCGCCGCCCAGGAACCATCCGACAACATCGCGGCCTTGCCTGTTGCGAAGTAGGCCTGTGCATCAGCAAACGCTCGCCCCAGCGTGCCGTCTGCAAAGACCTTCTTCTTCCCATAGTCGACGAATGCCTGCTGGCCGGCGATGAACCGCGGGTCGGAGAACTTGTATTTCGGCACTCCGCCCGCGACCGCGGCAGCGACGTAGTCAACTTGAACCTCGGATGGCACAAGGCGCTGCGTCAGGTCATCCTTCATGATCGCCAAAGGCCAGGCGTCCTTGCCGCCAATGCTTAGGGTGTCGAGGCCGGCTGCGCGAATCTTGTCGCACATCGCATAGAACTCTTCGACGGTCTTGTGCCAGGGTGTTGGCATCGCGGGAGCCTCGATGCCGTGCTTGGCGAATAGCGCCTTGTCGTAGTAGATCGGCGTGTGGAACACGAACGTATCCGGCACCGCGTAGTAGTGGCCGTCCGGGCTTCGGTACAGGTCGAGCGTCTGTTGAGGATACGCCTTGTCCCATCCCTCGGACGCGTACAGGTCGTCGAGTGGCTCGAGCAGCCCGTTCTTCGCCATGCTCGCGTGGCGACCGCCGCCACCGACCCAATACCACGCCAAGTCCGGCTTGTCGCTCGATGCGGCGATCTGTGGGAAGTTCGCCTTGTAGGCGTTGTCGTCAGGACTCGGAAGGTTGAGCGTGACGAAGCTGTTGGCCTGACTCGCGTTCCAGAGATCTACCGCCGGCTTGTAGCGTTCTGCATTCGGCCCCGTATTGCTGTCAAAGGTGAGTTTGACGGCCGATGGTGGAGTGCTTGGCGAGGGTGGCGGCGGCGACGAAGCCGGCGCAGCCGATGGTGCGCCTCCCGATGGCGCGACCGAACTAGCCGCCGGGGCACACGCAGCGATGAGACCCGCCGCGGCGGTGGCGCCCGTCGCATACAAGAACTTCCGCCGAGAAATCTGCGGATTGAGCGAATCTGTCATCAACGGCCTCCTCTGATCATCGGATCCTTGGGTTCGCCAAGATCGGCGCAAGGGGTCCGATTCCTCCTCCACAAGGACTGGGCGAAAGCCTAAATACCGCGGCCCCTGATGTCAATGGTTTGTGATATCGTATTACGTGTCGTCGGGCGCGCACTCGTCGGATGCCCCTTTGACAGCGGAACGCACCGGGGTCCCTGGAGCCACGCGCTTCATGTCTCGGCCGAATGGGCAGACGATCCAGGCGGCGCCTTCGACGCCGGGACCGCTGGACGTTCTGAGCGTCACGGAGTCCGATTTCTCTCCCATGACAAGTTTGCCTTGGCGAACGCGCCGCGGGCCGGCACCCGGACGGGCAGGTCACCAACGCGATTGGTCGGCCCACGGGGACCATCCCGCTTCGGTGGCTCAGGCCAGGCGCTCCCCGATGCGAATGACATCGATGGTCTGACCAGTTGGGAGCCGCGGCTCGCGTCGCACGTCAGCGCGTGCATATGGCTCAGTCTCGGCACGACGTCACCGGTCTGGTCATACCGGCGCGATGGGTCTATTGCGTCATGACAGGATCTTCGAGGAGCGCGCGCCGCGAGCGACGGATATGCGCGACGAGCATAGTCACCGCTGCCTCCTTGTCGCGACGACGAACCGCATCCAGGAGGTCGTGGTGCTCAGCCTGCGCCGCCACGAGGTTCTCGCCGGTCCTCGAGTACAGCCGGATGTACGGCTCGATGGCGACCCAGATCGTGCGGATCGTGCTCAGGACCCGGGGGTAGTCGGCCGGCGAGTAGAGCGCGATGTGGAAGCGCAGGTTCGCCTCGCGCCACGCCTGCGGTTCGGTCGTGCTGTCAAGCAGAGTCAGGATCGCGGCAGCGGTGTCGATGTCGGCCTCGGAGGCCAGATCGATCGCCCGCTCGAGGGCCAGCGTCTCCAGCCGTAGCCGGATCTCCGTGAACTCCAGGAGGTCGCGGGCCGATAGGCGCAGGACTCGGACGCCGGCGCCGCGATCAAGCTCAACGAGCCCCTCGGCCTCGAGGCGCCGGATGGCCTCGCGCACCGGGGTCGTGCTCACACCAAGGAGCCGCGCGAGCTCCTGGAGGCCGATCCCGCTCGAGTCGTCCCGGCTCGGGAGCTCGCCCGCCTCGATCGCGTCGCGCAGCCGCTGATAGACCAGTTCCTGGAGCGACGGAGCGTTGATGGGGCCGATCAGATCTGGCACGAGCGCACCTTACCATAGGGTTGTCAGTATCTGTGATGCGTGATATCGTGCGTGAATGGCCACTTTTGGCATGATGCTGACCCTGCGCGACGATCCCGCGGGGATCGCGGCCTACGTCGAAGCCCACCGGCGTGCCTGGCCCCCCGTGAAAGCCCGCCTTCGCGAGGTCGGCATCTCGTCGATGCTGATCTTCCTCCGTGGTCGTCGCCTGTTTATGGTCTTCGAGGCTCCTGAAGGGTTCGACCCCGACCGTGACTTCGCTGTGCTCCTCGATGACCCGACCTACGTGGAATGGGATCGCCAGATGCGCGAGCTGCAAGAGCCCGCGCCCGAGGCGTGGCCGGGCGAATGGTGGGCGCCGATGGATCTAGTGTTCGACCTGAACTGGCCCGACGACCCGGGCGAGGCCGGCCGATGACGCCGCGAGGGCCGGGCTGATGGTCGATCCCTGGCAGGTCAGGCCGGTCGGTCGGACGGCCCTTCGGGTGACCACCCTCGGCTTCGGGGCCGCGTCGATCGGTGGTCTGTACGCGTCGGTCGACGAGTCGGACGGGGTCGACGTCGCGCGGTACGCCTACGAGATGGGGATCCGCTACTTCGACGTGGCCCCGATGTACGGCTATGGTAACTCGGAGCGGCGGCTCGGCCGGGCCCTCGTCGAACGGCCACGCGATTCCTTCGTCCTGTCGACCAAGGTCGGCCGGCTCCTGCGCGCCGACGCTCCGCCGGATCCCGGCCAGGCCTTCGACGGCAAGAACGACTACTACTACAAGGGCGTCCCGCCGGTAAACCCGATGTTCGACTTCAGCCGGGACGCGATCCTGCGGTCGGTCGAGGAGAGCCTCGAGCGGCTCGGCCTCGACCGCATCGACATCCTGTACCTGCACGACCCGGACGACCACTGGGAGCAGGCCATCGGCAAGGCCTATCCCGCGCTGCACGATCTCCGCGCGCAGGGCGTCGTGGGCGCCATCGGCGCGGGCATGAACCAGGCCGAGATGCTGGCCCGGTTCGCCCGCGAGGGCGAGTTCGACGCCTTCCTGTGCGCCGGCCGCTACACGATCCTCGACCAGGTGGCGATCCGGGAACTCCTCCCGGTCTGCGTCGAGCGCGGCATCTCGATCGTCATCGGCGGCGTGATGAACAGCGGGCTGCTGGCGAACCCGGTCGCCGGGGCGCGCTTCAACTACCTGCCCGCCGACGAGGCCACCGTGGCCCGGGCGCAGCGGCTCAAGGCGGTCTGCGAGCGGTTCGATGTCCCCCTTCGGGCCGCCGCCATGCAGTTCCCGTTCGCCCACCCGGCGGTCGTGTCCGTGCTTGCCGGCGTCCGCACGCGGCAGCACCTCGACGACGCCGCGGCGATGCTCGAGGTCCCGCTCCCTGCCGACCTGTGGGAGGAGCTTCGACGCGAGGGCCTGATCGCGCCCGAGGCGCCAACGCCGGTCGCGGGGCCGGCATCGTGACTGGGATCGTCGACGCCCACCAGCATTTCTGGGACCCGGCGACCGGAGTCTACCCTTGGATGACCGACGAGCTGGCCGCGATCCGGCACCGATTCGCGCCCGACGACCTGCGACCCACCCTCGAGCGGCGGGGCGTCTCCCGGACGATCCTGGTCCAGACGCGTTCGAGCCTGCCTGAGACCGTCGGGTTCCTCGAGACCGCGGCATCGACCGACTTCGTGGCCGGTGTCGTCGGCTGGGTCGACCTCACGGATGAGGCCGTGGCCGGCGTCCTGGATCGTCTCCGCTCCGGGCCGACTGGACGCTGGTTGGTCGGGATCCGTCACCAGACGCACGACGAACCGGACCCGGATTGGCTTACGCGACCGGACGTCATGCGCGGCCTCCGGGCCGTCGGGCGCGCCGGCCTTCCGTACGACCTCGTCGTGCGGACCCGCGAGCTCCCCGCGTCGCTCGAGATTGCCACCAGGATCCCCGAGCTGACGCTGGTCATCGACCACATCGCGAAGCCCGAGATCCGACACGGGCAGTTCGAGCCGTGGGCGGAGCGGATGGCCGCCCTGGCCGCCATGCCCAACGTCACGTGCAAGGTGTCGGGCATGGTCACCGAGGCGGACTGGTCGTCCTGGACGCGAGCCGAGCTTCGCCCGTACGTCGACCTGGTCCTCGGCTGGTTCGGACCCCGTCGCCTGCTGTTCGGATCCGACTGGCCGGTGTGCCTCCTCGCCGCCACGTACGACGAGGTGCTCGACGCCGTCGAGGACCTCCTCGCGAGCCTGACCCCCGCGGAGCGCAACGAGGTCTTCGAGGGGACCGCCACCCGGGTCTACGGCCTGTGAGCGACCCGGCGACCGTATACCCGACCGACACGACGCCCGACGAGCCCTCCGCGTTGGCGGTGCACCGGGCGATGCTCCGGCTGCGCGAGTTCGAGACCAAGGTCTACGAGATCTTCCTGCTCGGGATGGTCCGCGGGACCACCCACCTGTCGCTCGGTCAGGAGGCGATCGCCGCGGGCTTCGCGGCGATGATGCGACCGGACGACTACACGTTCTGCACCTATCGCGGGCACGCCCACGTCCTCGCCCGGGGCGCCCCGATGGCGCCGACCCTGGGCGAGCTGATGGGGCGTGACGGGCTTAATGGCGGCAAGGGCGGCTCGATGCACCTCACCAGCGTCGAGCATGGCGCGATGGGCTCGTACGCGATCGTCGGGGCGCATCTGCCGATCGCCGCCGGCGCCGCCTGGTCGGCGACGCTCCGCGGCTCCGGCCAGGTGGCGGTCTGCTTCTTCGGCGACGGGACCACGAACATCGGAGCGTTCCACGAGGCGCTCAACGTCGCCGCCACGTGGCGCCTGCCGGTCGTCTTCGTGTGCGAGAACAACCTGTACATGGAGTACACCCCGATCGATAGCGTCACCGCGGTACCGAACCCGGCCGCCGACCGCGCCTCGGCCTACGGCCTCGAATCGATCATCGTCGACGGCAACGACGTGGACGCGGTCATGGCGGTCGCCAGGACCGCGATCGACCGGGCGCGGGCGGGCGACGGGCCATCGCTCATCGAGGCCAAGACCTACCGTCACAGCGGGCACTCGCGGGCCGACCCAGGCAAATACCGGCCGGCCGGCGAGCTCGAGGCGTGGATGCAGCGCGACCCCATCGTCCGAAGCCGCGAGCGCCTGATCCAGGGCGGGCTCGACAAGGCCACGATGGAGGCGCTCGAGGCCGAGGTCCGCGCCGAGGTGGAGACGGCTCTCCAGGTGGCATCGACCCTGCCCGAACCCAGCGTCGACGCGGTGGACCGGCAGCTGTGGTCCGACGGAGGCTCCCGGTGGCGGAACTGACCTACCGCGATGCGGTCACCGCGGCGCTGCGCCAGGAGATGGCGCGCGACCCGTCGGTCGTCCTGCTCGGCGAGGACGTGGCCGCGGCCGGCGGCGTCTTCAAGGCGACGCCCGGGCTCCTCGAGGCCTTCGGCCCCGAACGCGTCCGCGACACTCCGATCTCGGAGCAGGCGGTGATCGGGCTGGCGATGGGCGCGGCGATGACCGGCGTCCGGCCGGTTGCCGAGATCATGTTCTCGGACTTCCTCGCGACCTGCTGGGACCTCGTCGCCAACCAGGTCGCAAAGACCCGCTACATGACGAACGGACAGGTCTCGATCCCGATCACCATCCGGACGGCGAACGGGGCCGGTCTCCGCTTCGGCGCGCAGCATTCCCAGAGCGTTGAGAACTGGGCGATGGCCATCCCCGGGCTCAAGGTGGTCGTTCCGTCCACCCCAGCCGACATGCTCGGCCTGCTGGCCAGCGCGATCCGCGACCCCGATCCCGTCCTCGTCTTCGAGCACAAGGCGCTCTACCCCGAACGCGGGGTCGTGCCCGACGGCGAGCACACGGTCCCGCTCGGGGTCGCTCGCGTTGTGCGGCCCGGGACGCACGCGACGGTCGTCACGACCGGGTTGATGGTGAGCCGGACCGAGGCGGCGGCCGAGGTCCTCGCCGCCGAGGGGATCGACGTCGCCATCCTCGACCTCCGCACCCTCATCCCGCTGGACACCGCGGCGATCCTCGATTCGGTCCGGGCGACCGGCCGGCTGTTCACCGTCGAGGAGAACCCGCGGGTCCTCGGCTGGGGTGCCGAGATCGCGTCGATCGTCGCGGAGGAGGCGATCTTCGACCTCGAAGGGCCGATCGTGCGCATCACCGCGCCCCATGTCCCACTCGCTTCGTCGTCAATGCTGGAGGATGCCGCCTTGCCGTCCGTGACTCGGATCTCCGACATCATCCGACGCAGCCTGTCGTGAGGCCGCGCGGATGACGGACATCGCGGAACCGCCGGTCCCCGCAGGGGCCGTCGAGGTCTACCGGATGCATATCGACGGTGCCTGGGTCGATGCGGTGTCGGGCGCCACGCTCGACACCGAGAACCCGTACACGGAGCGCGTGTGGGCGACCGTCCCCGATGGCGGGGCGGAGGACGTCGACCGTGCCGTGCGGGCCGCCAGGGCGGCCTTCGACGACGGCCCCTGGTCGCGGATGCGAGGCGCCGAGCGTGGTCGCCTCATGCGCCGGCTGGCGGCGCTCATTGACGCACAGAAGGACAAGATCGCGCGGGCCGAGGTCACCGACAACGGCAAGCTCCTGCGCGAGATGCACGCGCAGCTCGCCTCGATCCCCGACTACTTCGAGTTCTTCGCCGGGGCTGCCGACAAGATCCACGGTGATCTCATCACCCCCGCCAAGGGCGACTACCTGGTGTTCGAGGTGAAGGAGCCCGTCGGCGTCGTCGGGGCCGTCACCCCTTGGAACTCACCGGTCCTGCTCCTCGCCTACAAGCTGGCGCCCGCGCTGGCCGCCGGCTGCACGTTCGTCCTCAAGCCCGCCAGCGAGGCGCCGGTGTCGGCGCTCCTGTTCGCCGGACTCGTGGCGGAGGCCGGGTTCCCGCCGGGCGTGTTCAACGTGGTGACGGGTCTCGGATCGGTCGCCGGCGCCGCCCTGGTCGCCCACAGCGGCGTCGACAAGGTGGCGTTCACCGGATCGACCGAGACCGGTCAGGAGGTGGCCGTTGCCGCGGCCCGGCACCTTGCACCGGCCACCCTGGAGCTCGGCGGCAAGTCCGCGAACATCATCTTCGAGGACGCCGACCTCGACGATGCCGTCGACGGCATCGTCGCCGGGATCTTCGCGGCCGCCGGCCAGAGCTGCGTCGCCGGCTCGCGCCTCGTCGTGCATCGCTCGATCCACGACCGGATCGTCGAGCGGGTGATCGAGCGAGCCCGGGCGATCCGCCTCGGCGACCCGATGGCGGCGACGACCGAGATGGGGCCGCTGTCCCATCGCCGCCACATGGAGAAGGTGCTCGATCACATCGCGGGCGGCGTGCGCGACGGCGCCACCCTCGCGGCCGGCGGCGCGAGGCCCTCGACCCAGCCGCTCGGCTATTTCGTCGAACCGACGGTCTTCGTCGACGTCCGCAACGACATGACGATCGCCCGCAACGAGGTCTTCGGTCCGGTCCTCGCCGTCGTCCCGTTCGAGGGCGACGACGAGGCGGTCGCGATCGCCAACGATTCGCCCTACGGCCTGGCCGCCGGGCTGTGGACGCAGGACCTGCGACGGGCCTACCGGGCGGCCCGCCGGCTGCGCGTTGGCACGGTCTGGATCAACGCCTACCGCGTCGTCAGCCACGAGGTCTCCAACGGCGGCTGGAAGGGCAGCGGATACGGCCGGGAGAACGGCCTCGAGGGTCTCCGCGGGTTCCTGGCGACCAAGTCGATCTGGACGAACCTGGCCGAGGAGCGACGTGACCCGTTCAAGCTGGGCTAGCCGGCGACCGGGGAGCCCGCGATGACCGATCCGCTCGCGGGGATCGTCGTCATCGCCTGGGAGCAGGCCGTGGCCGCGCCTCTCGCCACGCGACACCTCGCCGACCTGGGCGCCTCGGTCATCAAGATCGAGCGCCCAGGCGACGGCGACCAGGCCCGCCACTACGACGGCGCCGTCGAGGGCATGAGCGCCCATTTCGTCTGGCTCAACCGGGGCAAGCGAAGCGTCGCCCTCGATCTCAAGGACGCCCGCGGCCGGGCGCTGCTCGGGGGGCTCCTGGCCCGCGCGGACGTCTTCGTCCACAACCAGGGTCCCGGCGCGGCGAGCCGGCTGGGCCTCGCCTTCGAACAGCTGTCGCCGCGCCACCCGTCGCTCGTCCAGTGCGCGATCAGCGGCTACGGTCCGGCCGGTCCGTACCGGGACCGCAAGGCGTACGATCTCCTCGTCCAGGGGGAGGCGGGCGTCATGGCGCTCACCGGCTCGGATGCACACCCGGTGAAAGCCGGCATCCCCGTGGCGGATATCGCGGCCGGCATGTACGCGTTCTCGAGCATCCTGGGCGCCCTGTATGCGCGACAGCGCGACGGTGTCGGCGCCACGATCGAGATCACCATGCTCGAGAGCCTCACGGAATGGGTGACCGCCGCCACCGCCGTCTCGATGTACGCTGGACGCGAGCCGGCGCGGATGGAAGCGCGCCACAGCTTCATCGTCCCGTACGGGCCGTACCACGTGGCCGACGGGTTCGTGAACATCGCCGTGCAGAACGAATCGCAATGGCGACGCCTGTGCGCGGACGTCCTAGCCTCACCCGATCTGGCGGACGATCCGCGGTTCCGCACCAACGAGCTGCGGTTGGCGAATCGCGACGCGCTCGAGCCGTTGATCGAAGCCCGCTGGCGCGACGTGCCGAAGGCCTCTCTCGAGGCGCTTCTCGAGGCCGCCGACGTCCCGTTCGGGGATCTCCGCAGCCTCGGCGAGGTGACCCGCCATCCCCAGCTCGCGGCCCGCGACCGCTGGACCGAGACCGACAGTCCGGTCGGGACGCTGCGGACGCTCCTCCACCCCATGAACATCGCCGGCCTGAGCCGGCCGCGAACGAGGATCCCGACGCTAGGCGAGGACACGGACGAGGTCATGCGCGAGTTCGGGCTCGCTGACGCGCCCGCCGAGGCCGAGCGATTCCGACCCACCAGGCGAGCGGTCCCCTGATGCGCGCGCCGGGTCCCCTGCCCGTCGCTCGGGTCGACACCTCCGTCGCGACCGGGATACCTCGGCGGGTGGACCTCCCGCTGCGCTTCTGGAACCAGGTCGCCCACTACGCCACGCCAGCCTCCGACACCCACAAAGTCGGGCTCGCGATCCGGGAGGGAACGCGGCCGGTCGAGCGCATGCTGGCCGCCCAGGGGCTCGCCGCCGACGACGTCGCGGCGCGACTCGGGCTCGACGCTGCGGCCGTCGCGGACGCGCTCTCGACGCCGGTCCGGGCGCCCGTCGTCGTGCTCGACGGTGAGGACGCCGTGGCCCAGGGCGTGGGGCCGTGGAGCTCGGTGCTCGCCGTCGCGGGCGAGGCGTTCCGGGACGGCGACTGGGGCGCGCCGCCCGGGCTGGGTACGGTCCGCGCCTTCCGGGTCAACCGGCTCGTCGACCGGGGCGCGCCAGACCGGGTCGCGGCGCTGCTGCGCTCGCTGGCCGTTCCGGCCGGACCGGACGCGTATCCGCTTGACGCGGTGGTGTACCCGAAGGCCGAGACGCCCGACGAGATCGGCGTCCTCCTCGACCTCCTCGACTCGACCGAACGGACGCTGCGCCTGCCGAGCGAGCACATCCGGGTGGCGCTCATCGCCGAGTCGGCGGCGGCGATCGCCGACCTGGACACGCTGGCCACCCGCGCCGGACCCCGACTGTGCGCCATCATCGCCGGCATGGCCGACTACGTCGCCGATGTCGGGGCCATGGCCGATCCCGACCTGTTCCCCGGTGGCCGCTGGGTGCGATCCGTGGTCGTGAACGCCGCGGCCGCCCGCGGCGTGCCTGCGATCGACGGCATGACGATGGCCTACCCGCTGCGCCATCACGGACCGGCCACCGAGGACGGTCGTCGTCGGTTCCTCGACCGCGTGGCGCTCGCCTTCGAGTCGGCGCGAGACGCGTTCGACCTCGGGATGTCCGGCAAGTGGGTGGGCCACCCGGTCCAGCTGTTCGCCGTGCTGCTCGCCTGGCGGACGACCCTGCACCCGGCCTTCGTCGACGCCCAGGTCGAGGTGCTCCGGGCGTATCGGGCCGCGCTCGACCGCGGCGACGGCGTCCTCGCCATCGAGGGGAGCATGGTCGACGCCGCCTCCGAGCGCCTGGCCCGGGTCAGGTTGCGGCGGGCCGCGGCCACCGGGCTCCTCGACGCGGCCCGGGCGTTCGAGCTCGGGGTCATCGCCCCGGGTGAGCTCGTCCCGGCGGCGGACCACCTCCGCGCCGCGACCGGCTGACGGCGATGGCGACGACCCGGGACGCGTCGACGTGAGCGACACCCCGCGGCTGACCGGTCGGACCGCGCTCGTCACCGGCGCGGGCGGCGACATCGGTCGGGCGATCGCGCTGCGGCTCGCCTCGGACGGCGCGACCGTCCTGGCCCTGGACGTCGCGCTCGAGCGCGCCGCCCGGACGGCCGACGACATCGCCGCGGCCGGCGGTCGCGCCCTGCCCTACGGGGCGGACGTCCGCTCCAGCGCCGACGTCGGACGAGTCCTCGATAGCGCCGAGGCCGTGGTGGCGCCGGTCACCCTCGTCGTCGCGGCGGCCGGCGTGATCTCGCCTGCCCCGTTCGTCGACCTGTCCGAGGCGGCCTGGCAACGGACGATCGACATCAACCTGACCGGCGCGTTCACGACCGTCGGGGCGGTCGCCCGACGGCTCATCGGCCGCGGATCGGGTGGTGCTATGGTCCTCCTCTCCTCGGTGTCGGGGCGCGGTGCGCGTCCCGACACCGCCGACTACGCCGCGAGCAAGGCCGGCGTCATCAGCTTGGCGCACTCGTCGGCGAGCGCCCTCGGGCGCCACGGCATCCGGGTGAACGCGGTGTGCCCCGGGATCGTCGAGGGCGAGATGACCCAGCGCCTGCATCAAGCTCGCGCGGCGCAGGCCCACATCACCGTCGAGCAGTCGCTGCGGGCTGTCCTCGACGGCGTCGCGCTCGGGCGCGCGGGGCAGCCGAGCGAGGTGGCGGACGTGGTGGCCTTCCTGCTGTCGGACGAGGCGAGCTACGTCACCGGGCAGGCGCTCAACGTGTGCGGGGGCCTCGCGTACGACTGATGCCGGGCAGGGCCTACCAGGACAGGCTCGCGCCGGCGTTCATGGCCAGGTTCCCGCCGTCCACCGGGAGCATGACCCCGGTGACCATCCGGGCGGCGTCCGACACGAGGAACACGACGGGACCCACGACGTCGTCCGGCCGCCCCAGGCGACCGAGCGGGATCCCGCCGCGCAGCCGCTCGACCATGGCCCGAGCGCGCGGGCTGTCGTCCTCGAGGAGCGCCCTGAACCCGGGCGTTTCGAACTGGCAGGGCTGGATCGCGTTGACGCGGATGCCGTCCTTGGCCCATTCGATGGCCAGCTCGCGCGTTAGGCCGACGATCCCGTGCTTGGCCACGCTGTACACGAAGTTGCCCCGGCCGAGGGCGCTGCTTCCCGCGATCGAGCTGATGTTGACGATCGCGCCCGGGACCCCGGCATCGATCATCCGCCGGCCCGCCTCGCGTGCGCACAGGAAGTAGCCGGTCAGGTTGACGTGGAGGCTGGCCTCCCATGCGTCGACCGGATAGCGCTCCGGGTGCTCCCGGTGCGGGGGGAGCATCGCATTGTTGATGAGGATGTCGGCCGTACCGAACGCCGATTCGGCGCGTTCGAACAGCTCGCCGACGTCCGCCGCCACGGACACGTCGCAGCGGACCGCGATGCCCGAGCCTCCCTGCTCGCCGATCAGCGCGATCGTCTCCGCCGCCCCCGTCTCGTTGAGGTCGCCGACGACGACCCGGGCGCCGGCGCGGGCCAGGCCGATCGACATGGCACGGCCGAGGCCCGACGCGCCGCCGGTCACGACCGCGACGCGGCCGGTCAGGTCGAAGAGCCAGCGGTCCTCAGCCATGGTTGCCTCCGCGGTTCGCCTCGACGAGCGGGCCGACCTCGTCCGGGCCGCGGAGCACGCGCAGCACGAGCCGATGCTCGACCGATTCGCCGGGCTCGAGTGATCGGAGCAGGCCGAGCCGTTTCTGCTCCTGGCGTCCGAACTGGTTGGTTGACGGCTCCAAGCCGACGAAGTAGAGCCCCTCGCTGACGACCCGGGCCGAGTGGAAGATCGGCATCCGCTCGTGCTGCCAGGTGACCGCCAGGGCCAGCCCACCGGCTACGTTGGGGTTCACCACCGTCGCGCTGACGAGCCCCTCCTCGTTCGGGATCAGCTCGAACTCGGCCGACTGGAGGACGTGGTCGCGCTGCGGGGCCGG
>Ga0326597_10005346_pt1 | contig 17862 bp, 23 predicted proteins | sample RVTome_12_FD_203789 | JGI IMG/M metagenome (GOLD analysis project Ga0326597, IMG submission 203789) | Soil microbial communities from uranium-contaminated site in the Upper Colorado River Basin, Wyoming, United States - RVT100D185 | ecosystem: Environmental > Terrestrial > Soil > Contaminated >... | reverse complement strand
TCGCGCAAAGACGCAAAGACGCCAAGTTCGGAGAATTCGGAAAATATTCTTAACTTTGCGCCTTGGCGTCTTGGCGCGATAAATTGTCTTGCAGTCGTTTTGTCCAACATTTCTGAGGTAAGAATCTAGGCCGGCGTAGGAACATCGTGAGCTGTACCGCCAAATTATTCTTGCCAAGTGGCGGCGCGAGAGAACCCCCTAGCTCATTTGACACTGCGTTGAAAAGGGATTCAAAAGCGGCGCCAAACTCGATCCTAAAAGCGGCCCTTGCGTCACCCGTCGGTCTCGGGGATTTGCGTAGAATTGCCGATAAGTTGCGCCTCTTTGTCGGCCGTGCTGTATGGATGAAATACGGCGTATTATTGACATGCCATAGACTGCCAAAATAGCCCACTTTATCCTTGACAACAAACGAAGCTTATACTATTTTGAACGAAATTTGCTGATATTCATTTCATCGGGAGGCAGTGATGGAAAAAAATAAGTATCTTGCGCTGACCGTCGTGGGGTTTTTTCTCACCGGTTGCACAGGGGTGATGACGAAGAATCAAGCCGCATTGGTCGGTGCTCTGACCTGCGGCACGATGGGGGCAGCCGGGGCGGGGGCTACCGCCCGCGACCACGACCGTAGTGTAGGCGGCTCCATTGCGGTTGGTGCGATTGGCGGAGCATTGCTCTGCGGTGGACTGGCATATCTGATGACCGAAGATCCGAAGCCAAAGCCAGCCCCGCCCCCTCCACCACCACCACCTCCTCCTCCGGCGCCGAAGCCAAAGCCAGCTCCACCACCACCACCACCACCGCCGCCGCCTCCTCCCGCGAAGCCGAAGCCGGCGCCCAAGGTGGAACGGACTATTATCTTGGATGATGTGCTCTTTGATTTCGACAAGAGCAACATCAAGCCGGAAGCAGGGGCCATTTTGGATCGCCTGGTCGCTTTCATGAAGGAGAACAAGGACAAAAAGGCCGCGCTGTCAGGGCATACCGATAACGTCGGCACCGATGCTTACAACCAAAAACTTTCCCAAAGGCGGGTGAATTCGGTTAAAGATTTCGTCGTGAAGAAAGGCGTCGAATCCGGCCGAGTTTCGGGCCAAGGTTTTGGTGAGAGCAAGCCGATCGCCGACAACAAGACCAAAGAAGGCCGCGCGAAGAACCGTCGCGTTGAGATCAAGGTCAACTAGGGAAAACCGGCCGGGAGCGGTGATGCGATTAAAAAGGAAAGCGGTATTAACGTTCCTTGCGTTCGCGTTGCTGTTCCCGGCTCTTTCTCCCGCTCAGACGGTCAACTTTAAGGAGATCCAGGCCCGGATATTGGAATACAAAGCGTGGCTGGATCGACTCGGTTCCAACGGTTCCCGCTACTGGGTGCGGCTCGACGGCAGCAAAAGGCCGCACAGACTCTACATCGGAGAAGGTTTTCTGCAAGCCGATCCAGGTGAGAAGGAACACTTCGTCGAAATCTTTTCGCGCTTTCTCGCCGGCCACCCAGAAAAGAACATGCTCATCGATATCTTTGACCCCGCAACGGGCAAATGGATTGGCGAATACGGTTTCGGCGGTTTCAGACTTTTCTAGCGCCAATCTCGATCGTTTCATCTCCCGTTTCTTTTGCTCCTGAAAATTTTCAGTTATTGATCATCTTGGGTCGAGATGAAATAGCGCTTTGCCTGGTTTCCGGCGCACCTCGCGCCGCTCTGGTTTTGGATCGAAAACCATGCGCTCGATAACGCAGATCCGAGAAGATGCCCGGGCGATATTTGACGCTGGTTTAAAGCGTGCGAACGCCGCGGATGCGGTTAAGAACTGGGTGCGCCGCGAACGGGATGCGCTTGACGTCGCCGGCGTCCGCTACGAGCTGTCCAAGTATCGCGCGGTCTACGTCGTGGGAGCGGGAAAGGCCGCGGCTAAGATGGCTTCCGCTGTCGAAGAACTCCTGCGAGACCACATTTCCTCCGGCATCGTCGTCGTCAAGTATGGTCACAAGCTCGCGCTCAGCCTCGTCGAGATTATCGAAGCGGGACATCCTTTGCCGGATGAAGCCGGGGTGGCGGGGACGACGCGAGTCATCGATCTCTTGCGCCGAGCAAAGGAGGAAGATCTCGTAATCTTGCTCCTCTCCGGCGGTGGCTCGGCTCTGCTGCCTTGTCCGGTCGATCCAATAACGCTGGACGACAAGATTCGAACTACGCAAACGCTACTGAATTGCGGCGCTACGATTCACGAAGTCAACGCCGTGCGCAAACATATTTCCAAAATCAAAGGCGGGAGACTGGCCCGCTTGGCCTATCCTGCGACTCTGGTCTCGTTGATTCTTTCCGACGTGGTCGGCGACTCCCTCGATGTCATCGCCTCCGGCCCGACCGTTCCGGACTCGAGCTCGTTTGCGGATTGCCTGCGCGTAATCGCGCGGTACGAGCTGAAAGAAAAAATCCCGCCGAGGGTGCGCGCCTTCCTCGAAGCCGGCGCCAGGGGGGAGGTCGAAGAAACGCCGAAAGCCGGGGAGCCGATCTTTCAGAATGTGCGCAACGTCATCGTCGGAAATAATCGCATGGCGGTGGAAGCCGCGCGAGTCAAAGCCGAGGGGTTAGGCTATAACACGTTGGCCTTGTCGAGCTTCATCGAAGGTGAAGCCAAAGTGGTGGCGGCGGCCCACGCCGCCATCGCAAAGGAGATTATAATGACCGGCAATCCCGTTGCGCGGCCGGCCTGTGTGCTTTCCGGCGGCGAAACCACGGTGACCGTTAGCGGCAAGGGCCTGGGCGGTCGCAACCAAGAGTTTGCTCTAGCCGCTGCCGCCGCCATCGACGGCGCCGAAGGCGTGGTTATCCTTAGCGGCGGAACGGATGGCACGGATGGTCCCACCGACGCCGCGGGAGGTGTCGTCGACGGCACGACGCTTCAACGCGGCCGGGACAAGGGCCTCGATGCGGCGGATTTTCTTCGCAGAAACGATTCGCACACTTTCCTGCGCGCCGTGGGAGATTTGCTCGTCACCGGTCCCACACTCACAAATGTTATGGATCTTCGCTTGGTGCTGATCGCGTAGTCGATCGCGGGACCGCTTCCCACTCGATATCGATCTTTGGGCGGCGCCGAGTGGGTGCCGTAACACTCGCGGCCGGCTCGACGACCTTGGTCAGCCACCCTAATCATCCCCGATTTTTCGTTCGCAAGTTGGATTGCCGTTTTCCCGTTGATTTCGGGGCTTAATCGTGGTTAAAGTTCCACGTCTCCAATGGACGCGGGTTTTTTATTGAAATTACGGGAGCAGGAAAATGATCGACGTGAGCCTCAAGGGAGTGCGCTGCCGCGCGGCGCAGGAGATCCTGGATCTCACTGGAACCATCAGCCCTGATACTGAAGGAACGATCGTTTACGAGTTAGAAGGAGAAGGCGGGCAGTTGGTGAACGTGCGTTGGGACGACGGCACGATCTCGCTGGTGTCTTCGGAAGAGATCGTTATTGTCGATGGCGCCGTTTCCTGGCAATAGAATCGCGTGCCGCACCTCTTTTCGCCCCGAGACGATTCTCTTTCCTTCCGCCAAGCCTTTCCAGGGTCGTCACCACGGCCGCTAAATCTTCCTCACCGCGTCCGGCCGCGGCGGTGGCCATGGCCAACTGCTGCGTCATGCTCGTGAGCGGCAACACGACTCCAAGGCGCCGTCCTTCCTCCAGCATGAGATTGAAGTCCTTCAAGAACAGGTCGATTTTCATCTGGGCATCGAAGCGACGGCTCACCATCAGCGGGCCGCGGACGTCAACCATCTTCGAGGCGGCCGCGCTGTCTTTGAGGAGATCGAGCAGCAACGCCGGCGCCAGTCCCCCTTTGGCTCCAAGCACGAGCGCTTCCGCCAACGCCACGGTATTGAGGCCGACCAACAGGTTTGTGGCGAGCTTCGCGAGCGACGCCATGCCGGCTTCACCCACATAGAAAGTTTTTTTTGCGATGGCGTGGAAAATCGGCAAGCAGGTGTCCGACCTCGCGCGCGCTCCCGCGACGTAAATCGCGCAATCGCCGCGCGCGACCATCGCGCTCGTCCCGCTCATCGGCGAGTCGAGGAATCCGATGCCTTTGGCCAAGGCAGCCTTGGCGAGACGGCGCGTCAGGTCCGGCGAGATCGTGCTCATCTGAATCAGCGTGGCACCGCGCGGCGCCGTCTCCAGAATACCTCCCGAGCCGAGGATCACCGCCTCGACGCTTTCGAGCGACGGCAAGATGGTGAAGATCGCCTCGGCGTCTGCCGCGGCTTCGGCAACGCTCCGCGCGGCGATCAGTCCCTGAACCTTGAGCGCCCTGAGCGGCTCGGGGCGCGTATCATAGCCCGTCACTACGAATTTTCCCTGAAGCAAGCGCGAGGCGACCGCGCTGCCGAGTAGGCCGACGCCAACGATGCCGATGCGTTTCATCGAAGGGTCCTTTTGCAGTACTGAGTAACGAGTGCTGAGTCCTGAGTAACGAGTCCTGAGTCATGAGGTGGGTGGCGGGGGCTCAGCACTCATCGCTCAGGACTCAGGACTACGTCCCGTAAATCTCCGGGTTGAAAATATTCGGCGGCCGGCGCCCTTCGATCACGGCGATGATGTTGTCGACCGCAATTCCGGCGAGCCGCTCGCGGGTGTCGAGCGCGGCGCTGCCCAGGTGCGGCGTCAATACCACGTTGGGCAACTCGATGAGGCCCGGCTCGACCATCGGCTCATGCTCATAAACGTCGAGCGCGGCGCCGGCGATCCGCCGCTCTTGCAACGCGCGCACCAGAGCTTTCTCATCCACGATGGGGCCGCGCGCCGTGTTCACGAGGTACGCCGAGGGCCGCATGCGGCGCAGTTCTCGCTCGCCGATCAGGTGGACGGTCTGGGGGCTCAACGCGACATGGATCGAGACGAAGTCCGATTCGCTCAGAAGCTCATCCAAATTTCGGTATTCGACGCCGAGACCGGTTTCCCGCGCTTCTTCGAGCCGGTGACGCTTGGTGTAGAGAATCCGCATGGCAAATCCTCTGGCGCGCCGAGCCACGGCCTCGCCGATGGCGCCGAGGCCGACGATGCCCAGGGTTTTGCCGTTTACTTCGCCGCCGAGAAAGTGAATCGATTGGCCGCCGGGGAAGAGGCCGGACCGCAGCGCGCGATCCGCTTCCACGACTCTGCGCGCCACCGCGAGCAGCAGCGCCCAATGAAGATCCGCGGTTGCCTCGGTCACGAGCGGAGGATTTCTGGTGACGGGAATGCGCCGCGCGGTCGCCGCGGCAACGTCGATCCCGGCCGGGGCGGTTGCCATCGAGGCGATCAGCTTGAGATTCGGGCTCGCGTTGATCGCCTCCGCGTCTACGGTGTCATGGATCAAGCATAGAAGGTAGTCACTCTGCCGCAGCGCCGCCATCAGCTCAGGCTTCGTTAGGATATGCGCGGAATCCGCATTGACCTCTACGCTCCCATGCTCTCGAAGTCGAGCCAGCGCTTTTTCGGGAATCGGTTGCGTGACAAAAATTCTTTGGGCCATCGGTTTTGTACCTCTGCCTACGCAAGAATGTCGGGAACCTGCTCGCCGCGCGGGGGAAATCCTACCACGGACAGGTCGGAAGGAGAAGTGTGTCTTGGAAGTCTTCAGCGGATTGACAACAATCGCTTAAATGACTTAAGAGTCGGTGTCTGCAAGAGAGTCCGCAATATGAGGAACAGGATGAGGAGGCCCCTATGGTAACCCGCAGCACAGCGAGTTTCGGTTTGGTCGGCACCGACTGGCAGCAGCGCATCAACTGGGAGCGGCTGCGCAAGTACCGCTTGAATCGCGCCCGCGAGGCGATGAAGCGCAACGGGCTGGGCGCCTTGCTGGCGATGTACGATGAAAACGTGCGCTACATCTCCAGCACCGTCACGCCGGGGTGGTGCCGACTGAAACCCGGACTTCGCTATGCGTTGTTATGCGAGGGCGCCGAGCCCGTGCTTTTCGAGCAAGGCGATATCGGCATCCAGATCAATCGCCACTGTCCGTGGATCCCGCGCGACAACGTGCGCTACGCCTACTCTTGGATCAAAGGGGCGGTGGGCGGCGCTTCTCGGCAGCAAGTGAACAAATTCACGAATGCCATCGTGGAAGAATTGAGAAAGTACGGCGTGGAAAAAGCTCCGTTGGGAGTCGACTTCGTCGATCTTAATATGATCAACGCCTTTAAAGAGGCGGAAATTAATTACACCGACGGCGCATCGCCGATGGTGGAAGCTCGCGCGATTAAAAACGAGGACGAGCTGGAGGCGATGCGCATCGTCGCGGCCATTTGCGACGGCTGCCACACGGCCATTTCGAACGTCATCAAGCCGGGCATGCAGGAGCACCAGATCACCGCCTACGCGATGAATTTCCTCTACAACATTCCGGGGATCGAGGATGTCGAGGACATCATCGTCTCCTCCGGCCCCAACAGTTGGCCGAACTGGAGACATTTTTCCGACCGGATCATTCAGCCCGGCGACCTGGTGATCATCGATATGGCAGCGGTCACCTGGAACGGCTACAAGAGCTGCATGTATCGCACCTACTGTGTCGGGAAAAAGCCGACGCAGGAGCAAAAAGACTATTACAACATCGCCTACGAATGGCTCTATCGGGCGATCGACAAGGTCACGCCGGGAGCCACGACCAAGGAGATCGCGGAGGTCTGGCCGTCCGCAATGGAGACTTGGGGATATAAAGAAGAAGATCAGGCGGCGGCGAATCTCTGGGGCCACGGCCTCGGGCTCGCTCAGTACGACACTCCGGTGATCTCACGCATTTACTCCCTCGACTTTCCCGTCGTGATTCAGCCCGGGATGAGCTTCGCTCTGGAGACGCAGCATGGCAAGCCGCTCCAGTGGGGCGTGCGGCTCGAAGAGATGATGGTGGTCACGGAAAAAGGTCCGGAAGTCACGACGCAATTTCCCATAGAAGAAATTACCGTTATCGACTAGACAAGTGGCTTCGATTAAGCGACGAACCAAGGCATCGAGCGCGCGAGTGCGCGCTGCGAAGCGGGCGCGGCGCTCCCGACCGCATACGTTCCGCGCAATCGACATTCACGCCCACTTCGTTCCCGAAGAATATCTCCGGCTCATAGAGGCGGAGGGAGAAGGCTACGGACTGCGACTCCGCCACGGTCCCGATGGACCGTTTATCGTCGCCGGCCAGGTGGCGATCGGTCCCATCACCACGCATTACCACGATCTCGGCCTGCGGCTAAGAGAAATGGACGCGCAGAGCGTAGCCGTTCACGTTCTTTCACTAATGCCGCCGATGGTCTACTGGGCGGACAGCGCTCTCGGCAACCGCTTGGCGCGGCTCGTCAACGACGCGATGGCCGCGGCGAGCCGGGCATATCCCGAACGGCTCGTTTTTCTTGCCACACTACCGATGCAAGATCCTGAAGCCGCCGTCAACGAAGTAAATCGCGCGGTGACCCAGCTCGGCGCCCGCGGCATCTATTTCGGCACCAACGTTCGCGGCAAAGAGCTGAGCGATCCTTCATTCCTGCCGGTCTTCGAGCGCATTGACGCCCTGAGAGTGCCGATCTTTCTCCATCCACTGAACGTCATCGGCGCCCAGCGGCTGACGAGCTACTACTTGCATAACCTTCTGGGAAATCCATTTGACACCGCAGTCGCCGCGGCCAATATAATCTTTAGCGGCCTCCTCGATCGATTTCCCAAGCTGGAAATTTGCCTGCCGCACGCGGGCGGCGCTCTTCCGTATCTCATCGGTCGCCTGAACCACGGGTGGAAGGTGCGACAAGAGTGCAAAGCCCTGAAGAAGCCGCCGTCGAGTTATCTCAGACGCTTCACCTACGACACCATCAGCCACGCTCCGGAGTCGCTCCGCTATCTCATCGAACTCGTCGGAGCGGACCATGTGATGATGGGAAGCGATTACTGTTTCGATATGGGCTATGAGCGGCCGGTCAAAGCCGTCACCGCGCTCAAGCTCAGTCGCGGTGACCAAGATAAAATTCTCGGCGGCAACGCCGCTCGGCTGCTCCGGCTCGGGTAGATTCTCTACCTCCTCGTGATTGTGGATCCCCACGGGGAAGCCCGTGGCCCCTTCCAATACTCCCGTGGGGCGGAATCCTGAGCAAGAGCCCCCGGCCAAGGCCGGGGCTCGAGTCGAAGGGCCGACTGCGAAAGCAGTCTTCAACCAGATGTGAACGACGCGTCGATCAGTTTAGACCTAACGGTTTTCCGGTGGTCCGCACGGAGATAGGCTGAGAGCCGTTAGCGTGGTGTTTCCGAATTTCGCAACATATTTCGACCGTTATTCCGGCCAAGCTGGCGCGATCCCCGCTTTCGCGAGGAGGCGCGAGCCGGAATCCAGGACTTCGAAGGACCGCTGGATTCCCGCGTGCGCGGGAATGACGAAAGTGGGCCACCGATTTTGTAATCGAACTTTAATTCCAGGAAATTAGCGAGAAGGATCGCCGATGCCGGCGGTGTTTGCCGGCGAGCAGCCGGCGAGCAGATCGTTGACAAGTTGAGGTAGCTGACGGATATTGCAATCGATTTGGATTTGATTGAATTCGCCGCGTTCGGAGAAAAGCCGACCGGCATTTTTCGCCGGCTAACGCGGGGTCACTTAATAGTTAGCCATCCCAAGCAATGCACTTACTAACCCGGCTCGGCGCCGTTGTCTTCTTGGCCCTCCTAAGTAGTTGCGACACTAGCGCGACAATCGTGATCCCAACGATTACCGGCGAGGCCCGGTTGCAATTTGCTCCTGGCCGGGTTCCGGAGCAACGACTGCGCGAACTTGCAAAAATCGGCCCATACCGCCAAGAGGACTTTCTGCCTCCCGCCATAGAAGAATGTATCTACGGCGAGGCCGAGTACAAGGATTGTGGTTCACGTAAGCTCGATGCTCCAAATTTTTTGCACAACGCCCAGGTTAACCTCACGCGAGGTCAGCAGCTACTAGATTTCTTCAATCGATTGGACCCTCCGCTGGAGCTTGAGCCGGTGAGAGCTTATGTCCGCCGTCAGGTGATGTTTTACTTGTGTCTTAATGGGGCGGAGCTCGCCTACTACCATGGGAACGATGAAGCGCTGAAAACTTCGTGTGGTGGAATTGATCCGAGCACAGTGTGTTTACCTTGGGTGCTACAAGCATCAATGACACGGCTCCTCGATGCTCGCCACGGTTTGGCTGGCCACACATGGCACAACTGCATGAACGCTGAGTTCCGAGAACGCTTAGGTGAGTACCCGTTGCAGAGCTGGCGGCGTTTTCTAAATGCTTTTGGTGTAAGGGAGGAAATTGTTGAGTGGCCGTTTGATTAAGATGCCTGACTCTCGGCTTGAGGCCGGCGCTGAAGGCGCGGCTCACCCAATAGTTGGGCGTCAAGAGCGACGGTGAAGGAACGAGCCTGACGGAGACGCGATGAGCTTGGCGCAATGGCTCTACCGGGGTGGGCACCCAAATCGGCTGGCGAGCGTTGTGAATCGCGGTACGGCAGCTCTGTACGCCCTGGGGCTACTCCCAAACTACTTGGTGGCCTTGGAGGTTGTCGGCTGCCGATCGGGTCGCGCGATCACGCTGCCACTGGTGATGGCTGTTGTGGACGGGCAGCGGTACCTGGTGTCGATGCTCGGTGAGAATAATGTGGACCGGGTGCGCAACGTCCGCGCCGCCGGCGGGCGGGCTGTCCTACGACACGGCCGCCGGGAGGGAGTGCGGCTTGAAGAGGTCTCGGTAGAGATGCGCGCGCCAGTGCTGACGGCTTATCTGAGGCGAGCGCCCGGCGCGCGGCCCCACGTGGCTGTCCACAAGGACGCACCGCTTTCCGAGTTCGAACGGATTGCAGCGCAGATTCCGGTGTTCCGGGTGATATGAGCTCAACCAAGAGCATCCAGCCAAAAGGGGATAAAGGGCACATTCTAAATTTTAGGCCTAACTTGGTGGTTCAGGCCGGTCGCTAATAGCGACGGCTGAGCGTAAGCGTCTAGGCAGCCTTGAGACCACGACGGGAGGGTTTGACAACGAGTCGAACACGGACACCCAGGCAGGCGAGCATGTCGATGAGTGCGTCGGTACTGAACAGGTCGATCCGGCCCCGAAGCAGGTCACTCACCCGAGGCTGGGTCACGCGGAGAATCTTTGCCACCTCGGCCTGGGTGAGCCGTCGAGACGCGATCAGTCCCTGAACCTTGATCATCAGGTCGGATCGGACGAGCAGGTGCTCGGCCTCGTGGGGGGAGAGGCCAGATCCCGGAATACATTGCCGCGCGATCGAGTCACTTTGAGTTTCAACTTGAGCCTACCTCTCCGTGGAATTCTCAGTCCGTCGCTTCATGGCCAGGGCACGAAACCGGTCTCGGGCGAGTTCCAGTTCACGTTTCGGTGTTTTCCTGGTTCGCTTCTCGAAGGCATGGACCACGTAGACGCCCTCCGCGAATTTGGCCACATAGAAGACTCGATGTTCGAGTCCAGTGTGGATGCGGATTTCCTGGACGCCGGGTCCGACGGTGGACACCAACCATGGAATTCTCCGACTTATTTTTACTGGCGCAGCGATCGTCAGCTGAGACTTCTTGATGATTATTTACGACCTGTAACCGACATGATTTTTCAGTTGAGTGCTCCGGATATTATACGGACAACCAAACTAAAAGCATTCCGTGATCTCGAATCTGCCGTGGTGGAGGCCAAATTAGGCAATCTCGTTAAGCAGAAACCGAAGCGGTGACACCTCCTTGGAAACTGATCGGCGCATCAGGCGCGAGTGATTGTGCGATGTTTTTTCCTCGGCGTAAGGTCGCCCATGACAGAGGCTCAGCCTTCGGACTTCGGCGAATCGCAGGAATCAAGTTGTGGGATTCTCACATTCGTCTAGTTATCGAGTGACGCGGCCAAAACCAGCGTGGCGACTTTTCTCTCAATTCAATCAATAGCGCGGCGTGCCGTCTTGCCGATTCGACCGTTCGATTGCCGGCGATATATTGACGCTGTCTCCACGAAGGGTGATATTTAACAAAGTTTCACCTATGATGTTCGAGGAGGTACGATGAATAATTTTCAACCGGGCATCTTGGCTCCGGTTCCCGAGTTCGCGCGTTATCTTAGTTTCTCTCTCAAGGCCGGCGCCAAGCTGGGAAACGCCTTGCGCTCGCTGGTCGATGTCGCAGATGGTGAGCTTGTTATCGTCGGGATCGGCCAGCCCGCCGCGGTCGCCTTGGGTCGCAGGATTCGCGGCCTGCGCATATTTCCCACCGACTTCGGCCCGGGTCTGGTTTTGCCTTCGACCTCTTCCGCTCTTTGGTGCTGGCTGCGCGGCAGCGACCGCGGCGCCTTGTTGCACGCGTCAAGAAAGGTCGTTGCGGCGGTTTCGTCGGCATTCGATCCGGAAACAGTCATCGACGGGTTCAAGTATGACACCGGTCGGGATCTGACCGGCTATGTCGATGGAACGGAGAATCCGAAAGGAAAAAAGGCTTTCCAGGCGGCGATCGCGCAAGGGCAGGGGGCCGGTCTCGACGGGTCGAGCTTCGTCGCCGTGCAACAATGGGTGCACGACTTCGACCGCTTCGCGTCCATGCCCGCCAAGGAACAAGACAACTCCATCGGACGGCGAAGGAGTGATAATAAGGAGCTCACCGACGCGCCGCGCTCGGCGCATATCAAGCGCACCGCGCAGGAGAGCTTCGCGCCCGAAGCTTTCGTCCTGCGCCGCTCGATGCCGTGGGCGGACGGCATGAGCGGCGGCTTGAACTTCGTCGCTTTCGGCAAGTCCTTCGACGCTTTTGAAGCGCAACTGAGGCGAATGGTCGGCGCCGAGGACGGCGTCAGCGACGCGCTGTTCAAATTCACCCGTCCGGTTTCCGGCAGTTATTTCTGGTGCCCGCCGATGCGGAAAGGTAAACTCGATCTCAGGGCGCTGGGGTTGTGAGCACGCAGCGCTTCATAGCGACGAACACAAGCGGAGCGCTGGATGCGGAAGCCGGAAACTTGCGGATCGTTGAGCGGATCGCGATGAGAGACGCCAATCGCGCTCTGCCTTCCCTGCGCGATCATCAGATGCGCCATCGCACAGTGTTGGCAAATAGCGCCGGATGAGATTTGTAAAGCTCCGTATGCCCAATCAATTTTATTTATTTCTTGCCGCGGTGATTCTCCTGATGGCCCTGGGCCGGGTCGTCGTGGTGTGGCGCCGCGGGCCGAAGGCGGTGGATTGGGAGCTTGTGGTCGCCTTTGTCCGGTTGGATTTTCCCGCCGAACAGCGTGACATCGCGCAGAAGATCGCCGCCGGATTGGCGGAGATCGTCGGCACAAAGATAAATCGGCTCAAACCGGAAGACCGTCTTGAACAGATCGTTGGCTGGGCAGAGAACCCGATCCAGGTAAGCGATTTGATCAAAGTGCTGCACGCGGCGTACGGAATTCAATGTGATGCGGACACGACGTTCCGCGCGCTGGTGGAGAAAGTTACGGAGAGCCGGGCACAAAAGGCGCCGCAGCCATGAGACCACCGCGATCTGGCCGAAGCCTCGATTACGCGAACCGTCGAGACGAGAGTGAAAGCGCCCGCTTATTGCCCGAATAGTTTCTTGATCTGCTCGATGACTTCCGGCGGCTGGGTCATCACCTCTTTGGCCATCTTCTGCAACTCTTCCCCCGGTGTCAGCGTGATCTCAATTCTCAACTTCTTGGCTTCAGCTAGCAAATCGGGATCCTTCATGGCCTTTTCGTAGGCGGCGCGGAGAATCGCTACCCGGTCCGCTGGCGTCCCCGGAGGTGCCATCATCGGCCGCGCCCATTCTCCCCCTTGGAGCATGGCTTCGGCAACGCGGCGTTTTGTGGCGGAAGTCTTGTATTCGTCCATAAGCTCATAGATCGTCGGAGCATCAGCCACCCGCGGGCTGCGTTTGCGCCCGCTCTGCGCGAGGAAGCGGACAAATTTGGTCTTGAGCCATGTCAGGAATGGTTCGCGTCCGTAAAATGTCGAGATCGTGAGCCCCATGCACGCCACCTCGCCTCGCTCCAGGGCAATCGCGATCTCGCTGCTGCCGGGATAGCCGGTCACGTGGGTTACCTTGGCGCCGATGGTCTCTTCCAAAATCTTCGACATCACGTAGTCGGAGCTTCCGATGCCGGTCGAGCCGCACTTCGGCGGCTCCTTTGACCGGATGATTTCACCGATGGATTTGTGGGGCGCGTCGGCGCGCCCAAAGAGCATCATGTCATCGTTTTCCAAAGAGCCGATCCATTGGAATTTCGGCAGATCGAACTGCACCTCTTTCTGTGCGGACAGCTGGCTCAGATAGACATTGTTGTGCGGTGCGAGGAGTGTCAGTCCGTCGGGCTTGGCTACGCCCCAAACATAATTCGCGGCGGTCACCGAGCCTGCGCCCGGCATATTTTGGACGAGAAGATCCGGGTTGCCGGGAATATACTTGCCCATATACCTGGCGAGCAGACGCGCGGCGCGGTCGTAGCCGCCGCCGGTGCTCAAGCCGACGACGACGCGAATCTGTTTCCCTTTATAGAACGGCTCCTGGGCCTGGGTAACCTGAGCGGTGGCCAGGCTGAACAGTGCGGCGAAAAAGACACCGAAAAAAATTGCGCTAGATCGTTTCATAGAATCACCCCCGGTGAGAAGTCTGTAATCTCGATTTCAATCGGATTGTTGATCATTGCAGCCGCCAATGCAAGAGGGGGCTTGAACATGCCATCGCACCTAGCGTATTACGTCGATCATGAGCATGTCGATTGTTTCTTGTCGTTTCCTTTTTTTCTTGGTCCTCATTTTTGCCTGGCCGGCACAGGCGCAGGCTCAGGCGCCAATGGAAAAACTGCGCTTGGCTTACAGCGCCATCGGCGGCTCCCAGGCATCGTTCTGGATTCCCTACGAAGCGGGCATTTTCCGCAAGCATGGCCTGGACGTGGAGCTGCTCTACGTCGCGGGTGGGGGGCGCGCGGCGCAGGTCGTGCAATCCGGCGAGGTGCCCATCGGCCTGTTTACCGGCGGCGCGGCGATCAACTCCAATCTTGCCGGCGGCGATTTGGTCGTGATCGCCAGCTCGATGAACGTGATGACCTTCGTCGTGATGGCCCGCCCGGAAATCAAGCGCGTCGAGGATCTCAAGGGCAAAAAAGTGGGCATCTCGCGCTTTGGATCGGCGACCGATTTCGGTCTGCGCTACGCCGAGGAGCAGTGGCCGGTCAAGCGCCAACGCGATTTCGCCGTCATCCAGATGGGAGGTGTGTCCGACGTCTACGGCGCGCTGCGCGCGGGCGCATTGGACGCCGGCGTCATCAACGCCGAGCTCGCCATCCTCGCGCGCCGCGAAGGGTACCGCGAGCTGGTGGACATCGCTAAAATGGGTACTAACTTTCCCACATCTTCGGTCGTCACCACACGTTCATATATTAAACGCAATGAAAACACCGTGCGAAAGTTCGTCCGCGGCTTCGTCGAGGGCGTGCACTTCGGCAAGACTCAACGGGCGCCGGCCATCAGCATCATGAAAAAATACCTGCGCAGCAGCGATGCGGCGATGTTTGACGAACTCTACGAGATGTACATCGTGCGCAACATTCCGCGCATTCCGCGGCCGGCGCCGGAGGCGCTGAAAACGGTGCTCGATCAGATGACGGAAACCGACCCGCGCGTCGCCAATCTGAAACCGGAGCAATTTATCGACGCCCGGTTTTTTCAGGAGTTGGATAAAGAAGGGTTTATTCAAAAATTGTGGAAATGATGAGGAGTCGAACGTGCCTAACGCGAAGGCTGAGCCGCGTCTCCAACGCCGGTCTCAATCCTTATTGGTTAGGCGACGAGTCAGGCGGCCAATTTCACGGCGACTGAGACACCAGCCTTTGCGCACAGGCCCACGAGGTAGTCCAGAGACAGCTTGTCAACCTTGTTGCGCGCGATCTCGGAGATGCGGGGCTGGACCACGCCAAGGCGCTTGGCGGCTTGCACCTGGGTAATTGCCTCACGGTCCATCCACTGACGGAGCGCTTCGGCCAGCTCGCAACGCAGGAGCATCACAGCGGCCTCATGCGCTGGGAAGCCGAGATCGAGGAACACATTGTTTGCGCCCTTCACTTGCCGTGCTTGCTTCTTCTTCATGACTGCTCTCCGATTAACTTGTAACGCTGCACTGCCATCTCAATGTCCGCCTGGGACGTCTTTCGGGTCTTCTTCTGAAAAGCGTGCAAGACATAAACCGCTTCCTCGAACTTAGCCACGTACACGACGCGGAACGCACCGGCCGCCTCTCGTATCCGAATCTCGTAGGCTCCAGATCCAACGGCCGGAAGCGGCTTGAAGTCCGCTGGTTCACGCCCGACTTGCACCATGAACAACTCGTATCCGGCTTGTCGACGCGCCAACTCGGGAAAGGCCGCTAAATCGCGACGAGCTGTGCCGAGAAAGCGGGTCGGCTTCATCGAAGTGGATTATACGACTATTCGTATGTCCCTGCAAGTGCCCCGCACGCCTAACGAATAGCGTTTTATCCCCAAAGCGTGGGAATAATCAAGCGGCGGACTTATCTGGCCAGTAGCGGCGAAAGGGATAAACCTGTCCTGAGCCTCGTCGAAGGAACGTGTTGGACTAAACCGCGTGGCCGCACGGACGTTGCGGCTATGCAGATTGTAAAGTGGCGGAGCAGCGCGGAGTGTGGCGCCTGGTAAGCGATAGATCGGCATAGGGGTGAAGGTTGAGTTCAACGCCGATAGATTTTCCGTTATTACCAAGGTGCAGCGTGGCTTCGGAGCTAGTTCTTCGCCAAGGCAGACCCGCCTGCCAGGGCGCGGGCAGGCACACCCGTGCGAAGAGAGCGGGTTGAGAGTGAAAGGGGTTTACGAGGGAGTGAATTTTGCTCATGAGGAATCCCATGGAGCTGAGCATGATATCCGGGGCAGCTCAGCGACGACGATCATCGTTCCCTTTTGGCAACGAGGACAGCGATTAAGATTGATGCCGATGAGTTGCAGCAGGAGGTCGTGGGCTGATCTTTTGGGGATTTCGGGCAAAGCGGGATTGAGTCCCAACAGCTTTCGGCATTGAGGGAGAGCGTGCTTCTTGGCTCGGTTGGCCAAAAAGCCGAAGTGGCGGATGCGCATAAAGCCATCGGGGAGCACATGGAGGAGAAAGCGGCGGATGAATTCTTCGGCATCGAGGGTGATCGATTTCAGCCGGTCGTTGTCTCCTTAAGAGCCAAGAGCGGACTTGACCCCCTTTTTCTTTTCTTTTCTTTTAGAGCGGACTTGACCCCCTTTTCCTTTTTGACCCCCTTTTGACCCCCTCGAGCATCGGACTCCAACCGGGGTTAGGCGGGAAAATGTCTGTTCAAAGCCTAGCTCAGCGCAGCACTATTTCTTCTTTCCGGGGGCGTCCTTCGGATTAAGGAAATCGATCCCCCACGGACCCGTCCCGTAGATTTGAAGAATCGTTTCCCCCTCTTTAGTGTACGCGTACATCGGCATCCCGGGGGGAACCATGAAGGCGTCGCCGGGCTTATACGCCTTGGCCTTCGGGGAATCGAATTTATCTCCGGTCGCGAAGTAGAAAGTCCCCGAGAGGATGGTTACACGCTCAAACGTGGGATGCGTATGGACGCCGATTTTCGAGTTCGCAGGAAGCTTGAGGCGGAAAGTAAAAGGTACCGCTGCTTTCAGATCACCCTCAAGTACGGCGATTTTCGCACCAGGCCCCACCGATGGAGCGTCAGACCACTTGAGCTTGGATGCCTCGACCGAAATGAAAGCTGGCCCCTCAGCGGCGGACCCCGCCCAGGCGGCTGGTCTCGTAAGCAATCCCGCCGCCAACGTTACCGAAACTAGAACACTTTTAAACGGGTTCATCTTTGCCTCCTTTGCTTCGCATCGAAGCAAGCGTTGTTCGGGGCCACTGGAACATTGGTCAGCTTTGGCACCGGCCCCAGCGCGGTGCCGGCCTAACGTATAGCGTTTTATCCCCAAAGCGTGGGAGTAATCAAGTTGCGGAGACATCCCATCAGAAGCGACGAGGGGGATAAAACGAGGTTGGACTAAACCGCGGAGCAGCACGTCTGTTGCGGCTATGCGGATTGTAAAGTGGCGCAGCGGCGGGGAGTGTGGCGTTTGGTTCGCGATAGCTCGGCAATTGGGTGAAGGTTGAGATAGAGGCCAACAGATTTTCTGTGATGGCGACGCCGCAGCGTGGCTTCGAAGCCAGTTCTTCGCCTAGGCAGACCCGCCTGCCAGGGCGCGGGCAGGCACACCCGTGCGAAGAGGGCAGGTTGAGAGTGAAAGGGGTTTAGGAGGGAGTGAATTTTGCTCATGAGGAATCCCATTGGGGTGAGCGTGATATCCGGGGCAGCTCAGCGATGACGATGATGGTTCCATGTTTGCAGGAAGGGCAGCGGGAAAGATCGATGCCGGTAAGTTCGAGCAGGAGATCGTGGGCTGATTTTTGGGGGATTTCGGGCAAGGCGGGATTGAGTCCGAGGAGCTTGCGGCATTGAGGGAGGGCGTGTTTTTTGGCGCGGTTGGCCAGAAAGCCGAAGTGACGGACACGCATGACGCCATCGGCCAGGACGTGGAGCAGGAAGCGGCGGATGAATTCTTCGGCATCGAGGGTCATCGATTTCAGCAGGTCTTTGTCTCCTTAAGAGCCAAGAGCGGACTTGATAATCATCTAGCCGGCTTCTCCGAGAGGCGCTAAGGTTGGCGATGAGCCAACCCCACAACTCAAGAGGAGGAGACGAAGATGAAACTGTACGGAGCGATCGATTTGCATTCGACCAATAACGTCACGGTGGTGATCGATGAACAAGATCGAGTGGTTTATCAGAAGCGTTTGCCCAACGATCTGTCCTGGGGATAGGGTCAGGCATGAGTCTGGACTTTAGCTAAAG
>Ga0326597_10005345_pt1 | contig 17863 bp, 20 predicted proteins | sample RVTome_12_FD_203789 | JGI IMG/M metagenome (GOLD analysis project Ga0326597, IMG submission 203789) | Soil microbial communities from uranium-contaminated site in the Upper Colorado River Basin, Wyoming, United States - RVT100D185 | ecosystem: Environmental > Terrestrial > Soil > Contaminated >... | reverse complement strand
CCGCCCGCAACCGAACGCGGCGCGCAGATTCGCCCCGATCCGCTTGATACCGTGACCGCCGAAGGGCCCCGGCGCGACCGGCTGCCCGATATCGAAGTGATCAATTCCTCGCTGCGCGCCGCGACCGAACGCGGCGCGGCAAGCGCCGAACTGGAGGCGCCGGAACAGCTGTCGCGCCGCCGATCCGGATTTCGCGCGGGGTTTCTGCTGGTGGTGGCGCTGGCTGCCGCCGCGACTGCGGTCTATGCCTATGCCACGCGCATCGGCACGGCGGCGCCGGCGCTGCAGCCGGTGTTGGGCCGCTATGTCGCCGGTGTCAACGAAGGCCGGGTCTGGCTGGATGCCAATCTGCGCTCGGTGATCGAGGCGCTGCAGCCGCAGGACTGACGCGCCGCCGGCAAGTGGCATGGGCACCGGGGTCAGAACGGCGTCAGCAGGCGGCGCAGATAATCCAGCTCCAGTTCCGGGCGCAGCCGCTCGCCACTGCGCCGGCGGATCTCGTCCAGCAGATCGCGGGCGCGGCGGTAGACGTCATCGCCCTGCAACATGGTTTCGTCGGTTCCGGCACGCCCGCCATCGCCGAACTGGCGGCCAAGCGGGTCGCGTGTTGCCGCGCTTGCCGAAGCGTCGGGCTGCGCGGTTCGTTCGCCGTCTTCCTGCTGGTCATTTTGTGCCAGCGCGTCGCTGAGCGCGCGCATGCCCTCGCGCAGCGCCTCCATCGCGTCGGCCTGCCGGTCCAGCGCGGTGCTGCCGTCGCCTTCGCGCAGCGCCTGTTCGGCCTGATCCATGGCGCGGCCGGCCTGGTCAAGCAATTGCTGCACCGAATCACCCCCGGCGGTGCCGTCGCCGGGCAGCAGTTCCTGTTGATAGCCAAGCCGCTCGCGCAGCGCGCGCTGGCGTTCGGCCAGCCCGTCGGGGCCGTTGCTGCCCTGGCCGGCGCCGGGATTGTTGCCGCCCTGGCCCTCGCCGCCTTCGCTTTCGGCCTGCCCCTGACCCTGTTGGCCCTGCTGCGGGTCTTGCAGGCCGTTGAACACCTCGTCCGAAAGGCCCTGCTGATTGCGCAGCGTTTCGCCAAGGTCGCGCAGCGCCTGTTCGCCGGGGCTGCTGCCTTCTCCGCCTTCGCCGCGGGTGACGCGCAGGTTTTCCAGCATCCGCGACAGCTGATTCAGCAATTCCTGCGCTTCGGCCATGCGACCTTCTTCCATCAGCCGCTGGATCTCATCCATCATCTGCTGGATCTGGTCGCCGGTAATTGGCGTGCCCTGCTGGCCCTGCGCGAACTGATCCTGATCCGATTGCTCGGCGCGCTCAGCCAACATGCGGATGTAATCGTCGGTGGCGTCCTTCAGTTCCTGCATCAGCCGGGCGATCTCGTCGGGCGAGGCGCCGTTGCGGATCGCTTCGGAAAGCCGTTCCTGCGCGCGCTGCATCGCTGCCAGCGCGTCATCCAGCCCGCCGTCTTCCTGCAACACCGCCATCTGCCACAGCGCCTCGGCCAGCTCATCTCGCAGCGGTGCCGTCAGCGCGCCTGCCGCCAGCCCCGATTCGAGTTGCGCCCGCGCCTGACCCAGCATCAGGAACACCCGCGAGCTGGCGTCGCCTTCACCGGGTCGATGGCTGATGGCGCGCAGAATCTGCGCCACGCGCGGCCCGTTTTCGCGCGTCCACAGCAGATCGCGGCGCATTTCCACCAGCGCCGCCGCCAGCGGGTCGAAAAAGCGCCGCCCGGGCAGATCCAGCGTCAGGGTCTCGCTTTGGCCCGTTTGCTCCAGCCCGTCGCTGACAGCCAGCGTCATGCGCACCGGCAGGTTGGCGAATGGGTGGCGGGCGGCGTCTTCGACCAGAATCTCGGTGAAATCGGTGCGGTTGCCGCGGATCGGCAACGGCAAGTCGAACACCAGCGGCGGGCGCGGTTCGGGGTCCAGCGCCAAGCCAAAGCGGCGGTCGGTCGTGGCCAGGTCAAGCTCCAGCGTCGCGGTGCCGCGCAGCACGCCGAAATCGTCGGCGGCGCGGAAGGGTTGCGCAAAGGTGCCGTCGGCCCGGCGCGTGGCGGAGCCGACCGGCGCCACCTGCGGCGGTGCATCGGGCAGCACGGTCAGCGCAAAGCTGCGTCCGCCGGGCCCGGTCACCGCCAGCGTGCCGCTGCGCTCGGCGGCAAAGGTGATGCTGCGCAAGTCGGTCGCCGGCATCGCCTCGGGGCCCGGTGCCGGCGGCAGATCGCCCACCGTCTGTTGCAGTTGCAGCGCCGCAGGCGGGCCGTAAAGCCGCAGCGTCAGCCGCGTGCCCTGCGGCAGTTCCAGCGCGTCGGCGACCAGCGCGTTGAGATAGATCGCCGGCTTGCCGGTGTAGCGCGGCGGCTCGGCCCAGCCTTCCCAACTGGGCGCGGCGGCGGCCTGCGCGCTGCCGGGCGCAGCGCCAGGCAGCAGCGCGCCAAGATCGGCAAGCCGCGATGGCGCGCCGTATAGCGCCGCCATGGTCAGTGCCAGAATCGCCAGCAGCCGTAGCCCAAAGGGGTCGCGCCGCGCCAGCGCCGGGCGCGGCGGCGCGGCGCGGGCGCCGGCGGCACGCGCCGCCATGCGCAGCCGGTGCGCCTGCCACAGCTGTTCGGCGCCCGGGCCACCCAAAGCCATCTGGTCGCGCAGCGCCGCCAGCGGCCGGCCCGGCAGCGTTTCATCCAGCCGTGCCAGCGCCGCGCCCCGCGCCGGCAGGCGAAACCGCCACAGCGCCCAGCCAAGCGCCGCCAGCAGGACAAGCCCGGTCAGCCCCGCCAGCGCCCGCAACAGGCGGCCATCCAGCGTTTGCGCCGCGCCAAAGGCCAGCGCGGCATAGCCAAGCGCCAGCAATGACCCCAGCGGCCAGAAGGCGCGCAGCGCACGCTCGGCCAACATACCCGACCAGGTCAGCGCAAGCGGCAGCCGCAGCTGCCGCAAAGTTGCGTCAACGGGGGTCGGGGTCGGTTTCATGCGCCTCCTCGGCGGGCAGGGCGGGGTCGTCGCAAAGCCATGGCGGGATGCTATCGCGATTCAGCATCGTCTCATAGCTTGGCCTTGGGCGAATGACGGCGAAGTGAACCCCGTTCACCAGCACTTCGGGCACCAGCGGCCGGGCGTTGTATTCCGAGGCCATCACCGCGCCGTAGGCCCCGGCCGATCGGAACGCCAGCAGATCGCCTGGCGCCAGATCGGGCAGCAGGCGCGCGCGCGCGAAAGTGTCGCCGGTTTCGCAGACCGGGCCGACCACGTCAAAGGGGCGCTGCACCGCACCCGGCACCGGCTCGCGCACCGCCACGATGTCGTGATGCGCGCCATACATCGAGGGGCGCACAAGGTCGTTCATGGCGGCGTCGAGAATAAGGAAGTCGCGCCCGTCGCCTTCCTTGAGCCAGATCACCGAGGCCACCAGCAGCCCGGCATTGCCGGCGATCAGGCGGCCCGGCTCAATCTCGATCTCGCAGCCCAGATCGCCGACCGTTTCACGGATCATCGCGCCATATTCCAGCGGCAGCGGCGGCGCCTCGTTCGAGCGTGTGTAGGGAATACCCAGCCCGCCGCCCAGATCAAGCCGGCAGATCGCGTGGCCATCGGCGCGCAGCGCGCGCGTCAGATCGGCCACCATGGTGAAAGCCTGCCGGAAAGGCGCCAGATCGGTCAGCTGGCTGCCGATATGCACATCGACCCCCACCACCTCGACGCCGGGCAGCGCCGCCGCCTCGGCATAGACCGTGCGGGCGCGGGCAATGGGAATGCCGAACTTGTTTTCCGATTTGCCGGTGGCGATCTTTTCATGTGTTTTTGCGTCGACATCGGGATTGACGCGCAGCGCGATGGGCGCGCGCAGCCCCATGCCCGCAGCTATTTCGGACAGCGCGCGCAGCTCCGGCTCGCTTTCGACATTGAACTGGCGGATGCCACCTTCCAGCGCCAGACGCATTTCCGCGCGGGTCTTGCCGACCCCGGAAAACACGATGCGGCTGCCCGGCACACCGGCGGCGCGGGCGCGCAGGTATTCGCCGCCCGAAACCACATCCATGCCGGCGCCCAGATCACCCAGCGTTTTCAGCACCGCCAGATTGCCGTTGGCCTTGACCGCAAAGCAGATCAGATGCGGCACACCCGCCAGTGCCTCGGCAAACAGCCGGTAGTGGCGCGTCAGCGTCGCTGTGGAATAGACATAGAACGGCGTGCCGACCGCCGCGGCAATGTCGGCGATCGCCACGTCTTCGGCGTGCAGCATGCCGTTGCGGTAAAGAAAGTGATCCATCATGCCACCTTGCGGGTTCGTAAGAAAAGATAGAGCGGCAGGCCGCATCCCGGCCCGATGAGACCGGTGGCCGGTATCGCCCAAAGCGCCGACCAGTTGCGCCGCACCCGGGTTTCGGCAACGATCCAGATGACAAGCGCGCTGGCCGCGACCATCACATTCCACGCCAGCACCTGCGTGGCGGGGCCATCCAGCCATGCCGCCAGCAGTTTGCCGTCCTGCAGGCCGGGTGCGGCCCGCAGTGCCAGCAGGTTCCCGCCCGGCAGCGCTGCGCCCAGAACGGCAAGCGCCAGATAGACCATCCGCAGCGGCGACATCGACACCTCGTTCAACGCGGGCGGCAGCCTAGCCGCCCAGGGTTACGCCAAAGCTTGCCTCGCCGGATACAGTTGAACCCGACGTCGCAGCTTCGGGCGGCACCGGCTGCCCGTCAACGCCGCATGCCGCCAGCAGCAGCGCAAGGGCAGGGGCCAGCAGCCTGATCATGGCGACACCGCGATGCCAAGGCCGCCGACCCTGCCGCTGACTGAGGGTGCAATTTGCAACCCGTCGGCGCCAAGTCGCAGCCGCGCGTTCAGCGCCGGATCGGAACATCCCGCCACAAGGGCAACCACGAGCGCCAGAACCAGCCTCATCCCAGCCGCTCCTGCCAGCGTGCGATCTGCAGGCGCACCTGATCGGGCGCGGTGCCACCGTAACTGACCCGCGAGGCGACCGAGTTGTGCACGCCAAGCACCGCGAACACGCCCTCGGTGATGGCCGGATGCACCGCCTGCATGTCGGCAAGGCCAAGTTCCGGCAAATCGCAGCCGCGCGATTCCGCCAGCGCCACCAGCGCGCCGGTAACGTGATGCGCCTCGCGAAACGGCAGCCCGGCCTCGCGCACCAGCCAGTCGGCGAGGTCTGTCGCGGTGGAAAAGCCGCTTGCAGCCGCCGCTTCAAGGTTGGCGCGGTTCACTGTCAGGTCAAGCAGCATGCCTTCCATTGCCGCCAGCGACAGCATCAGCGTGTCGGCGGCGTCGAACAGCTGTTCCTTGTCTTCCTGCATGTCCTTGGAATAGGCCAGCGGCAGCCCCTTCATCACCGTGAACAGCGCCACCGTGGCGCCGAGAATGCGCCCGATCTTGGCGCGGATCAGTTCCGCCGCGTCGGGGTTGCGTTTTTGCGGCATGATCGAAGAGCCGGTGGACCAGCGGTCGGAAAGCGCCACGAAACGGAATTGCGCCGAGGACCAGATCACCAGTTCTTCGGCAAGGCGGCTAAGGTGCATCGCGCAGATCGACGACGCGGCCAGAAACTCAAGCGCGAAATCGCGGTCGGATACCGCATCGAGGCTGTTGGCCATCGGCCGGTCGAACCCCAGCGCGGCGGCAGTGGCGTGGCGGTCGATCGGGAACGAGGTGCCCGCCAGCGCGGCGGCGCCAAGCGGGCATTCGTTCATTCGCCCGCGGGCGTCGATGAACCGGCCGCGGTCGCGCGCCAGCATCTCGACATAGGCCAGCATGTGGTGGCCCCAGGTCACCGGCTGCGCGGTCTGCAAATGCGTGAAGCCCGGCATCACCCAATCGGCCCCGGCTTCGGCCTGCGCCAAAGCGGCGCGGATCAGCGCTTCCAGCCCCGCAATCGCGGCATCGCATTGGTCGCGCACCCACAGGCGGAAATCGGTCGCCACCTGATCATTGCGGCTGCGCGCCGTGTGCAGCCGCCCGGCAGGCGCACCGATCAGCTCTTTCAGCCGCGCTTCGACATTCATGTGGATGTCTTCCAGCGCCACGCTGAACGCAAAGCTGCCCGCCTCGATTTCCGCCAGAACCGTCAGCAGCCCGTCGCGGATCGCCACGGCATCCGCCGCGTTGATAATGCCTTGCGCCGCCAGCATCGCGGCATGCGCGCGGCTTCCGTGGATGTCTTGCGCGTAAAGCCGCCGGTCGAAACCGATCGAGGCGTTGATCGCCTGCATGATCGCATCGGGCCCGGCGCTGAAACGCCCGCCCCACATGGCGTTCGACTGGGTATCGCGGGAATCGGTCATCGGTCTGGCCCCGGCGCAATCTGAGTTGCGCCGAGCCATACACGGCGCGGGCTGCATGCGCAAATGCCGCGCCGCGTTCGCCTTAACCGCGCGCCGCAAGCTGGCGGATCAGCGCCAGCGCTTCGGGCGGCGGGCGCTGTTCCAGCCGCCGGTAGTCGGTGCAATCGGGCTTGCGCGTCAGCATGCCGGCGCCGACCATCGTGCGACGCAGTTGCGCCGGGTCGCCGAACAGGTGCCAGGCGTTGAGATGCGCGCTGACTTCGCGCTCGGTCATCGAGGTGTCGGCGGGAATGCGCGCCCAGAGCGGCCAAAGGCAAAGCGCAACCTGGGCCGTGCGCGACGGCCAGCGGATCAGCCTGCCGGCAGCGTCAAACTGGCGCAGCGCCCGCGCGACACGGGTGAAATCGGTCGTCTCGACTGGCGCGGGTGCTGCCAGCGCCGCCGCGGCGCCCCGGCTGGCGCGAAAATGCTGAAAATTGCGAAACCCCGCGCCGCGCGCCAGCATGTTGAGCATTGATAGATGGCCGGGCGTTCCCGGGGCTTCGGAAAGCTGCCGCACCAGCGCCTTGGCAAGCGCGGAAATGTCTGCAACCTCAAAGGCATAGGAAATACGTGTCATATCGGTCCTCATTGCGTGCCGGGGCCTTGAAGGGTCGACGGTCACCGGCTTTCGACACGGCACGGGGGGACGGATGACCCGGTGCGAGGCTGCAGGTTTAGCTTGCCTTGCGGCACGGTGACGCCTGGGTGAACTGCCGACCCGGGCGCAAAATGCCGCAAATCTGCCGCCGGCTCAAGCCCCGGGGCGCGGATGACGAGTTGGTGAACGGGCTTTCACCGCAGCGCGTGAGCCGTTACATGAAATTGCGCGGTCCGCCGCGCCCGCGCTGCCGCCCTGCCGTGAGGAGAGTGCCATGACCCTGCTTCGCCGTTTCGCCTTCGCCGCTGCGCTTGTGCTGGTCGGCGCCGGTGCCGGTGCCATGGCCGCCGATTTCGAGGCGCTGCGCGTGGGCGACATGAAAAAGCTGAACTTCGGTGCCGTGCCGCAGGCGCTTCCCGCGGTGGCATTGACTGATGACGCGGGTGCCGAGCGCAGCCTTGCGGAATGGTCCGGCAAGGTGTTGGTGGTGAACTTCTGGGCGACTTGGTGCGCCCCCTGCCGGGTCGAGATGCCCGCGCTCGACCGGCTGCAGGGCGCCATGGGCAGCGACGATTTTCAGGTGCTGACGGTGGCCACCGGGCGCAATGCGATGCCGGCGATCACCAAGTTCTTTGACGAAGCCGGCGTCACGCGGCTGCAGATCCTGCGCGACGAGCGCCAGAAGCTGGCGCGCGATCTGGGCATTCTGGGCCTGCCGGTGACGCTTATCCTTGACCGCGAGGGCCGCGAAGTGGCGCGGCTGATCGGCGATGCCGCCTGGGATGGCCCCGAGGCGCAGGCGCTTCTGGCCGCCTTGGTGGCCGAGGGCGAACCCGCAGCCACGAACTGATCTTCGCGCCCGGCTGCCGCCTGGTCGGGGCAGCGTCGCCGCCGTTCACCTTTCCCGTTGGAACCGCGCGGCGCAGACTATTGCATGAACATCGCAAGCACGCCGCCGGCAGGACCAGCCGCAAGCTGGCACAGCTGCGGTAACGCCCGGTGGCCGTAGATTCGCGCCGGCGCGCCGGGCCGGGCCGGCAAAACCCGCACAATTCAGCGCAAAGTTTCGCCTTTACCGCTTCTTAGTCGCTTGTGTCGAAATTGGGCGGGAACACCAGGGAGCACAGCATGCGCCAGCGCGATCTTCCACTGCAAGAGCCGGTCGAACAGGGCCTGGTCAGCCCGCTGGACTATGCCGTCACGCAGCGCGACCGCGACGCGCTTGACCTGGTTCGCCGTGCTGTCGAAAAGCGCGAGGTGGTGCTTGCCTTTCAGCCAATCGTGCAGTCGGTGCGCCCCGACCGCGCCGCCTTCTACGAAGGTCTGATCCGGGTGCTGGACGAAACCGGCCGGATCATCCCCGCCAAGGACTTCATCGAAGCGATCGAAACCACCGAACTTGGCCGCAAGATCGACTGTCTTTCGCTGGAAATGGGCCTGATCGCCCTGGCCGAAGACCCCGGTCTGCGGCTGGCCATCAACATGTCGGCGCGTTCGATCGGTTACCCGAACTGGATGAAAACGCTCAACAAGGGTCTCGCCATCGACGATACCGCCGCCGAGCGGCTGATTCTGGAAATCACCGAAAGCTCGGCGATGGTGATGCCTGATCTGGTTTCGGTCTTCATGCAGGATCTTCACGGTCGCGGCGTGTCGTTCGCGCTTGATGATTTCGGCGCCGGCTACACTTCATTTCGCTACCTGCGCGAATTCTATTTCGACATTCTCAAGATCGACGGCCAGTTCATCCGCGGCATCAGCGACAGCGTCGACAACCAGGTGCTGACACAGGCACTGCAATCGATCGCGCGGCAGTTCGACATGTTCACGGTGGCGGAATCGGTGGAAACCGCGCGCGATGCCGCGTTCTTGCAAGGCATCGGGGTCGATTGCATGCAGGGCTACTATTTCGGCGCGCCGACCATCGTGCCGCCGTGGAAAGTGCCCACCGCCGCGCGGCGCGCCTGAAGCTTGCCGCCGCCCGCCAGAACCAGCGCGCCAGAACCCGCCGGCGTCCACGGATTTGCGCGCGACCCCCAGAACTGCCACCGCATTTGGCTTGACCGCAGATTTTCCTGCGTCATGCTGCACAGCGGCATGGGGGCGCCGCAGGCGGACCCCTGATGGTTCATCCGCACTGGGAGGGTTTCATGACCAATGTCGTAATCGTATCTGCGGCGCGCACTGCCGTGGGCAGTTTCAACGGCGCATTCGCCAACACACCGGCGCATGATCTGGGCGCCGCGGTCCTGCAAGAGGTGGTGGCCCGCGCCGGCATCGAAAAAGCCGAGGTGTCGGAAACCATTCTGGGCCAGGTGCTGACCGCCGGGCAGGGCCAGAACCCGGCGCGGCAGGCGCATATCAAGGCCGGGCTGCCGATCGAAGCGGCGGCGTGGAGCATCAACCAGGTTTGCGGCTCGGGGCTGCGCGCGGTGGCGCTGGCGGCGCAGCACATCCAGCTTGGCGACGCCGGCATCGTGATTGCTGGCGGGCAGGAAAACATGTCGCTGGCGCCGCATGTCGCGCATTTGCGCGCCGGCCAGAAAATGGGCGATCTGTCATTCATCGACAGCATGATCCGCGACGGGCTCTGGGATGCATTCAACGGCTACCACATGGGCCAGACCGCGGAAAACGTTGCCAAACAATGGCAGATCAGTCGCGAGATGCAGGACGCCTTCGCGCTGGCCAGCCAGAACAAGGCCGAGGCGGCGCAAAAGGCCGGCAAGTTCGCCGACGAAATCGTGCCCTTCACCGTGAAGACCCGCAAGGGCGACATCGTGGTGGCTGCCGATGAATACATCCGCCACGGCGCCACGCTTGAATCGATGCAAAAACTGCGCGCCGCCTTCATCAAGGATGGCACCGTTACCGCGGCCAACGCCTCGGGCATCAACGATGGTGCCGCCGCGGTGCTGCTGATGAGCGAGGCCGAGGCGGCAAGGCGCGGGCTGACGCCGCTGGCGCGGATCGCGTCTTACGCCACCGCCGGGGTCGATCCGTCGATCATGGGCTGCGGCCCGATTCCCTCCAGCCGCAAAGCGCTGGAAAAGGCCGGCTGGAAGGCCACCGACCTTGACCTGGTCGAGGCGAACGAGGCGTTCGCGGCGCAGGCCTGCGCGGTCAACGCCGATCTGGGCTGGGATACTGCGCGCGTCAACGTCAACGGCGGCGCCATTGCCATCGGCCACCCGATCGGCGCGAGCGGCGCGCGCATCCTGAACACGCTGCTGTTCGAAATGCAGCGGTCGGGCGCGAACAAGGGTCTGGCAACGCTGTGCATCGGCGGCGGCATGGGCGTGGCCATGTGCCTTGAGCGGGCCTGATCTTTCTGCAACTGCATTTTTGGCGCGCAACATTGTTGCGCGCCACTGTAATTTTCGGTAACACCATTTCAAGGACCAGATCAAAAGAGGGGAATCATGTCCAGAGTAGCGCTTGTAACGGGCGGGTCGCGCGGCATTGGCGCCGCCATTTCAGTCGCGCTGAAGGCGGCGGGCTACAAGGTCGCGGCGAATTATGCCGGTAACGACGCGGCGGCCGCGGCCTTCACCGCCGAAACCGGCATCCCCACCTACAAATGGTCGGTCGCCGATTATGACGCCTGCGCCGCGGGCGTGGCGCAGGTTGAGGCCGATCTTGGGCCGGTTGATGTGCTGGTCAACAACGCCGGCATCACCCGTGACGCGCCGTTTCACAAGATGACGCGGCAGCAGTGGTCCGAGGTGATCGACACCAACCTTTCGGGGGTGTTCAACATGACGCATCCGGTCTGGCCCGGCATGCGCGAACGCAAGTTCGGCCGCATCATCACGATCAGCTCGATCAACGGGCAAAAGGGGCAGTTTGCGCAGGTCAACTATGCCGCCTCGAAAGCCGGCGACCTGGGTATCACCAAGTCGCTGGCGCAGGAGGGCGCACGCCTGGGCATCACCGCCAACGCGATCTGCCCGGGCTATATCGCCACCGACATGGTGATGGCGATGCCCGAAAAGGTGCGCGAATCGATCATCGCGCAAATCCCCGCCGGCCGGCTTGGCGAGCCTGACGAAATCGCCCGCTGCGTGGTGTTTCTGGCCGCCGACGAGGCCGGCTTCATCAACGGCTCGACGATTTCGGCGAACGGTGCGCAGTTTTTCGTCTGACGACGCTTGGCATTTGCCCGAAAGGCCCGCAAGTTGCGGGCCTTTCGCATCTGGGGTGCTGGCATGACGCGCGCGCGGGCGACGCTGGTGGGGTTTTCGGCGGTGGCGCTGTGGTCGCTGCTGGCGCTGTTCACGGTGGGCACGGCCCCGGTGCCGCCGCTGCAGCTGAACGCGATGGCCTTTGCCATCGGCGGCGGGCTGGGGCTGGCCTGGGTGGCGCGCAGCGGCGGGCTGCGGCAGCTTGGCGGCGTGCCGCTGCGCATCTATGCCTTTGGCACAGCGGGGCTGTTCGGCTATCACTTCCTTTACTTCAGCGCGCTGCGGCTGGCGCCGCCCGCCGAAGCCGGGCTGATCGCCTATCTGTGGCCGTTGCTGATCGTGCTGGCGTCTGGCCTGCTGCCGGGCGAGCACCTGCGACGCGGGCATGTGGCCGGGGCGGCGATCGCCTTTGCCGGGGCGGCGCTGATCGTTGCGGGTGGCGGCAGGGCCGGCGGCGCGGTGCAGCCGGGGCATCTGCTGGCGCTGCTCTGTGCGCTGACCTGGGCGGGTTATTCGCTGATTTCGCGCCGTCTGGGGGCGGTGCCCACGGCGGCGGTTGCGGTCTATTGCATTGCCACGGCGGTGCCTTCGGCGTTGGCGCATTGGGCGCTGGAACCGACTGTCTGGCCGGTTGGCGTCACCGGATGGGGCGCCGTGGTGGGGCTTGGCCTGGGGCCGGTCGGGTTGGCTTTCTACACCTGGGATATCGGCGTCAAGCGTGGCGATATCCAGATGCTCGGCACCGCGTCCTATGCGGCGCCGGTGCTGTCAACGCTGGCGCTGGTGCTGGCCGGGCAGTCCGCCGCCACCGCCTCGCTGGCGCTGGCCGCGGTGCTGATTGCGGCAGGTGCGGGCCTGGCCGCCAGGGCCGGGCGGGCGCTGCCTAGGCGTGTGAAAGCCGCGCGATCTCTTCCTTGATCTTCAGCTTCTGCTTTTTCATTTCGGCAATTTCGAGGTCGTCGGAACCGGGGCTCCGCTGCGCGTCTTCAACCGCGAGCGACAGAGCTTCGTGCTTCTTGCGCAGCTCTTCGATATGGGCGTTGAGCGTCATGGGCCGTCTCCTGTTATTGCCGTCCTGATACCGATTGCACCACATTCCGCCGCCGCTGTCACGCCCCGGCTCGCGCATGAAACACGCTTTTCGCCGCACCTCCTGCGCGGTCCCGCGCGCTAGCCCGGCCAGTCCAGCGCGGCGCCGTCGCGCAGTATGGCGCGGGCAAGCGGGGTGAGGTCTTCGCCGTCGCGCAGATGCTGCGGGGCGGCATGCATCACGAAGGGCGCCAGCAGCCGCAGCCCGCCGCGCCCGCCCTTGCGCGCGCGCAACAGCAGCCGCCCGGCAGCGGCGCCGGCACGCGGCGCAATGGGGCGCAGCGCGATGCTGCCGGCGCGCGGCGGCAGCGCCGCCAACGCTTCGGGCAGGCGGTCGGCCCGAAAAATCAGCGTCAGATGGCCGCCGGGCCGCAACCGCCGCAACCCGGCGTCGATCCACTGCGCAATCGGCGTTGCCTCGCGTTGCGCCGTCTCGCGCCCGGGGTCGGCAGCGGCCGCGCCGGGATGCGCGAAAAACGGCGGATTGGCCAGCACGTGGTCGAAGCTTTGCGCCCGCAGCGCCGCCGGCAGCGCGGCAAGGTCGCCGGCAAGCACCTGCATGGCGATGCCGCTGCGCGCGGCATTGCGCCGGGCCAGATCGGCATAGGCCGGTTGCAGTTCCAGCCCGGTCAGCTGCAGGCCGGGCACCCGCGCGCCAAGGCACAGGCTGGCCACGCCGGCGCCGCAGCCCAGTTCCAGCACCGCCTGCCCCGGCAGCGCCGCGCAGGCCGCCGCCAGCAACACCGAATCCATCGCGGCACGGAACCCGGCGCGCGGCTGCAGCAACCGCAGCCTGCCGCCCAGAAAGGCATCGTCGCTGAGCGCCTCGGGGGCGAAGATCACGGCACGTCCAGGTCGTTGTCGCGCAGCACGCGGGTGGCGCGGGCGTGGTCGTCATCGCGCACCATGACGCGACGCGGCAAAATGCCGATGCTGCCTTCCAGCACGCTCATGTGGACGTCGATCTGAAAGGCCGCTATACCCTCGCCCTCAAGAAGAGCGGTGGCTAGGGCCAGTTTGACCGGGTTGGTGGTGCGCAAAAGCTCTTTCATGTCGCCACACTAACGGGCGCCGGGCCATGCTGTCGAGGCCGGGCTAAAGGGGGAATGGCACGATGGGCCGCATCGAAAAGGCGCAAAAGCCACATGACCGGCTGGCCGCGGCGCTTGCCGAGGATATGGGCGCGGTGAACGCGCTGATCCGCGAACGCATGGCCAGCGAACACGCGCCGCGCATCCCCGAGGTCACCGCACATCTGGTCGAGGCGGGGGGCAAGCGGCTGCGGCCGATGCTGACGCTGGCCGCGGCGCGGCTGTGCGGCTATGGCGGCCCCTTTCATCTGCATCTGGCCGCGACGGTGGAATTCATCCATACCGCGACTCTGTTGCACGACGACGTGGTGGACGAAAGCGCGCAGCGCCGTGGCCGGCCCACCGCGAACCTGCTGTGGGACAACAAGTCCAGCGTGCTGGTGGGCGACTATCTGTTCGCGCGCGCGTTCCAGCTGATGACCGAAACCGGCAACCTGCGGGTGCTGTCGATCCTGTCGAACGCCTCGGCGGTGATCGCCGAGGGCGAGGTGTTGCAACTGACCGCGGCGCGCGATCTGCGCACCGACGAGCACCTGTATCTGCGGGTCGTCCGCGGCAAGACGGCGGCGCTGTTTTCGGCGGCAACCGAGGTCGGGGGTGTCATCGCCGGGGCGCCGGAACAGCAGGTCAAGGCGCTGTTCGGCTATGGCGACGCGCTTGGCATCGCCTTCCAGATGGCCGACGACTACCTCGATTATGGCGGCACGGCCAAGGTGATCGGCAAGAACACCGGCGACGATTTCCGCGAACGCAAGCTGACGCTGCCGGTGATTCTGGCGGTGGCGCGGGCCGATGCGGCGGAACGCGCCTTTTGGCAAAGGGTGATCGAAAAGGGCGATCAGCGCGAAGGCGACCTGGCACAGGCGATGGCGCTGCTGGCGCAGCACGGCACGCTGACGCAAACCCGCGAAATCGCGCGTGGCTGGGCCGATCGGGCGCGCCGCGCCTTGGACCCGCTGCCCGCGCATCCGCTGCGCGATATGCTGGCGGATCTGGCCGAATACGTGGTTTCGCGCATCAACTGACCGCGGCCCCTTGCGCCTCGGGCCCTGACCGATCCGCAGCCCACCCGCGGCGCTACCCCACCCGCAGCACAATCTTGCCGATATGGGCGCCGCTTTCCATACGCGCATGCGCCGCGGCGGCGTCTTGCAGGGGGAATTCGCTGTCATGCACCACTCGGACCGCCCCCGCCGCGATCAGCGGCCACAGCCGGGCATGCAGCGTGCGGGCGATCTCGGCCTTGGCGGCGTCGCTTTGCGGGCGCAGCGTCGAGCCGGTCAGCGTCAGCCGGCGCAACATGATCTGCGCAAAGTTGATCTCGGCCCTGGGCCCTTGCAGAAAGGCGATGTTCACCAGCCGCCCATCATCGGCCAGCGCCTTGATGTTGCGGTCGATGTAGCTGCCGCCCACCATGTCGAGGATCAGGTTGGCACCGCCTTCACCGCGCAGCACCGAGACGAAATCCGCCTCGCGGTGGTTGATGGCAGTGGCACCAAGCGCTTCGCAGACGGCGCATTTTTCGGCGCTGCCTGCGGTGGCAAAGACCCGCGCGCCAAGCGCAAGCGCCACCTGAATCGCCATGGTGCCGATGCCCGAGCTGCCACCGTGCACCAGGAACCGCTCGCCGGCGCGCAGGGCGCCGCGCATGACCACGTTGGACCAGACCGTGAAGGCAGTTTCCGGCAGGCAGGCGGCATCGCGCAGCGACATGCCGGCAGGCAGCGGCAGCGCATGTGCCGCGGGGCAGGCGGCAAATTCGGCATAGCCGCCGCCGGGCAGCAGCGCGCAGACCGCGTCGCCCTCGGCCCAGCCGGTGACACCGCGCCCCACCGCGGCCACATGCCCGGCGCATTCCAGCCCGGGCAGCGGCGAGGCACCCGGCGGCGGCGCATAGGCGCCGGCGCGCTGCAGCGCGTCGGGGCGGTTCACACCCGCGAACGCCACCCGGATGACGATCTCGCCATAGCCGGGGACCGGCACCGGGCGCCGGCACAGCCGCAGCACCTCGGGGCCGCCCGGCGCGGCAATCTCGATCGCCTGCATCACGGCCGCGCCCCGCCCGGTGCGCGGATGCCTTCAAGCAGTGTCTTCACCCCCGGCAGCGCCACCAGCTTTGCCTTGACCTTTTCAAACCGCATCACACCATCGATCCGCCGGTCGATGAATGCGGCACTGTCGCGCGTGCCCTCGCTGGCGTCGCCCATCCAGAACAGCGCGCAGGTGCCGTAAACCGCCGCCAGCGTCGCGCGTTTGGAATACCAGTTGAAATCGTCGCTGTCGTCGCCAAGCGCGCGCCAGACCGCATCTGCGGTGCCCCAGATCAGCGCGGCGCCGGTGGCTGCATTTTGCGGCAGCGCGAAAACCGCAGCGCTGCGGCGCGCGGTTTCCGGGTCCGTCACCTGCAGCCGCAGCCGCAGCGCCAGCGCCACGCGGTCACGGTAGCGCAGGGCGGCAAGGTCGGACTCGGCCAACTGCGCCGCCATGGCTGCATCGCCGGCACGATGCCAGGCCACCGCCAGATCGACCGCGCCGCGCGGGCAGATCAGCCGCGCCAGCGCCATATCCAGCCCGACCTCGGCCACTGCCGCACGAAACGCCGGCCCGGACCAGCCGTCAAACGGCACATGCGGCAGGATCGCCCGCAGCAGATCGGCCGTTGCGGCATCGACATCCAAGGCGGCGTTCTTCATGCGGTTCCCTTTCGCCCGGGCGGTGGACAAACCGCCCACCCGCTGCTATATGGCCGCTTCCTGCAAATGCATGCAACTCAAACCTAGGAAGGTGGTGACAACCACATGCAGGTCAGCGTTCGCGACAACAATGTCGAACAGGCGCTTCGTGCCCTGAAGAAGAAACTTCAGCGCGAGGGGGTATTTCGTGAAATGAAGCTCAAGCAGCATTTCGAGAAACCCTCGGTCAAGCGTGCCCGCGAGCAAGCCGAAGCAATTCGGCGTGCGCGCAAACTGGCGCGCAAGAAGGCGCAGCGCGAAGGCGGGCTTTAAGAGCCCGGAACCGCTGGCGGGGCAACCCGCGACGATCAGCCCCCGGACCGCAAGGCCGGGGGTTCTTTGTTGCCGCAGCGCGCCGCGGGGGATATTTGATCCAAGGCAAGCCAGTTTCCTTGGGGCAAGCTTCGCCGCCGAAAGCCGGCCTCAGATCGGCAGCGCAGTGGTCTTGAACACGGTGCGCAGCGCAAAGCTCGACTGCATCTGCGCCACGCCGGGCAGCCGCGCCAGATAGGCGCGGTGGATGCGGGCGAAATCTTCCGTGTCTTCCGCCACCACCTTCAGCAGGTAATCCGCGGTGCCTGCCATCAGGTGGCATTCCAGCACATCGGGGATCTTGCGCACTTCGCGCTCGAACGCGTCCAGCACCTCGTCGGCTTGCCCCGACAGCGTGATTTCAACGAAAACCGTGGTCGGGCGACCCAGGCGGCGGGCGTCAAGCAGTGCCACATAGTCGCGGATATAGCCTTCCGCCTCCAGCCGCTGCACGCGGCGGTGGCAGGCCGAGGCCGACAGGTTTACCCGTTCGGAAAGCTCGGCATTGGTCATGCGGCCCTGCTTTTGCAGGGCACCAAGGATTCGGCGGTCTGTCGCGTCAATCGTCATTTCAGCGCAAGTTTCTTCGCTCATTGTTACGATGCATCGAATATATCCGGCGATTGCTGCAATTGCACCACCGATCTTTGCAAAGCAATTGCGGCGCATCTGCGCCACACTGCAAGAAAGCGTCACCCGGAGGATCCCCAGATGAAAATCGGCTGCCCCAAGGAAATCAAGCCGCAGGAATTTCGCGTCGGCATCACCCCGAATGCCGCGCGCGAGGCGGTGCTGCACGGCCATGAAGTGTTGATCGAGACCGGCGCCGGCATGGGCTCGGGCTTTACCGACGCCGACTATGTCGCCGCCGGTGCGCGCATTCTCGACAGCGCCGAGGCGGTCTTTGCGGCGGCCGAAATGATCGTGAAGGTCAAGGAGCCGCAGGCCGTGGAACGCGCCCGTCTGCGCAAGGGGCAGGTGCTGTTCACCTACCTGCATCTGGCGCCCGACCCGGAACAGACCGCCGATCTGCTCAGGTCCGGCGCCACCTGCATCGCCTATGAAACGGTCACCGACCGTTCGGGCGGTCTGCCGCTGCTGGCGCCGATGTCCGAGGTGGCGGGGCGGCTGGCGCCGCAAGTGGGGGCATGGACGCTGCAAAAGGCCAATGGCGGGCGCGGGGTTCTGCTGGGCGGGGTGCCTGGCGTGGCGCCGGCCAGGGTGCTGGTGATCGGCGGCGGCGTGGTGGGCACGCATGCCGCCCGCGTCGCGGCGGGAATGGGCGCCGATGTCACCGTGCTTGACCGCTCGTTGCCGCGGCTGCGCTATCTCGACGATGTCTTCGGGCGCGACTTCAAGACCGCCTACGCCAGTGCCGGCAATATCGCGGAAATGATCACCGGCGCCGACATGGTAATTGGCGCGGTGCTGGTGCCGGGCGCTGCTGCCCCCAAGCTGATCAGCCGCGCGCAGCTCAAATCCATGAAACCGGGCGCGGCGCTGGTCGATGTCGCGATCGACCA
>Ga0326597_10005344_pt1 | contig 17863 bp, 21 predicted proteins | sample RVTome_12_FD_203789 | JGI IMG/M metagenome (GOLD analysis project Ga0326597, IMG submission 203789) | Soil microbial communities from uranium-contaminated site in the Upper Colorado River Basin, Wyoming, United States - RVT100D185 | ecosystem: Environmental > Terrestrial > Soil > Contaminated >... | reverse complement strand
CGCTGGATCCATTCGTTATACCCCCCTGGAACACTCTGATCGTTTTAACGTGCTGTTGGTGAACCCTATGGTGGGGCTTGGAACACTCTTGGTGGGGTACCGGGCTTGGGGTGAAATCGGGTGTTGGGCGGGTAGCGGGCTTATTGGGTTGGTGGGGCTGGTGCTGGGAAGTGGTGGATTTTGGCAAAGGACCGCCGCAACCGGCGCTGGTGTGGCGCGGGCTGGCGGTGTTTGACGTGAACAAGTGATTGAGTCAGAGGCCGTTAGAGAGGTCTGAGTGCTTGGGCTCGGGAACCGGGGTGTTCGAGCCACGGTGGACCATTCTCCGTGAACGCTGGTGTGGGGGCCAGTCGGGCACGGTTTCAGGCCATTCCAAGGGCCGTTGGGGGCTGCAAGGAAGTGCGCTCAGGCCGCCAGCCGATTGTTGAAGTCGGCTCGGTTCGGCGGTCGCGAGTGTTTTCACGCCGGGGTATTAACCCGGCTGACAGGCGGCTTACGCGAGGCGGTGACGGGCGGGTGGCGCCCTATGTCCAAATCGGCTACCTGGCCGCAATCAGTGCGGCGATGGCCCCATTTTGTGGGGCTGGCATGTACTCATTTCACAGAACGCCCGCTGCTTCCTGCGCCCTGGTTGGGGGCGGCTGGGAGGTCGGGAAAGTCTTGGGTGTCGAAGGCAATGGTTCCCAGGCGAACGCGCAATCTCGCCGGGCGAGTTCGAGTCGGGTGGTGGCTGGGTCGCATTGGAGCATCCACTGGATAGGCTCGGAAGCGTCGATGCAAGTCCAAATGCCGGCGCGCCGGAACCAAAGGGCACGGGCGGTAAAGGGCGGGTCGGAGGAATGGACGGCGAGCACGCGGGCCTGGTTGGGGACGTAGCGAGGGATTGGGAGCCGCCTTGGTTGGCGGTTGCTTCGACCGTTGGACCGAGATCCGTACATAGCGAGAGCGTCCGAGGCTACGAACGAGCGATCTTGGTGGAGAGTCGCGGTATTGCGGAAAAAAAGGCGGCCCGAGTATTTCGTCACGAATCGTTGGGGAACGTTTCGCCGCCGAGTAGTTACCTATCCCGGCCGGGCCATTCCGAAATACTGCCCGAAAGAAACCACGGGTTGGACTTGGTGTCAAGCCCCGTGGTTGACAATTGGAAGGGCGGGGGTAGGGTCGGAACGCTTGAGTCCCCGTCATCCATATCAATTTTGCTGCCGCTCAACGGAGTTTCTTCCTTCGGGATGGCGCTCAAGCAACCGGGGGGCGGCGGCTTTCCTCTTTTATCCATGAAGATCGACGAAATTGTAGTCCCCAAACGAAGCCGGAAGGACATGGGCAACCTTGACCAACTGGCGGCAAGCATCAAGGAGATTGGCTTGCTTCACCCGCCGGTTGTCGATGGCGATAACGTGCTGGTGGCCGGTGGTCGCCGGTTGAAAGCGGTCAAGATGCTCGGATGGACGGATGTTCCGGTGCGGATGGTAAAGACGCTTGGCGAGGCGGTCATGGCGCTGAAAGCGGAGCGGGACGAGAACACGTGTCGGGAAGGGTTAAGGCCGACGGAGGCGTTTGAGTTGGGGACACGGATCTTGAAGCTGATCAAGCCGGAGGCGGAGAAACGGAAGGCGGAGGGGCAAAAGTCGGGCGGACGCGGAAAAAAGAAACTTGGTGCCGATTCGGCACCAAGTTTAGACAAAACCCGCGACCAAATTTCCGAAGCCGTCGAGATGGGCAGGGACCGTTACCAAAAGATCGGCGTTGTAATGGCGGCTGCCAAGGCGAACCCGGAACTCCTGCCCGTGGTTGAAAGAATGGACGCGACGGGCAACGTGAACAGAGCGGTCCGCGAAATAGCGCGCGCCAGAGTCATCGAGAACGTCAAGCTTCCGTCCGGGAAGTTCCGAGTTATTTACGCGGACCCGCCGTGGAAGTACAGCGATGGACTGACGGAACGCTACGGCGCGACCGAATACTTCTACCCAACCATGAGCATCGCCGAGCTGTGCGCGATGCCGATTCGAGAGTTGTGCGATCCCAACGCCGTCCTTTTTCTTTGGGTGACCGCGCCGTTGCTGGATGAATGTTTTCCAGTCATCAAAGCGTGGTCCTTCACCTACAAAACCAACTTCGTTTGGAACAAACTGCGACCAAACTTCGGCCACTACCACAATGCGCAACACGAGCACCTTTTGCTTTGCACCCGCGGAAGTTGTGTGCCCGACATCAAGGAATTACTGCCATCGGTTGTCGAAATCAAACGCGGCAAGCACAGCGAAAAACCGGAGGAGTTCCGCCAGATGATCGACAAAATGTACCCCCACGGAAGGCGCCTGGAACTGTTCGCGCGCAAGGAGACCGAAAATTGGTCGAGCTATGGAAACCAAAAGCGTTGAAGCCAAGCTCTTCGACTACGGCATCCATAACGAGGCGTCCAACATTCGCGCGCACGTCGCCCCACTGGCTCGCATCCTTTACGTTTTCCCTACCATCTGCGCCGTCCGCGCCATGGCGAAATTCCCGGTAAAGTCCGCCTACCAAAACGGCGTGGCCGGAAAGACCGCCACCGGACATACGGTCCCGCCTTCGGCCATCCAGAACATCCGAAAGTTGCGCATCGCTGAGTTTCGGTTGGAGGGCTTTACCGAGGACCTGGCCACGTCCGAAAAAGGTCAGAGGGCCGTTAGTATCGTTTCGGAGTTTCTAAAGGCGGGGCGATTTCCGTTGTGGCTGGATGGAGAGTTTGTGCTGGAAAAGGAAATGCAGATTACAGGAACCGACATCAAGGTTCGCGGCCAATGGAAGATTGAAGTGAAGTGCGACTTTCGAGCAAGCGACATGTGGGGTGAGCCCGATCCGCGTTGCACTGGAAACCTCTATCTTCAAATAGCTGAGCGCAACCCATTAAAGCGAATATGAGCACAGCGATTCAACTCGAAGCGTGCCTGCCGCCGACCGGGCAATCCTACGTTTTGCGCCCCTACCAAGAGCAGTCAGTCGAAGCCGGCGTCGCGTTCATGCAGGGGCCGGGCGCCGAGAATGGAATTATCGTCCTTCCCTGCGGGGCCGGTAAATCCCTCGTGATCGCCGCCATCGCCAAGCGCTTAGGCGGGCGCTGTCTGGTGTTTGCGCCATCCCAAGAACTGCTGGCTCAGGATAAATCGAAGATGGAAGCGTTCGGAGTGAGCCCGGCCGTCTATTCTGCTTCGTTCTCAAGCCGGGAGGTCGGCGACATTACACTGGCAACAATCGGATCGGTAAAAAACCGGTCGCACCTTTTCGAAGCCTTCGAATATATCATGGTCGATGAGTGCCACCTTGTAAACTCGCGCGGTGGAATGTATGCGGACTTTTTCGGGGCGCTGGAGGGTCGTAAGGTCCTTGGGTTTACTGGAACGCCTTACAGATTGTCACATGATGCCTTCGGAGGCGCGATTTTGAAGTTTCTCACGCGGACCCGCCCGCGCATTTTCAGCAAAGTCGTTCACGTCGTTCAAAACGGAGACCTGTTCGACCAGGGGTTCTTATGTAAGCTGGATTACAAATCGGTCAAAACGGGCTTTGACCCGGCGCGGTTGCGGCTCAATTCGACCGGTGCGGATTACACGGACGAATCGGTGCAGCGGCACTTCGCCGAACTGAGCTTTGATGACCAGATTGTGCGGTGCGTCCATCGACTGCACGAACTTGGCCGGCGCGGTACGATCGTCTTCTGCCGCTTCGTCGAAGGGGCGACTTACGTAGCCGAAAGAATTCCCGGCGCGGAGGTCGTTTCAGCCAAGACGCCGCAGAGAGAACGCGAGCGAATCATCGAGGGGTTCAGAGCCGGCGAAATCCCAGTCGTGGCAAATTCGGGGGTCCTAATTCACGGATTTGATTATCCCGAACTGGCGAATTGCATCCTGGCAAGCCCGACGTGTTCGCTGGCCAGATATTACCAAAGCGTGGGCCGCTGCGTGCGTCCGCATCCGTCGAAGGAATCGGCCTTTGTGGTCGATATGGTGGGACTCACGAAGCGTTTCGGACGGATCGAGGATCTGAGGATTATTCGCGGGAGCAATGAGAAATGGTTCATAAGTGGGACGAACGGCAAAACCCTGACGAACGTATACCTGGAAAACAGCCTATCCCCCGAGCGAAAGAAATGGGCGCAAAGGCGGTGGTCCGGAGGGGGGAAGTGGAGGAGGTAACTGTGAGCGAATGGAACGACATAAGACTGGAGCACGAACAGATGAAAGACACATGCCAAGCCCCGCCGTTGGGTGAAACCTATAAGCGGTATGTCACGGGTGAATGGGCCGATTTAAGAACCGAGTTGGAAAAGCAGATCGAAGAGACCGTCAAGCGGCATAACCTGGCAGTCGAAGAACTGACCGAAAAGCAGTTTGTGTCCGCGATCAAACAGGCCATCGAGTGCGGGGATTTTACCCGACTGGTCAGGGTGACCGATGGCGGCCAGTGCGTCGTTTACATGCCATTCGAGCGGGAGCAGAAACTGGAATCGCAAGTGGCCGAACTGAAGCAGCAGGTGGAGGCGCTCACCCGTGCCACCGATCCACCGCGGACAATCGCAATCGACGAGGGGACGAAAATATGAGCGAGAGAATCCATTCAAGCGCCGACCGCGCCAGGCTGATCGAACAGTTAATCGATGAGCATGCCCGCACGTGGGACGGCCCAACGAAATCCCTGCTGGCGACCGCGTTCTCGCAAGCCCTTCGGTGCGGGGATTTCGTGCGCCAGGTAAATTTCCCGTCCGGGGTCATCAAGATCGTTTACAAGCCGTACGCGAGGGAGTGCGAACTGATGGGGCGGCTGGACGAAGTGGAGAGGCTGGTCAAAGCGTTCGTATTGGCTTCGGGCGAGCCGGAGGAAAGGGTCGCGACCAAAGCGCTTGAGGAATGGTGGATGCGAAACAGGAGATCGATATGAAACTGCTGCAAATCAGCGAAACGATGTGGATCAATCCCGATCACATCATCAGCGCGACGACGTATTACGGCGGTCTAAAGCTGTATCCAGATGAGCATCTAAAGGGCTTGGTTTTCGAAGTCGAGTTGGAGTTCCAAGAAGCCGTCCGGAAGGAGCTTGGGATTGAGGAGGCGAAATCGTGAACCGCCGATCCTTTCTCGCCGAGGCCCTGAAAGCCGCCACCGTGTTTACGATTTTGCCCGGCGCCGGAAGGCTTTGGGTGCCCGTGCCCTTCGAGGAGCGCGTGCCGTTTAAGCGGGGCGTTCTTCAGATAGGTTTTGGGCCTGGCGTGGAAGTTGGGTTTCGCTACCGGCTAAGACCCGGCGAGGTGTGCATCCAGGGCGCTGTTGATCGCAACGTGCTCGAACAGTACGAAAAAACCCATCGGATCATCTGGGACGATCCGATCAGGGCGGCAAAAATGAAGGTGCTTCTCAAGGAATGGACCAGAGAAACGGGCTGGGAATCCGCATGACCAAAACCAACTTCGACGACGTGGTTTCGGACTGGCGCGGCGAGGACCGTCCGCACCTGGCCGGTTGGACAAAGGGCGGCAAGCCGATCTTCCGCGGAACCGAGGCTGAGTGGCGCGCGCGGTTCATCGACAGCGAAGAGATCAAGGTCGAAGTCGAGCGGGTGGTTCGGATTTTGGAGAACGCGTTCGACTCCGTCTAAGGCCTAAGCTCATCAGGCCACCCTTCTTCCAAATCGTTCGCGCGCGCCCAACAATCCTTGCTCGGGATCTGAGCGGCCACCGGCAGGTAACACCAGCAACCCAACGGAACCAGGCGCCCGGTGCGCGGGTCTTCCATGGTCTCGGGGATATGCCCGCAGGATTTGCGCTTTGGATCGTAAAGGGCGCACTTGGCGCAAGCGGCCAGTCGTTGCTCGCCCAGTGCGCCGTCCCGCCGACCGAAACAAAACCGAAGCATCATCAGACCCGCCCGGAAGATTCTCGGGAAGGACTCGATGGGTTCGAGATTGAACAGCATGGCCGTGGCGGCAAAGAGCATCGTTTTCATTAGCCAACCTGAAGGATGCGCGCGACCGATGAGACGGTGGGCGCGTTGCGCCGTTCGAGATCCTGGGGCGCTTCGTTTTCGAGCGCGTAACTGAGCGAGTCGAAGGCATGTTTCCATTGCGAGCCGCGCCGGATCAGTTCGGTGCGGTTGGGGCCGGGCATGAGATAGCGGAACATCTGGATGTGTTCCTTGCACTTGGCGCTGACTCGAATCCGGCTCTCAAAGAGAAGTTTCTTGACCAGATCGATCCGTTTGCGAACCGACCCGCTCATCTTGGTGACCGGGCTCAGGGTGATCCGGCCCTCGGTGTGCAAACGGATCAACTGATAATCGTAGGAATCTGAGTTGGACCGGTATTTGGTTGCGCTGGAGTCCGACCAATGACGCCAGCGAATCGTGGCGTGCCCGTAAAGTTCCTTGAGCAGGTTCTCCCAGAAATCCATTCGCTCGACGACCAGGTCCGTCAGGTCCGGAAGGCTCATCTGCCGATCCCTGACGACCACCTCGTCAATCACGTCGAACTCGGTCCTGTCCTTGCCCTCGCGCGGGCATAGGAACGTGACGGCGTGATTCACGTCGCCGGTGTCCCAGCCGGTGACCAGGGTCGTGGATTGTTTGCCCGGGATGATGATTTCCCAATCGTCCTCGCGCGGGGTCATGATGTTGCCCAGAACATGGACGTTCTCGTTCCAGACGTTCTCAAAGATCCCGCCGTTGACATCCCGTTCCCAAAGGCCAAGGACATAGCGGGCGAACTTGACCTTGTCATGGCGATACTTGGATTTGAGCGCGTGAACGTGCCGCGGGTCCAGGAAGGGGTTGTCTTCGAGCTTGAACCGGTAGTATTCGAAGAGATTGGCAAACTCCAGGTCGAAGGCTTCGCCGTCCGCCCCGACGTGCTGGAAGAAAAACCGGTAGATCCAATGCTCATCCCCAATCTCAGGCGGGTTGCAATCAAGGATCATCTGATGTTGCTCGAAAGGCTTGCCGATGATCCGAAGCTGATCGTCCAGGAGCGTGAACACGTCGGGATGCTCGAACAAGTCGGCTTCGGGCAGGTAGAACATCGAGTAACGGGTGCCCTTGAACTTGGCTTCCACGTCCGAGTCATTGGCCAGGGAATGGATCTGGCATTCGGACTCGCCCCCGTGGACGTTGCGAACCCGAAAGTAAGTCATCTTCGAATCGCCGGTCAGTCTGGGCTCGACCGTGTATTGGAAGCCCAAGGGCGACTCGAGCCACTGGCGCATGCCCGTCTTGTGCAGGATCAAGTCCTGCCAGACCCCTGAGCTTTTGATGGTCCGAATGGATTTGCCGACAATCGCCACCATGGCCCCGTCGGTTTCCCACAGGTGCCGGCAGATTTTGGAGACGACATTGGTAGTTTTGGAGGAAAGCCGGGGGCCGGTCAGAAGCAGGAACCGATGATAATCATTGAGGACCAGATAACCCTTTGGCACCAGGTCGGGCGCCCAATTGCCGTTCTTATCGATCATCGCAAAGCTTGCTTTCGACCACAAACCGTGGGAAACGTCAGTTTAGACGGTCCAAAATAAACCAGGAAAGCCAGCCCAATGCAAATCGTGATCGAAGCCGCCGACGTTTGGGAAGACATCAAAGACTGCAAGCCGGGGGACAAGAAAGTGGTCCATTTCACGGTCGATTCCAAGAAAGGGGAAGAGATTCGCGGGACCGCTACCGAAGCCTACTACGAGGACGACGAGGACGAGGACCAATACGACGAGGACGAGGACCGCAGGCCGGCCAAGAAGGAAATGCCCAAGGCCATCAGAATGATGAAGTGATGGCCCATGCCCGACCTCAAAGCCATTCACAAAGCGGGGGGAACCAAGGAAAAGCTGCGCGCCAAGTTCGACGGGGAAGCTCCCAAGCCGGGGTCCAAACTCGAAGAGTTCATTCTCACCTGCGCCAGTAGGATCAACGACGGTCTGAATTACAACTTTCGAGACGCGAAAATCTGGTGGGCAATCGATCAAGCCTACGATGTCAACCAGCGCCAGACTTCCTACACGCTGATGCAGGGGCTGGTCAACCGGCGCATCAACGACAACCGCGAGCTGGTTGCCCTGGCCAAGAACATGGGGATCGACAACATGCTCACCCCGATGACCAATTGCGGGAAGGTCGTTTGCGACGCCGCCGGCAACAAGGTCATGAAGTTCGACATCCCGACCTTTTTCCAAATCTACGTCCCACTGGTCCAGGCGTATCACAAGACGAGAACCGCCAAACTCTTCGTCGACCGCGACACTTACCCGCTCTATCCGTATGACCCGATTCGGTTGACCATGCGCGACCGACTGAAGGCTGACATCATCACCGGACGGGTGCAGCGCATGGCGTCGGACATGGGAGATCGCGCTTACGAACGGCAATCGATCCATCAAGCGACCCTGTACGGGTCCTGCCTGAATTTTCCCCTGGAAGACTGGTACACCGAACGGCAGGAGTACGACGGGAAAAAGAAGATCGTCAAGGAAGGCTTGCGCTACGCGCTGCCGCATCCCAGCCGCACCTTCTACGACCTGAGCCACCCACTTTCGACCATCAACAGCGACACGGGCGTTCAATGGGCGGGTTACTGGGACATCATCCGGTTTGGCGAACTGTACTCCAGCGATTACTACTGGAACAAGGACTCCGTCGGGGTCAAATACGGGAAGTATAACTGGCTCAAGAGTGATGGCTGGCGGCTTTACCAGGAACTGTTTCCCTGCCGGTTCCCGTTCCCGGAGATGGGCCTTGGCCGGGACGGCGCCGGCGAACAAGACCGATTGGACCGGGCCTTTTACAACGTGAGCGAAGACAGGGATCGGGCGGTTGTGTTGGTGCCGCTGTTCGCCAAGATAGTGCCCAAGGATTGGGACCTTTACGATTACGACGAACCGGTCTGGCATCGGATGGTGTTTGCCGCCGAAGACACGCTGATCTGGTGCGGACCCTTGGCCTACAACCCCTGCATCGCTTACCTCTACGATTACGATCAATCCCGAGCGTTCAATTCGTCCCTGGGTTTGGAACTGATGCCCTGGCAGGATCTGATGGGCAATTACCTGACCCAGTTACTGCTCTCGGTGAAGCAGAACTTGGCCAGCGCGGTATTCTGGAACAAAGACTTGCTCGACCAGAAGTATGTCGAACTGATCGAGAACCTGGGCGAGAAACTTTATCAGAAAACCAACTTCATCCCCTTCTCGAAGCAGGAATGGTCCTGGCAGAAGCAAACCGAGCGGGACGTGTTTCATCGGGTCGATTTTCCACGCCATAACACGCAGGAAATCCTGATGGCGATCAACACCATGCTGAACGTCATGGAACGGATGCTTGGTTACACGCCCGAGGAAGTGGGTGCGGCGGGGTCGGGCGAAGAATCGGCCACCAAAACGGCCATCCGGGATAAAAGCCGCGATGTCCGGCTGGGTTACACGGGCTCGTTCATCGACGAAGCGCGCCACGCCAAGAAGGTTCAGAAATACGAAGCGTTCATGGCTTACAGCGACGACGAGGTGTTCGCCGAAGTGGGCGACATGAACGAAGCCAAGGAACAGGAACTGATCGAGATGGGTTTTGAGATCGAGCAGTACGACGGCGCGAAACAGACCCGGGCCGGCGTGAAGGGCAGCAAGAAAGCGCTGGTCCTGGACGCGTTCGCCACCGACCGGGACGCAACCAACCGGTTGCCCGACCAGCGGATTGCCCAGATGATGATTCAGACCTTCCAGTCAATCTTTTCCAATGGCGCGATTGTCGAGCAGGTGGGTTTGAGCGAGCTGATCGATCTGTTCAACCAGATGCTTTATTACGCCGGGCTGCCGAAAGATTTCCGGTTGCGCGTGACTGGCGGGCAACCGCAGCAGGGCGGCCCGCAAGAGCAACTGGCGGCCATCCAGGAACAGTTGGCGGCGGCCTTGCAGCAGGTGCCGCAAATCGCCCAAGAGATCGTGAACAAGGAATTGACCGGCATGGGCGAAGCCATCAAGCAGGAAGTTGTGGCGCCCATCCAGCAGCAGCAGGCGCAAATGGGCGAGGCCATCGGCGCTTTGCTCAAGCAAGCACAAGAAGGCCAGCAACGCGACGGGATACAAGACGAGGCGATTGCCAGGCTCTTGCAGGTGTTCCAGGGGGCGGGACAATGAATTTGAACATCGAAGAAGCGTTCAAGGACCGGGTCATCCGGCTGAAAGAAGATATAACCATCCAGGGCGATGTCGATTTCGGGGGGCGGATCATCATCCAGGAACATCCGCCGAGCGAAGCGTTCATCACGACGCACGTGCCCACCCGGATCGCCAACGCAACCATCGTTTGCGGCACCCGCTTTTCGGAGATGCAGCCTGGCGTCAAAGCGAGGGCAATTCTCGCTCGGGATCGCTTGGTCTTGGAAAACGTCCGGTTCGAGAACCTTTACGGTTGGGGCGTCGAGTTGGCCGGGGTTCACTCAGGATCGCGTTTCCGAGACTGTCACTTGCAATACGAGAATGCAGGCCAGGCCGCCGGTCTCGGCTACTGCGGGATCTTTTGCGGGGGATATAATGCGGAAGACATCATCGTCGAAAATTGCCGATTCGACGGCGCGCATGCTGCGGACAACTTCGTTTGGCTCTCCAAAGGCGGGAACTTCCAAGTCATCGGCTGCCGGATCGAGAACTTTGTTCTGGAGGGGATTTGCCTGACAGCAGGTCCGGCTACGGTTGAGCGGAATTGGTTTCGGGCCGTGAAACCGCGAGCGGCCGCATGTGCCGCATTGCTGTGGGTGGACGTGCCGAACCGGAATCGTGGTACTGCTCACTATTCGCTGGAACCGCGCTTTCGGTTCATCAATAACGAAGTGTCGGGAGTCCCTTGCATGGTGAATGCCGGGCGCCCCGATGATCGGCTGATACCAATGGAGATGGAAGTCACCATCGAAGGGAACGGCTTTACGGTAGATAAAGACGCGATCTTTCTGGCGAATTGTAAGCGCGCGGACATCACCGGCAATTATGGGTCCGCTGAAACGTTCGTTCGAACAGTCTCCCGAACGAATGGGCCGCTGTGCAAGAATGTGTCGCTCAGCTACAACACGGTTCAGACGCGGGGGCGTTTCCTTGAAGTGTCGCAGGAAATCACCGGGTTAATGCGAGTCGAAGGCAACAACGCAGACACGGTCTCGGAAGATGGGGTTCATGTTAGGCTCGTCAAACCGCGAGGCGGCTACGCGGTGCAACTGCACGGGAATCGCGGGTTTCAGAAGGGAGCGCTTGGGTCATTCAAGATTCAGGAAAACCGCTACAAGGAATCACTCGGCGAGATTGCTTATTCAGACGGGAGCAAAGAGGGCGTCGAGCACAGCGTCGCAGATTACAGCTAGGCCGAGATGATCACAGTCACCCATGAACCACTATCCGCAGAGAAAGCCGCCAAGGTCAGGCGCTGGCTCGTGAGCGAAGAGCGTGCGTTGCTTGAGTCGGTCGTTCAGGGGGTCATCGCGGCGCACGAAGTTCAAGCGGTCAACGAGTCGATGGCCGAACCGCACGTGGTCATATCCGAGAAATGCCTATCGCCATCGAGCACCGTGATGGTCATTCAAGCGGCGCGGTATCAGATCTTCCTGGAAGTGCTGGAAGAATTCTCGAAGGACGAAACCCCGTTGCAAACCGTGAAATTACAAACCCATGGCTGAAACCACCCAAGAAGTTGCAGCGCCGGAAGAACCGACATCCAAGCAGATCCAGGACAAGCTTCAGAAACAAGACGGGTTCTGGAAGAGTTACCTGGACGATCCGGTGCCGGAGGAAACGCCCAAGGCCGAGGACGAGCCGAAGCCCGATCCTAAGCCAGATCCGGCGACGGAAACGGTAACCGCCGAAGATCCTGAACCAGAGCCCAAGCCCGAACCTGAGACCGAGCCGCGCAAGAAGACCCGGAAGCCCAAACCTGAGTCCGACCCGAATGAAGTCGCCCGCGAGATTGGCGCGACCATTGCCAGGGAATTGCGGCGACCCGCGGAAGCTCCAACCGCCAAGGAACCGACCGCCGATCCACTGGCCGGGATTCCCGACGAGTTCAAAAAGGACAAGCCGGTCTTCGAGGAAATGATCCGGTCCGACCCGGGCAAGTATGGATCCTTGAGCCGGCAGTTGGCCGATTACGCGACCAAGGAAGAACGGTATATCGCCAAGTGGGAGCAGGAAAATCCCGGAGTAACCTTCGATGGCGAGGACACGGTTCACAACGATTTCTATCGCGGCATCCAACCGAAGTTCGACCGGCACGATTTCGAGCGGGCCAAGGAGGAATTGATCGAGCGCAGGACCGAGGAACGAGTCATGGCCAGGGTCAACCCCGTCATCGAACGGTACGAAGCCAGCCAGAAAGCCGAGCGCTTGCAACCGGTCATCGCATCCGAAACGCTGGGACTGGTCCAAGCGGCCATTGAAGAGATCGCGCCCGAACACAAAGACCTGGGCAAGGACTGGAAAACAGTCGCGCAACTCGAAGAACACAGCCCGATGGCGGCGGATGTGATAACCGAAGTGGTCCAGCAAGTTCAACCGGTGCTGACGGCCGCCCTGCGGCTTTTCCAAGGAATCGACAAGTTCAACCGGACCAACCCCGCGCATGAGTATATCGCCACCCGGATCGATTCCGCCGAGAAAGAGATAACGCGAATGCCATCGGCGGATCGGCACGATCAAGAGGGCCGCATGTTCGCCACCCAGGCCGAGTACGTCCGAATGAACGCCGAAGAGAAAGCACGGCACTGGTATATCGACGAGCATCACATGAGCGCGATTTTGCAAGGCGATGCCAGGAAACTGTCCAAGGCCAAGTTCGAAACGCTCCAGAAACGATTCGCGAAATGGTCGGGAACAAATGGCAAGCCCGCCGCTACCGCGAAGCCAACCGCCGCGGCTCCCGCGCGAGAGTCCAGCGGCAGCCCGACGGTAACCGGACGGTCCACATTGCCGGGGGATGCGGGCAACAAGGGGGAAAAGGCAAAGACCGGGCGCGATTTGTTTTTCGATTCTCTTCTTGGCGCATAGTGATTCAAGCGAATGAACGCCCCCACCGGCGTTCGAAACTTGAATCAATATGGCCGGTTCCATCTCAGACCAAATTTTCGGCAAATGCGCGGTGGCGGCTTCGACCGACCTTGATCGGTGCGGCGCTGTTACCCTTTGCGAAATCTCACCCACCACCGAAGACGAACTGGAGAGCATCTACAAGGATGGCTCGGATCGTTGGCGTATCATGGGCGCCCTTCTCAAAGCCGATTTCACGGGCAAAGCCTGTCAGATTCGGCAATACGGGATGAGCGACTGGATCATGGCCAACAAGCGGGAGATGCCCCAGAAGAAGCTCTCGATCCGAAACCTGAACTCCGGTTTGGCCGAGGTGATGCCGTTCATCATGATGGACCGCAAGCACCCGATCAACAACGAGTATTGGGCGGTGTCCGATGGCGATGGCGCCGGGGGAACGATCAGCGGTTCGGCTTACGATTACACGGCCGTCGTGTCCAGCCAGACGGGTATCCCCGCCGATGTGCGCTGGTTCCCGGAGCGGTTGCGCGTTTTCATCAGCGGCAAGTCCGCCGGCGGCAGCGCGACTCGAACGGCCTGGAAAGTCGTTACCAGCCAGGAAATCGGCAACAACCAAGTCCGGCTTTATCTCACCAGCGAGAACAGCGCGTCCAACCTCGATAGCGCCAAGCTTTCCGATCCGACCATTGGTGTGTTGAGCCGCGGGACGCCCAACGTCAACGATTACGAGAAATACTGCGCGCAGATTCCCGGGCTGAACACGACCCAGAGCACGCCCTTCTGGTGGGAGTCAATTCGATGGTCACTCTGCGAGGATGATCTTTACCGGAAGTACGCCCAAGCCATCCGGGAGAACAATCCGTACTTCAAGAAGTTCGGCGATGTCGAGTCCGTGGAGATGAACCGCCAGGCGATGGACGACTTCCAACGCCGGCACGCCAATGGGTTTTTCTTCAACAAGAAACTGCCCAACCAAACGCTGACCAACTACGATCAGCTCGAGCAAATCCTCGTTCACTCCGACGACGAGGAAGGCAACTACCTTTACCTGCCCCACGAAGGACGGTGCATCGGGCGCCGGGCCAATGCCGAGGGGATTTACGAGCAGCACGCCGAGTGCGGCATGGTACGGGACCTTCAGAACAACGTTCTGAACCTGCCCGAGTTGTTCCGTGGTCTTTACAAGATCATGCGCATCCGGCAGTCCAACGGCATTCCGATGACCGACAAGGGGCACGGGCCGATCATCGAAGCGTTCACGGACAACTTCTACGCGACCCAGTTCGCGCAAGGGATCCTGCGCTATTTTAAATACAAATCCGAAGGGTTGCTACGGCTCAACCAGGATTTGGCGTCCAACAAGAACGCCGGGCCGATGGGATTCTTTTACACCCGGTTCGCGCTGGACTATCCGAACGTCGAACTGCGGATTGTCACTCACCCGTTCTTTGACGATCTGATCGATGCCCACAAGAAAGTGTCCTCGGATTTGGAAAGCGCGGGGCGCAACTTCTGGATTCTCGACTGGTCAACCAATTACCAGACGCTGCTCGGATCGAACACGGTCACCAACCGGACCGGCAACGTCCAGCGCCTGGCCGAGGTGTCCAACGAATGGATGTGCGTGATGAACGTGCCCAAGCGCTCGCAGCGGTTGTATTCGCTGGCTTACGCCAACGTGGCCGAGTGCCCGCAGTCCAGTCTGTTGCTCGAAAACATGAATTCGGAAGTTCCGGAACACGAAGCGGTCAGCGGTGAGGAAACCGATTACTATGGGTCGTACGACGCATAAGCTAGGCTTAGGTGGGTAAGGGTTCATAAATCCCGGAGTCGCCTGTTGCGGCTTCGGGTTTTTTTATTGATATGAATTATTTCAAGAAAGAGCTAATCAGCAACGCGCTCAGGCTGCCCAACGGCAAGGCGGTGCGCTTCGAGCGGGTCGGGGATGACACCGGACTACTCGCCACCGAAGACGAAGGGTTGATCGAGGAACTCAAGAAAGTGATGGCCAGAAAAGTCGGGGGCGTCACCGAAATTGCGCTCGAAGAATTCGAGGAGATAAAAAAAAATCCTCCCGCCAGGCCATCGAGGCTGAGGTCACTCGACGCGCGCTCGGTGCTAAAGCTTTTGCGAAAGCCCAACATCCCAAGCGCGGATGTCGCTCCTGTTAGTGAACCGTTAGTCGAACCCAGCACGCTGGTGACCGTGAGCAGCTTGAAGAAGTTGCGCGCCACCCGCGCCGCCGAACCCGCCGTGTAATGCCCCAACGCCACGAAATTCAGTTTGGCAATTCGTTCATCGACGAGATCGAGGACGATGACGGCGCCGTCGATTTGACGGCCGCCACGGTCGTTTTCCAGCGCCGGGAAGATTGCGGTGACATTACCGAGGCCGCCGCAACCGTTGTCGATGCCGATGCCGGCCAAGTGAGCATTGCGGGTGTCCCGGTCGGGGAATACGGGGTCCGATGGAAATACACCATCGGCGCGGTGGTCGCTTATTATCCGGCCAAGGGTTGGCACGCCTTGGTCGTCCGGGCCGTGGACGCCTGCAATACGTTCGGGCTGTTTCTGGACGAGGTAAAAGAGCGTGTCTTCCCCGAGGACGAAGCCGAGAACCTGATCGCCAACCACCGCGCTTACGCCGTGGACGGGCTGATCGATCTTCAGCAAAAGATTCGGTCCCTGCGCCAGTCGCACAAGGACAAGATTCCCCAAGTCGATACTTACCTGGAATGCAACGCCACGGTTTATGACGCCCCGCGCGGGTTTATCAAGCGGGTGTCCGTCGAGAAAGATTCGACCTGCTGCGGTCCGGTCGATTGCACGCCCATCGCTTACGAGGTGATGCGGTGCATTCTCAAGGACAACGAGACCTGCGGCGACATAGCCGAGCCTTACACGATGTACGAGGTTGGGGACGACTATATTTCCTACCCCGATTACGGCTGCCTTTACTACGCGGACTCGACCGGCGGCACCGACCGGAGCAACAGGCCATGCAACCGGGTGGTGGCGATCCACGAGGGCCTTCTCTACGTGTATCCCCATCTTCAGAGCGATGAACTGCTGGTGATCGAATGGAAGGGGATCAAGCGATCCTGGAAAGACACGGACGAAGTCGCGTTCGACCGCGAGATTGCCGATGCCCTCGAACATTACGTCGAGGCCAAGGTCGCGCGCCGGGAAGATTGCGACGCCCAGAAAATGCAGGTGGCAATCGCGATGTATGACGCTCTGGTGGCCAAGTTGATTTGGCAGGAACGAAACGAGAACGACATCGAGGAACCGTCCGTGCCGTGCTTTTCCAATTGCGATCCTTATTCCGGAAGGGTTATCTTGCCGGGCGTCACAAAGTAAACGGAATTGCAGCGCCGCAATCCTTCCGTTAACGGTGGGCCGGGCGCGCAAACATGACGACGAACCTTCCAGCATCACAGGACGCGATAGGAAAGCCGGTAGATACCGTGGCTTGCTGTGTCAAAGTTCTGATTCCCAAAGAGCTTTCTCATAGACTGGAGTCCCTCTACCGGCCCTGCCTCGATGCGGCAAGACGTATGCTCAAACGTCGCAACGAGTCTTCCACTAAGCACTACCCGGAAATCCCGAGCGTTTTGGCTAAGTCGCTAATTGCCAAATACCAGCGCAACGCCAAGTGCCGAAAGATCAGCAACCTGGTTCTGCCCATTTGTGGAGACCAAGGCCGAGTAATCAAGCTGACTCCGGAAGGCGTTCGCGTCCATGCAGTATTTGGCAAGGCGGTCATTCCGGTAGCGTTTTTGCGGCCCGTTGTTGGCCATCTTCGCCAAATAGAGTTCATTCGTCGAAATGGACAATGGTTCGGGGTGATTTGCCACAACACGCCAAAAGCTGCGCCCGTCACCGTTGACGGCTGTGTTGGGGTGGACAGGAACAGCGTCGGAAACGTTGCCGTCATGGCCGATCCGCAGACGGGAACGGTGCGCAAGTTCGGCATCAGCCCGGCTCCGACCAAGAAGGCCATGCGTGGCCGCAGAAAGAATTTGCAGAAGGCTGGAAAGTTCCGGCTGCTCTTCAAACTTCGGCGCAAACAACGCCGTCGTATGACGCACGAAAACCATTGTGCGTCCAAGTCCGTCATTGATTACGCCGCAAAGCATTGTCGCGCGGTGGCCATCGAAAACCTGGAAGGCGTTCATGCCCCCAAGTCCAAGATTCGCCGCTACAGCGAGAAGAACCAATGGGCGTTCGCCCAACTGGAAAACTTCATTCGCTACAAGGGCGCTTTGCGCGGTGTGCCCGTTATCGTGGTCGATCCGGCTTACACGAGCCAGACCTGCTCTCGGTGCGGGAGTATTCATAAGCCGTCAGGGAAGCTCTTTTCCTGCGGCACATGCGGACGAACTGCCCATCGGGATGTCAACGCGAGCTTCGTAATTGCGGAGCGCGGGCTGGCATGCATCGGTGGGGGTAGTGGCGGCCTTAACGTGTCGCCATTGCGACCTATTGGTGGTTCGCAAGCTGGGAAGGTAGGTGCTCAGTGAGCGCCGAGAACAACCAGAATCCCGCCGTTCACGGTAAGGAGCATCAACACCCCGCCAAGCTCGCCATCGCTCACCTGGCCAGACGACTCATCGAAGCCGGCCATCAGTGGAACACCTACGACCGGAGGGTTTACAGCAAGGGCCTGAAAACAGCCGGCGTCCCCATCGAAAAGCTTGCTGGAGCGTGCGCGTGCGCCGATACACGGCCAGTTGGTGGGCTGTCGCCGCGCTCCGGCATCCCTGATGATAGCCCTGTTCAAGAAAGAAATCCCGTCCAATCCGCTTTACCTGAGCAACGGTAAACGGTTGCGGTTTAT
>Ga0326597_10005343_pt1 | contig 17864 bp, 19 predicted proteins | sample RVTome_12_FD_203789 | JGI IMG/M metagenome (GOLD analysis project Ga0326597, IMG submission 203789) | Soil microbial communities from uranium-contaminated site in the Upper Colorado River Basin, Wyoming, United States - RVT100D185 | ecosystem: Environmental > Terrestrial > Soil > Contaminated >... | reverse complement strand
GCGCGCGGGCCGCGCACCACGATGTCCGCCTCGCCGGCCAGATGCCGGGCCGCGAGCTCGAACTCGTTGATCGCGCTGGCGTTGACGAGATGGACGGCAACGCCGAGCGCGACGCCTAGGGCGATGGCCACGACCGCGAGCGCCGTCCGGCCGAGGTTCTCCCGCATGGGCCCGATGATCAGCGCGTAGGCGAGCAGCCAGCGGATGCCGACTGCCGCGGGTCGCGGGTCGCGGGTCGCGGATCGACCGTCCGTCACGAGTCACCAGACACGAGCGGCGTGCTCACCGCGGGCGGAGCCCGTTGGCGGTGAGCGTCAGTATGCGATCGGCGGTTGCCGCCGCCACCGCCGAGTGCGTGACGAGGATGCCCGCGCCGGCTTCGCGCTTCACCTGTTCGCGAAGGAGGGCGAGCACCTGGCCCGCGGCTTCCGGATCCAGATTGCCGGTGGGCTCGTCCGCCAGCACCAGCAGCGGCCGGTGCGCGATCGCCCGCGCGATCGCCACGCGTTGCATTTCGCCGCCGGAGAGCTCGCGCGGATACGCGGAGCGGGCGTCGGACAGCCCGACGGCGGCCAGCAGCGCCTCGACGCGTTCCGCGGCGGCGAATGCGGGCGCCCTGGAGAGCGCGAGCGGCAGAGCGACGTTCTGGGAAACCGTGAGGTGCGGCAGCAGGTAGAACGCCTGGAATACGAACCCGACGCGGTCACGGCGAAGCAGCGTGCGGGCGTTGTCGCTCAACGCCGTCAGCTCGACGCCGTCCAGGTTGACCGAACCGGCATCGGGGACATCGAGCCCGGCAACGAGATTGAGAAAGGTGGACTTGCCGACGCCCGATTCGCCGACGATTGCGACGTACTCCCCGCGGGCGAGTTCCAGCGAGACGTCGCGCAGCACGGTGCGTGGCCGCGCGCCGCCAAAGGTCCTGGAGATGCCGCGGATGCTCAGCATCGCGCTCAGCTTCCAGCGATTCGCGATCGGCCCGCCGGCGGGAGTCCGCCGGCCGCCGACGCCGTACGTCGGACGACGGGTCTCATACCAGGCGCGTCGGTATCCAGACTTCGGAATGCAGCGTGCGGTGCACGGGGCACTTGTTGGCGATCTCGAGCAATTTCAAGCGTTGGGACTCGTCGAGCCGGCCCTCCAGCATGATCTCGCGCTCGATGCGGTCGATCCGCCCTTCCTTCGTTTCGCATTCGCCGCAGTCTTCCGCGTGTACCTTGTCGTGCCGAAGGCGCACCGTCACCCGGTCGAGCGGAAGCTGCTTGTGGTCCGCGTACATCCGGATCGTCATGGACGTGCAGGCGCCCAGTCCCGCGAGCAGGAGGTCGTAGGGTGATGGGCCGGTGTCGGTGCCGCCCATCGCCGCCGGCTCATCGGCAGCGAGGCGATGCTTGCCCGCCTGGATCGCCTGGGCGAATTTCCCGCGGCCGGTTTCGCTGACGGAGACGACGCCAGGCTCGCTTGCGGAGATGGGTTTCGGCGCCTCGGTGGTCGCCTGCAGGTAACGACTTGCCCACGCCGAGAGCACCGCGGCGACGTAGACCGCGTCCTCGCGCCGCGTGATCAGGTGGTCGGCGTCGTCCAGCGAGACGAAGCTTTTGGGGTGCTTTGCCGCAGTGAAGATTCGCGCCGCGTTGTCGATGCTGACCGTAGTGTCCCGCGGCGAGTGAAAGACCAGGAGCGCCTTGCGCAGGCGGCCGACCGCGTCGGCCCCGCAATGGCTGGCAATGTCGTCCAGGAACTGCTTCTTGATGCGAAAGCGGCGGCCGCCCAGCTCGACCTCGGCCTCGCCCGCACGCTCGATTTCCCCCACCGCCGGCGCCAGCAAGTGCTTCACGTGCGCCGGGTCGAACGGCGCGCCGATGGTCGCCACGGCGACGGCCTCGGGCACCGCGTGCGCGGCGGCGAGGACGGCGGCGCCTCCCAGGCTGTGGCCGATCAGGATCCGCGGCGCCTGGTGGCGTTGGCGAAGCCATGCGCAAGCGGCGAGCAGGTCGGCGATGTTGGACGAAAAATTCGTGTTGGCGAAATCGCCCTCGCTGCCGCCGAGTCCGGTGAAATCGAAGCGGAGCACCGCGATGCCGCGCGCGGTGAGCGCGGCACTGATGCGCGAGGCGGCGAGCGTGTCCTTCGAGCAGGTGAAGCAGTGCGCGAACAGCGCAAAGGCGGCCGGGGGACCGGGAGGGCTGTCGAGGCGGGCGGACAACTGGGTCCCGAGCGCACCCGGGAATCGGATCGAGGCGGGATCGTCGTGCATGTCGCATCCTCGCGGTGAGTTGACCGATGGTACCACGCGCCTTCAGCCCGCAATCCGGGATGCAGCAATGAATGGTGGAACTATTTGGGGATTTAAGAAACCTAAGCTAGACTGGCGAAACGCATAAGTCGAATTCGACCGACCGGATGCGGAATCCGGTCTGGTAGCCACACTTCGTAAAAAAAGGAGGAATCATGTTAGTCCGTGTACGCAGTTTGCTGGTTTTGGCGGCGGCAGGCCTGCTCGCCGCGGGCGGGGCGTGGGCGCAAGCCTACCCCAACAAGCCGATCCGCATGATTATTCCGTTCGGCGCGGGCGGGTCGACCGACGTGCTCATACGCATCGTCGCGAACAAGCTGCCGGAAGGGCTGGGTCAGCAGGTCGTGATCGACAACCGCACGGGAGCGGGCAGCCTGATCGGAACGGAGATCGCGGCCAAATCCACTGCCGACGGCTATACGCTGCTTGGCACGGGCACCCCGCATTCCATCGTGCCGAACCTCTACAAGAAGGTACCGTTCCATCCCCTGAATGACTTTGCGCCGATCATGCAGATGGCGGCCCAGCCCTATGGACTGGTCGTGCACCCGTCGCTAGGAGCCAAGTCGTTGAAGGATCTGATCGCGCTCGCGAAACGGGAGCCGGGCAAGCACAACTACGCGTCCTCCGGCCAAGGCGGCGCGATGCACCTGTTCCAGGCGATGTTCGTCAACATGGCCGGGCTCGACATGGTGCATGTGCCGTACAAGGGCAGCGGCCCGGTTCGCGCCGATTTGCTGGGCGGCCAGATCAAGATCGGTTGTCTCGGTCTCTCGAGCATCATGCCCCACGTCAGGGCGAAGCAGCTGAATATCCTCGCGGTGACGACCGCCAAGCGTTCGCCGGCGCTGCCCGACGTCCCCTCGATATCGGAGACCGTGCCGGGCTACGATGCGTCGCTCTGGACGGGCGTGCTCGCGCCGAAGGGGACGCCGGCGGCCGCGATCAAGCGCATACACAGCGAGATCACCAAGCTGCTCAAATCGCCGGAAGTGCAAAAGACCTACGAGCGGCTGGGAACCGATATCGTGGCCACGGATCCGAAGTCCTTCGACGCGTTTCTCAAGGGCGAGTACGCGAAGTGGGGCAAGGTGGTGCGAGATCTGAAGCTGGTGGTCAGGTAGCGAAGAGGCCGGGCGCAGGATCCGACCAATGACCGCGTGTCAGGGACGGCGCTGCCGTCCCGCACGCGGTTTTTCATTTGCGCCGGCGCGCAATGTGCGCGTGCGACGGTCGGCGTTGGCGGCTACTTTGGCGCGCCGATCCTGAAGGCCGACCGGTCCTGGTCGTCGAGCTGGTCCATGAGCCCCGTCTCCCACGCCAGGTACCGCCGCATCGCTTCGCGATTGCCGGCATGCCGGTCGTGGACGAAGAACAGGTAGTCGATGCATTCCGCGTCGGGCGGAACGCCGGGCGACGCTTCGGTCGCGTAGCCGGCGCGCATCCAGGCGCGGATGCCACCTTCGAGACGTTTTGCCCCGCCTCGTGCCGCTGCGGCGAGTTCGGTCGCGGCCAGCTGTGCGATATCCGCGCTGTCGGCTACCAGCACGATGGTGCGGTTTTTCCCGGCAGCGTCAGCTGCAATGCGAACCCGCGTGCTCCAGCGGCTGCCGGGTACGTGGGCCTTGCGGAAATCCATGCTCGGGCCAAGGTCGAACACCGCGCAGGAGCCGGCATCGATCGCGCGCATGAGTTCGGCCGCGGAGATCGTCGCCAGCTCGGGCAGCGCCGGACACGCAGGCGACGGTGCCTGCAGCGTCGCGCGCACGCCGCCTTCGAGCACGCGGGCGTCGAAACCGAGCTGCTTCAGCCAGCTTGCGACCACCGGCGCCCGGATGTTCTCGCCGCCGTCGATGAGCAAGATGCGCGCGTTTCGCACGCCGACCCATTGATCGGTTGCCTGTATCAACTGCCCGCCGGGCGCGTGAACGGCGCCCGGCAGCGAGCCCGCCGCGAATTCCTCGGGCGTGCGCACGTCGCATAGATAGGTGGTGCGCCGCGCGTCAGCGAGCCATTTCGTGGCCTCGGCAGTCGTGACGGACTGAACCGCGAACCGCGCCATGAGCCTGCGGGCGGCATCCTGCAAGGCGGGCAGCGTGCCGGTTTCGACCGGGTCGGGGTAGCGGCGCTGCGACCCGTGCTCGAGCTTCAGATCGGAGAGGTACCAGCCCTGCGTGCCGTTTTCCAGCGCGTACACCGGATTCGGCACGCCGAAATTGATCAGCGTCTGCGCGCCCAGTATGGAGCGGGTGCGACCCGCGCAGTTTACGACGATCTTCGTGTTCGGGCTTCGAACCATGGTGGCGACCCGGTACGGCAGCTCCGCGTTGGGACAGCAGGTGCTGCCGGGTATGGTCATCTTGTGGTGCTCGTTCACGGGGCGGCCGTCGAGCAGGATGAAATCCTCGCCCGATTCCTTCATGCGGACGAGCTCCTGCGCGGTGACGCGGGGCGTGCCGAAATCGTGCTCCACCATCTCGCCGAAGAGCTTGCTCGGCACGTTAACGCCTTTGAACAGCGCGTAGCCCGCGGCCGCCCACGCGGCGTTGCCTCCATCCAGGACGGCGACGTCGGTGTAGCCCAGCGCGCTGAGCCGCTTCGACGCCCGGGTCGCGACGCCGGAAGCGCCGTCGTCGCAGAGCACAATGCGCGCTGAGCGGCGCGGCACCAGTGCAACGATGTCGAGCTCCAGGCGGCTGTAGGGGCAAGGCGTGGCGAACAGCAGGTGCGATTCGCCGAACTGGCCCGCTTCGCGCACGTCGAGCAATGCAATCTCCGCCCCGTCGTGCAGCATTGCCTTAAGTTGGCGGGCGGCTACGCTCTTCATGCCTTGCAGCAAGTAACGAGTAACGAGTGTTACTTGTGGGGCTCGCGTTTTGCCGGACCGCCGCCGAGCAGCGCAGCGGTCGGCCTGGCCGGCCCGCGGCGATGGTGTGGCACCGGCTCGGAAGCGGGGCGGCTCGAGGGCGCGGGCTCGTAGGGCTTTGAATAGTCGAAGCCCGAGGCTCCGGTGGGCGGCACGGGCGCCGATGGCGGCCGGGGAGCATGGCGCTCCCTGCCGTGGCCGTGTTTCGGCTCGCGCGGGCGCGCCGCCGGCCGTCGTTCCTCGGTGTCCGCCTGAGCCGACGCCCGCGGCAGCCTGCGCTTGAGCAGGTGCTCGATGTCCTCGAGAAACTTCGACTCCTCCGGGCTCACCAGGGAAATCGCCTCGCCGGGCAGCCCGGCACGCCCGGTGCGCCCGATGCGATGCACGTAATCTTCGGCCGTATGGGGCAGTTCGTAGTTGATTACGAAGGGCAGCTCCTCGATGTCGAGGCCGCGCGCCGCGATGTCTGTTGCAACCAGCACCGGGACCTTGCCGGCCTTGAACTCCTCGAGCGCCTGCATGCGCTCGACCTGCGTGCGGTCGCTGTGGATTTCCTTTGCCGAGATGCCGTCCTGCTGGAGCTGCCGGGCGAGACGATTCGCGTCGCGCTTCATCCGGACGAATACGAGCACCTGCCGCATGCCGCGGGACCGGATGAGCCGCACGAGGAGGGCGCGCTTGCGCGTCGCGGCAACCAGGTGAACCTGGTGCGACACCAGTTCCGCGGGCGCGTTGCGCGGCGCGACCTCCACGGTGACGGGCGCGTGCAGCAACTCCTTCGCGAGGCGGCGCACTTCCTCCGGAAAGGTGGCGGAGAACAGCAGGTTCTGGCGTTGCTTGGGCAGCACGGCGAGGATGCGCTTGATGTCGGGAATGAAGCCCATGTCGAGCATGCGGTCGGCTTCATCGAGCACCAGGAATTCCACCCGGGAGAGGTTGACGCTGCGCTGGTGCAGGTGGTCCAGCAGCCGGCCGGGCGTGGCGACCAGGATGTCCACGCCGCCATGCAGTATCCTGATTTGGGGATCGATGTCGATGCCGCCAAACACCACCGTCGAGCGCAGCGCGAGATGCTTGCTGTAGCCGCGGACGCTTTCCTCGACCTGCGCCGCGAGTTCCCGCGTGGGCGTCAGCACCAGCATGCGGACGGGGTGCCGCGCCGGGGACGGGCTGGAATTCGCGTGTGGCGCGAGCAGTTGCAGCAGGGGCAGCGTGAAGCCTGCGGTCTTGCCGGTTCCCGTCTGGGCGCAGCCCATGACGTCCTGGCGCGCGAGGATGGGTGGTATCGCCTTGGCCTGGATCGGCGTCGGTTCCTGGTAGCCCTGCTCCGTGACCGCGCGCAACAACTCCGGGATCAGGCCGAGGGCTGAAAACGTCGTCTTGGCGGAGCCGGCTGAGCCGGCGGCGTCCGGCTGATCGGCGATGGCGGCGTCGCGGGCGAGATTCACGGCTGGCGACGGCGTCCCGAGGGACAGTACGAATGACAAGTCACGGGTCGGCATTATACCTTGCTGCGTTGCGGCGCACTACGGTCGCCGCTGGACCGGCAGCTCCACCGGCAGGGCCCGGACCTGCGCAAAACTGCCACAAATTCAAAATTCTGGTAAATTTCGCACTGCACAGGAAACCCGGAAACCGGGGTGATCGCGACAGATGAACATGGTGATCGAGCAGGAGTCGGTGGTGCTGGGCGGCTACCCGCTCATCCTGACGCTTGACACTCACGGCGTCCCGCACCGCTGGATCACCTGGCAGCACGCCTGCTATTACTACGCGAAGGAGCAGGTGGCCTGGTCCATGGGCGCGCATGCTTTCACCGTCTACGGCGGCATGAACCGGCTGACGGGTGCGCGCTCCCGCATCACCGCGTCGAGCATCATCGCGATCAAGGGCAAGGCGATGGCGATGAAAGCGTTCGGCCAGGTGCCGCCGCTCAACAACCGCGAGCTGTTCCATCGCGACCGCCAGATTTGCGCCTACTGCGGCAGCATGTTCCCGATCTCGCGCCTTACGCGCGACCACGTCAGGCCGTTTTCGCGGGGCGGGCGCGACACGTGGATGAACACGGTCACGGCCTGCCGCGCGTGCAACGAACGCAAGGGCAACTGCACGCCCGAACAGGCGGGAATGGAGCTGATCTACCTGCCGTACGTGCCGAACCGGGCGGAATACCTGATTCTCACGAACCGCCGGATCCTGGCCGACCAGATGGAATTCCTGACGCAGCACGTGCCGGCGCAAAGCCGGCTGCGACAGATTCCCGCCTGAGCGCCGCCCGCCGGCGTTCGCCGGTTCGGGATGTATCAACTACCTGCCGCCTTCGCGCATTCGGGACGCCAGTGCCTGCAGCTCCTCGGCAGTCGGCTCGCCGCTGCGCTGGCCGCGGAAAAGCAGCCAGAGGATGGAGCCGTTCACCAGAATGAGAGACACCTCGATATAGAGCAGGGTAGTGACGATGACGTGGTTCGGCTTCTGGCCGAAAACGAAGTAAAAGCCTTCGAAGTTGGGCAGGATCGCCTGGGTGAGCGCAAAGACCGATTCGAACGGGGGAAACAGCACGGCAAGCAGCAGGTTCACGCCGGTGAAGATCAGCACGGCATTCTGCATGCCGATTCTGAACCGTGACGCCGCGGGCGGCCGATCGCGCAACAGGAGCCACGCAATGCCGGTGTTGATCAGGATGACCGCCAGCTCGATCCACAGCATGTCGGTATTGACTTCACTGTTCGCCGGCAGCGCCAACGCGAAGTGAAAGCCGGCGAAAACCGGCAGCTTGCTTGCCGCAATCGAATATTGATCGAGCGGCAGGAACAACAGGACCAGCAGCAGATTGGCTGCGGCGACGGCTGCGGCGACAGCCTGGTTTCGGTTCACCTGTCCCCCTCAGGTATCTGAGGCGGATTATAGCCGAGCGGCAACGTGTCAGCGCGGCGCGGTGTCCTTGTCCGGACAGTCTGGCGCGGCGATCGACTGCAGCACGGCGCCGGTCGCGTGATTCTGCACGAACGCCGCCACGTGAAGATCGCGGGGCTTCCACCCGGGCTCGAGGCTGAAGCGATGACGGACTGGCACCGGTGCGTCGACCTCAAGCGTATAAGGTCCGGCAAGATGCCGCACCACGAAGTCGTGCCGCAGACGCTTGCCGCGGTTCTCGCCGGTGGTGACCTGGTTCGCGAGATCGTTCTCGTAGAGCGCAAGATACAGGCGCCCGTCGCGCCGGTCCGCTGCGTCCCGAATGGTGGCCGTCGCGCTCGCCTCGATTGCGCGGCTCGATGCCGGGCTGCGCGCGAGCCGGATGCGCGCGCGGGGCGGCTCCGATTCCAGCGCGCGGAGCCTGTCGGCGAGGCCATCCGCGAAGAGCCTGCGGCGGTAGTCCCTGCCGTTGAGGAGCAGCTGGGGCGTGTAGACGAATCGGGCCTTGTTGCGATGGCTGGCCTCGCGCTGGCGCGCGCTGTAAGCCGGCCGGGCAAAGGGGTCGTTCCAACCCAGGTAATTCCAGTAATCGACGTGAAAGCCGAGCGTCACGACTCTGTCCGGGCCCAGGCCGCGCTGCGGCAGCGTGCTCACCCAGCGGTCAGTCGGTGGACAGCTGTTGCAGCCTTCCGAAGTGTACAACTCGAGCAGCGCGACGCGCCGTGCGCCGCTCTCCGCAACGCAGCGCGTGTCGGCGCCGGCCGGGGTGGCGAGGATCGCGGCGAGCGTGCAAACGATGGCGGACTGTCGAACCATGTCTCCAAACCGGCATGGCGGGGCGTGGTCCTAGAGGTTACGCAAGCCGCCATCGTGCGGATTCAGCTCCCGGAATCATGTAATAATTCACATAAAATTCTTCATTTAATGTATTGATATAAAGAAACTATATCTTAACTCAATATGGCGCAATTCTTCACCATACACCCCGATAATCCGCAGCCGCGACTGATCATGCGCGCCGTTGAGATCATCCGCGCCGGCGGCCTGATCGTGTACCCCACTGACTCCTGTTATGCGCTGGGCTGTCATATTGGCGACAAGGCTGCCGTGGGGCGAATACGCGCCATACGACAGATCGGCGCGCACCATCATTTCACGCTGGTGTGCCGGGATTTGGCGGAGATCGCGGTCTATGCGCGCGTGGACAACCGCCAGTTCCGCCTGCTGAAGAGCGCCACGCCGGGCAGCTACACCTTCATTCTGCAGGCGACCCGGGAGGTTCCCAAGCGGCTGATGCATCCCCGGCGCAAGACGATCGGCCTGCGCATACCGGATCACGCGGTGGTGCGAGCGCTGCTGGCCGCGCTTGGCGAGCCACTGCTGAGCTCGACGTTGACGTTGCCCGGCGACGATACGCCGCTCAACGACGCGAGCGAAATCCGCGCTCGCCTCGAGCACCAGGTCGATCTCGTGCTCGATAGCGGGTCCTGCGGCGTGAGTCCGACGACGGTGGCGGACCTGACCGGTCCCGGTCCCGTGATCACGCGCCACGGCAAGGGCAGCCTCGCGCCGTTCGGCGTGTGACGCGCGGGCGTGCCGCGCGGCGGCGCAAAATGCCCGGGCAGAAAAGCCTGATAAACTAACTGTTTCCTTTCTCGGCATCCTCCCGTTTGGAACTCAATCTCGTCCAGACCATCGCGATTTATGCGCTGCCTGTGATCTTCGCCATCACGCTGCATGAGGCGGCACACGGATATGTCGCACGGCATTTCGGGGACATGACCGCGACGGCAGCGGGGCGGGTAAGCCTCAATCCCCTGCGCCACATCGACCCGTTCGGCACGGTGGCGCTGCCGCTGATCCTGCTGGCGGTGAGCAAGCTGTTCGGCGGCGGCATCATCTTCGGCTGGGCGAAGCCGGTTCCCGTCAATTTTTCCAATCTGCGCCATCCGAAGCGCGACATGCTGTGGGTCGCAGCGGCCGGCCCGGGCAGCAACCTGGCGATGGCGCTGCTCTGGGCGGTGATCGCCAAGATCGGGCTGTCGGCGCCGGGTTATTACTTTGCCCTGCCGATGGCGTTGATGGGCGCAGCGGGAGTGCTGTTCAACGTGATCATCATGGTGCTCAACCTGGTGCCGCTGCCGCCGCTCGACGGCGGGCGCATCCTGGTCAGCCTGCTTCCGCAACCGCTGGCATGGCAGGTGGCGCGCATCGAGCCCTACGGCTTCTTCATTCTGATACTGCTGCTCTTCACGGGCGTGCTCGGGTACGTGCTGTGGCCGGCAATCATCGCGACGATGGCCCTGGTCGGCGGCCTGGTCGACATCCCCGTGAGGGACCTGATCCGGCTGAGCGGCCTGGTCTGAGCGGGAATATCGATCGTGTTCGTCAACCGCGTACTGTCCGGAATGCGCCCGACCGGCGTGCTGCATCTCGGGCACTATCACGGCGTGCTCAAGAACTGGATTCGGCTGCAGCACGAGCACGAGTGCCTGTTCTTCGTCGCCGACTGGCATGCGCTGACCACGCACTACGACGCGCCCGAGATCATCGAGCAGCACGTCTGGGACATGGTGATCGACTGGCTTGCCGCCGGCGTCGATCCGGCGCAGGCGACCCTGTTCATCCAGTCCCGGGTGCCGGAACACGCCGAGCTGCATGTGCTGCTCTCCATGGTGACGCCGCTCGGCTGGCTCGAGCGGGTCCCGACCTACAAGGACCAGCAGGAGAAGCTCTCGGAAAAGGATCTCGCCACCTACGGCTTCCTGGGCTATCCGCTGCTGCAGAGCGCGGACATCCTGATCTACCGGGCCAACCAGGTCCCGGTGGGCGAGGACCAGGTCCCGCACGTCGAGTTCACGCGCGAGGTGGCCCGCCGGTTCAACCACGTGTTCGGGCGAGAGGCCGGATTCGAGCAGAAGGCGGAAACCGCCATCAAGAAGCTGGGCGCCAAGCGCGCGCGGCTCTACCGCCAGCTGCGGACCAAGTATCTCGAAAAAGGCGATGCCGAGGCGCTTTCCGCCGCGCGCGCGCTGGTCGGGGAGGCGCAGAACCTGCCCATGGGAGACCGCGAGCGGCTGTTTGGCTATATCGAGGGCGGCGGCAAGGTGCTGCTGACCGAGCCGCAGGCGCTGCTGACGGATGCCTCGAAGATGCCGGGGCTCGACGGACAGAAAATGTCGAAGTCCTACGACAACACAATCGGCCTGCGCGAGGAGGCGGCGAGCGTCACGAAGAAGATTCGGACCATGCCGACCGACCCGGCTCGCGTGAAGCGATCCGATCCGGGCGATCCGGACAAGTGCCCGGTGTGGCAGTTTCATCTCGTGTACTCGGACGAAGCCCGCAGGCAATGGGTGCAGGAGGGCTGCCGAAGCGCCGGTATCGGCTGCCTGGAATGCAAGCAGCCGGTGATCGATGCCGTGCTCGAGGAGCAAAAGCCGATGCGGGAGCGCGCGGCGCCCTATGTGGAAGACCCGAGACTGGTGCGCAACATCGTGGCCGACGGCTGCGAGAAAGCGCGCAAGCTGGCGCAGGAGACGCTGAGGGACGTCAGGGCGGCAATGGGGCTCGATTACACTTGACGCGGTCGCGGACTCACGGCCGGCCGGCGCGGCCGGGCAGGACCTGGCGGCGTTCGCATCGCGCACCGTAGGTTTTGGCGCGATTTCCCTGTAGAATGCGCTCATGCCTCCGCCGCTCCTGCAGCGCGGTGGCCGCAAGGCCCCTGCACTGCACGCATCGACCGGCCGTGATCCACAGCCGGCAGGCATCTTCCCCCTTCTTTTTCGGCGATATCCCGCGGCAGCTTGCCGCTCGGACGCCGGGCGACACGCATGACGGAAGCCGCGATCGCCAACCCGGTTGCCAGAGTCTACGGGCAGCCGATACTCGAGCTGCCGCGGGACCTGTATATCCCGCCGGACGCACTCGAGGTGATCCTGGAGCAGTTCGAGGGGCCGCTCGACCTGCTGCTGTACCTGATCCGGAAGGAGAACATCAACGTTCTCGACATTCCGATGGCGAAGCTTACCGCCCAGTATCTCGAGTACGTCGAAATCATGCGGGCGCGCTCGCTCGAGCTGGCGGCCGAGTACCTGCTGATGGCGGCGATGCTGCTCGAGATCAAGTCGCGAATGCTGCTGCCGCGGCCGGCATCGAGCGAACTCGAGGAAGACCCCCGGGCGGAGCTGGTTCGCCGCCTGATCGAATACGAGCAGATGAAGCTCGCGGCACTGCGCTTGAACGAGCTGCCCCAGGCGGGCCGCGATTACTCGCTGGTGCAGGTCATCTTCGAGCAGGGCGTGGCCGAGCGGCTGCCGGAAGTGAGCGTGGAGGACCTCCGCGCCGCGTGGTTGGCGTTACTGGCGCGGGCGGCGGCGCACCGTCACCATCGGATCACGCGCGAGCAACTGTCGGTGCGCGACCACATGACGCGGATACTGCGGCGGCTCCAGGAGGCGCGCTACGTCGAGTTTCAGGAGCTGTTCGATCCCGCGCAGGGTATCGCGGTGCTGGTGGTGACTTTTCTCGCGATACTGGAACTGGCGCGCGAAAGCCTGGTGGAGGTCGCCCAGCAGGCGGCCTACGCGCCCATTTACGTCAAGCTGAAAGGCGGCCATCTTGCCGCCGTGGAATAACGGAAAGAGCGAATATGAACACGAACCCACTCGATCCCCTGCACGTGAAAGCGGTGGTGGAAGCCGCGCTTCTGGCGAGCCAGGAACCATTGCCGCCGGCGGAGCTGAAGAAGCTGTTTGACGAGCCGCTCGCCAACGACGTGTTGCGCCGGGTGCTGGAGGAGCTGCGCGGGGACTGGCAGGGAAGAGGCATCGAGCTCGTGCAGGTGGCGTCCGGGTGGCGTTTCCGGACGCGGCCCGAGTTCCAGCCGTTTCTCGACCGGTTGAATCCCCAGAAGCCGCCGCGCTATTCACGGGCGGTGCTGGAAACCCTGGCGATCGTCGCCTACAAGCAGCCGGTTACCCGGGGCGACATCGAGGAAATCCGGGGGGTCGTGGTGTCGCCCAACATTATCCGGGCGCTGGAGGCGCGTGGCTGGATCGAGGTGGTGGGGCACAAGGAGGTGCCGGGGCGGCCCGAGCTGCTCGCGACGACGAAGACCTTCCTCGACGATCTCAACGTGACGTCGCTCGCCGAACTGCCGCCGCTGGATGACCTCGGCGCGCTGCTGGACCAACCGGGCGGTTCCGAGCCGCCGGTGGCCGCCGAGCCGGGAACGGAATCGAGCGAGGATGCTGTCGAGGAGCCCCGCCGGGCGGCGGCCTGACCGAAGCCGGGTTCAGCGCGCGGGGACGGCGGCGATGACCTCGATCTCCAGCAGATATTCCGGATCCGCGAGCCCGGCAACGATCACCGTGGTGCTGGCGGGCCGCGACTTCAGCTTCGCGAATCGCTGCTCGCGCACTTCCCTGAAAATGCCCATCTGCGCGGGGCTCGTCAGGTAGTTGGTGGTCTTCACGATATTCTCGAAACCGGCGCCAACGGAGTTCAGCGCGATCTCGAGATTGGCGTAGACCTTTCCGATCTGCTCGCGCAGGTCGCGGCTGGAAAGCCGCCGCTGGGCATCGGCCGGCACCTGTCCGGAAATAAAGATGAGGCGGCCGCCCTGGACTTCCACCACGTGGCTGAAGGCTTTCGGATCGTAGAGTTCCGGCGGACAGCTGTGTCGGACGCGAAAGCGAGAAGTCGAAGCGGCGGCCGCGCGTTTCTTCCCGGGGCCGTGCGCGCGGGGCGCGGGTCTGCGGCGTTTCATGGCGTCTCCTCCGTCGCTCGCGTCAGTTCGGGATTGGCTCGAGGCGCGCGAGCACGCCGTTCGAGTCGTCGGTCAGCAGGTACAGGTAGCCGTCCGGGCCATTCCGTACGTCGCGGATTCGTCCGAGCGCGTTCTGAAGCATGCGCTCCTCGCGGAGTACTTTTTCTCCATCGAGCCTGAGGCGCACCAGCATCTGGTCCCGCAGCGCGCCGACGAAGAGATCGCCGCGCCAGCGTGGAAACCGGTCGCCCGTATAGAAAGCCATGCCCGACGGCGCGATGGACGGCACCCAGTAGTGCAGGGGCTGCGCCATGCCGGGCTTGTGCGTGCCCTCGCCGATGCGCGTGCCGATCACGTAGTTCACGCCGTGGGTGATGACCGGCCAGCCGTAATTGACCCCGGCGCGGATCACATTGATCTCGTCCCCGCCCTGCGGGCCGTGCTCGTGTGTCCACAGCATGCCGGTTCCCGGGTGCAGGGTGGCGCCTTGCATGTTGCGGTTCCCGAGCGTGAATTTCTCCGGCCTCCATCCGGGCTTGCCGACGAACGGGTTGTCGCGCGGCACCCGCCCATCGTCGTGCAGGCGGATAACGGACCCGGCATGGTCGTCGGGGCGCTGCGCGCGATCCATGTCGCCCCGGTCGCCCAGCGTGATGTACAGATGGCCCTCTCGATCGAACACCAGCCTCGAGCCGAAGTGGCGGCCGGTGGTTCCCTTGGGGTCCTGGCGAAAGATGACCTTCACGTTCTCAAGTCGGCTCCCGGCCAGCGTCCCATGCGCGACTTCCGTCCCGACCCCGGACGCGCCGCGCGCCGTAAACGAAACGTAGACGAGCCTGTTGTCGGCGAAGCGGGGATGCAGGGCGACGTCGAGCAGCCCGCCCTGGCCGTGAGCGGCGATCGGGGGTAGCCCGTCAACCGGCCGTGCCTCGAGCCGGCCGTCTGTCCCGACAACCCTCAGCCTGCCGGGGCGCTCCGTGACGAGCTTCCGGCCATCTGGAAGGAACGCGAGGCCCCAAGGGTGTTCGAGTCCCTCAATGAGCTTGACGACGCGAAATGCGTGTTCCTGGGTCTTGTAGGTCTGGGCGGAGAGAAGCGGCGAGCACAGCGCAAAGGTCGCCGCTGCGAGGGCGCAGCGCAGCAGGGGGACGGGGCGCGTGTGGGAAAAACGCATGGCGAACGGCGCTGATCGTAGCATTTCCGTCGTCGTTTGCGCGGGACTGGCGCTGCGCAGTACCCCAGCTACTTCTGGAAGTGCGAGCGTGCCCGCTCAAACGCCTCGCGCATCTTTGCCCAGGCGTCATCCGCGCCGCGCATGAGATCGACCCAGGCGTCGCCTGAGGCGGACTGGACCTGGCGCAATTGCTCGAGCGCGTGATCGCGCTGGTGCCGGAACGTTTCGAGCTGCTTGTCCATCTCGATCCGCATGCCGGCCTGGGTCTCCCTGGCCTTGGCCTCGTACTTGGCGACCTCTGCGTTCCACTGATCGAGCTGCGCTTTGAGCTTTTCCACGTACTCGTCGCGTTTGGTCATGGTTCTCTCCTGTGAGCATGCCATTGGGAACCGCGTGGACGCGAATCCGGACGTCGCGCGGTACTGCCTGCGGTTGGAACGGATCCGGCTACGATTGTTCCCCGGCCTGCCGGATCTGGCAAGCAGGCGTCAACTGCCGCAGGGAGCGTTGCGGACTCGATCCTGTGTGTCCGCGGAGCCAGGTTTCGGTTGCGAGCGCGGCGCTCGCCAGAGCTGCGGCGCGCGCCGGCGCGAGTCCATATCGGGATTCGAACGGTTTGCGATCGCGCTGCTTGAGACCGGATGTTCCTGTCCGCATCTTCCGCGTTTCAACGCATGACGCGGTTCAACCCGAGCGGGCAAGTGCATTTCAAAGGGGAACCGGCCGAATCGTGAAATCCAGGGTTTGCAGGTCGCCGAACACATAGGTCGCCGGCGCGCTCACGCCGGCGACCGTTCCGGGATCGATTCGAAGCGTTTCTTCCCCTTTGATATTGCGAACGCGCTCGACGACCGCGCGGTGTTCATGGCCGTTGCATACCAGGTCGTAATCGCCCGTGAGCGCCATGGCCTTGGCGTAGTGCGGATAATGCACCAGGAAAATCCGCCTTTGCGCCAGTACCAGGGATCCGTCCTGGCCGTAGTATTGCAGGCGGTTCCCGGGCTCCTGCGCCCACTTCGACAGGTAGAACAGATCGCCCGCGTTGTTGCCGTGGATCAGGTGAATCGGCAGTCCCAATCCGACGATTGCGTGCAGCGTGGAAGGCGCCACCAGGTCGCCGCAGTGCAGCACCGCCTGTGCGCCGAGCGCTTTCGCTTCCGTCACGGCCGCGGCGAGCGGGTCGCGATGATCGTGACTGTCGGAGACAATGCAGATTTTCAGGCTTCACCTCCCCGCGCATTGTAGCCGATACAACGCTAAGTTTTTTCTATGGCAATATAACCTTTTTTTGCACGTGTGCCGCTCGCTGGGCGTTTAGAATCAGCGCAGCAAAAAGGGGGTCCTGATGTTCACCAGCAATCCGTTTGCCGCGCTTTCGGCATTCATACCGCCTGCCTTCATGCCGACCTTCGTCGTCGTCATGGTCGTCCTGGTGGTGGCCGGCACTCTGTTCGACATTCTTCACAAGGGCAGCGCCGGGTATTTCTTCGAGAACTGGAGGAAATCGCAGAGCAAGGGCACGAACCGGCTCGGTGTCGGAGAGCTGGTGTCGATCGCCGTCCAGACTGGCCTGGTGGACGTCCTGACTTCCGGAGAGTTTTGCAACGCGCGCCGCCGAGTCGCCCACCTGCTGACCATGTACGGCTTCGTGACCCATGTCGTAACCACGGCCATCATGGTATTCGCCTACCCGACACCCGCGACGCCAACGCCCGCCATCCTGCCGATGCTGTGGTGGATCGGCGGCCTGATGGTCTGCGTCGGCGGATACTGGTTCTGGTTCTTCATCCGTGCCGACGTCGCCGCCGAGGGCAATTCGCCGCTGCGCGTCATGCAGGCGGACCTGTTCATCCTTTCGCTGCTCGCCAGCGTGACGCTGGGTCTGATCTGGGCCTTTCTGCAAACGCGGGGCGGGTCGGGCGCCAACGTATTTTTTGGCCTGTACATCATCGCCACGACGGTACTGTTCGGGTCGGTACCGTGGTCCAAGTTCGCGCACATGTTCTTCAAGCCGGCTGCGGCCTTCGAGAAAAGAGTATCCGAGGCCAATGGCACAGTCGAGAATCTGCCGACGCTGACCCGTGACGATCCCGAACAGCAGAAGAGACACTCTATGGAACTGTTGCAGGATGCTCCGATGAACATGGGACTTGGCATCAAGCGCGAAGCGCCCCGCCACTATTAGAAAAAAGCCCGCAAGTTCTATCTGAACAGATCAAGGAGCCTGCTTATGCCTACCTTCGTTTACATGACCCGCTGCGACGGATGCGGACATTGCGTCGACATCTGTCCCTCGGACATCATGCATATCGACAAGACCTATCGACGCGCCTACAACATCGAGCCTAACATGTGTTGGGAGTGCTACTCCTGCGTCAAGGCTTGTCCGCAGCATGCGATCGATGTGCGCGGATATGCCGACTTTGCCCCGCTCGGTCACAGCGTGCGTGTCCACCGCGACGAAGAGAAAGGCACGATTGCCTGGAGGATCAAATTCCGGAACGGCACGGAAAAGAACTTCCTGTCGCCCATCACCACCAAGCCCTGGGGGACGGCGATCCCCAAGCTTGCGGATGTTCCCGGGCCCAGCCAGGAAATGCGCGACAGCCAGCTGTTGTATAGCGAGCCGAAATATATCCGCATGGATGACGGCGGTTTGCATACGCTGCAGTCCGCCGGTCTCAAGATGAAGAAAGGCGTGTATTACTGATGGCATACAAAACGATCATCGAAGACGGCATCGACATCCTGGTCGTCGGTGCGGGTCTTGGCGGCACCGGTGCCGCCTGGGAGGCGAGATTCTGGGGTCAGAACAAGAAGATCGTCATTGCCGAGAAGGCCA
>Ga0326597_10005342_pt1 | contig 17866 bp, 14 predicted proteins | sample RVTome_12_FD_203789 | JGI IMG/M metagenome (GOLD analysis project Ga0326597, IMG submission 203789) | Soil microbial communities from uranium-contaminated site in the Upper Colorado River Basin, Wyoming, United States - RVT100D185 | ecosystem: Environmental > Terrestrial > Soil > Contaminated >... | reverse complement strand
AGGAGGCGGCGAGGTCCTACCTATGGAGCCGGGGTGTTCGAACACTCCGGAACGGTGTTCGAGCAGCTCCGGAATCGGTGATCGACCACACTCCGGAACGGGTGTTCGATTTCACCGGAATACGCAGTCCAGACACCGTACTCATCGTAGAACCTAACCACAAACTTCGGCCGCCATGAGCGCGTACCTGTATTGTGGAACGCGAAGATCACCTTTTCTTTCCCGATCTCGATGCGCTTAATCTTCCCATCTTTCACATCAAATTCGCCGGCCTCATCGATATTTAGTACGGTGGTTGTGGTCAAGACCGTCGGCAGGTCGACTTTCCGGAACGGCCCTTCCTCTTGAGAAGCTACAGATAGCCCGACCGCTACGATCGCGGTGCCAACAAGTACGGACCGAAGGGCATTCATAATCCTCCTCCTTCCACCTCTCTTCTTGTGCAGGTTGACACCCCTTGCTCGGTTACCACAGGGTAGCCCTCCCCGGCACTGCTGCAGCCAATCTAATCCGCGAGCGGGGCGGGGGGAACCCTCCGGCCTCGCTACGCCTTCTCCCTGGGGCCCAGCAGACGGTCCAACTCCCGCTGCGCCGCGGCTAGAGCCCGTGCCCGCTGGCGGGGCGACCGGTAGCCACGCCGGCTCTCCTCCACCATTGGCTCCGGGCTAGCCAGAGCGTCGAAGAACCTCTCCAGCGCCTGTTTCGACGTGCACCTCCGACCACCGACTTGGATCGTCTCCAGGCGCACGCCCTTGATGCCCTTCGCCGTCCAGCGGTACACGGTCGAGATGGCGATCTTGCGGCCGGGCTTCGTCCGGGGCAGAAGCCTCGGGACGTCGTGGAGTGAGATCATGGCTACCCCTTCGCTGCCACCCTGAGGTGCGCCGCCACCGCCCGGAAGTACCCGGCCGCCTCGTCAAGCTGCTTGAGCTCCGCCAGACGTGCGGGGTCGTCCAGGGCACCGAGCTGATCGAAGAGCCCCTCCACGGCGTGCACCGACAGGAGCTTGTCCCTGTACGCCACGAGGTCCGCATCCGGGAGGATGCCCTTCAGCGTCTTCGGCATGAGCTTCGCCTGCTGCTCCATCTGGGCGCAGCTCCCGCCGGGGTACACGCGGTTGCGAAGCTGGGCCGCCACGTCCTCGATCAGCTCGGCGAGGTCGGAGAAGTACTTGGCGGCCCGGTCGCGCTCCTCCCTCTTGGCCTGGGCCAGCTTCTCCCGGAGGCCGAAAATCCTGGAGCCGACATCCCGGATGGTCTTGATGATGTCGAGCATGACCTACACCCCTCTCTCCGGGTACGGGAACCCCTCCGGCTTCGCGATCCCCGGATCCACGTGCTTTCTCAATGCCGCGTCGGTGGCGGCGTAGCCCCAGTTGATGAGCTTCTCTTGAGTCTCGTCCGGCAGCCGCTTGAGCCTGGTCGCGACCTTGGCGAGCGCCATCGTCGCGTCGTGGGGGCAGGGGAGCGCGTCCGGTAGCCCGTAGTGCGCGATGTTCGTTCGGATGCCCCAGTAGGCGCCCTTCCGGGTCCCGTCGACGAACGAGCCCACGACCTGCCGCTTCCTGAGCGCGCGGACCTGGCTGTCGATGAGGTTGAGGACGCGGTAGGAGTGCCGGCCCCAGTCGTGCTTGGGCTCCTCCTCAGGCGCGAGCTGACCACCCGCGTCGCTCACGAGGATCGTCTCGTACCGCTTCCAGGCCGTCTCCAGCCCCAGGTTGTCGTAGACGCCCCCGTCGCTCAGGATCACCTCCCGCGTGTAGGGCTCCCTCTGGAGGTCGGCTCCCGACTCCGGCGTGAACTTCCCGGGGTCCAGCTCCAGCGTGCAGGGCGACAGCACGGGCGGGAAGGCCGAGGACGCTGTCACCGCGACCGCCAGCTCGACCTCGGGGTTCTTCACCTCGCCGACCCGCCAGTCCCGCATGTAGGGCTTCATGAACCGCCAGAGAGCGCCCGACTGGACGTTGGTGGCGTTGATGACGAAGCGGGGCTCGTCCGGGAGGTGCTGGAGCGTCTTCTGGCCGTAGAGGTACTTCCGGTAGGACCGGGCGATCTTGTCGCTGATCGTCCCGGGCAGGAAGATCCCCTCCAGGATCGAGCCGGCGTCGATGGTCTTCCCCGCCAGGCGCCGGACAGGACTCACCACCTGGGGCACGAAGTCCTCGCGGACCATGGCCGGGTTGAAGCTCAGGCTCCTCCACTGCATCCCGAGCACGGCCGAGGTGATCGAGCCGCCCGAGACGCTGGAGATCCGCTTTGTGCCCTTCAGCAGCCCCGCCTCGTAGAGCCGCCAGAGCGCGCCCAGGTGGAAGAGCATGGCCCGGTAGCCGCCTCCGGAGAGGCAGAGGGCCGTCCCCGGCTCCGGTTCCTTGTGAGCGGACCTGGTGTCGATCTCCTCGACAGGTTCGGCGACGGAGGCTCTCGTCACGTCGGGTGGGGTCATGGGCCAGCTTCTCCGCTTCTCCTCTCTCTGCGGCCCGGTTGGGCACGCTCACCAGGTACGCCCGAGCGCAAGCCCTCCCAGACGCTAAGCCCGGGAAGGGGATTGGATTACGCCCGTGCACAACGTCCCTATCTACCGACGGATGGCCCTTCACCGGGCGAGGATACGCGAGGGGGGTGACCAGGGGCAAGGGGGCACCCCGTTTCCTTCCGCTCCCATTTTTCTCTTGCTCTCGCGCACCGCACCTGGCTAGCATCGCCTGCGCAAGGGCCAGATAGACCACGGAGGATCGGCGAGTTCGCCTTCGCGAGCTCGCGGGAGAACCCCCGAGGGAAGGAACATCTGTCTCCGGGGTGGGCTCTCCAGTGAGGAAAACCCAACGATCTTCACGGACGAGACGGAGGCGCTTTTTCGGATACTACGGGAACAAGGTCACGTTTACGGAAGGACTCTCAGGATCACCGTGTTCGTCACGCTGGCGTTCCTTGGGCTCATGGAGCCGAGATCCGTGATGATTGCCTGAAACGTGAGAACCGTACCGAGGGGCAGCTCGGGGTAGAAAAAGGTCGTCGTGGCGGGGCCGGGGTCGACCGCCGGGATGCCGAAGTACTGACTCACTCCCACGAGGTGTGCATAGCCGATGTTCGTGGCGATGATCACCGGCGAGGCTCCGTCCTGCAGCAGGAATGGGAAGCATGTCGTGCCGACATCGAATGGCAGATCCGTACCGACCGAATCACTCGGAGTTCCCGCGTTGGCATGGAGAACGAACCTCCCGCTCCCTCCGGCGATCGGTTTCTTGAGAGTGACTATGAGAAAGTCGCCCTTACTGATCTCCACGGTTCGATCGGCTCCGCCCGAAGACCCGTTGATGAAGAGGACGTTCGTCACGATGCCGTTGGCTGCGTTCACGGTCCCGGCCATACAACGACACTCCGCCGTGATCCGGAAACGGTAGGTCGAATCACCCTCGATGAAGCTATCGTCATTGTCCCAATCCCACCACATCTGGGGGACGATGCCAGTGCCATAGTCGAAGACAAAGTACGAGAAGTCCGCCAGGTGTCTCACCAGAGGCACGTTCAACTGTCCCCCAGCGGTGGTCTCGATCAACTCGAGCTTCAAGTCACCGAGTGCCGCCGCATTGAGGTTGAGCGCCGCTTCGAGTGCCGCAACGTTGACGTCGGTGTTGTCGATAGAGGGGTTGATTCGAGCGCGATTGAGATTGGGATCCAGCGCGAAAAACGCTGGGTTGTAGCCATTGAAATTCGCCAGAAACGCCTCCGAGACCAACTGCCCGTTTGACATCATGGTGTCGAGACCGGAGTCGACATAGAACTGCGCCCAGTCCGCGCCATTGAGTGTTGGACCGGTCGGATTCGCTGTCCAACGCACGAAATAAGTCAGAGTGAACTCGCCTGATTCCAGGACCACCGTGGCCGCGGTCGTCGGACTGACCGCCACTCCGAACAGAGCACAAGAGAAGAGGAGAACACCGGGAATTGATGGCCTCATGGCTGACGTCCTTTTCGCAGTGTGCGATGCGCGATACCCCAGGTTCGGTGCACCGTGGGAGAGGGAATACTTCGCTGGAAGCAAAGGTTCTTGTCGAAGTGGTGGGTGGTGGCTCGCGGTTCCGATCGTGCGCGATCTCGAGGAACCCACGGACGATCGGTAGGTATCGGCCCTCCGAGCCATTGAGACCCCTCGGGGTCTTATGGCGTGCTATTCTACCGAGACGGCACCCGCGTTGTCAATCGGAGCGACCCGCTCTGGCTCTGGCCGTCCTCTTGCGCTGGTCACGCAACCTGACCGCACCTCGGCCGATCAGCGCGATCTCATCGCCTGATCCTGGTCGCATGCTTGGTTCAATGCGACCTCCCCGCCCCGGAAGGACCCCGCACACCTGCCCACTGACCGGCTCCACGTGTACGATTGAGCCCACAGGAGGCCATTCTGGGCCATTCTGGCGCCTGGCTGCCCCCGGGCTGAACCGCAACGCCTAGTCTCGTTTGAGCTTGTGGCCGTTTTGGCTGCCGTCACCGACGTTGCCACACGTGTACCCGGCAACGTTGCCCTCGGTGGCCCGGACCGTCCCGCCGGGGCCACTCGCGGGTCGACCGAATCGGTGTTACCCTAGATACCACAAAGGCTTCCCGCGATGGGGCGAGCCACCTCCAAGGCGCATCCGCGCATCACCTCCAAGCCATGCCCCCATGCGGCCCACGTTGCCAGGTCGTGGCCAGCCTGGCCCGATCCGGGTTGCCACAGGTTGCCGGGTGACCCCGAAACGTCCCCGGAGGAGGGATTGCCGATGTCGGCGCGGAAACTACCCGAGGACGCATTCGACTTCTATCACGCCTTGGGCGCCGGCCGCTCGTACCGGGCGGTCGCCAAGCACTACGGTTGCTCGAAGACGGCGGTGGCCAACGCGGCCAGACGCGAGGACTGGGAGTCCCGGATCGCCGAGCGGGAGAGGAAGACCCGGGAGCGGGTCGAGGAGAAGACCATCGAGACCCTGGCCGACATCCGGACCCGGCACTTGAAGATGGTCCGGACGATCGAGGCCAAGGCCCTGGAAGGTCTCCGCCAGCTCCGTCTCGAGACCGGGATGGAGTGCGTCCGAGCCCTCGACCTCGCGCTCAAGGCCGAGCGGGTGATCCTGGGCGAGCCCCTGAACCAGGCAGGTGACGACATCCGCGAGATCGTCCGTCGCGAGACCCGGATGTGGCTCAAGCCCGTGGACGACGAGTTCTGAGCCCGCAGAAGAGTGCCCCCGAGGGCCGGATCGGGGCTGCCAGCGGTCCGGCCTGCCCGCTCGCGCGCCGGCCGACGAATGGAGCCACCCCGACGAGTCCCCGAGCCCCAGGCCACCATGCGGAGGGGACAGGCCGGTACCGTTCTCCACCGCCTTTCCCTCGCTGAAACCGGTCGAAACCGTCCGAAACCTCTCCCGGGATCCGGCGGCTCGAGGTTTCGACCAGTTTTGGACGGTTTTGGACGGTACCGACGCCGTGCGCTCCGGTGGTTCTGACCCGGCTGCGGACCCTCCTCGCATCCTGGTCAGGGCCCTCTCCACCACCCCTCCGGCGGTGAGATTTGTTCCGGCAGCCGATCTGGGATCGCTCCCCTTGGGCCCCACGCGCCCCTGGGGTCCGGAGGGGGCACCCTCGGGCGGTGGCTGGAGATCGGGCCCGCTGGCGGTGGCGACGCTTTTACGCTCCGGAATCTCATTTGGAGTCGCGCCCCTCGCGCCCCACGCACCCCTTCCCGTCTGCCCCGGGGCCCGTCTGGGGCGGCACGGGCCAGAGAGCTACCATGGCGGGCGGGTTCACCGTGGGTCATGAGGAGGCAGACCTGCTCAGCTCAGGAAACCGGACAAGGTTGCGTTACACGGCGCATTCTCGGCGCGCTGCTCTCGTTTCCGAGCGGAGCCCTGCCTTCGGAGGGCGGGACCCCTTCGCCCCCGGACTGGGTCTCGCTGGCCGGAGTGTGAGACGAGGGGCGCTTCTGGATCCCGCTCGACAACGTGGTCTGGGTGCAGGAGAAGGACGGAACCCTCTTCGTGGCGTTCGCCGCGGTGGGGAGCGAGCCTGTGGTCGTCCATGGAAGCGCCGAGAACAGAGAGGCTCTCTGGGCCTCGAGTAGAGCATCCGGGAGGCGACCTCAGAGCTTGCGAAGCGCTCCGCTGACCGGTTGGGAGACCCAGACGTCCACCCCGTCGAAGCCGAGCCTCGCCGGGCCGTGGGCCGGCTCCTGGAGCACGTCGATAAGGTGAGCGTCGCCGGGCCGGATCTTGCCGACCGTCACCAGATCGGTCTCGTCCGGATCGGTTCCGACGACCCAGATCGCCGATCCGTCGAACAGGATGTCGGTGGAGAAGAAGAGGCCGGGCACCTCGACGCGCTCGAGAAGGTCCCCCGAGGGCACGGCCCTCTTGTCGACTCTCCGGGAGGCGTTGAGCACCCAGAGGTGCGCACCGTCGTACGCGAGGTAGGCGGGGCCAGGGTCGGCGGGGACCGCCCCGAGGTCGACGGCGTCTAACACGCGGATGCGGGACAGGTCCTTGGAGAGGGGGTTCGCCACCCACAGCGTCTGGCCGTCGAACGCCATTCCCAGGGGGAAGTTGCCGACCGGGATGGACCCGAGATCGGTGGCCGTCCTCGCGTCGATCCGGGCCACCTCGTCCTCCCGGGACAGGGTCGCCCAGATGTGCTTCCCGTCGAAGAGGAGATCTCCGATCTCGCCGGCGAAACTCAGGGACGCGAGGACGGCTCCATCCCTTCGGCGAATCTTGGTCACCTGGCCCGAGAGGCTGGCCACCCAGAAGTTGGCCCCGTCGTAGGCGACCCTCGTGGCGTCGTGGCCCACCTCGATCTGCTCGCCGATTGCGGCCGGACCGGTCTTGATCCGGGTCAGGAACCCGTCTCCTCCGCCGACCCAGAAGTCCTTGCCGTCGCAGACGAACTCCCGGGGGGAGGCGAGCGCGACGGTGATTCCGGTCCGGTTGATCTCGAACCATCGCTCCGAGGCGATCCGCTTCGGATTCAGGGCAGGCGTGTGGCCCACGTAGCGACCCGAGGAGTCGATCACGGTGAGGCCCGAGATCGCGATGTCTCCCTCGACGTCGAGACGGGCCCGGGGGCTGTTCGTCCCGATGCCGACGCGACCGGTGCTGGTGCTGTAGAGGTCTCCCCCCTCGGATCTCGCCCAGTAGGCAGCGAAGGGATGAGAGTTGGGCAGGAGGTCCTCGACGATCAGGGAGGCGCCGATCGAACCCTGATCGTCCACCGTCACGCGCATGGAGCCAACGAGAGGGGTGAGCTGGTCGAGGTCGACCGTGCAACCGACGTCGAGGCGATGGTCGACGAGAGCCAGGCCTTGCTGGGCGGTAAGCTCGAAGAGCTCGACGTGAGCCGTGCAGTCGCCGCGGTTCGTGATCCGCAGGGAGATCGGAATCGCGGGGTCGAAGTTCCTCAGCAGCGTGCGGCCCGGTGGCAGCACGGGGCCATCCTGGGCCACCACCCCTCGGTCCACAGTGAGGGAGACGACGAGAGCCGGGAGCAGGCAGAGCAGGAAGACAAGAAGAAGAAGCCCCAGGGATCGATTCTTCATGGTGTCGCCTCCTTCGAAAGAGCCCTCGGGATCGTGTCCTCCGCGGGGGCCCAGGATACGGCAAAGCGGCTCCGCCCAGCAAGGAAGAATCTCGGGGCCCATCGCGAGGAGGCGGGTGTCCGGCCCGCAGGAGGGGCGGCGGCCGGAGCGGATGCCGGGTAGTGGCGGAGGCAGGCGCGAATCGGCCTCATTCGAGTCCCGTCCGGCGAGACTCTTGCTGATCCGGGACGGTCTCCATAGAATCGGGGCCGGACCTCGACTCCCGATCGGGTCCTCTTGCGAAAGGGGCTATCATGCGGTCGACTTGCCTGCCGTTGGCCACCACGCTCTTCTTCTTGATCCTCTTCCTCGTTGCCGTTCCCGCGCGTCTCGAGGCCGAGGAAGGGAGCGATCCCCTCAACCTGGCCCTGGCCGGCTCGCTGCGCCAGGGCACCGAGCGGGCCCTCGCGCTCGTCGTTGATGAGCACCAGCAGGGTCTCACCGATCTCAACGCGGATGGCGACGTTGGCGACCAGGTCGTGTTCGTTCACGACGCCCTCACCGGCGAGACCCGCAACACCGGAGCTGCGGCGAGCCGCTTCTTCACCGAGGTCAAGGCCGCGGGCAGCCTCGTCGCCTTCGTGGTCGGCGAGGAGGAGCAGGGGCAAACGAGCCTGAACGAGGACGGCCCCCTGGACATCGACGACGAGATTCTCTTCATCCACGATGTGCGCACGGGCGCCACCATCGACACCGGCCTGGCAGTGCTCGCCAATGCCGTCGGCTTCGGCGTGGGACGAGATCTCGTGGCCTTCGCGGTGGTGGAGAAGGACCAGGGCCGGACCGATCTCAACGGCGACGGAGACACCGACGACATCGTCGTCCACGTGTTCGACGCAATCACCGGCGAGATCACCAACCTCGGCCTGGCGGGCCTCCTCGAGGTCGAGGGAAGGCGGGTCGCACTCCTCGTGTCCGAGATGTACCAGGGCTTCACCGATCTCAACGGCGACGGGGACGCCAGCGACACCGTGCTCCACGTCTTCGACGCCGACACGGGCACGACCACGAATATGGGGTTTGCCGTCGACCAGCCCTACCTTCCTTCGTCGGGTACCCTGATGGAGCTTCCGTTCGAGGGTGATGTGCTCGTGGTGCGAGTGTCCGAGGCAAGCCAGTCCGGCCTCGATCTCAACGGGGATGGAGACGCCGAGGATCGCGTGGTCCACGTGCTCGACGTGAATCGGGGGACCGTGCTCAACCTCGGCGTCGCGGTGAGTCGCGGAATCGAGACCGTCTTCCGCGATACCCTCGAGGTCGGCGTCGCCGTGGACGAGGCGGCCCAGGGGAACACCGACCTCAACTCGGACGGGGACGCCCTCGACTTCGTGCTCCACGTCCTCGAGAGCTCCCCGCTCCGCCTCGCGAACAAGGCCCTCGCCCTGGACGAGGCAGGCATCTTCCGGGTCGGCCACGACAGCCTGCTCGTCGTCTCGGCGTCCGAGGAGGATCAGGGCACCACCGATCTCAACTCCGACGGGGATGCCTCGGACGACGTCTTCTTCCTCTACGACAGCCTCACGGACAGCCTCACCAATCTCGGACTGGCCACGCGGCGCACGGGCGGAGACTCGTTCCGGGCGGGCTGGAGGATGACGCGGGGACGGCTGGCTGCGCTCCGGGTCTCGGAGGGGCGCCAGGGCTTCTCCGACCTCAACGGGGACGGGGACCACCTCGACCACGTCCTCTTCGTGCACGATGCCGAGACCGGGGAGACGCGCAACCTCGGCCTCCAGTGCGCTCCAGGTCCCCTCGACCTGACCACGTTCCGTCTTGACGAGGCGCCCTTCCGCATGACGCCGGATCGGATCCTCTTCCGGACCCAGGAGGCTGAGCAGGGTGCCGATCTCGACGGGGACGGTGACCTGACCGGCGAAGTCCTCCACCTTTTCGACCGGATCTCGGGGCTGCCGATCGGCCTCGGGCTCGACGCAGGCGAGGGTGCCCGCTTCCTGGGAGACCACCTCGTCTTCTCGCGGCGCGAGACCGCTGACCGCAACGGAGACGGCGACTCCGACGACCTCTCGGTCCTCATCGGCCGTCTCGATCCCGACCGGGGGATCGGCGGCGGGTCCGTCAACGGAGGAGCCGGGGCCGTGGTCCCGGTACTCTTCGTCAACGACCGGAAGGGAATCGTGACCGTGGCCGCCCGCACGGAGGTGGAGCTCCGGCTGGACGCGCCACCCGGTGCGGGCGAGCGCTATCTCCTCTGGGTCTGGACGGAGCGCCCCTCGACTCCCCGTCCGCTGGAGGTCCGGGGGGCCAGCCTCGGCGCGCTCGTTCTCCCCTCTCCTTTCCAGGCGGCCGGCCCCTTTCCGACGATCTGTCTCCGGTCGGGATCCGTGGCCGACCTCGGGTGCGGGAACGCCTCCACGCGGCTCGGCCCCCACGCTGTTCCCTGGTCACTCTCCCGTCCGCAGGGTCTCCCGCCTGGATCGATCCTGACGATTCAGGGAGTGATCGAGGACGGGGGTGCGGCCCATCCCTCGGGATTCAGCGTGACCAATGCCGTGCTTGTCCAGACGATCGGGTCGTGACTCGTCGAGCAAGTCGCCCGGATGAACGAGCCGCTGACAACGGTCGATCACCGCTTTTTCTACCCGATGGCGCTCCGGTCTTCAATCGCCAAGCATGGCGTCACTCGGAGACCACCACGACTCCGTTCGTTGTCGCCACCTGGCCCTGCGGCGAGGCGTCGTCCCGGATGATCCCCTGCAGGCAGAATACACCCTGGCGGCGCGTTCCCCCCGTGCGGCTCACTACGAGGGACGATGCGGGCGACGACGGAAGGTCGGGTGCGCCGAGCTGGCCGAAGTACCCCAGGTTGTTGAAGACGATCACCGGTCCCTCGCCGGTGGCGGGCTGATCGAGTGGTGTGGGCAAGCAGACCCTGCCGATGCCGAACGGGAGATCGCGCGCGTCGTGGCCGGTGGGTCGACGCGTCCAGGCATAGAGGGCAAACGGCGCCAGCTGTCCCGTGCGCGACGGTGGAGTCTCCATGCGGATTGCGAACGGTGCGAAGGCGTCGACGAAGACCGTGTGCAGGGGTCCCGTGCCCGGCGAGTCGTTGACGAAGAGAACGTTCTCGGGCGGCCCGTCGACGAGGTTCACGTTGCCATCGAGGCAGGAGTTGTCGTAGGTCCGGTTGAGAATGTGCCAGACCAGAGGGGGTATTGCCGGCGTGCCCTTCTTCATCACCACGAGATCCGTCTGCCCGTCCCGCTCCATGTCGATCGAGTGGACCGCGATGATGGTGTTGTCGTCCGAGTCGAGGGGAAGATCCAGGTCGAGAGCGAGGCCACCGGTGCCGTCGCCACGATGAACCAGGACCCGGTTGTCGATCCAGCCCACCACATCGACGTTCCCGTCCCGGTCGAGGTCCGCGGCCAGGCCCCGATCGGGGGGCGACTCGAGGCCCGTCCCGGTGAACAGCCCCGCCGCGGAGCCCAGGAAGATCTCATCGTTGAGGAGATCGTCGAAGCCGTCGCCATCGAGGTCGGCCAGCAGCATCTTCCCTCCCACGGGAAGGAGCTGTGCCCCGTTGAAGGTGCCTGCGCCGGTGCCGAAGAAGACGGTCCCCCGGCTCGGCTCGAAGTCGTTGTCACCCCGGAATCGGGAGATCACGAAGTCGACGTGGCCGTCGCGATTGAAGTCGGCGACCAGGACCTCGTTGGGCCGGAACAGGGTCTCGATCGAGTCGGCCTCCTCGAACGATCCCGCTCCGTCTCCCAACAGGACCGTGACGGTGTGCTCGAGAAAAGACGAGACAAGGAGGTCCAGGTTCCCGTCCTCGTCGAAGTCGCCGGCGGCCATGCGGTCGCGCGCTTCCACGGTATGGGCAAGAGGCGTACTCCCGGCGAGGGCGAAGGCGCCGGTGCCGAACCCGGTCTCGATTCTCAGCTCCTCGTCGAGACCCAGGCTGGCCAGGTCCAGGCTGCCGTCCCCGGCGAAGTCGCCCGCGACGATGTGGACGGTGGAGCTCATCCCCTGTCTCGAGTGCTCGTCGTAGACTCCGTCCAGTCCCCGGGCGAGGAGGATCCGGGTCGTCCTGCCGTGAAGGAGGATCTCGAGGTCTCCGCCCGGGATGAAGTCACCGGGTACGGTCGTCTGGAGCCCCGGGAACCCCACCATCAAAGGCGTGCCGACCGGATTCGCCAGGAGGGTCCCGTCACCGATGCCGGGCAGCGTCACCATGTAGTCGGGGAGGGTGCCGCGGAAGTTGCTCCTCAGCGCCACGTCAGGAACGCCGTCGCCGGTGATGTCTCCCACCACGAGGTTCTCCGTCTCCCCGCCGTGGGGCAGGAGGATGCCGAAGTCCCCTGTGACCTCGAAGCCGCCCGCTCCGTCTCCGCGATGAACGCGAACGTAGCTTCCGATCAGCCACAGCAGGATGTCCAGGTGGCCATCACCATCGAAGTCGACCACGCAGACCTCCTCGGCGGAGCTGGAGGCGGGGATCAGGGGCGCCTGGACGAAGCCGCCCAGCCCGTCGCCGAACAGCAGGAGCAGGCCCTCGGGGTCGCGCACCGCGACCGCGAGGTCTGCAAAGCCGTCCTCGTCCAGATCGCCGACGTCGATCCCGTTCACCCGGATTCCGTCCTGGTGAAACACCGTGCGGCGCGGACCGAAGCCTCCGGCTCCGTCCTCGGGGAAGACGAAGATCGACTCGCGGACCGAGGCGATGGCATCCGGGGTGTCGTCGTTCTCGAGGTTGGCGAAGCGGAGATCGCGAATGGTGTCGTCGGCCATTTCGTCGCCTCCCGCAACGAAGCTGCCGTCTCCCTGACCCAGATCGACGAAGAGCATGGAGCCGGTCCAGCCGAAGACATCGACCATCCCGTCACCGTCCCAGTCGAAGAGGGCACGCACGCTCGCGACCCGGAGCTGCTCGGGGTGGGGAGTGAAATTCAGCGATCCGTCTCCGAGGAGAACCACCCCGATTCCACCTGCTCCGCCGCCGATGATGTCGAGATGCTGGTCGGCGTTGACGTCGCCCACTGCCCTCGGGCCCACGCCATCGATGGAGATGGTGAGTGGCAGATTTCCGGACCCGTCGTTGATGTGGATCTCGGTGCGGAGGAAGCGGCTGCTCGTGATGGCGTCGAGGTCGCCATCCTCGTCGATGTCGGCCAGGAGGAGAGGAGGAAGCGAGTCCGTGGCGAGAAAGGTGGGGTTGCCGAGGAACCGCACGACGCCGGTGCCGCGGTCGGTACCGAGCACGGATCCGGGTGCCAGGAACAGACCGAGGAGAAGCGCGATCCAGGGAAACGGGCTCGAGACGCGTCCAGGCATGGGCGGAACCTCCACCGGGGGCTTGACCTCTCACTTATAACCCGGGCGGCCCCGGCATGCAATCGGGGATGCGATCATCGGCCAGGAGAGCTCGAGCCCCGGGATGGCTCCGTCTGAGGCTTCGAGGCCACGACCTCGGGTGGCGACGGCCAGAGGTACGACAACCCCTCGGTCACGCTCCACTGCCACGAGTGCAAGCAGCTCTTCGAGGTGGCGCTGCCCGTGGTCCCGTGGGGAGGCGAGGTTGTGATCCGGTCGAACCCGCTCCAGTGCCCGCGGTCGGGCGACCACCAGGTCGAGAAGTGGAGGCATCCCGGCCCCTGCCCTGTGTGCGGGACGGAGCTCGATCGGGAGGAGATCGCCGAGGTCCCCGACGCATGGCCCGAGGAGACGTAGGGAGCGCTGGCGCTCGCTGCGGGTTTCCGGGAACGGGGAGGAATGAACCGGGCCGAGGAGAACCGCGCGACTAGGTAAATAGGAGAATAGGGGAAGATAGATTGGGAAACGCGCGGTGTTTCACGCCGATGACGGCAACCTCGGCTCGGTCGTTTCTTCGAGGTACGGTTCCTCTCCTCTTCAGCGTGCTCTCACAGTGTAACTCCGGCGGGTTCCTCAGGGTCGAGCAATGCCGCCCCGCCCGGCGTCTCTCCTCATTTCGACCGGCGGAACGACGACGGCAGCTCGCGCACCGCCTCGCCGCGCAGCTCCCGCTCGGCTTCGAGCCAGTCCTCGACGTCGTGGCCGTGGACGCAACCGCGTTTCTCGTAGAGCCGGTAGGCGCGCTCGGCGACGGCGTGGTGGTTGGGAGTGAAGGACTCCGTGCCATCTCCCTCGGCGGTCTCGCTGGTGGTTGTCCTCGACCTGGCTCTCTGCTTCTTCCGTGCCACGGTGTCTCCTCCTACCCGATGCACCATCGCTCTGGCCCGGGCGCGATCCTACCGCCGCGAGGCAGTGCCGGGCAAGGCCATGACCGGCGCGAATCGGAGTTAGGCCGCCCTCAAAGCTCTTCTTCTCGATCTCCCTTGGACTTCCCGCGACGCGATGGCTCCTGTGTGATGCGTCCGATGGTGGGCGCGCAACACAGGAGGCCACACCATGGCCAAGAAGACGAGCAAGAAGGCCGCGAAGGCCACCACGGCCCCGAGGGCGGGACGTAGCGCCACTTCCCGGGCGAAGGCCACCACGGGGGACCAGGCGTCCCCGGATCCCGATCCCGCGCCCACGGGCGAACCAGGGCCGCCACCGGGGAAGGGGAAGATCACCGGGCACGTGCTGGGTCTCGGGGACGAAGGCGAGGCTGACGGGGCGACGGCTCCCCAAACGAGCGGACCACGCCGACGGCGCAAGCGGACCGGGCGGCTGACCCCGCCACCGGACCCGGCCCCCACCCCCGAGAATCCGGACTCCCCGCCTCCGCAACTGCCGGCCAAGAAGAGGGGCGAGATCCTCTACCGCCACAAGGACGGGCGGGTGGCCTGCGCCCACCACGCGAACATCCGGAACCGCTCGACCTACGGGACGGGATGGGAGCGGATCCGCAAGGCCGAACGCCTCCGCCTCCTCCACAAGGGCGAGGCGCCCGTCTGCGAGGGCTGCGCGAAGATGGAGGCCAAGAAGCGGGCGAAGGTGAAGCCCGGGCTCTACTGGGACCAGCGCGGGCAAATCGCCTGCGAGCTGCACATCCCGTACCCGGGGAGCGACACGTGGGTCTTCGAGCACTGGAAGAAGATCGACCGGGCCTCGGCGAAGGAGGCGAAGGAGAGGGGGATGGAGCTCTCCTGCGAGACGTGCAAGGTCATCGCGGAACGCAAGAACGCCACGCCGCCGTCGACGAAGAAGGGCCGCCGCAAGAAGAAGGAGGCCGAGCCGCCGGCCCCCAAGCCCAAGACGAAGGATCTCGATCCCAACCTGACGCTCGCGCAGCTCAGCGCATGCTACCTCGAGCATCTCCAGGCGGTGGGCAAGAGCCTCGCGACGGTTTTCTCCTACAGCATGGACTTGGCAACCTCACGCAAGGTTCTTGGCGCCGACACGAAGATAGCGGCCCTCACCCCCGAACGGGTCGCGGAGTACTACAGGAGCCCCGAGGTCACGCTGAAGCGGGACGGCAAGCCGCGAACGAAGGTGACCGTCGACAAGTGCCGGCGGGTGCTTCGGCTCGCCCTGGTGTGGGCGGAGGAGACGGGCTTGATCGCGAAGGCGCCGCTTCCCACGACGGCGGAGAAGGAGTGACGACAACCCCGGGGAGGTCGCGGGCGACGAAACGTCCCGGCCTCCCCACGGAGACACAGAGCATGAGTAGCGAAACACCCAAGGAGGTCCGCCAGAATCTGATCCGCACCCTCGATGCGAGGGTCCACGATGCGGAGGTACGGCGCCTCCAGGCGAAGGCGGACAAGAATGACGCCGACGCGAACCACTACTACTCCGCGCGCAACGCCTACATCGACGCCCTCTGGTTGGTCGCCAAGGCGATCCTACCCCCGGACGAGTTCGAAGCGTTCCGAGCGGAGAAGGAGAGGGGACGGTAGTCATGATCACCATCGACGACGCCCTCTCCCTCTTTCTCGTCCAGCTCGAAGCCGACGGGCGGAGCACGCACACGATCGGCCAGTACCGCCGGCACGTCCGTGCCCTGGCCCGCTGGCTGGCGGTGGAGCGTCTACCCCTCGACGTCGGGGCCATCACCCACGAGGACGTGGCGACCTTCATGACGTCGTCCACGGCCCGTTGCAGGCCTGACGGGGTACCGAAGACGGCCACCAGCACGAACGCCTTGAGGACGTCGCTGAGGGGCTTCTTCGGTCACTGCCACGAGGCCGGCTACATCCCTGCCAACCCGACCCGGCTCCTCCGGAGGGCTCTGTGCTCGCCGCCACCGCCCCGGGCGCTCACCGACGACGAGCAGCGCCGGCTCCTCGAGGTCCTCGACGGAGACGGCAGCTACGAGGCCCGGCGGGACGCGGCGCTGGTGAGGGTCATGCTTGGGACGGGCCTCCGCCTCTCCTCCGCACTGGCCCTCCGGTTCGAGGACGTGGACCTGGTGGCCCGGGAGGTCACGATCCGATCCGCGAAGGGTGACCGGCCGGACCGGCTCCCCATCTCCCGGGAGGTGACCCGGGTGCTCACGGACTGGATCGGGGAGCGAACCGAGGGGGCGCTCTTCTGCTCACGGTCGGGGTGGTCCCTCTGCCCGAGGCACGTCCAGAGGAGGTTCCGGAAGGCCATCGAGGCGGCCGGGATCACACGGGCCGCGTCACCCCACTCCCTTCGCCATAGCTTCGCCACGCGACTCTATGCTCGCACAGGGGACCTTGGGCTGGTCCAGGCGGCGCTGAGGCACCGGAGCATTGCGAGCACGATGGTCTACGCGCGAGTTGACGGGGAGAGGCTCAGGGCGGCCATCGAGTGACCTACCCCCGCGTCATCCGCCGCCAGACCCAGATGATCAGTGACAGGATGATCGAGACCACAAGGCAGGTGACGACCGGGAAGTAGACCTTCACCCGGTCCGACTCGTAGCGGATGTCTCCGGGCAGGCCACCGAAACCGAGACGTCCGAGGATCCAGAGCACGCCTCCGACGACCACCAGAGCCGCGCCCGCCAGCAGCACCAGCTTCCCGATCTGCTCCATGCAAGGGAGTCTAGCAATGGGTCTCACGGCACTGATCTGATAGACTATACGCCAAGTCGAGAAGCCAATTCCAAGCGGTCCCACCCTCGGGGCCATCACCTCCAAGCCACCTCCAAGACCACCGTGGCACATTCCCTACCCCCTCATGGAGGTGACTGGCATGGACGACACGACCCGGCTCAGCATCGAGTGGGTTCCGATCGACCGCGTACGACTCAACCCCGCCAACCCCCGGCTCAACGACGAGGCCGTTCCCCACGTCGCGGCCTCACTCAAGCGGTTCGGTTGGCAGCAGCCCATCGTAGCCAAGAGGACCGGCGAGGTGATCGCCGGCAACACCCGCCTCAAGGCCGCTCTGTCCCTCGGCATGGACAAGGTCCCGGTCATCTACTTCGACGGACCCGACATCGAGGCCGTGGCCTACGGGATCGCCGACAACAAGACCCACGAGTTCGCAGCATGGGATGACCAGGCGCTGGTCAAGCTGCTGGAGGAGCTACGTGCCGAGGACGCCCTCGAAGGGGTCGGCTTCACGAGCGAGGACCTCGACCAGCTTCTCGACGAGATCCAGGCCGACATCGAGGGGGGCGTCGAGATCACGGAGGACGAGGTTCCTGAGCCTCCTGACGAGGCGACGACGCGGTCCGGCGATCTGTGGGTACTCGGTGATCACCGGCTCCTCTGTGGTGACAGCGCCAGTACCGAGGACGTCGACCGCCTCCTCGCCGGCGCGCCCATCCATCTCGTGAACACCGACCCCCCGTACAACGTCAAGGTCGAGCCGAGATCGAACAACGCCATTGCGGCCGGTCTCAGCTCCTTCAAGGGCTCGACCCACCACCAGAAGCTCGACCTCGCCCGTCACCCCGAGAAGTCAAAACCGACGAGTAGAAAGCTGCGCGCGAAGGACCGCCCGCTCGCCAACGACTTCGTGAGCGACGAGGCGTTCGACGCGATGTTGATGGCGTGGTTCGGGAACATGGCTCGCGTGCTGCTGCCCGGCCGGGCGTTTTACATCTGGGGCGGCTACGCGAACGTCGCCAACTACCCGGCGCCGCTCGCTGCATGCGGACTCTACTTCTCACAGGCGATCATCTGGGACAAGCAGCATCCCGTGCTCACACGCAAGGACTACATGGGTGCTCACGAGTGGTGCTTCTATGGCTGGAAAGAAGGCGCTGCGCACGTCTACCTCGGGCCCAACAACGCGACGGATCTCTGGCACTTATGCCGATATCGGCATAACGACCACTATGCCGACTTCTGGATTATGCCGCGTAGGCCTGCCGGTGCGCTTGCCGCAAGCGCCGCGGTAGCGACTTTCCTCTCTCTGATGTCGGCAT
>Ga0326597_10005341_pt1 | contig 17869 bp, 14 predicted proteins | sample RVTome_12_FD_203789 | JGI IMG/M metagenome (GOLD analysis project Ga0326597, IMG submission 203789) | Soil microbial communities from uranium-contaminated site in the Upper Colorado River Basin, Wyoming, United States - RVT100D185 | ecosystem: Environmental > Terrestrial > Soil > Contaminated >... | reverse complement strand
GAGTGTCAGCCCATCCCCGCCGCTCGGCGTCTTTCCAACTGGACGGCCGCAGTCCGTGATCTTTGACGACCGGCACTGTCTTGCCGTGATAGATCGCGAACATCGGCATATTGTCGTCATGAAACTGTTCTTGCTGGTCGTCGCCGAAAACCACCACCACATCGGCGTTGGCGCGGCGCAGCGCATCGCCCAATGTGGCGACGCCCTTTAGACAAGCCTGATCTCGCTCTTCGAATTTTTCCGGCGTGAGCTCTTTGGCCAAGCCGGGCTTGGCTTTTTTCACAAGGGCCGCATAATCTAAACGCGGATCGCTCTGATCTTTCTTTAGTAGTTGATCCCAATCCTTCGCCCGGATGCTCAATTGCGGACTATGAGACGTGCCTACCCCAATTACGACCTGTGCCATGAGACTGTCCTCCTATATTCTCCTGCTATTTCGAATAGCTCGTGTTCTGTCAAAGCTCTACAAGCAAAGTTCCCTAGCTGTCAAGCGAGGGTACCTCAGCGCATCGAATGATGCTCGCAAAGTATCGCTCATCGGGCCAACACGCGCCGCGCACGGCGCCCCCGGTGCGGCAAACCCCGTCGTCTGATAGATCGTTCGCTGATGCATGTCGTCGTGGCAGCTACCAGCAACCAAAATAGCGCCAAACATCAACTGCGGCAAACTGCGGTTTGAACTCTCTGCCTTACTTACCCGATTAACCCCGCCCGACGAAGGGAATTGGTTTTTCCTCGGTCCGCTCCAAATAGCGCACAAAAGTATACTTGTTCTCCGCGAGATCGATGTTGGGGCGAGCGATCTCGCGATGCATCAAGCTCTCGTCAACTTTGCAAACGTAAAAGCCCAGCTCGTCCTTGTCCAATGCAGCGATGCCGACTTTCTTGAACTCTTCGAATGCGCGAATCGTTTGAGCAGTCTTGATGCCAGCTGCTTGAGCCATGGCCGCCAAATCCGTGTTGCCTGAAGTCGCCGTCGGATAGCTGATGCGGCTGCCGCTGTAGACGCCATTGTCGAAAACGTAAATCAGTAAATTCTTCGGCTGCAAGTTGCCGAGCGTGGCAAGGTTGAATAGCGACAGCAAAACGCTGCCGTCGGAATCGATCGCGATGACTTTGCGGTGCGGCAAAGCCAAGGCCAATCCGGTGGCAACGCCGATGGCGCAGCCCATCATGCCGAGCAGCAAGTTGCCCTCGTGGCGCGACAGGTGCGACCACTCGATGCGCTGGCCGCTCTGCGAGGTCACCACCAGCTGATTGGACATCTTGCTCGCCAGCATTTGCAAACATTCGTAGCGAATCATTCGGAAAACTCCCCGGCGAACAGCAGCGCGTAGGGTGCGCGCAGCGCGTTCGCCGCGCGCACCGCGTCTTTGACCTTCACCTCGAGTTTTTCGCCATCTTCGACCAATCTATGATCGATACCCAAACCATCGAGCACCGGCACCGAATGCTTACCGATGGTCGCGTAGAGAAAACTGTTGCGCAAATCTGGCACCCCGCCCAGGTAGGCGACCACTAACAGCAAGGGCACACCGAGCTGCTTACCTACCGCCAGCAAGCTGTAACTGGCGACGTAAATGCCGGTGTTTTCCATATACACCGCGGCCTGTTTACCGGCCAAAGTCGCTCCGGCGGCGATCGTCACCGCCTCCGACTCGTTGGCGACGGCGATGAGTTCCATGGCGGGATCGTCGCGAATTAACGGCAAGATCTGACTGAGCCGGGTCTCCGGCAAGTAAGTCACGAAATTAATTCCAGCGTCTTTGAGACTCTGCACCAGGCGTCGAGCAAGTTCATCCTTCATAGTCGCACTGAATTAACAGGGAAAATCGTCGGCCGCAATCGGCCGGCAACGGTTGGCGTAGCGCATGGCTGGCGCACCTTAGCACCACCGGCCGCCACGTTTCGCCATTAGGGACCGGCAGAGCTGTCAAACAGCTTGACAGGCTGCTGTCACAACCCTGGCGCGTTTGACCGCAAAAAATGGCCTTAGTCGCCTTTGCCCTAGCCAAAAATAGCCAAAAATTCGCAATTTGGCTTTGCACGATTCTTGCCTTTCGCTTGGCCCATGAGCTCGAATGGCAAAACCACCGAACCTTTGATCGAAATCTTAAACTTGTGCGAACAAACCCTGGCAGCTTTCGATACCTCCAATGGCACTAACGATCCAATACCCTTTCCTGCCAAGTCCCGCCTATCCGTGCTTCGCCGTCATCAACAAATTGGCCGCCGCTTTGGGTTAATCCGAGGCGGATTGTTTAGCCGATCGAATGGCGGATTAAAATCAGCCTAATCGAACCCGTTACGACTTGTCGAGCTTCACTTTCGGCAGCGAGCCCGCGAACATTCAAGGTCATCCTCTGCCCCGCAAGGCGCGTCAACAGCAAGCTCGCCATAGGGCACCCGTGCTCGACTATTTTGGCAGCAGATCTCGCGCAAGAATTAGGGTTTGAATTGGTGGTCGCAGTAGGAATCGAACCTACGACCTCGCGCATGTGAGGCGCGCGCTCTAACCATCTGAGCTATGCGACCACTAGGAGGTTTCTTTTAGCACCTTGAACCGCAAGCTTCAAGTTTCCCGATGGTCGTAGAGTACATTTCAGCGAGCGAGCTAGCGATCCAATTCCGCGTCAGTTTCACTTCCTGCGTCAACGGGGCTTCGCTTCTCTGGCAATCGCCACCGCTTCGATTTCAACCAGTGCCCCCACGATGCTTAATGGTCGCGTTTCGACCGCCGTCAGGGGATTCCAATCGCTAGAGAACTCGCGCGTCATCTTTTTGACCGCCTCAACATCGGTCGTCTCCGGGGTAAACACGGTGATCGTGACAATTTGAGATGGCAGTACGCCTGCGCGGATCGCCGTGCCGCGCAGATTCTCCAAGGCTTGTTTCACCTGGCCGGGAAAATTTCCAAGCGCCATCGAACCGCCTTGCTTATCCAACGGCCCGACCCTGGAGATCACGATCACAGTCTCCCGCGGATTGCGAAAAATTTGGACATTGCCCCCCTGCGGGTCGCCTGGAACAAGCTCTTGCGCCAGGCTCGGCGCCGGTACCAACACAATGCCGCAGCAGTAAACCAATCCGGCAAAAAACACGCGCGCAGCAGCTAGCATGATTTTGCTACAAAAATACGAGTAGGAAATCGTGATAATCCTTGTTACGCACTTTGGTTGTGACGAAGTTCTCCGTAATTACTAATCCCGGATGTCTTGCAACAACCAGTCTGTGGGAATTTCCCGTCCCAGGCCTTTCGCTTTTGCCAGCTCGTATACCTTGCCGGCCACGGCGAAAAACTGCGCGCCTTGAATGTTGCCCCTTTCCGAGTAGGTGATCTGTTTCGGCCCCGAACGCCCTTGCTTCTTGCCGCTCAGTAGGTCCGCCAACAATAACGCCCGATCTTCAGCGACGACCCCATGGGACCGCTTGCCGGCGCGCTTCATGCGCATGCGCGCGTTTGCGTCCGGCATGGCGCCGTAAGTAAGATACTCATCAGCAAGATCGAATTCCGGCAAGCCCCAAGGAGCCGGGGCGTTGCCAAGCCGTAGCGACACGTCGATGCGTCGTAAAGTTTCTTCATCGGGCTTGCCGCCGACACAAGTGATATGAGTGCCGTCCTCGAGACAGTCGCCGATGATAATCGGCACGGACGAATCGGTGCAGCCGGCAATGATGTCCGCACCCTTGTACACAGCGCGCGGACTATCCAAAGCGACGGCTTCAATGCCAAATTTCTCTCGGATCTCTCTCGCGTATTCCTCCCGGTGCGCTTTGGTCGGACTGTAGACCTGTACCTTCTTGATCTTTCTGGCCAGCAAAAAAGACTCGACGTGAGACCGAGCCATGCCACCGGAGCCGATCATGCCGACGACCTCAGCATTTTCCCGCGCCATGTACTTGACACCGATGCCCGAATCGGCGCCAACTCTCATATGTTGCAGGTAGCCGTCATTGATCAGTGCCACCGGCTCGGCGTTTTCAATGTTGATGAGCAGGATCAAGCCGCAGAATTTCCCCGGCCGCACGCAGTATTTCTCCTGCGTGCGCGCCCCGTTATATTCCTGCTCGTAAATGATGTCCGACTTCATCCGGATGGCAAAGTACCCCGAGATCGATCCCCCCTCCATGGTCCCCCACTGGTAGATCTTCTGCGGATCCTTGGTCGGAATCTGGATATCCACCCGGGGCCGGCATACCGCCTCGCGCTTGGCAATCTGGCGGTAGGACTCTTCCAACGCCGTCATGGTATTTTCCATCGTGAGAACACTTTGCACGTCATCGTTGTTGAGAATAAGCGTCATGATTTTTTCTCCTTGATCAGGGCAGAGGCCTGTTTGAATTTGCCGCAGCTGTGATGCAGCGCAACCGCGCCATCCGTGACCTTGCTATCCGCGAACCTATCGCCGGATGTGCATCCCGTCAACAAAAACTTTTTACCGTAAGCTCGTCCACAGCCGTAGAAACTTCGTTCCGTTAGTCAACAAGCCTATTCTCATGTTAGGTATTCTCATGATTCCAGGCTCGCGCCTACCTGCTCTCGCAAAAACTTTCCATGGGAAATCCTCACTTGACGCAAATTTTCACTATGTTCTTACGCTTCCACTCGTGGTATTGACGAGGTACAGCAAGTTGTCAATGTGGCTGGAGCCAGAACTGCTTACCGGCGACGCTGAAGGCGCCCCCATGGCGGGGCTGCCACAGCGGTAATTCAAAAGGAGAAATTCTCCGCACGTTCGAAATGAAAGGGAGTGACAATGGATCGAATTGAAACGAAACTTGGAGTTAGCACAGTCATTGCAGTTTTAGCGCTCTGCTTACTTGTGCCGAGTGTCAGTCACTCAAGCGGCGACTATTACGCGGGTAAGACTGTTGTTCTCGTTGCGGCCACTGCGGCCGGCGGGACGGCTGATTTGCGCATCAGGTCCATGGCGCCGTTTTTCAAGAAATACCTGCCAGGACATCCGACCGTGGTAGTCGAGTATATAAGCGGGGGCGGCGGGCGCAAGGCCGCTAATCATCTTTACAACAAAGTAAGACCGGATGGCCTCACCATTGGCGCAATGGCGGGCGGGGTGGTGGGGTTGGCCATCATGGGCGAAATGGGTATTCAATACGATCCGGATAAATTTATCTATCTTGGCTCCCCACAGCATATCAACCATGAGGTCCTTTATACTCGCGCGGATCTCGGTTTGGATACCCTGCAGAAACTCCGGGCTAAGCCGGGCATCCGCATCGGCGGCCAGCAGATCGGTCAAACCGCATACACGGCTGGACGACTCTTGGCATACTTTCTAGACATGAAGGATCCCAATTTCGTCGTGGGCTATAGCGGGCCCGAACTTGATATCGCGCTTAAACGCGGCGAGCTCGACGGGCGGGCGAATACGCCGATTTCGGCGTTACGCCGCAACCCCGAATGGTTGGACAAGGGGCTCATGCATTGGCATGCCATCATAGAGTCGCCCTTGGGAAAAAAGTTTCCGCGCCTCGAACACCTTCCGGAAATCGTCACCTTTGCGAGGAATAATCAAGAGAAAAGGCTGGTCCAACTATGGCGCAGCATGCGCGGCGTGGGCTCGCCTTATGTGCTGCCCCCAGGCACGCCCAAGGAGGTCGTCGCGATGGTTAGGACAGCGGTGGGCAAAATTTTTGCCGACCCGGAATTTCCGGCTTACTATGAAAAGTTAACCGATCAACCAGCTTCGCCGCTGAGCGCCGACGAACTGACGAAAATCGTCGCGGATATACCGCGGGATGAGGGCACCTTAAATTTATTGAAAAAATTTGCCGGCGCTGGGCCCCTGCCGCGGCGCTAGCCTCGCGGCCAAGAAAAGACCTCCGGTACGTTTGCTTTACGCCAATTTCTCTTAGCGCGGGGGTAGAGGGTCCGGGCCTGCGATCTTCTGAAAGAGCGCCACGATCTCGCGCTCCCGGGGTAACTCCCTGATGGCCTTTTCCATCTCCTCAGGCAAGAGCGGCGTGGCGTCGTCGTTGGTGAGCTTTTTGTACTCCTTGTGGAACTCCGGGTCGCGGAACGTCTTGCGGAAGGCCCCCCGCAGAATCTCCGCCCGCTCCGGGGGCGTGCCCGGAGGGAGGATGTAGGGGGAGCCTACCAGGCGAAAGGCGCGAAACATCGCTAGGACTTTTCTCTCCTTCTCGCTGCGGGAGAAGCTCTCGATCTCCGGCAAAGGGGCGAAGCGGGGATGGGTATGCTTATCCCCCTTGGGAATTTCCAGAATCGCGTGGACGTCAACCAGGCCTTTGGTCAGTAATTCGAAGTTGCGTCGCAGCACGGTGTCGGCGATGTTGGCACGCGAGTCGATCTCGCCCCGGAGCAGGTTTATATCCAGTTCCGTTCCCGAGTAGCCGGTCACGAAGCGGGGTTCCCTGAGCCCGATAAGCCAGGCAAAGAACCGGCCGCTGATGTAAACGAAATGGCCTACGGAGTGGGCGCCGACGCGCAGCCCGCTGTGGGCGCGCAGTTTCTCCAGCGAGTTGAGGCCAAGCTGGGCGCTGGTCACGAAGACATAGTGGCTCGCGCTGTTGGGCGAGCCCAGGTAAATGAACTTGTCGAGATCATACTGCACTCCCGTCTGCCCCTGGATGGCGTTGGCCACGATGCCTCCCACCGAGCCAAAGGTGAGACCATCGGGCCGGGCCGAGCCGAACATGTAGTTGCCCGCTTTACGCCCTCCTCCCCCTGGCATATATTCCACCAAAATGGTGGGGTTGCCGGGAATATGCTTGCGCAGGAAGGGGATTACCGACTTAACACGCAAATCCCCGGTTCCCCCCGGCTCGCCCGCTTGGATCAGTGCAACGGTCTTACCCTGGTAGAAGGGGGTCTGGCCGTGCACCCGGCCGCCGAGCAATAAAGATACGAAAAGGCCTCCCACAAGAAGGCTCGTTGTTAATTTCATCTTTCCCTCCCGCGGGATTTGCTGCGTTTCTATTGTTCCGACCGCACTCTTGTCAAACGCCATTTTTTCGCCCGTCCTCCTCTCTCTAGCCGTTGTCCAGTAGATAAAAGGGCAAAAGGGGTCACAAAAGGGGTCAAGTCCGCTGTTTGCTCTTTGTCAGCGTCTCCTCAATACTCCGAACTCTTCGGTGAAGCTCTTTGTCTTGCGCCACTCGTTGCTTCATCAGTAAATATGCCGAGCTCACCGATGACGTTTTCTGTAGCCCCACCGTCTTGCCGATCTCTTCGTGCTTGTGCCCACCCAATTGCCGGCCGAGATAAATCGCGACCATCCGCGCCTCGTTCTCCTCGCCCCTCTTTCGCTGCTTCAACTCCTCGACCGTCTTGCTATACCCCCGTGCCGTTGCCTCCACGATCTCGTCGAGACCCGGACTAAATAGCCGTCTCGATTCCGGCTTGTCATCTTCCACGCAGGCCTTGTCCGCGAGCCTTTGTTTAACCCTGCCTATGAATGCCTCGCTCCCCAAAACCGGCTTCTGGTAGGCACCGTGGTAAAACTCCTCAATCTTTTCTTCGATCTCTTCGTTCATCAATTTCTGATATTCATTAAGCCCACGGAACCGCGACATGACCGCGCGCGTATCAAGCCAGTCCGGGCATCGTTTCTTATTCAAATACCCCCAATGGCTGCTCCACCGGTACCGGTCAATGTGCGATACCAGTCCAGCGCCGAGGGGATTCCTATGAATATAGCGGACCACCGATAGAAAATACTCCTCAGCATCAATCAGGATCGCTTTATAGCGACCGCGAAAAAGCGCTCCGTCACGATGATGAACCCGGTTAAACTTCTGCGTATAGATCCCGTCGAGATGGCGCATTGCGCGTGACAGACCCCCGGCCGGCGTAGACACCAGGAGATGGTAGTGGTTATTCATCAAACAATAGGCATAGATCTCAACCTTCCAGAGCCGAGCCATGTCGCCGAGCAGATCGAGAAAAGTCTGCCGACCTTTGTCTTCGGTGAAGATATTACGGCGGGATTGGCCACGGTTCATGACGTGATAGTACGCGCCGGGGTATTCGATCCGTAGCGGTCTGGCCATGCCGACCTTCTATTTCATCGTAAATCTCGCGTCAATAGCTAAAAGCGGACTTGACCCCTTTGGCCGTGATTAGCTCCTCTCTCGTGCTTTGATCCGCTGATTGAGCGACTGGAGCACTCCCGCGTCGACCGCCGAGATAATGTCCACCGCGGCGTCCAACTCTTCTTCAGTCATCCCCGCTTTCCTTGCGTCCGCAAGGCGGCGCTCCACTCACGGATCGCAGAGCCGCATCATCGCCACGGCGAGTCCCATGAGCATTTTTTCGCGCTCTGTCAGGCACTCGACCGCGTGCGAGTCGCGATAGAAGGTTCGAAAATCTGCTTTAGCCACTGTCGGTACTCCTCTTGGTTCGGCTTCGTCTAGGGTCTAGTGTCGAGCATTTCCCCAACCAACCCGAAACTCGCAACCCGTAGCCCGAATCAAATTCTAAGCCGGCTTCACCCCCGTAATCAGGGCGTAAGAAAAGCTCCCCGTCACATGGGCGTGGTCGCCATGGGCATGCCAGGTGAAATAGTTTTTCTTCATGCGTTCGGCGAGTTCCGGCGCCTCTTTTTCAAGTTCCAACGCGGCTTCGAGCCAATGACGCCCAGTCGGAATGCCGTCCATGCCTTCTTGATTGAACGGGTAAGAAAGCACGCTGGTGCGCGGCACGCGGTAGCCGGCCTTGGTCAGCAAGCGTTGGATACTGCTGGCCGTGTGAAATTTGAAGTCGTCGCCGTGGGCGCGGCGAAACACTTGGTTGATCTTGCTCTCGAGCGCGATATCGACGGCATCTTTTGCCTCTTCGATGACCGGATCGAGCACGACGAAACGCCCGCTGTTCTTGAGCACGCGCAAAACTTCGCCAACGACCCCGGCGGAGTTGCCGAAGTGGTGCAAGCTGAACGAGACGAAAGCGCGGTCGAATGTGTCGGTTTTGAACGGCAGCTTGTCCGCCTCGCCGGCGCTCTGTGCGTAGTGCGCGATCGGCTCTTTGTGCTGGTGACCGACATCGAGCATCGCCATCGCTTGATCGACGCCGACGATGCGGCAGCCCTTAATCTGCTGCGCTAACGGCCGCGCCACACGCCCCGTACCGGTCGCCAGGTCGAGAATCAGTTCATCGCCTTTGAGCGTCAGCGCTTCGATCAATTTAGTCGTCAAGTGACTGCGCATATCCGACAGGCCGCGCTGATCGAATTCCGCCGCATGCGCCGGGTCGTGGAAACGCGTCTTGTGCTCGTGGCCGTGTGAATGATCCTGATCGTGGCCGTGGTCGTGGCCATGTTGCTGCTCATGCCCATGATCGTGACCATGCGCGTCATGCGCGTGGGAGTGATCGTGCTTATCGTCATGGTGTTCATGCCCATGATCGTGCGTATGCCCGCCTTTGTGTTCGTGTTTTTGTTCGTCAGCCATCTGGATATCCTTTTTTACTTTTACCTTTTTAATTTTTACTTTTTCTTCGCCATCGTCATCATCTTGACCCACTGTGCGTCGGTCAGTTTCATGATCGACAGCCGCGAGTTGCGCACCAGATCGAAGTTGGCTAATTGCCTATCGGCTTTGACTTCGGCCAACGTCACCGGCTTCGCCAATGCTTTGACTGGCTCGATATCGACCACCAGCATGCGCGGATTATTCTTGCTCGGATCGGCATAGGCGCCGCCCAAGGCGCGGGCGATGCCCACCGCCTGCTTCTCGTCGCCGGTGTGGTAGATAAAAATCTGGTCGCCTTTTTTAATATCCTTCAGATGCATCAGCGCCAGATTATTCGCCACCCCGTCCCACATGGTCTTCTTGTCTTTGACCAATTGTTGATAGGAGTAAACACTCGGCTCGGTCTTGAACAACCATCGCGTTGCCATGGAAAAACTCCTCCTGCCCTGCTTTATAAAGCACCCCACCCTGGCAATACAAACCCTCCACCGAAGCGCTGGATCCAACCCACGCTGCCGGCGCCTGCCGTTGTTGCAAGACTAAGCACCGGGTAAGCGCGTCAGTAACCGCAAGCATGAGCGACTTTTGTCCGCTGGGCAAGTGATGGCTCGTCCGCTACCTCTTCTCCGCCGCGGTCATCCGCGAAAAGACTTTCTTGGCGTTACCTTCGGTGATCTTGTCGCGCTCTTCGTCGCTGAGCCAGTCGATCGACTTGAAGATCGGCACCAGGTCCTCGAAGTTTCTGCCGGTCTTGGGATCGATGGCATTCACCGCGCCGAACATTTCGGTGGCGAATAGCACATTGTCGGCGCCGACGCGCTTGATTAATAGCTCCATCGATTCCTTGTCGTAAATCGCCATGTCCCAATAGACCCGTCGCGCCGCGTCTTCGAAGGGCTCCAGCCCTTCCCTGACATGCAGACCGCGCTGGCGGTTCCATTGATACGGAATCGCGCCGCCGCCGTGTGGAATGATAATCTTCAGTTTCGGAAAGTTCTTGAACACTGGCGATTTAAGCAGCTCCACCGCGGCGGAATGGTGATGCGCGATATAATAGGAATTGGTTAGATGCATCGCCGGATTCAACGACGCGCTCGCATGCACGGTGCAGGGCACGTCAAGCTCCACCAGCTTTTCCCACAGCGGATTCCACCAGTCGCTGCCCATGGACGGCGTCAGCGGCTCGCGCCCACCGGCGACGTCGGGATTGACGTTGCAACTGACGAATCCCAAATCCTTGACGCAGCGGTCGAGCTCGTCGGCCCATTCCTTAGGGCTTACCCCCGGCGACTGCGGCAGCTGGCAGACCGGTGAAATCTTGTCCGGCCAGAGTTTTGCGACCCTTGCGATCAAATCGTTGCACGCTTCGCTCCAGTAGCGGCTGACCAGTGGCGAGCCGAAATGGTGCCCCATCGCGCCGGCCTGGGGCGAAAACAACAGCCGGTCGATGCCGCAATCCGCCATGCGTTTGAATTGGCCCGCCATGGAGCGCGCCAACTCCTCGTCGCTGATCTGCAACTTGGCGCGAACCGGCTTGGCGAGACTGCTGATCTGCTGTCCCCGGTACGCCTGCAGCTGCGCCGGCGCCGTAGTGAAATGAGTATGTGCGTCTATGATCATATCAGACCTCCGAAAGGTTCAAAACGTTCAAGTCGTTCAACCGCTGCGCTCCGTTCAAAACGTTGCGGAGCGGGACGGCGCTGGCGGACGGGGTCCTTCCTACGTAAACTTGAAGATACAAAATTTCAGTCGCACTGATTGTCAGCTTCGAACCGCTTTGATATACCAACCTTTCACAAACAGAGCAAAACTTCGCTGCCAGGCCGATTCGGTGTTCAAAGTTTTGAACGGCTTGAACCTTTTGAACGATTTGAACGACCTTAAGGAGTTAACGTTATGCCAGACATACCCCGGCTAAATGGAGTAATCAAAGCCCTCGAACAAGGCCAAACCGCCTTTGTCGCCTTTACGCCCGTGGATACCGAGAACGCCGTCGCAATGGCGGCCTCGAAGCTCGACGGCGTCGCCTTCGAAATGGAGCACGCGCCGCTCGATTTCCCCGGGCTACGCAACACCCTGCAATTCATGCTCGACCGCGCACAGATCGTGGCGCGCGCCTCCGTCGCGCCGGCAGTGACGCCGATGGTACGCATTCCGCCCAATGGCATTGAAATGAACAGTTGGATCGCCAAGCAGGTGCTTGACATCGGCGTGTTCGGCATCATCTTTCCCCATGTCAGCTCGGTGGAAGAAGCGGCCAATGCCGTCAGCGCCTGCCGCTATCCGCGTCTCGCCACCGCGCCGAGATACCACCCACCGGGCATACGCGGCGATGCGCCGGCCCGTGCCGCGCGCTATTGGGGATTGATGCAACAGGAATACTACAAGCGCGCCGACGTCTGGCCGCTCGCCCCGGACGGCGAGATTCTCGTCATCATTCAGTGCGAAGAGACCCGCGCCATCGACAACCTGCCAAAAATTTTAAAAGAAGTCCCCGGCATCGGCGTGGTCTTGATCGGCGAGGGTGACCTGAGCCAGGAACTCGGCCATCCGCGCGACTACGACCACCCCGTAGTCGCCGACGCAATCAATAATATTTTAAGGATCTGCAAGGAGCACAACGTGCCGTGCGGCCATCCTCATCCCGACGCCAAAAACATCGAGCGTCTGGTCGCCAGCGGCTTTCGCTTCCTGATGCCGTCGTCACCACGCTCCTTCGGCGTGCTCGATCAAGGACGGAAACTGAGTGGGAGAAATTAGGAGAATTAGCCGCAAAGAACCCAAAAGGAGCTTCTACGCAGGGTCTTGGGAACCCCTAGCGATGTCGAAAAGGCGCCAGTGTGCAATCAGTGAAGGAACCCATAACTCTGATTTTTTTCTTGTTTCTAAGGAATTTGTTCTGTATATTGTGGGCCGACAGGTGGATCGATACTTTATATTGAATCAACCTACAACTGTCCCACCACTCGATACGTCAACTGATTTCTCGATCCATCGGCGCATTTAATACGGTATCGCCATACTCAGGCGGAGGTTTTTCCGGGCACGCGATGAATAGGGTCGTGCTTATCCACGCCAGACTGCGTACCAGAGCGTCAAAAAGCTTTGCCCTCTTCCGCTGTCCTCGTTGTTTCAAGCATAGAACCCTGCTCCCAATGGCCCACGACTGTTCCGACTACACAGATAACGTTGAAGAGAATTTTGCGGTTGGGGTTTGCGGGGGCGGACTTAGAAAGGAGTCTCCTATGGCGAGTCAGATTGACGGGAGAGATGGCGCGAGAGATCTAGTCACGCGCGGGGCGGACTTGGCGGAAGAAGGGTCCGGGCCATCGCTACGTTCGCTTAAGCAAGAACTCAAGACCCTGCGCACCCGCAGTAAGCAACGGCAAGGCAAGAAAACGACCAAGTTGGAGCGCGCGCGCAAGCTGCATGACGCCGTGACAACTTTGGTCCAAGAGCTCAAAGACAATGCATTCACCTCGGTGCTTTCACGCCCTGGGGCGGTGACGATCATCGGGCCTGAGGTCGACGATCCTAAGACCGACGGCCGCATCGGCCACGTGCGCGAGCCGCTCGGTCTCTACATCCAGCGCTTGTCGGTTAAAGACAATTTTTTTCAGCGCCCGCCCTTCGATCATATGACTGACCCGATTTATCGCCGGCTGATTCGCGACTTTATCGAAGGCGCCGCAATGCCGGAAAGTAAGATTGCCGCCATCGGCTGGGCTGGCGGCGTGCGTTCCCTGACCGACGCCAACATCCGCTATTCGATCATCGACGGACTGCAAAGGCTTTACTGTTTTCTCATCGCCATCCTGCTGGTCTGGCGCCGCGAGCAACTCGTGCGAGACGGCATCGTTCCCGAGGAGGGCTGGAACTTCGTTGCCGAGTCGGTAAAGAAGTTGGGCGAGCCACGGAGCGCCACCGACGCGTTGCTCCAGCGCGTCATCCGCTATGAAATTTTTTACGGTATCGGCCTCGCCGGCCTGCTGCATTACATGGTGACCTTCAATTCGAGCCAGCGGCGCATGAGCTTGCGGGTGCAGTTGGAAATCATGAAACGACCGCTCATCGAACATTTGAAAGTCGAGGGCATACCGATCTGGGAGGATCTTGGCAGGATGCCCGGTGAGCCGAGACCCAAGGATAAATTTCTCGCTTCGGATATTGTCATGGCAACCCAAGCTTTTATCACGCACAACGCCCATGTCACCACCGCGGTCGAGACCGAGCGGTTTCTCGACGAGAACCAACCTTATCTCGACAACATCGGCGACATCACCGATATCGTCAGGACATTGAAACGCATCAGCGCCGAGGTCCACCCAAAACTTGCCCTGGCTTATGAAGCGGACGCCGCTTTTCGCTATATCATGTTGCACGGCGACCCGTTTTTGCTCGGCTTCGTCGCCGCCTGCGGCTACGTGCGCAACCGTGGCGGCATGGAAATACTCGACAAAGCGCTCGACCGCCTGGTGAGCGAATTCAACCGGCGCGGCGACGACCCCCTCGACATCGAATCGTACCAACAGGCCCTGGCCGTCATCGGTGCCAGCCGCGGTAAAGAGGCGCGGCGGCTGGTCGACGACACGGTTCGGCGCTTTTTCCTGGGCGTAACCATGGAGCTCGATTGGCTGGACACCGCCTGTCAAATTACCGGTGTCGCGGAGCGCTGAAGGCGCGATCGCAGTGCCCCCCTTGTCCCAGAATTTATCTGGCGCCAACGAGATACTGGCTCTGTTGCTGATCGGTTCAACCCGCATGACGCGTTAAAGAGGCTTCCCGATCCGAGTGCGCTGTGAGCCGGCAGTCGTGAAGACAACCGACGCCGCGGTGACAACTTTCATCGGTCTGCTTGGCACGCTATTCCTGTGTTCACAGGTGGTTCGCTCGACACCGCTACCTCTGTCTTAGGGACGGAGGGTTTGCGCCTCACTCGCTGTGTCCACTTAAATTGTCAAATCGGGTTAAACGTCTATGCGCTGCCAACCCCGCGCTGGGCCTCCAACGCGTTGACCTATCCAGCGCTCTCGACAAAAGCGGCCAAACGCGTGTAGTATTCGTTTTGAGCGAGAACTTCCGTGTTTCTCATCCGGTGATCAAGCAGAGCCTTAATTCCGATGGAGCATGCCGATGATCCAATATTTTCGGAGCAGAAGGTTGTTGAGGATGAGTTGTTGCGCGGCGCTAGTAATATATTTGGCGCCGGCGGCGTTTGCCCAGAGCCCCGACAAGATTGCCCGCGACGTGATCGACCAGGCAGCCGCCCATGGCACCGTGTTGGTGCTGGTGGGCTTGAACGTACCCTGGCAGATGGAGTCGAGGCTCAGCGAAGACAGCACGCGCGCGCAACGTCGCGCCATCGCATCGATTCAAAGCGATTTGCTGATTAACCTAGAGGGCACGAATTACAAGATCGTGCGCCGATACCAAGAGATTCCCGGCATCGCCCTGGAAGTCGCTGCCGACGCCTTGGCAGAGCTGGCGCGGCTGTCGATCGTCACCAACGTCCTGCTGGATCGTCCCGTGCGCAGCGCAGTCCCGCCAAACCTTCGGTCCACCCCGCAAAGTGGAACGATCACGGCTCTGGTCAACACCGACAAGGTGCCGTCCAATCTCTTCAGGCGCGCGGCCCGCGACGGCACCGTGCTCGTGCTTGCCGGCTTGCGCACACCCTGGCAGCGCGAAGACCATCTGAGTGAAGAACTGCTAACCTTGCAGCGCAGCGCGATCCACAGCGCGCAGAGCTACGTGCTGGCCGAGTTGGCGGGCACAAGTTATAAAGTCACCCGGCTCTACGGCAAGATTCCCGGCATCGCTCTACGCGTCGGTGTCGACGCCTTGATCATCCTAGAAAAATCCCCGGCGATCACCAACGTGGTCTTGGACCGTCCCGTTCAGGTCAAACAATAAAATCCAAGCTTGACCAAACCGCTAATTATCGCAAAGTGGATGCTCGCCCCCTTTGGAAACCCCATAATTTTGTGCCCGCCTCAAGAGGCGGGGATAACTTAGAATGAAAAATTGCGCCCTGGCCATTTTGATGCTATTGCACCAGCATGTCCAAGTTCAGCGATTTCGCTGCCAGCTATTTCAAAAAATATTTCGACATCCACCCGACCGATGCCATTTACTACGGCATCGAAGGCTATGATCATCTGCTCAACGATTACTCCGACAAGAGCTACAAAGCGGAAAAACTCTTGGTGCAGGAGTCCCTGCGCAAGCTACGCCAAATCCCAACCGACGATTTGACGCCGGACGAAGCGATTGATTACGCCTTGCTCCAAGGCAAACTGACCATCCAACGCTACGAACAGGCCAAGGAAGACTATCGCCTCAAGCAGCCGGACACCTACTCGCCGATCGACGCGATCTACATTCTCACGGTACGGGCTACCAACGATCTGGCCGGCAATCTGATCAGCCGTTTGAACCGCACCCCGGCACTGATTCAGCAGGGCATCACCAATCTAAACCGTAAATTCGCCAATCCGCCCAAGCTTTGGACGGAGAATGCGCTCGAGGGCGCCAAGGGCGGCCTCAGCTTTCTCGATAGCCTGCCGCATCATCCAAAAGTCCAAGCCGCGGCAATCGACACGCACATTCTCAGTGCAGCCATCGAGAAGGCGAAGAGCGCGATGAATGATTTCGCCGCCTTTCTCGAAAGCCATTTGCTGCCACGCAGCAGCGCCAGCTATGCCGTTGGCGAAGAGCATTTCAACCTGCTCCTGAAACAGAAACACTTTCTCGACCACGACGCGCAGAGCCTGCTCGCTTTAGGCGAGAATCTATTTGCTAAGACCAAACGAGAACTGAACGCCATAGCCGAAGAGTTGGCGCCGGGTAAGGGCGTCGAGGCGGTCGCCAGGGCGATTCAAGAGAACCACCCGTCCAGCGATCAAATATTGTCTGTCTACGACAATGCAATGAACGCGGCGCGAGATTTCGTGCGCAACAACCAGCTCGTCACCTTTCCGGCCAGAGAAGAACTCCACGTGGTTCACACGCCGACGTTTCGCCGCCATGAGATTCCCTTTGCCGCCTATCTCTCGCCGTCGCCCAAGGACACCGATCAAGTGGGCTACTATTACGTTACACCGGTGACCAACGATGACTTACTGCGCGAGCACAACTACGTAGGGCTGGAAAACACCTCGGTGCACGAGAGTTATCCCGGACATCACCTGCAATTCTCCATCGCCAACGGCACCCCGGCAGCCGCCACCCTGCCGCGTTTGATGAATGAATCGTCGGTGTTCTACGAAGGCTGGGCGCTCTACTGCGAGCAGCTCATGCAAGAGCAGGGATTCTTGCGATCCCAAGAGCACCGCTTCGTCATGCTGAAAGACCGGCTGTGGCGCGCGCTGCGCATCATGATCGACGTCAAGACTCAAACCGGCAAGATGACCTACGACGAAGCGGCGGATTTGATGGTGCGCGAGCTGCATTTTCCCCGCGAGCAAGCCTGCGGCGATCTCAACTGGTATAGTCAGTCGCCTGCCGTGCCGATGGGTTACGCGCTCGGCTGGTCGATCATCAACCGCCTGCGCGACCAGGAACAGAAGCGGCTTGGCAGTAAATTCCACCTTCGCGAATTTCACGACAAACTCTTAAGCAGCGGCAGCATCTCCTTGCCGCTGGTGGAAAAAAGACACTTCATCCAACGACCGGAGACGACTTGAACTTTTTGAACGTTTTGAACGGCTTGAACCAAGGGCCACTTCGCCAACTCGTTCCAAACGTTCAAATCGTTCAAGCAGTTCAAAAAGTTATGAAGAAGAAAGAAAAACCGCGCGGCCCGCTGTTAGGCGCCCACATGTCCATCGCCGGCGGCGTTGGTAACGCCTTTCTCGAAGGGCGCAAAGTCCACTGCGATGCGATCCAGATTTTTACCAAATCGTCGCGTCAGTGGGCCGCGAAACCCTTGGGAAAAGATGAGATCGCCCAGTTCCACGCCAATCGCAAGGAGACCGGCATCGCTGCGGTGGTCGCGCACGACTCTTACTTGCTCAATCTGGGCTCGCCCGACGCCGGCCTACGCAAGCGCTCCGTCGCCGCATTCATCGACGAAATGGAGCGCTGCGAAGTGCTCGGCGTGTCGAACCTCATCGCTCACCCCGGCGCCCACGTTGGCGCCGGTGAAGTCGAAGGCATCAAGACCATCGCGAAATCGCTGAACGAAGTTCACAAGGCTTGCCCGAAATTCGCCACCAAAATCACCCTTGAAATCACCGCCGGCCAGGGTTCGAATTTAGGCTACCGCTTCGAACAGATCGGCGCCATAATCGATGCAACCAGAGAAAGTGACCGTCTGCGCGTCTGCTTCGACACCGAGCATGCCTTCGCGGCGGGCTACGATATCCGAACCAGGGAAGGCTATGACAGGACCTTCAGCGAATTCGATGAAGCCATCGGC
>Ga0326597_10005339_pt1 | contig 17870 bp, 13 predicted proteins | sample RVTome_12_FD_203789 | JGI IMG/M metagenome (GOLD analysis project Ga0326597, IMG submission 203789) | Soil microbial communities from uranium-contaminated site in the Upper Colorado River Basin, Wyoming, United States - RVT100D185 | ecosystem: Environmental > Terrestrial > Soil > Contaminated >... | reverse complement strand
TACCGAACTTCATCCACGGCTGGCGAAGCTGGAGCACGATGTTCTCCTCGCTCATCAGGAAGAGCAACTCGCCCAGTTGCCCGCGTTCGGCGATGTTCAGGTCGATGAGCGCATCACCCCAGTCCTTGCCCATGCCCCGGGCGATTGCGTCAAGTCGCCTTCCCTCGTACTGCTTGAGTTCCGGACGCTGGAACCCCACGACCATCACGTTTGGTGGCCCGGCAAGCACGCACAGGTTCTCGTATCCCGCGTCATCGGCCATCAGGTCGCGCTTGATCTGCGGGCGCTGGGCGGCATCCTGAAGATTTGCAAGCAGCTTTCCGTCAGCCGCGTACTTCGGCGCGATGCAACTCGAGAAGTTGTTGGCCCCGGCTACGTAGAGGTACATGTTCGCCTGCACATCCTGGCCGGCCGCGCGCGCAGAGTCGATCTTGGCGATCGCGAGCGGCATTTTCGGCCAATTGCGCGGACCCGAGGCCTTGAGGTGATACACCTCGACCGGCACGCCGCCATCACGGCCGATTCGGATCGCCTCGTCGAGCGCCTCGAGAAACTGGTCGCCCTCAGACCGCATGTGCGTGATGTACACGCCGCCATACGAGGCCATTGCCCGGGCCGCGGCGATCAGCTCGTCTGTGCTCGCATAGTTGTTCGGCGGGTAGATCAGCGCGCTCGCGACGCCGAACGCCCCGTCCTCCATGGCCCGCCGCACCATGCCCTGCATCGAATCGAGTTCAGCCGGTGTCGGCGCGCCCATGGCACGGCCCTTTCCATAGATCCGGACGGTTCCGGCGCCAAGGAACGATCCGACGTTTTGTGACATCCCACGTGCCGCCATGGACTCGAGCCAGTTGCCGAATCCGTGCGGTCCGGTGAACGGAGCCAGCGCGCGCCGCGCCGCGGTGTCCGTCGTTGCCGCAAACTGGCGGGAGCTCACGGGGGCCGGTGTCGAACCTTCGCCGAGGATGGCCGTCGTGATCCCCTGTGTGATCATGCTCAGGGCGCGACCGTCACCCGTCATGAAATTTTCGTACGACTGCGCCTGAATGTCGATGAACCCGGGCGCAACTATCATTCCGCCAGCGTCAATCCGGGCCGCCGAGCGCGTGCCCTGCAGCATTCCGCGAGGCGTGATCCGCTCGATTCGGTCGCCGCGCACCCCCAGATCGCCCCAGAACCACGCCGCCCCCGTGCCATCCACGATGCGGCCATTCGTGATCACCAGGTCGTACGCCACGTGGCCGGCTGGCGCGGCGTCGGCAGCCGGCGTCGGTGTGCCCACGCTTCGGCAGGCCATTGCTGCCACCGATACAAACGCTACCAGCTTGCGCATCTGTGACCCTCGTCGTGGAATTTCAGTATCCTCCGGGCATCAATCCATCGCCATGCAGAACGTAACGCTATCCGACGGCACCGTCATTCGCCCGCTCGAAACGCATGAAGAACGGGTCGAAGCCGTGCGCCTGGAAGAGGAAACCTGGGGATCCGGGTTCAGCGAAAAAGTGCCGGCGGCGATCCTCCTCGTCGCCGAACGCATCGGCGGGGTCGCGGCCGGCGCGTTCAGGCCGGACGGCGGCATGTCGGGGTTCGTGTTCGGGCTGACCGGAACGCAGAACGGGGCGCTCGTGCATTGGTCCGACATCCTGACGGTTCGCGGTGATGCCCAGGGGCGGGGCATTGGTCGCGCGCTCAAGCAGTACCAGCGCGATCGGTGTCGGGCAATCGGCGTCACGCGCATGCTGTGGACCTTCGATCCGTTCGTGGCGCGGAACGCGCACCTCAATCTCAACATCCTTGGAGCGCGCGTGGCGGAGTTCGTCCCCGATATGTACGGCACCACCACCAACAGCCCCATGCACGGGCCGCTTGGCACCGACCGATTCATCGTCGAGTGGATCCTGGACGAGCCGGCCGTGCCGAGCACGCCCGGTCGCTCCATGCTCACGGGCGCCGTGCTGGTCGGCGGTTCGCCAAACGATGCTCCCGGTGAGTCGGCACCGCTGCCGGATGCCGCAACGGCCGAGGTGCGTATTCCGCGCGACTTCGCGACGCTTCTCGCGGGCGATGTGGCGTTTGCGCGTGCGTGGCGCCTGTCCGCCCGGAGAGCGTTCACGCAGTACCTCGCACGAGGATACCGAGTGACGGCGTTTGTGCCCGGACAGCACGACCATGCGTCGTACCTGCTGTCGGCCCCCTGACCAACGGATCCATGCGTCTCGACCAGATAACACTGCGCGAAATCCGGCTCGCGCTCAAGGAACCGTTCCGGATTTCGTCGGGTGAGATTCGCGAGCGCCGCATACTGCTGCTCGAACTGGTAGGCGACGACGGTGCGACCGCGTGGAGCGAGTGCGTGGCCGGCGAGGCACCGAATTACTCGCCGGAAACGATCGATACGGCCTGGACGATGATCGAGCGGTATGTCGCTCCGCGCGCGCTGAGCCGCGCATTCGAGCATCCGGGCGAGGCGCATGCCTTTTTCGAACAGGATTTCCGCGGGCATCAGATGGCCAAGGCCGCAGTCGAAATGGGACTGTGGGGACTCGCGGCCGCTCAGGCATCCGATCCGCTCGCGCGGTTCATTGGTGGAACACGGCCGGGAATTGAGGTCGGTATCTCCCTGGGCATTCAGTCCAGCCCGGACGCGCTCGTCGCAAGGGTCGTCGCTGCCCTCGACGAGGGATACCGGAAGGTCAAGATCAAGATCGAGCCCGGGCGTGATGTCGAGTGGGTGCGGGCCGCGCGCAATGCGGCCGGCGCCGCCGCGCACCTGATGGCCGACGCCAACAATGCCTACACCCTGGATGACGCTGACCGCCTGGCCGGCTTTGATGAACTCGACCTCATGATGATCGAGCAGCCACTGGCCTGGGACGACCTCGTGCGCCACGCCGAACTGCAGAGGCGCCTGCGAACTCCGATCTGCCTCGACGAATCCATCACGTCACTCGACCGCGCACAGGACATGGTTGCGCTCGGCAGTGGGCGAATCGTGAACATCAAGCCCGGGCGCGTCGGCGGCTTCACCAGTGCGATCGCCATCCACGATTACTGTCAACAAATGGGGATTCCAGTCTGGTGCGGTGGCATGTTCGAGAGTGGCGTTGGCCGCGCATACAACGTGGCGCTCGCCTCGCTTCCGAACTTCACGTTGCCGGGCGACGTCAGCCCAAGCGCGCGCTACTGGGCCCGCGACATCGTCGATCCCGAGTGGACGATGCACGACGGAATCGTTCGCGTGCCGCTCGATCGGCCGGGAATCGGCGTCGCGGTCGACGCCGCCAGCATCGCCGCGCTCACCGTTCGCTCCGCTTCGGTGCGCCGATGATTCCGCCTCTCCCGTTTACAGACGCCGACCGCCACTTGATTCGTGCGTTGCGCCGTGACCTGCATGCGCACCCCGAACTCGCGTGGAAGGAGGTGGAGACCCAGGCGCGCCTCGAGCGCGCGCTGCGCGATGTCGGAGCGTCCGATATCCGGCGCATTGCAGGCACGGGGCTTGTCGCCCGCATTCACGGAACCGGTACCGGGGCCACCATCGCCTTGCGCGGCGACATCGACGCCCTCCCGATCACCGAGGCGACGGGGCTGCCGTACACCTCACAGAACGACGGCGTGATGCACGCGTGCGGTCACGACGTGCACGCGTCGTGGACGGTCGGTGCCGCGCTCCTTCTTGCGCGGATGCCGGCGGCTGGCGACGTGCTCGTCGTGCTGCAGCCCGCCGAAGAAATCGGCGAAGGCGCGCGCGCGATGCTCGAATCCGGCGCGCTCGATGAAGCGCAGGCAATCTTCGGCGGGCACGTGGACTGGCGATTCGACGTCGGTCAGGTCGTGGCCCAGGCGGGACCCCTCGCCGCGTCGACGGATACGTTCCGCATCACGCTCCGTGGACGCGGCGGACATGGCGCACGCCCCCATCTCGCAGTGGACCCCGTGGTCGGCGCCGGAGCGCTGATCATGGCCGTGCAGACCATCGTCTCGCGTCGACTTGACCCGGCGGCACCAGGCGTCGTCAGTATCTGCACCGTGCACGGGGGCGGTGCCCCAAACGTGATTCCCGATGTTGTCGAGCTTGCCGGCACGATTCGCGCGACGACACCGGCCGCGCGCGCCTTGCTGACCTCCGAGCTGGAGCGCCTGTCTGACGCGATCGCGCATGCGCATGGACTCGAGGCCCGTGTGGATCTCACTGAGGGCACACCGCCGCTCATCAACTCGGCGGACGCGGCTGGCTGGGCGGCGGCGGCCGCGCGCGAGGCTCTCGGCGACGACGTACTTCGTCCACTCGGAGCCACCAACATGGCTGGAGAAGACTTCGCGTGCTATCTGGAACGGATGCCGGGGTGCTTCATGCGCTTCGGCGCGCGCGAACCGGGCGCGCCGCCCATGGACGTGCACACGCCGGGCTTTGCGCCAGCCGAGGACGCGCTGTTCCCCGCGGCGGTGGTGTTGGCCCATTGTGCGCGCATCGCTTCGCGTGAATTGGGCTCTGCGCCATAGCAGGGGCTCAACCGCAGCATTGTCCTCCGGCCGAAGCGGCCTTGCCGTGATGGTGCTGGTTTGCGTTCCCCACTTGCATCGCTCACGTCAGGCCGGACATTTCATTCCATGCTCAAGATCGATCTGTCGGGCAAGCGGGCCCTTGTGGCTGGCGTTGCCGATGATGGCGGCTTCGGGTTCGCCATCGCAAAGGAGCTCGCTGAGGCCGGGGCGACCGTTTGCGTGGCCACGTGGCCACCGGCGCTCAACATCTTTCTCAACCTGCTCGAGCGCGGCAAACTCGACGAGTCGCGGCGACTGAGCGATGGTTCGCTCCTCACGTTCGAGAGGATATATCCGCTCGACGCCGCGTTCGACACGCTCGCCGACGCGCCCGACGAGATCAGGACGAACAAGCGGTACAAGGATGTCGGCGACTTTTCGATCGCCGGCCTTGCGCAGCAAATGATGTCTGATTTCGGGCCCCGGGCGCTCGACATCCTCGTGCACTCTCTCGCCAACGGGCCCGACGTCAAGAAGCCGCTGCTCGACACGAGTCGGAGCGGGTACCTCGCCGCTGTCGGCGTGAGCGCCTATTCGTTGGTGGCGCTTCTCCGGCATCTCGGCCCGATGCTCCGTCCCGCCGCGTCCGTGCTGTCGCTCACATACATGGCGAGCGAGCGCGTCGTGCCGGGCTACGGCGGTGGAATGTCGTCTGCCAAGGCGGCGCTGGAATCCGACACGCGAACGCTGGCGTTCGAGGCTGGCCGGCGGTGGGGAGTGCGCGTGAATACCATTAGTGCCGGCCCATTTGCGTCGCGCGCCGCGAGCGCCATCGGCATCATCGAGCGCATGGTCGAGTACTGCGCCGCGAACACGCCGATTCCCGAAGCGCTCACCGCGACTGAAGTCGGCACCGCGGCCGCATTTCTGGCGTCGTCGCTGGCCAGTGGAATTACAGGATCCACGGTGTACGTGGACAAGGGGTACAACATCATGGGAATGGCCGTGGACGGAGTGACCGAATGAACGTGTTGTCGCGCACCGCAGTATCGATGGCTTGGCTGACAGCGTTGGCCGCATGCACCAAACCCGAGGACGCCCGAAAAACCGACCCGAATCTCCCGGCCATCGTGCAGGCTCCACCCATCATCCTGCCGTCGGATACCGCGCGCCCGGACACCATGCCGGAATACCGCGACCGCATGGAAGCTGCCCGACCGGAGCTTATGCGTGAATATTCGGTCATGGCGGCTGCTGCAGTTTTCGGCGACCGGCCAATGCTCTCCTCCATCTATTCTCCCGCAGTCACACTGCGCCTCGGGGACTCAACCCATACCGGCCGTGCTGCCGCCACCGTTGCAGTCATCAATTTCTTTCAGCGATCGGGCATCGTCGAACTGATCCGGCAATCAGACACGCTGAACGCCATCGACTCGGTCTACACCGACAGCGGCAACTATCTCATGGTGGCGAAGCGCCCGGGTGCCGCGGAATCGCACGAACGCGGGCGGTACGTCGCGAAGTGGCGGTTGATGCCGCGCGGTCCGCGCTGGTCCCTGCTGTCGGACGAACTCACACCGGATCCGGCGACGAAGAAGCCTTGAGCGGCAGCTCATACATCGCGACTTCGTTCTCGTCGTAGGCGCGTGTCCCCACCTGCCGGAACCCAAGAGCCTCGTGAAACGCGATCGAGCCAGGATTCAGGGGCTTGAGGTTGACCTCCAGCGTGATTCGCGGCCACCGTATCGCGGCACGGGCCGCAAGGTCACGGTAGACGGCTCGCCCCACACCGGACCGTTGCGCGTGCGGAGCGACTATCACCCGATCCACATACAGAAATTCGGGAAAGCGCGCCGCGAACCATGCGTAGTTCGCGCTCCAATAGGACGTGCCGTTTCGAATCGCCATGATGAACGCCGCGAATCGACCGTCGAGTTCCGCCACCCGGAAGCAGTCCGCCTCCTCCGCAAGCCAGGCGAACTGCTCTTCGGTAAGCACGCCAACATTTGGGACGGATGCATTGTTGAGGGCAAACACCGTCGCATGGTCGCCAACCACGGCGTCGCGCACGACAAGGCTCATGTCAGTCACGCTGGAACGGCTCACGGCACCCGCACGATTCGAGCGTGCATCCGACCCTCTCCCTGAGAGGTTCCTGCGACTGGACCATGCTTCGTAACGTTTCCGGAGGTCGGTTCCGTGGCAAGGGCAGGGCGCACGTCCCGCCAGAATGCCGTTCCCTAGATTTGGGGATGCACATCGCTTCGTACGGCGCCGGACCTGCGGGATCGCAGGCGTGAGTCGACGCCGCTGGATCATCCTGGTTGTTTCGTTCGGCGCCACGATCGGAATTACCGGATACTTCCTGCGCGTCGGTTTTTCGCGCCCCGGACCACACCCGATTCTTCCGTTATGGGCACACGCCGCGGCACTCACCGGCGTCTTGCTCGAGGTCGTCACGCGCTCGGTAAAGATCCGCTGGGCAGCCAGCGCCTTGCGGATTCCGCTTCGATTCGACACTTCGCTTCGCGTCTGTCTGGGCGGCGACTTTGCGGCGTCGATCACACCGGCCCGATCGGGCGCTGAGCCAGCCCGCTTCCTGTTCCTGGCCGAGGATGGTATCGCCCCGGCCCAGGCGCTGCTCATCCTGTTCGTCGAGCTGCTCCTTGAATCATGGACGCTAGTTGCGCTCTGCGTCGTCTTTCTTGTCGCGTTCAACGGACAGGGCGGCGTTCTGGGCTTGATGACCGCCCTGATTGGCGGCTACGCCGTGCTCATTCTGGCTGCCGGTGCGGCCGCGTACAAGCTCGCCCATGGCCGCGCCCGCGGGCCGGCGCCCGGATGGGCAACGTCTGTCGGCCTGCATCCCGGGCGGTGGCGCGCGGTGCAGCGCGCGCTTCGGTCGCTTCGAACGAATATCGGGGCACTCCGTCACGCCCGGATCGGCCCGTTGGCTGCCGCCTTCTTCGCATCGGTCATGCACGTGGTGCTCAGGCTCGCGATCCTGCCCATCATTGCGCTGGCGCTCGATCCCACGCTTCCGCTTGCCAGTCTCCTCGTCTGGCCACTTGTTTTTCTGTACGGCGGCGCAGTTGCGCCGGCACCCGGCGGCGGTGGGGCCGTCGAGTTTGGATTCCAGTACGCGTACGCCGCATCGATGTCGCCCGCGGTGCTCGCCGGCGCGTTGCTCTGGTGGCGCTTCTACACGTTCTACCTGTACGTCCTGCTGGGTGGCGTTTCGGTGGGTGGCACCGTCCTGCGGGCGTTGCGCACCAGGCAGCACGGACGGCTTCACGAGCGGGCGGCCCGTCACGAGTCCCCGGGCCGCTGACCGTTGTCCAGGTCGCGCTCGTGACCTTCGGCCTATTTCGCCGGGGCGTCGGGCGGGAGTGGCGGCACCCCAGAAGGCGGGCTTGACGGCGCCGTGTCCGATGTGGTGACCTCGACCGGGATCCTGATCGCGTCCGAAGCGCGTGCCGCCGCGACTGCACGCTTGGCCGCAGCAACGGCTTCGTCCACGGCGGCCTGGGCCGGATTGCTCATGTGCGGCAATGCCGTCTTGTCGTCCACCACGGCAACCCGCCGCTCCCACTGGCGCATCATCTTCACGAACGCAGCGGTGAGTTCGGCGTCGAAATCGGGTCCAGCTCCGCGTTCCAGGTTTTCGAGCACACGCTCGGATTCCCACGCTTCGCGATACGGCCTGGTGGTTCGCAGGGCGTCGTACACGTCGCAGATGTGCACCAGCTTGCTGGCCTTGTGCGGTTCACGGCGAAAGTGACGTGATGGGTAGCCGCCCCCGTCGATCATGATGTGGTGCTCGTACGCCACGGCTGAGGCAAGGTCGAGCTGGCGATCACTTTCGTAGATGATCTTGGCGCCGTCCACTGGATGGCGACGCATGATCGTCCACTCTTCGTCGTTGAGCTTGCCCGGCTTGCTCAGCACGTCCTTTGGGATCCGGACCTTCCCGAGGTCGTGCAGCAGGCCGGCGACGCCAAAGGCGCGTACGTCCTTGGGGCTGAGTCCGATGAACTCAGCCAATGCCATGGCCAGTACGCTGACGTTCAAGGAGTGAGTCGTGGTGTACTGGTCGAACTCCTTCAACTGAAGCAGGGGAATCACGATATCGCGGTCGCCGTGCATCGCCACGGACAGCGATCGCACGACGCTTTCCGCTTCCAGCAACGGAAGCTCACCGGTCATCTCGACTTCGTCGTGCAGCCAGCGGATCGTATCGGCCTCTTCGCCCAGCGAATACGCGATGGTCGCCGTCGGCAGCAGGTCCTCAATCCGCTGAACTCCCTCCGTTCCCTGCACGCCGATGGCTCCAAATTTGATCGTCGACCGGCGCTCGGGGCTGCGCGTGGCCGACTCGGCCGCGACCAGCGATATCCGGGACAGCACGTCGACGAGGAACGACTCGAATTCGTCGCGTGTCACTGCAGCCGGAAATTCGAGCCGCTGCACGCCCGCATTTGCCAATCGCTGACCCCAGTCCCAATCCTTCAACTCGCGGAGTGCGACCTGACCGTAAATGACGTCGAGGCCCAAAAACGAGAACTGCGGCGATGGGTTGCTTTCCTGCAGGCGCTTCAGCTGCTCAAACGAGTTGTCGATGACCCGCTCGCGCGCCGGGTGGCCATCGGTGTACAAGCCCATGGTTGCCAGCGTCTGGACGAACGCATTCAGAAACCGCGCGGCGTCGGCGCTCACGAGATCCTCATGTGGCCTTCGCCCAGCGCATGACGGCGTCCGCGATGTCCTTGTCGCTGCTTTTTGCGGCTGTGTTCAGGATTTCCTGCGCGGCCGGCTCCGTCCCCCAGTGCGTCGCGAGCCCCTCCAGCGCAGCCAGCATTTCCGGTGTGGAAGCAGCAAGCGCCCGGCGGCGCAAAAAACGCTTCTTGCCCTCGGTTCGCGAGATCAGGAATTCCAGTATCTCCGGCGCCCTGGATGACGACGCCGCACGAATCCCCAACGCCCGCAAATCGGGCGAGAGCGTCGGATCGTCGGCCCTCGAGATCAGGATCTTCGCCGCCTGCGGCGGACAGCTCGACATGGCTGCCCCGAGCGCAAGGCGCACGATCCGTTCATCCGTGTCGGCCAATGCCCCGGCAATGGAATCGTCCCGGGTGCCCGGGTCCCGAATCACCGCCCGGAACGCCTCGCGTCGGACAGCGGCGTCCGCGTGCCGGGTATACGAGGCAAGGTCGAATCCTTCGGGCAACCCCCCGATCTTGGTGATGATGGAAAGCAACACACGCTGCTGCGCTGGTCGTGCGCCATCCATGCGCGCGGCAATGATGGCGTTCGCTTCGGGCCCGATGTTCACGATCAGGTCGATGTAAGCGGCAGACTGTCTGTCGTCCGACAGTTCGAGCGCGTCGAGCAGCGGAGTGACCGCCGACAACCCCATGCGTTCGACGAGTCGCTCGATCGTGTCGATATCAGGATTCGCGCGTTCCAGTTGACGATGCAGCGCATCCGGCGTGGCGGTATGCCGCCATAGTGTCTCACGGATCCATCCTTGCGGAGCAGCATCCAGTAACGTCAGAAGCGGACGCATGTCAGCGGCACCGGCCAGCGCATTGAGCGCACGCCAAACCGGATCGCCAAGCACCTCAATCTCGATCCCCATTCCGAGAAGCCGCTCGGGTTCGCACGGATAGGCGTCATCCCCGGTCTGAAAGACCGGGGTTGCAAGCGACATTTTCTCGAGCGCCTTTCGGTATCCGTCTGGGTTTGGATCGTCGAGCGTCCAGTTTGTGACCAGGTTGTGCACCGAGTCGCGAAGCGCGCCGTCGGCCGCCGCGCGCCCAAGCGCCGCCCCCTCGTCCGCATGCACAGCGAGTTTCGACAGCATCCGGATGAGCGAGTGCGATACGTTCTGACCCGACGTGTCGGCCGCCGCCTGTACGAGCTCTACCACGGCGTCCACCGCCATTCCCTGCGTGGCGTCGAGCACGAACTTCCGGCGCTGGCGCGAATCTCCGCCCATCTTGAGCAGCCGTGACAGTGTATCCGGCTGGAGGGTCGCAACGAGCCGTGAGATGCGTTTTTGCAGCGCCGCGGCTTCCTTTCCCCCTTTTCCCTTAAGTTCCTCGGCGATCTGCAGGAGGTATCCGACGACGACCTGATCGTACGCCGCGTCCTTCTTGTGCTCGTCGATCGCCTTCGCCACCAACACCGGATCGGTCGATTCCGCTTCGTCTTCGTCGGTATCCGTGGCGATCGCAGCGCGGGCAAGTCCAATCCAGAGTTGCGCTGCGCGGCTCTTGTCGCCTCGCATTTGGTCGGACGCGTCGTTCGGATCTTCATCGAGCAACTGCAGTTTTTCGAACGTGAGCGGAAACAGGCGCACGTGCTCCCAGCGCTGCAACACTTCCGGCCCTTCGAGGCCGAGCGGTTTGGCCCGGCGCCCGACATCCACGGCGATGGTGGCGAGCGCATCGGCGATTTCGGTCGCCGTTGCGCCGGACGTGAACTTGATGGCCCCCAGATGGTGTCGGTGCAGGCGCTGCGCCAGGTCGCGCAGCACGGGGTTGTTCTCGTCGGTGGCAACCCCTTCGATGATCAGCTGCTCGCGCGCCACGCCTAACGACAGCGACGATCGCTGCTGCAGCAAGGCGTCGACGCGACGCGTGATGCCGCTCGTCGCTCCCTCCAGCAGTGGATGTCCTGGCGGATAGATGGCGTTCTTGTGGAGGCCGATCGACAACTCGATCAGAAAGTCCGACAACTCGCGCGAAAGGGTGGTTGAGGTCTCGCCGCCCCCGGCGGTGGGGTTGCTCATCCCGCAATTATGGTGGGGTGGCTGCAACGGGGCAAAGCGCGGCGATCACCAACCACCGTTGACCATCAGCGCCCTCGTGTGTGCAGGGCTAGCTTTCCGTCGTCCGCATCATCCCACATCCCGCTCCCCGTCGAACGCGCCGTGCCCCACGCCGACCTCGAGCTGCTCGCAGTCAACACGGTCCGCACGCTGGCGATGGATGCCGTGCAGGCCGCCGAATCTGGCCACCCGGGCACGCCAATGGCGCTCGCCCCGCTCGCCTTTTCGCTGTTCCACCGACACCTGCGCCACAACCCGGCCGATCCCGCCTGGCCCGATCGCGACCGGTTCGTGCTCTCGGCGGGCCACGCGTCGATGTTGCTCTATGGTGCGCTGTATTTGTCGGGATACGATCTGTCGCTCGACGATCTCCGTCAGTTTCGTCAGTGGGGCAGCAAGACACCGGGACACCCGGAGGTTGGGCATACGCCCGGAGTCGAAACCACCACGGGCCCGCTGGGACAGGGGCTTGCCAACGCCGTTGGAATGGCCGTCGCTGAGCGGTCGCTCGCAGCGACCTTCAATCGCGACGGACACACCATCGTCGATCACACGACGTGGTTCATCGCTGGCGATGGCGACTTGATGGAAGGCGTTTCGCACGAAGCGGCGTCGTTCGCCGGCCACCACCGGCTCGGCAAACTCATCGGATTCTTCGATGACAACCGCATCACGATCGACGGCGGCACCGACCTCTCGTGTTCTGACGATGTGGCGGGACGTTTTTCCGCCTACGGATGGCACGTCGCCCACGTTGCCGACGTCAATGATCTCGCCTCGCTCGACCGGGCAATTGCCGAAGCGCGGGCGGAAATAACCCGGCCATCACTCGTGATCGTCCGCACACACATTGGCTACGGCAGCCCCAATCGCGTCGACACCGCCAAGGCGCACGGCGAGCCGCTCGGAAAGGACGAGGTGGCGCTGGCCAAGAAAACGCTCGGCTGGCCGTGGAGCGATCCATTTCACGTCCCCGAAGAAGTGCTGGCGCATTGGCGCACCATTCGCGATCGCGGCGAAGCCACGCAGGATACCTGGCGTCGCAGCCTGATCGCGTACACGCAGGCGTTCCCGGCCGAAGCCAGGGAGTTCGGGCGCCGGATGCATGGCGACCTTCCGGCCGGCTGGGAAAAGGCGCTCCCGATTTTTGACCAACAGAACGGAAACGTCGCGAGTCGCGCAGCGTCGGGCGCCACGCTCAACGCCATCGCGCCCGGCATTCCGGAGTTGCTCGGTGGTTCAGCTGATCTCTCCGGATCGAACCTCACGACGGTGAAAGGCACTGCGCCGTTCGCCCCCGATTCGCCCGATGGCCGGACGTTTTACTTCGGCATTCGTGAACATGCGATGGGCGCAGTCATGAACGGCATGGCGCTCCACGGCGGGATCATTCCGTACGGCGGCACGTTCCTGGTGTTTGCCGATTACATGCGCCCGGCAATCCGGCTGGCCGCCCTGATGGGTCGGCAGGTCATCTACGTGTTCACCCACGACTCAATCGGCCTTGGCGAGGACGGTCCCACCCACCAGCCGGTTGAGCATCTGACGGCGCTCCGTTGCATCCCGAACCTGCTCGTCCTGCGGCCGGCCGATGCTGCCGAAACCGCCGAGGCGTGGCGTGCCGCCATCAGGAACCGGACCGGGCCGACGGCGCTGGTCCTCACGCGCCAGAAACTACCGCTTCTCGCCAGGGCAACCCTCGGTCCGCCCTCAGGCGTGGCACGCGGCGCCTATACGCTATCTGATCGCCCTCAGGTTGATGTCGTCCTGCTCGCAAGCGGGTCCGAGGTGCACGTGGCGCTCGACGCGCAGACGCTGCTTGCCGCCGATGGAATCGCCGCCCGTGTGGTGAGTGTGCCGAGTCACGAGCTCTTCGCCCGGCAGGACAGCAGCTATCGCGAATCCGTTCTCCCGGCCGGCATCCCTCGTGTGGCGGTCGAGGCAGCACACCCGATGTCGTGGTGGGGACTCGTCGGAGATCGCGGAGCGGTCGTTGGCATCGACCGCTTTGGCGCGTCCGCGCCATACCAGAAACTCTATGAGGAGTATGGGATCACCGCGGCGGCGGTGGCGGCGGCGGCGCGAGCCCTGCTTCCCTGGGGCGCAGAACCAGGGCTTCGTCCAGCGTAGGGTCCATGGCCCCAAGGGCCCGGAGCGTCGGGTTGCGCCACGCGGTCGCGCCAACGACGACCAACGTCATTGCCCCACCGAGCACGACGCTCGGTACAGCGCCAAACCAGGCAGCCGTGACGCCGGACTCGAACGCCCCAATTTCGTTTGAGCTTCCCACAAAGATGCCGTTCACCGACATCACCCGCCCGAGCATTTCGGGCGGCGTGCGCGTGGTCAGCAGCGTCGAGCGGATGAACACGCTCACCATGTCGGCCGCTCCGCTCACCACCAACGCGCACACGGCCACGGCGAAATTGGTCGAAAGTCCGAACGCGATCATCGCCACGCCATAGAGCGCGACGGCCCGGAACAACACCTGCCCCGTATGCCTGAACGGTTTGCTGTGGGTGAGTACCGCGGATGTCACGACGGCACCGATGGCCGGTGCCGACCGGAGCAATCCGAGTCCGGACGCGCCGACATGAAACACGTCCGCGGCAAACACCGGCAGCAGTGCGACGGCGCCGCCGAACAGCACCGAGAACATGTCCAGTGACAGCGCGCCGAGAACCACCTTCTCGCTGAACACGAAGCGGAGGCCTGCAACGAGGCTTTGGGCCACGGTCCCCGCGATCGGGGGAAGCACCGGTGACACGCGATCGATCCGCAGCAGTGCGATGACTCCCACGCCGACGAGAAGCGCGTCGACGCCGTACGCCAGGGAGAGTCCGCCGAACGCGTAGAGCGCCCCTCCCAGCGCCGGCCCGATCACCGCCGCAAGCTGCCAGGCCCCGCTTCGCCACGTCACCGAGTTCGCAAATAGCTCGCGTGGCACGACCTCGGCGCCGAGCGCCTGGCGTGCTGGCTGGAGAAAGCTGCGTGCCAGGCCGCTGACGATGATCACGACGAAGATCGATCGCACCAGCGCATCCGGGCGATTCGACAGCAAGGCCGGCAGCACCAGAAGCGACACGGCCGTCATGCCGACCACACAGAGAGCAACCAGCGCGACGCGCCGACGATCCCGCCGGTCCGTCACATGCCCGGCAAAGAGCGATGCCCCGATGAACGGCAGTGCTTCAGCGAGGCCGATGATTCCCAGCGCCAACGGATCGTGCGTGAGCTCGTAGATCTGCCAGCCGACGATCGTTCCCTGGATCATGGTGGCCAGCGTCATCGCCACGACGGCGAGCACATACCGCCTGAAGTTCGGGTACGCGAGGGACGCGTATGGATTGCCGCTGGGCGCCACGCCGGAATCCTATGAGGCGGCCACTCCCCTTGCTACTCGCGATGCTTCCGCACATCGTCCTCGCTCGACTCCCCTATGCCACGATCGGTTGGAACGACCTCGCGCGCAGCGCGACCGTGGGCTACATGGCCCACCAAGAGGCTGCTGCAACTTCGGCTCAAGGATCTCAAGCTTGATTTTGAGCACACGCCATTGCAGAGGCGGCTGGAGCAGCTGTACAGGGAACTCGCGTCCCGGCGCTTGCTGGTCCGGCCGCATGCCTGGCTCTCGGATGAATGGTTCTCCCCGGGAGGCATCTCCGGGATCGCAATCCCGTTTTACCTCGCACACCCGCGACTTATCCGGCTCGAGCGCCTCCAATTGCTCGAGGTCGAGGGCGGCACGAGCGTGGAGTTCATGCGCATTCTCCGGCACGAATGCGGACATGCTGTCCAGCACGCTTACGAACTCCAGAAGCGGCGCGAATGGCAGCGCCTGTTCGGTCGCTCGTCGACGCCCTATCCGGAGGCGTATCGCCCGAACCCGGCGAGCAAGAAGCACGTCCAGCATTTGCGCCGCTGGTATGCGCAGAGCCATCCCGACGAAGACTTTGCGGAAACCTTTGCCGTCTGGCTGCAGCCCCGTTCCGACTGGAGGCGCCGATATGCGGGGTGGCCGGCACTCAAGAAGCTGCAGTACGTCGATCGCCTCATGAAGGAACTGGCGGATATTTCGCCCGCGGTTCGCTCGCGCCAGCGCGTGGACCCGCTGCATTCGCTCTCGACCACCCTCTTCGAGCACTACACCGTCCGGCGGGCGCTGTATTCGGTCGAGTATCCCAAGACGTGGGACGATGACCTGCGACGGCTGTTCTCCAACGATTCGCGTGTCCGGTCCAACGAGTCCGCGGCCGCATTCCTGCGGCGCCACCGGACAGCCATCCGCCGCATTGTTTCCCGCTGGACCGGAGAATACCAGTTCACGCTCGACACGGTCCTTGGTGACATGATCGGACGTTGCCGGGAACTCGGGCTTCGGGTTGTCGGCAGTGAGCGGCAGGTGCTCACGGACTTCATGGTACTCCTTACCGCCCGCTCAATGGAAATGCTGTCGAAGCAGGGCCGCCGGGACTGGATCGCACTATGAAGAGCGTCCGCATTCTCGCCTTGATGCACCCCGACCTGGTACCACCCGAAGCGCGGGTGCCTGCGGCCGAAGCGGGGGATGTCTCCTGCAAGACGGAATACGACGTCGTGCATACGCTTCGCGACGCCGGTCACGAGGTCCACTCGCTCGGCGTCCAGCACGAGCTGTTTCCCATTCGCGACGCCATCGACAGAATCAAGCCCCATATCGTGTTCAACCTGCTCGAAGAGTTTCACGGCGAGGTGCTGTTCGACCAGAACGTCGTCAGCTTTCTCGAGTTGTTGCACATGCCGTATACCGGCTGCAACCCCCGTGGCCTGGTCATTTCGCGGGGTAAGGCTCTCTCCAAGAAGCTCGCGGCGTATCACCGCATCCGCGCGCCCGACTTCGCCGTCTTTCCCATGGACCGGAAGGTTCGGCGGCCCGCTCGCCTCAAGTTCCCGCTGATCGTCAAGTCGCTCATCGAACATGCCTCGATCGGTATCGCGAAGGCGTCGGTTGTCGACTCCGACGAAAAACTCGCCGAGCGCGTGGCGTTCATTCACGAACGCGTCGGCACCGACGCCATCGCCGAGCAGTTCATCGAGGGACGCGAGATCTATGTGAGCGTGATGGGCAACGAGCGACTCGCGGTCTTTCCCATCTGGGAACTCATCGCCAAGAACAAACCTGAGGGCGAGCCCCTCATTGCGACGGCCCGGGTCAAGCACGACGTCGAATACCAGTTGCGCCACGGCATCATTACCGGCCCCGCCGAATTGCCCTCGGAACTCGCCGCCAGGATCGTCCACGCCGCCCGGCGCATCTATAAAATTCTCGAGCTGACGGGGTACGCGCGCGTGGATTTTCGGCTGAACGCGGACGGGCAGTTCTATTTTCTCGAGGCCAACCCAAATCCCGAGATCGCCGAAGATGAGGAATTCGCTTCATCGGCGCTTGCGGCCGGTGTGTCGTATACGGAACTGCTCGAGCGCATCATTAAGCTCGGGCTCCGCTGACCTGGCCGGCTTCGGGATAGTGGCTAGGGACGGAATCGAACCGCCGACACGCGGATTTTCAGTCCGCTGCTCTACCAACTGAGCTACCTAGCCGAAGCCGGGGAATTTACCTCCCTCCGCACCATCGAACCATCCCCGCCCTTCTCCGTGACATCTGCAGGGCTGTATTCTTCTAGTACATAGTGAGCACTCTCCAAGTCGCCTACCAGCAGGAGCTGAGCGCCTTTGGCGAAGAGGCCGCCCACCAACTCTGGGGCGGTGACGCCGAATTGGTTCCCCTCCAGGATTTCGCGGACATTGCGGCCGCGGTGGCCGCCGGTGCGGCCCATCGGGGGGTGCTTCCGATCGAGCACACGATCCTCGGGTCGGTCCAGTCCAGCCACGACGCTATCGACGCCACGCCGGGAATCGTGGTCGTCGCCGAAACCGTGGTTCAATCACACCTTTGCCTCCTCGGCGCGCCAGGAACCGAACTCAGTGCCGTAGGCGATGTGTTTTGCCATCCGCTCGCCCTCGCCCAGTGCACCACCTTTTTCAGGGCCAACCCGAACATCACCGTACACTCGGTTCTCGACACCGGTGCGTCCGTGATTGATGTCGAGAATCTCGCCGATCCGCAGTTTGCCGTCGTGGCAAGTCGGATGGCGCTGCTGTCGCATCAACTCACCGTCGTGGCCCCCGACATCCAGAATCGGCCGGACGCCCAAACGCGATTCGTCGGAATCTCAGTGGAACGTCAGGCACTTCCCGATGGAACGCCGGTTCGTACCACCATCCTGGTCACCGTCGGGGACGTGCCCGGGGAACTGCTGCACGCGCTGGCACCGCTCGCGAGTCACGGCGTGAATATCCGCCGACTTGAGGGACGACCGACGGGCGAGCCGTGGAGCTACCGGTTCTTCGTCGAATTTGACCATGCCAGCGGTGACGCCGAAATCGCTGACGTGCTCGCCGAACTCAGTGCAACCGGCCGGGAGGTTCGGTGGTTGGGAACCTATCCGCGCTGGAACGCTGGCCGGCGGGGGTCGATCGGCTGGCGATCGGGATCCATTCTGCCGATCGCGTG